>Ga0209553_1000345_pt1 | contig 24403 bp, 20 predicted proteins | sample LauGreFBDMM110DN_2_FD_188217 | JGI IMG/M metagenome (GOLD analysis project Ga0209553, IMG submission 188217) | Freshwater lake microbial communities from Lake Michigan, USA - Fa13.BD.MM110.DN (SPAdes) (version 2) | ecosystem: Environmental > Aquatic > Freshwater > Lake | place: Lake Michigan...
AGCTGCTGCCGCACGAGATGCCGCCCAGCCAGCTGCTGCCGCACGAGATGCCGCCCAGCCAGCTGCTGCCGCACGAGATGCCGCCCCGGTACCAGCAGCTCGCAAGATGGTCGCGGAGGATCCTATAAATGAGCTGCTATCCAAACGCGCCATCTATTACTCAACCGACGTGGATGCCATATCAGAGCAAGACAAGCGAATTGTGCAGGCTCACGCCAAGCACCTGGCTGAGCATCAAAAACGTTCGGTACGCCTGGAGGGGAATGCGGATGAGCGAGGAAGTAGCGAGTACAACCTAGCCCTGGGCCAGCGTCGTGCTGATGGCGTAAAGAAGCTGCTGTTGCTGAGCGGGATTGGTGAGGATCGCATTGAGTCGGTCAGCTACGGCGAAGAAAAGCCGGCATCCAGTGCGCACAACGAGGCCGCCTGGTCACAAAATCGCCGTACCGACATAAAGTACAGCGTCAGGTAGCTTGTGAAGTTTAGAATCTTATTATTTGTTGGATTGCTGGGCGGCCTGGGGCAAGCCCAAGCCTTCTTTGATGATGAGGCGCACAACCAATTAAGGCTGGTGCGAGAACGAATGTCATCCCTAGAGGCTACCAGCAAAAGGCAGGCCGACACCAATGAGCAACAAGGCCGCGAGATTGTCGACTTTCGAGAGCAGGTAGAGGCTGAAAAATTAAAATTTAAGGCGCTACTCAGTCAATACGAGACGCTGAATAATGTCCTAAATTCTACGCAGCAAATCATAGAGAGTCAGCATACCGAGCATAAGACCTATATCCAAGACCTGAAAGCACAGCTCGTCAGCCTTGGTGAAAAGGTCAGCCTTGGTGAAAAGAGGGGTGTCGCCATTCAGGAGCTGCAGGCAAGCTTGGATAAGATTGGTGAGCAGGTGTCTTTTCTGGACGTAAGTAACAAGCAGCAGACTAATCTAGTGCGCAGCCTACAGGCTTCGTCTCAGGAAAGTAGTTCGCAGATGGATCAGGCTATTCAGCAGCAGATAAAAAGTATGATAAGCCTGCAAGGAGCGGCTGACAGTCAGAGTGCCGAGCTGCGTAGCATAAAGGGCTTGAATGAGGACCTGACTAACAAGTTGCAATCCCTGGATGCGCGTATGCATCAGTTTGAGGCCGCACTAGTAAGCGAGGTAAAAAAGAAGAGTCACGATGAGCAACTACTAATCAAGCAGCAGAGTGCCGAGGGCGCGGCGCTACGCATACTAATCAAGCAGCAGAGTGCCGAGGGCGCGGCGCTACGCAGTCGAAACGATAAACTTGAGAAGGACTTGTTAGATGCAAGCGAGAAGCTTGAGAAAGAGTTGTCAGATATCAAAAAACATCAAAGCAAATTCAGTGGACTAAGTGAGCGCATAGATCACGTTGAGACGGTAACCGCTTTGGAGTTGAAGGGGCAGATTGAAACGCAAAAAGAGGAATTGAACACGCTGCGTGATCAGAATAAAAGACTGTCAGATGATCTGCAGAGCGCAGAGAAGCGGCAGAAAGTTTTCTATGATGGTATGGACGCAAGCCTTCGTAATTTTGAAGCCATCGTGGCAGGCCCATCGCGTAGTGCACCTCCTGCCGATGAGGGCGGTGTGTACGAGTTGGCATACGCTCATGTCAAGGCAGGCAGCCATCAAGATGCGATCGGAGCCCTCGAGGAGTTTATAAAAAAATATCCTGGATCACCGCGGGTGGCCAATGCCAGGTACGAGGTGGGGAATGCCTACTTTGCACTGAAGGATTATCAGGGCGCATTGAAAAGTTATCAGCTGCTAGAGGAAAAATATCCATCGAACCCCAATGTGCCAGATGCCATGCTTAATATGGCAGAGAGCCAGCAGCAACTTAAGGCAGTCAACAACGCAAAAAAAACGCTCCGGCGGGTGATCGAAAAATTTCCTAAAAGTAAGGCGGCCACGCAGGCACGTGAGCGCCTGAATCAATGACGTTCGGGAGGATAAGGCGATCGACGTATTGCCCATGATGTGAGTATGGGATAGAATTAATAAGCATATAATTAACAATTTAACAAAAAGGCTTAATATGATTTCTATGTCTGCAGTGAGAAACTTGTTGGTGGGGGTAATTCTGGCTCAGACACTTATGGCCTGCGCTAAGCCGCCGGTTGTTGGTGGAGACAAGTCTGGCAACGCTGATGCATCGAAAAGCGGGGCAGCAACAAGCGATCGATCGATTGCCAACACATCGGGTGTGACAAATGACTTAGGCGCAAATGCTGGCCGTGATGCTAACGCCGATACCAATCTAAATCGTGCTAACAGCAACCAAAACGCTACTGCGAATGGTTCGTGTGGCAACCTGAGTGGCCTGCAGGTTAAGCAAAGCATCCACTATGCCACTGACGCAGACACTATTAAGGCGGAAGATGGAGCCATCGTGCAGGCGCACGCACAGTACCTGAGCGGTCATCCGGGCTGCGTGGTAAGGCTTGAAGGGAATTCAGATGAACGGGGGAGCAGCGAGTACAACCTAGCCCTCGGACAGCGTCGCGCGGATGGCATCAGGAAGATGCTGCTGGTGCGAGGTGTTAAAGAGGGCCAGATTGAGTCCATCAGCAACGGCGAAGAAAAACCAAAAGCCAAGGATCACGACGAACCCTCGTGGCTGGAAAATCGTCGCACAGACTTTGACTACAACCCGAGATAGTTTGGCATGAAGCCCTCGTTGCTACTGCTCATAGGGCTGTGCCTCTGTGTGGGACAGGCCAAGGCCTTCCTTAATGACGACGAGGCACACAACCAGATTAAGCAACTAAAGGAGCGACTGGCTAATTTGGAAGAAAGTGTTAAGCAGCAATCTGCCGCCATCAGGCCGGTGGTCGCCGAGGTTCGGCAGTCACAAATACGTGACATATCTGACCTCCAGAAGCAGATAGACTATGAAAAAATACAGCTGAAGAAATTGTTGGGTGACGTTGAAATGTTGAGTCGAAATTTGCAGAATTTGGAAGATGGGCAAAAAAAGTTTTACAATGATCTGACCGCCCGCGTTAAAAGGCTTGAACAGCCCCCCTTGGCGACCATGCCAGCCCCAGCCGCCTCATCGAAGCCGGCTAAACCATGACGCGACTGGCAAATTTAACATAGAGCCAATCCCCATGACCACGTGCTCCATCAGCGAGCAGCTGCGCATCACTGAAATATTTTATTCCTTGCAGGGCGAGACCAGTCGAGCCGGTTTGCCAACGGTGTTTGTACGCCTGACGGGCTGCCCGTTGCGTTGTGTGTACTGTGACACCACCTACGCCTTTAGTGGCGGAAAAAATATGACGATTGTCGAGGTGCTCGCGGAGGTTGCGCGTCACCAGACACTCTACGTAACGGTTACTGGCGGCGAGCCTCTGGCGCAGAAGGGCTGCCTAACTTTGCTGAGCGCTCTGTGTGACAAGGGTTACGAGGTGTCACTGGAAACCAGTGGGGCGATCGACGTATCTGGTGTCGATGTCCGCGTGACGAAGGTGCTAGATATCAAGACGCCAGGATCGGGTGAGGTGACAAAGAATCTATGGAGCAACCTGGCCATGTTGCATGCACGTGATGAAATAAAATTTGTTTTGTGTGACGAGCCTGATTATGTCTGGGCTAAGGAGGTGCTTCGCGAGCGTGATCTGGCGAGCAAATGTGCCGTACTGTTTGCGCCAGTTCAGGACCGGTTATCACCCACGAAACTGGCCGACTGGATTCTACGTGACAGCTTGCCGGTGCGCTTGCAGGTGCAGTTGCACAAGTTACTTTGGGGCGATCAGCAAGGAAAATGAAGAACGCGATAGTGTTATTGTCGGGCGGGCTAGATTCGGCCACCGTGATGGCCGTGGCCAAGCAGCAAGGCTACCATTGCTATGCCTTAAGCGTGGACTACGGACAACGTCACAGCGCCGAGCTTGTGGCGGCTCAATGCGTGGCGCAAGCGCTGGGCGCGATTGAGCAGCGCGTTGTTAACGTTGACCTGACCGTGTTTGGCGGCTCCGCCCTGACGGATGATCGTATTGCGGTGCCGGAGCAGCCAACAACTGGTATCCCGCTGACCTATGTGCCGGCACGTAACACCATCATGCTGTCACTCGCCTTGGCCTGGGCAGAGGTTCTGCAGGGGCAAGACATATTTATTGGGGTGAACGCGGTGGATTTTTCGGGCTACCCAGATTGCCGCCCAGACTATATATTAGCCTTCGAGACGATGGCCAATCTAGCCACGAAGGCGGCGATAGAGGGTGACCGCATAACGGTGCACGCGCCTTTATTACATCTCCCTAAGGCTGACATCATCAAGCTTGGTATTGAGCTGGGTGTAAATTATGAGATGACGGTGTCCTGTTATCAGGCTAGTTTTGATGGGCGTGCGTGCGGCGTGTGCGACTCCTGCAGGCTCCGCCATGCTGGCTTTAAAAGCGCAGGAGTTGACGATCCAACACGCTACCGGAGCGCATGATAGCGCGCTCTGTCGCGTTGACAGGGTGGGCAAAGTCCGTATAATGCGCCCTTCTTTAAGGGATATGGGTCGTTAGCTCAGCCGGTAGAGCAGCGGACTTTTAATCCGTTGGTCGCCAGTTCGAATCTGGCACGACCTACCAGTTTTATTGTGTGGTCTTTGTACCTCGTGCATTCGAATGCCACACAAACAAATGTTTCACCGCCGCTTTAGCTCAGTTGGTAGAGCAACCGCCTTGTAAGCGGTAGGTCGTCAGTTCGAATCCGACAAGCGGCACCATTTCTTGCTCCTTTCGTTCGATTGGATCGCTCTAAACTCATAGACTTAGCGTATTTGTGACTATACGTCCGTGCCATGCCTTGCCTGTTGTAATTAATGGGGCATTTTGCGCTGCATCTCACAGAAGAATTGGGTAGTATTGAGCGCAGTGGATTGTGCAGGCTAACCGTTGAGCAGGATGTACCATTAAACATGAAAATTCACGAATATCAGGCCAAAGAAATTATGCGTCAGTATGGCGTGCCAACCCCACGTGGTGTGGTATGCGCCAGCGTGGACGAGGCTGTCTCAGCCACACAGGACCTGGGCGGACTAACATGGGTCGTGAAGGCACAAATTCACGCGGGTGGACGCGGTCAGGGCGGTGGCGTGCAAAAGGCGAATTCTGTGCAAGAGGTGTGTACACATGCCAACGACATTCTTGGAATGCGATTGGTTACTCACCAAACCACTGCCAGTGGGCAGGTGGTGAGACGCGTGCTGGTTGAGGAGGGCGTGCAAATATTAAGAGAGTACTACGTAGGGATGACAATCGACCGCAGTCGGCAGCGTGTTGTGCTTATGGTGAGCAGCGAGGGAGGGGTAGAGATTGAGGCGGTCGCCGCACACTCACCTGAAAAAATTCATAAGGTGTGGATCAATCCGGTCTCCGGCCTTACCGATGCCGAGGTGGATATCGTGGCGAGACAGGTGGGTATCCCAGATGCGGCATTTACCCAGGCGCGCGCCTGCTTTCAGGGCTTGTATCGTGTCTTTGTGGAGAAAGATGCGATGCTGGCAGAGATCAATCCGCTGGCACTTACTGCCGAACATGGCTTGCTAGCGCTAGACGCAAAACTTAATTTCGATGGTAATGCGCTGTTTCGCCATCCAGACATCGTGGCGTTGCGTGACTTAGACGAAGAGGATCCCGCTGAGATTGAGGCCTCAAGATTCAATCTGAGTTACATCTCGCTGGAGGGCGACATTGGCTGCCTAGTAAATGGCGCCGGCCTGGCGATGGCGACCATGGATACTATTAAGCTGTACGGAGGAATGCCAGCAAATTTTTTGGATGTTGGGGGCGGCGCCAGCAAAGAAAAGGTGACCGAGGCATTCAAGCTAATGCTGAAGAATAAGAATCTACGTGCCATCCTGGTGAATATCTTTGGCGGCATCATGAAGTGCGACGTAATCGCAGAGGGGGTGGTAGCGGCGGCGCGTGAGGTGCACCTCACGGTGCCCTTGGTGGTGCGTCTGGAGGGCACCAACGTGGACCCTGGCAAAAAGATTTTAGCCGAGTCTGGGCTGCCCATTATCTCTGCTGAAAACATGACAGATGCCGCAACCAAGGTTGTGGCATCGGCAAAAAGAACATAATGGCTATTCTCATTAATAAAGATACCAGGGTGATGACCCAGGGCATGACCGGCAAGGTCGGTCAGCTCCATACGTCGTACTGTAAAAGCTATGCGAATGGGGCGAACTGTTTTGTCGCGGGAGTCACCCCCGGCAAATCTGGACAAAGCTACGAGGGCATCCCAATATTCGATAGCGTGGCGGAAGCTAGCGCGCAAACCGGGGCAACGGTCTCGGTGATCTACGTCCCCCCTCAGTATGCGGCGGCGGCGATTGATGAGGCGGTGGAGGCGGGGCTAGAGCTAGTGATCTGTATTACCGAAGGCATACCTGTGCATGACATGCTGCGCACCCGCTACAGAATGCTGGAGAAGAAGACGTTGTTGATTGGGCCGAATTGTCCAGGGTTGATTACGCCGGATGAGATTAAGATAGGCATCATGCCCGGACACATTCATCGCAAGGGACGCATTGGTGTGGTGTCCCGCTCCGGGACGCTAACTTACGAGGCGGTCTGGCAGCTAACCGAGTTGGGCTTTGGGCAATCTTCATGCGTTGGCATAGGGGGCGATCCAATTAATGGCATGAAGCACCTTCAGATAATGCAGCTATTTAACGATGACCCCGAAACGGATGCCGTAGTGATGGTGGGTGAGATCGGTGGCAGCGACGAGGAGGAGTGCGCGCGCTGGATTAAGGACAATATGAGAAAGCCCGTGGTTGGTTTTATTGCCGGAGTGACCGCGCCGCCAGGTAAGCGCATGGGGCACGCTGGTGCAATTATCTCCGGGAGCCAGGGTGGTGCTGAGCACAAGCTGGCGGTAATGGAGGAATGCGGAATACACATCACACGGAACCCGGCCGACATGGGTAACGTAATGAGGCGCGTTTTAAGAAAATAAGCCGCCCTCTGTTTGATGGGGTTGAGTGGATATTATTTCGCACGTCGAGCGCTCAACTTCTTTACAATAGTCGCAGTCCTTCAGAATGGCGTCCCATGACCAAGAACAACGAACCCCATTACACTGAAAACGTGCAAGAGCATCTGCAGCAGGTGCAAAGCCTGCTGGATAAACACGTCCAGATCGAAACCCTGGTGCGTGGGCGGGACGCGCTGAATCAAGACCCCCGGATCCCCCTGGAATCCCTGCCACATGAGCGGCCGACCGAGCTACAAAATAAGCTGGGGGAGCTGCACTCTTCTGACATTGCCTTTATCTTAGAGGCGCTGCCGATTGAGCAACGCTTGCTGGTGTGGGATCTAGTCAAAGCCGATCGTGACGGCGAGATCTTGATTGAGGTCTCTGATTCCGTGCGTGAGTCATTGATTGCGACCATGAGTCGTGAGGAGCTACGCGAGGCTGCGGAGCAACTTGATACCGATGAAATCGCCGACCTAGCGCATGACTTGCCACAGGCGGTGATACGAGATGTATTTAAATCTCTTTCCATGGAGGAGCGCGAGCAGTTGCGCGCGGCGATGTCCTATCCGGAGGATGCGGTGGGTGCGTTAATGGATTTTGACATGATGACCATCAGGGAAGACGTCTCTCTGGAGGTGGTGTTGCGTTATTTGCGCCGCTTTGATGAGATGCCAGACCACACCGATCAATTATTCGTGGTGGACAGAGACGATATTTTTCAGGGTGTCTTGCCACTTAATCGTTTGTTAGTGAATGAGCCAGAGGTAACTGTCGGACAGTTAATGTTGACCGACACCATTAAGCTGCACTCAGATGACAGAGCGGAGCAAGCAGCACAAGCATTTGAGCGGTATAACTTAGTTTCTGCGCCCGTAGTGGAGGAGAGTGGTAAGCTGGTCGGTCGTGTTACCGTAAACACGGTAATGGATTACATTCGATCAGAATCTGAGGCAGATATACTAAATACGGCAGGCTTGCGCGGAGAAGAGGACATCTTCGCCTCGGTATGGAAGAGCGTAAAAAATCGTTGGATGTGGTTGGCACTTAATTTGTGTACCGCATTCTTTGCTTCGCGTGTCATAGGTGAATTTGAAAATACGATAGAGAAGCTTGTCGCACTTGCGACATTGATGCCAATTGTGGCGGGTATTGCCGGCAACTCTGCGAATCAGACTGCCACAATTATTATTCGCTCGCTCGCTCTTGGGCAACTTAGTCCGGCCAATGCACGTCGATTAATTAGCAAGGAAATCTCCATTGGTGGACTGAATGGCCTTATTTGGGGCGGCGTGGCTGGGCTGTTTGCCTATTTCCTGTACAAGAGTGCATTGCTGGGCATAATTTTGACAGGTGCCATGGTGCTGAATTTGCTTCTGGGTGCACTGGCTGGGCTACTGATACCATTGTTTATGCAACGCATTGGTCGTGATCCGGCTATCGGCTCCAGCGTGATGCTCACCGCCATCACCGACAGCGGCGGATTTTTCATCTTCCTCGGACTGGCCGCTCTGTTCTTGACCCACTGAGCTTGGCATTTGTAAATTTAGCGGCATGATCATTAAGTGCATCATGGGAGCGCTCTATATTTATAAATTGAATTGGCTATTAGATTTTAAAATGCCGAGATGTGAAAAACGGTCTACTGGATATAATTCGATTAACGCAAAATTTAAATTAATTTAATGGCTCTGTCTTGTCACGCGACACAGATGGCATAGAAGAAAGGGAGTGATGAAGATCGCGAAAAATATTTCTGAGCTGATTGGCAATACGCCGTTGGTGCAGCTGAATCGAGTAACCCAGGGCATCGACGCCACTGTGCTTGCCAAGCTAGAGTACTTCAATCCTGCGCTAAGCGTTAAGGATCGCATTGCCGCGGCAATGCTTGACGCCGCCGAAAAGGCTGGCGAGATTAAGCCTGAAACTATTATCTTGGAGGCAACTTCGGGCAACACTGGTATCGGTCTTGCCATGGTTTGTGCGGCCCGTGGCTACAAGTGTGCTTTCGTCATGCCGGAGAACATGAGTCGTGAGCGTCGGCTGCTAATGAAGGCTTACGGCGCAGAGCTTATCCTCACGCCAGCTGCAGGCGGCATGCCAGGGGCAATGAAAAAAGCAAAAGAAATGGGCCTGGCTGATTCGCGCTACCTCTGGGTGGAACAATTCTCCAACTTGGCGAACGTTGCCATACATCGCCTAACCACCGCCGAGGAAATAATGCGGGACACCGATAGCATGGTAGACATCTTTGTTTCTGGAATTGGAACGGGGGGCACCATAACGGGCGTGGGTGAGGCGCTAAGAGAGGTTTTGTCAGTTGTGCAAATAATTGCTGTAGAGCCAGATGCGTCGCCTGTATTTTCGGGAGGAGAGCGTGGCCCTCATCTCATCCAGGGTATAGGTCCAGGCTTCGTGCCAGAGGTGCTCAATAGAACCGTATTTCATAAGGTGATACGCGTTACGGACGACGATGCACTTAAGATGGCGCGACGTTTAGCCAGGGAGGAGGGCTTGTTGGTGGGCATTTCCTCCGGAGCTGCGGTGTGGGCTGCCCTGGAGGTTGCTAGGCAACCATTAAATGCTGGTAAGATGATTGTGGTGATGATCCCGTCGTTTGGTGAGCGCTATCTATCCACCCAGCTATTTTCTGATTTGGACGTAGATTAGGTGTATATTAAGGCGATTATTAAAGAATAATGCATTGATTAATATGTAGTTATTAGCACTCAATGCCACCGAGTGCCAACTTTCTCATGAATTTTTAAGTTGAGCCAATAACCACTTTCATTGCAGTGACATAGTCTGGGGAAGCGTGGAATTTTTCTGTACGGTAACACACATAAAAATAACAAAATATTGACATATGTCAAATGATATTTGATATATCCGCGTAAATTCGAGAGCATGTATCACCCGATTTTTATGTGAGTAAAAATCCGTATATATAAGACGTGGTTGGGAAAATGATGGCCACGTTAACACTTTGTAAGTATTAGTTTTGTTGTATGGAATTGTTGTTTTTTAGTTTTAACTGAAGTGGTGAATGAAAATTACTCGGATTGATGCCTGTGGTTATGGCCGAGTAAATAATTTAATTTAAATTAACATAGGGGTGACTAAATGATGGAAATTAAGAATGAAATCGGCAGGCGCAGCTTCCTAAAGCTGTCTGCTACCGCGGGACTTGCGGTGATGGCTAACAACGCCTTCGCAGCATCACCATTCCTGAAGCCGTATGTAGTTGACAATCCCCTCAAGTCCTACCCCAACAGGGACTGGGAGAAGGTCTATCGGGACATGTTCCACGTTGATAGTGAGTACATCTTTTTGTGCGCTCCAAACGATACCCACAACTGTCTACTTAAGGCCCACGTAAAGAATGACGTGGTTATCCGCATTTCGCCGTCATATGGCTATGGAGATGCAGAGGATATGGACGGTAACCGTTCTAGCCATAGATGGGAGCCACGTATCTGTAACAAGGGTATGGTCATGAACAGAAAAGCTTACTCTGACAGAAGGCCAAAAGGCGCGATGGTCAGAACCGGCTTCAAGGCATGGGCAGACGCAGGATATCCAAGAACAGGAGCCAACGGCTTCCCAGACCAAAAATATCTGCAACGCGGTAAAGAGCCATTCATCAAGTTGCCATGGACAGAAGCTTATGCCTTGGCTGCGGGTGCACTAGAAAATATCGCCAGGACATACTCTGGTGACAAGGGCGCTGCCCTATTGACTAGGCAAGGTTATGATCCAGAAATGATCGCGTCTATGCATGGTTGCGGTATGAAGACCATGAAATTCCGTTCAGGAATGGCCGCCTTGGGCGTGTTAAGAATTTATTCACTGAAGAGATTTGCGCAAGGTCTGGCTCTGCTAGACGCTTACGTTAGAAACGTAGGACCAGAGGAAGCCGGTGGCGCCAAGGTGCTAGACAGCTACTCCTGGCACACCGATTTGGCACCTGGATGCCCTATGGTGACCGGTCACCAGATGTTGGATTACGAGTTCATGGTATATGAGCACGCTAAGCTGATCGTATTCTGGGGTAACAACTTCATTTGTACTAAGATGCCAGATCTTCATTGGGTTAGTGAATCTAGGCTCAAAGGATGTCATATCGTAGACATCTCTATCGATTACCACGCGATGTCCAACAAGGCTGATGACGTTATCATCATCCGTCCAGGTACTGATCCTGCGCTAGGCTTGGGTTGCTGCCATATCCTGATCAAGAACAACTGGTACGACGAAGCCTATCTGAAGGCCAACACAGATATGCCGTTGCTGATCAGAACGGATAACTGGAAGAACCTAAAAGCATCAGACATCATTGCTGACTACAAGCTTGCTGATCTGACTCACCATCTTAAGGTGATGAAGAAAGGTGAAAAGCCAACAATGCCTCCTGCGTTCCAAGCGACTGCCTTCGTTAAAGAAGACATTCGTAAATTCTGGGGCGACAACGTAGTTTGGGATAAGAAAACAAACAAGGCAGTTCCTCTTACACGTGATGAGTGTGGCGCACGTTACGCAGCAAAGGGCGTTGACTCAGCTCTGACTGGTGACTACGAAGTAACACTCGTTGACGGCAAGAAGATCAAGGTTGTGCCTGTGTTCCAACTGCAAAAAGAATACCTAGAGGAATTCACTGCAGAAAACACATCAATCATGACTGGTGTTCCAGTCGAAGCGATTAACGACTTAGCTGCGTTGTTCCATAAGCACAGAGGCCAAGGCATCATCAGCACTGGCGCGGGAACCAACCACTACTTCAACTCAACACTGAAGGATCGTGGCTTCATGCTGTTGTCAGCACTAAGCGACAACGTAGGTCACATCGGAGGTTGTACTTTCGGTAACTACGTAGGTAACTACAGGCAGTCAGTGTTCGGCGGCTTCGGTCAATATCTTGGAGAAGATCCTTTCAACCCAGAGTTGGATGGTCGTAAGATGGTTACCAAGATGGCTCACTACACAGACGATGAGTCCGCTCACTATTACAACTACGGCGACCGTCCACTCAGGAACGGAACAAGGTTGTTGACCGATCCAGGCCACATGCCAGCTCCAACTAAGGTGCTCTGGCAAGCGAACTCCAACTCATCTCTTGGAAACGCTAAGGGTCACTACGACATGGTTGTAAATACGCTGCCTAGATGGGAAGCGATCTTTTACAGCGACTGGAACTGGACAGCGTCTTGCGAGTACTCTGACATCGTTTGGGGCGTAGACTCCTGGTTAGAAAACAAGCACACCGACATGGCTTGCTCTTGCTCTAACCCATTCTTGACCGTTTCTCCAATCACTCCATTGAGGAGATTCCAAGACACCGTTGGTGATGCTGAAGTTCCTGCCGGAATCTTTAAAGCGTTCACAGCGATGACAGGCGATCAAAGATTTGCTGACTTCTTCAAGTTCGTTGGAACAATGCCTGGCGGAAACCCTGCAGACAGAGACTCTGAGGTTTACGGACAACGCGTGCTGAACGCCGGATCAGCTACCAGAGGTATGGTCTTTGCTGAAATCAGAGAAAAAGCCAAGAGAGGTATTCCTACCATCTTTATGGCTAGAACCTATCCACGTGTCAGCGGATGGGAACAAACAGCTGAGGGCGGCGGTATACCTTGGTACACCAAGAGCGGTAGACAAGAATATTACATGGATGACCCAAGGCTGATTGATGGCGGTGAGAATCTGACCGTGTATCGTACGCCGATTGACTCAAGCCACTATGAGCCAAACGTTATCGTGGGTAACAGCCGTGCGTTCGCATTGATGGAAACACCTGAAATGCGTGGTTTGGAAAGAATGGGCAATAGCTTGAAGATTGCCGAAAACCGCATGGGACGAAACGTAATATTAACAACCAAAGAACTGATGGCAACGACTCACCCATTGAGGCCGCATGGTTACGAGTTCTGCTTCAACTCTCCTAAGTATAGACACGGTGCTCACACAACTCCGATTGATACGGACTTGATGACATTGTGGTGGGGTCCGTTCGGTGACATCTATCGCCATGACAAGAGGCAGCCGTCAGTAGGTGAAGGATTCGTTGACGTTAACCCGCTCGATGCCAAGAGGTTCGGTATCGATGAAGGCGATTACATCTGGGTTGACGCTGACCCTGCTGATAGGCCTTACAAGGGATGGAAAGAAGGCACGCCGGAGTACGCATTGGCTAGGTTCATGGTCAGATGCAGATACTTCCCAGGTATGTCACAAGGCTCTATGCGTATGTACTACAACGCATACGCCGCGACATACGGCAGTATGGAAGGTGCAAGGACTCGTGCTGATGGACTAGCTAAGAGCCCAAGAACCAACTATCAGGCGATGTTTAGATCCGGAAACCATCAAAGCTGTACCAGGGCGTGGATTAACCCAACCAACACGACTGATACCGTAGCCAACAAGAAGGTCTTCGGACAGGAAATCATTATTGGTCATCAGAACGACGTTCACTGTGCCAATGGTGCTCCAAAAGAGTCGTACGTGAAGATCGAGTTGGCAGAAAAAGGCGGTGTAAATGGTGGGGTTTGGCATATCGCAGCCAAGGGCTACCGTCCAACCTATGAAAGTCTCCAGATGAGGACATACCTCAAGGGTGCCTTTGTAAGCAGATAATTAAGGTGTGTAGTCGCCGCCTTCTAAACCAAGGCGGCGGTTCTTGAAATTGTGAAATAATTTTGAAAATGGAGACTTACAATGGCTAAAGTTAGAAATTGGCAACTGGGCAGGGAGATGGACTACCCCTACGAAGAAAACAGGCCGGCTCGACAAATCACGATGTTATTCGACTTGAATAAATGTATCGCGTGTCAGTCGTGCACCATGGCGTGTAAGACAACTTGGACAGCTGGTAAGGGCCAAGAGACTATATTCTGGAACAACGTGGAATCGAAGCCTTACGGATTCTATCCACTGGCTTGGGACGTAAAGGTTCTGGCTCTGCTGGGAGAGCAACCTCAGCCATGGTCGGGCAACAAGTATAACGGCACAACCATCTTTGAAGATCTGGGTATGAACCAGCGCATCAAGGGTTACCTGCCTGATGAAATGGACTACGCGCACCCGAACTTGGGCGAAGATGAGTGCTTGAAGATTCTGGATGGCGAAGGCGATTACATCAAGGGTCCGGTTCATAAGAACTGGGGCTTCTTCTTCCCACGTATTTGTAACCACTGTACCTTCCCTGGATGCCTCGCGGCTTGTCCTAGAAAGGCGATCTACAAGAGACAAGAAGACGGAATCGTTCTGATCGATGCAGCCAGATGCCGTGGATACAGAGAGTGCGTTTCTGCTTGCCCTTACAAGAAGTCGTTCTACAACGACACAACTCGTAACGGTGAAAAGTGCATATCTTGCTACCCAAAGATCGAAGCTGGTTTGATGAATCAGTGCGTAACTCAATGTATCGGTAAGATCCGTATCGCCGGCTTCAAGACGGCCGACTTTGATAAGATCAACAAGAAAGAGGTTCGGGAAAACAACCCAATCGACTTCCTGGTGCACGTGAGGAAGATCGCATTGCCGATCTATCCACAGTTTGGTACCGAGCCTAGCAACATGTACTTACCGCCGGTTCACGTTAATCCTGACTTCTTGACCCAAGTATTTGGTCCGGGCGTTGAGAACTCGATTAAACAATACCGTAACGCAGGTAAAGACAAAGAGCTGTTGGCCGCGCTGTTACTCTTCGGAACCACTGAGCGTATCTGCGATACATTCAAGCTCGAAGGTAATGAGACGGTTGGTTATGATCCACAAGGTAAAGAGATTGTCCGTGTTCCATTGACTGAGCCTGTGTATATCAGACAGGTCAAGAACTTGAAGACCGGCGCATTTCTTACCAATAACTCATAAGGAGCGGATGATGAAAAAACTATTAATAGCCGCATCATTGTTTATGATTCCGGTTGCGACGCCTGCTCTGGCATCGGGTGGTCCCGCCAAGGATCTGTCAATACCGATCCATGCAGTTGACAATCCAGGTCAGTACGGTGGTCATGAGTACCATGGCCCCTTCAAGAGATTGGCCCCAGTGCGTCTAGACGGCGGTGAAACCTACAACGTAGGCGTCATCAAGTCCAAGGCCATCAAGGGTGAGATCACGATGGATCCCGTGAACAGAACGTGGCACGAAGAAGATCCAGTCAGGCAAACTTCGTACAATCAGTACAATCAGAGCTGGGAGCATGCGCCAGCAACGATATGGAATGATGCGTCAGCTACCGAAGTTCCAATGGGCCCACAAAACCTAGTGATGCCTGGCTTGGTGGTAGCAAGCGTTCCTATGGTCAAGATTAAGTCTGTCCACAACGACAAGGACATCGCGTTCTTGTTGACTTGGTACGACTCAACTAAGTCTGAAACAGAAACAATGGAAGACAAGTTCTCTGACGCGATTGCCATTATGTTCCCGGTAGTCGCTGGATCTGAGCCTGCATTCATGATGGGCGATCTAGAGAATCCTGTTCACATTATTTACTGGAAAGCCGCTTGGGAGAGGGATATCGAGTTTGGATATCAAGACGTAAGAGATGCATATCCTAACTACAACTACGATATGTATCCTGAAGTGATCCCAGCCGTAGGTCAAAGCATTGACACGCCAATCAGGCGTTACAATGACGGCCAAAGGGCGTACCTCGCTGCCTTCAAGGTCAGGAATATGAGCAGGGTTGACCCTGAAAGGCTGACACCCGTTGAAGAGTTGAACGCGCTTGGCTACGGAACACTAACTAGGCAAGCTCAAAACAACGCAACTGGTAACGGCGTCAGGAGATTCGGTTACTGGTCAGTTGTGATCAAGCGTCCTCTGAACTCAGGTGACGTACAAGATTCAGTGCTGAAACCAGGCTCTAAGGGCATGATGGCTATCGCTGTGTGGGATGGCAAGAACTTGGGTAACGGCGCGGGCGGCAACAGAGGCCCACGTAAGAACTACTCAAACGGAGGCTGGATCCCGCTTGAAATTGAATAAATCGTAGTCGATTCACACTAAGTGGGGCGGCGCTAAAACGCCGCCCCACTTTTATTTAAAGGGGTGAAACGTTAATGACAAAGTCGGAAACGGAATTGGCCCTTGCGAGGGCAGATGTATACAGGTTTCTGTCGATAGCCTTTGGCTATCCTGACAAAGATAGGCTAGAGATATTGCATGATCTGGCGTCCGATCTGGATGTTTCGGTCGGTCTCCTGCCGTATGACATGAAGGAAGAGTTTACGGCATTTGCTGAGCGGATCCCGACGGCTGACCTAGCTGCCTTGCAGCCTGATTTTACTGAAATGTTTTTGACGCGTATGTTTTGCCCATGTACAGAAACAACGTACGGCAAGAACAGCTTCAATCAACCCAATATTCTGGGCGACATTAGCGGCTTCTATAAAGCATTTGGCTTCATCATGAAGGATGACGCAAACGCTTCATATGATCACATCACCATGGAACTAGAGTTCATGAGCTTCCTGGAGCTCAAGATTGCCTATGCGCTTGATCAGACCATGGAAGAGAATATTGATATCTCTCTGTCCGCAGAGAAGAGGTTCCTCGAGCAGCACATCGGAAAGTGGACGGGTGTGTTCGGAGAAAACTTGGCAGCCCGAGCTAACGAGGCCTACTACAGAAACCTGGGGCTGCTGTTATCAAAGTTCATGGGCTCGGAGCTGAAGCACTTTGGAATTGAGGTGGACAGCAGAATAAAAGAACTGCCGAAGTCTGACTACGAGGGTCCGGTGGACTGTCCACAAGATACTGGCACGCAGATGGATGAGCCCCTGCCGTTACATTGATGGTATGTGAGTTGGGGGATGTTCATGGGTGACGACAAGGTGATGGGCAGGCGCCAGTTCTTTAGTAGAATATTCCCTGTCTTGACAGAGACGATCTCTGAAAAGATTAAGGATGAGACCAAGGCGCTGGCCGCTTCAGAGGTCCCTAAGAAGGTGGTTGCTGTTGAGGGTGTGGAGGCAGCCGAGACCGCCGCCGATGAGGGGGAAGCCAGGAAGTACCCCTGGGTTGGAATGTAGGGTCTGTGGCACGGGTCTTTAGTGACCCCCATTCTGGGGTGTCATCTGCAACAACTGAGCATAATACGCTTACAGCCAAGATCACTGGGATAGCGCTTGCCCGATCTGGATGTACGTGGCACGCTTGAACTTCAAGAAACAAGCCCCATTATTAGGAACAACGATACTCAACATGAGAACGCTTAAATGACAAAGACAATTGAAATAAAAAACATGCGGGACACACGAGCAGTCAATGCACCAGCCAAGGACTGCGGTTACTTCCATGGTTGTCAAACCTGCGACGAGAACGATACGTGTAAGCTGGATCGTGCGGCCCATAAAAAGTGGCTGATCAACAAACGGATGGGGCAGATCAAGTACAAGGTGCTAGTCGGCAGCAACAAGGGTGGCGTCGGCAAGAGCACAACCACGGTCAACCTGGCCTGTGCCTTAGGTAGGTTGGGCTACAAGGTTGGTTTGGCAGACGCTGATCTGCATGGACCCAACATCCCCAAGATGCTTGGCATTGAGAACGTGAGGCTGCGTGGGGATAAGGATGGCATTGCACCGCATGTTACCCCTAGCGGGCTCAAGATTGCCTCACTGGGGTTGCTGATTGAGGATCAAAATGAGCCAGTTGTTTGGCGGGATGCGGTTAAGTATGAGTTCATCATTGAGCTCTTAGGAAACATCACCTGGGGCGAATTGGACTTCCTGGTGATCGATCTTCCGCCCGGCACGGGGAACGAACACATCACGATCATGGACTTCATTCCCAACCTGGATGGGGTGGTCGTGGTCAGCACGCCTCAGGATGTGGCGTTGCTTGATGCCAGAAAGATGATCTCCTTTGTACGAGAAAGAAATACGCCAATCATCGGGATCGTTGAGAACATGAGCGGTCTAATCTGCCCACACTGTAGTGGTGAGATTGACGTATTTAAGCGGGGCGGTGGGGAGCGAGTCGCAAACGAGCTGGGTGTGCCATTCATTGGCGCCATCCCGCTCGATGGCGCCATTACTATCTGCGCCGATCAGGGCACCCCTATCGTGCTAGCCGACTTAGAGTCTCAGGCAACCCATGCGTTTATGGCGGTCGCCGAACGATGCGCTAAGTTTCTGGGTGCAGAGCCAGCGCAGGGGGCGGGGGTTGCAAGCTCGTCCACAGGGAGTTAAGAATGAATATTCACGCGGTACGTCGATGGCACGGTCTTGTTGGAGTGGGTGCGGTGGTGTTTCTGCTCTATCTTCTGCTTTCCGGGTTAATTATTAATCACGGGGATGCGCTTAAGCTGGACCAGAAAGAGGTGAGCTCGCCTTGGTTGATGCGCTGGTATGGGATGCATGTTGCTAACCCGACCCAGGGATATCGGATGGGGGGTAGTTACTTTGTCTGGGATGAGAATAGATGGGTATTGGGCGATAGGTTGCTGTCCGGTAATTCTGGACAGCCGGTCGGAGCAATCGAGATAGGGGGACGTAATTATGTAGCTACCGCGACGGCCCTGTATGTATATCAGCCAGATGGACGCCTTATCAACAAAATTGAGGGTCGTTCGTTGCCCGCTAATCCCATATTGGCGCTGGGTAGGCTGGGTAATAATATTGCCATGCAGACACCGTCCGTCGTATTTGTTAGTGCAAATGGCCAAGTTTGGATTAGGGCAGCCACCCCCACTGGGACGATCTTGGCCTCTTTGCAGGAGCTGCCTGCTGAGGTCGAGCATCGTTCTGCTGATATTCTTGCGCCAAGCATATCGCTGCAGCGTATTTTTTTGGACATACATAGTGGTCGAATATTTGGACGCTATGCTTTTTTGTTGTTGGACCTTGTGTCCCTTGTGTTGCTTATTTTAGGCGTAAGTGGATTTTGGCTTTACTGGAAGTTAAGGTAATAATAGATTATTTTAACAGATTTTAATGGTATTTAGCCACAAGTATTGTTAGCAATGGCAGCTATAGTCATTGAGTGTGAGCGGGAGTTTCGTTTTTGAAAAATGTGGCCATCTCTTCTGGGGTGGGAAATAAATTGCGGTAAATGGCATACATTGAACCTGTAATTATCGGCAGAAGGATCAGCCAGCCCAGCATCATGGGCATCGAGGCGATTGCCACAAATGGCAGCATCATTACGCCATAGAGCAACAGGGGCAGCATGTTGCGCAGACAGGCTTTTAAACTCACCTTCATCGCACTCACGGGCGACAGTTTGTTGAAAACGATTAGCATGGGGGCAAACTGTGTCGCCATGAGCAGCGTGTAGAACAGCGCCCCACCCAGTACCAGCGCAATGGTCGCATTCTCGGCAGCTTGCATCAGTATCGCTGGGTTGTCCACGGGCTTGCCGCTCATTAAAATGCTTACTAGGGTGTCGCCACCGGCGAGCATCATGACACCCAGTATTAGCATGTTACCAACTAGGCTAATGCCACCTAATGTGATTAGTTGTGTGGTGCTGTTGTGGAACCCAGCGAACAGGTGCGACAGCTTAAGCTCCTCGTCATTTTCTAATGCGTGACAACCAAGCATGTAGCCTGTAAGTAGAACCGGGAATAGTAATGTAACCAAGGCATCGCCAATGATCGGGACGGCATAGGTGGCCACTGATCCGACGACGCCGAAAGATACCATGGTTATCCACAGTATCGGACTTTTTTTGAATAGCCAGTATCCTTGCTTGATCCATAGCCAGCCGCTTGCGGCGCTTACCTGTTGCGCTTCCATTTTATCCTCGCTATAACCAAACAATATTGCCGCACATATGAATGTGCTGTTGTAAGATATGTTTAAATTTATTCGGATCATGCGCGTGCACCAGTTCGCTATTTCGAGGCAGATGCATATCGTGTAGACGCGACAACCAAAAGCGTAGCGCCGCCACCCGCAGGGCAGTTGACCAAGCAACGCGCTCCTCCTCTTTTAACGGACGCACTGCGTGATAGGCTTGTAGCAAGGCCTGGGTGCGCGCCTTGTCTAGGGTGTGATCTGGGCTCACGCACCAGTCGTTTACGGCGATAGCCAAGTCATACAAAAGGCAGTCATTGCAGGCGAAATAGAAGTCGATCAAACCGCCTATTTTGGCACCATCAAACAATACGTTGTCGCGAAATAGGTCGGCGTGAATTACGCCTTGAGGCAGGGCGGAAAGCGTGTGCTTTTGATGAAACTTAATTTCGCTACTCAAGAGCAACGTATCTTGTGGGGACAAAAATGGTGTAGTTTGCTGTGCGGTGCGCAAGCGCCAGGCTGAGCCACGTGCGTTAGACATGGTCTCTGTGAAGCCTTGTGTGGCATTATGCAGCTGGCCTAACACCCTCCCGATAGCTGAGCAGTGTGCCGTACTTGGCTGCGTTAAAAACTTTCCTGGCAGGCGACTGACGATACAGGCTGGCTTACCGTTGAGTTCGCTGATAAATTGAGCGCTATTGTTGAGCATTGGGCTCGGGCAGGGGACATTGTGGCGTGACAAATGGGACATCAGGTTGACGTAAAACGGTAGCTCGCGGGCGGTAAGCTTTTCGAATAGGGTCAGCACGAAGCGACCGGCACTTGTTGTTAAAAAGTAGTTGGTGTTTTCAATGCCCGAGGTGATGCCTTGTAGCTCTAGTGGTTGACCCAGAGAATAATTGTTTAGCCAGGTTGTGAGGTCTGATTCGGTGACACGGGTAAAAACTGCCATATTTCTCGGCCCGTATTAGAATTTGCGAATAACCCAGCGTGGTGAACGCAAGCTTGGATCAATATTTTGGGAGTACGAGAATCTACCATCACTAAGATCGTCAACCAAGTAGTGTGGAGCTCCGGTCTTTGGTGTAATTTTAATCATGTACAACCTCCCTCCGGCACGATACTCCTCTACGGTCTGCTCAGACTGTTGGGTGATGATGATTTCTTGCCCAGGATCGACATCTTGTGTGTGAGCATCGGATGACAATTGGGGGAGTGATGACGGTGATAAATCAACACGATCGACATTGGCTTCCAGAAGGGGGGGTGGAGGCGGCAAGGGGTGCAAGCCTGGCAGTTGTGGTTGGGCGGCAAGGGCCACACTGAGTGAGCCGCTTAAGAATAAACTGGCAATAAGGCATATCAAGTGCAACCGGTTGTTTTTCATATGCACATTCTAGTCGATAAGTGAGAAAAAGGCTGTCGAAAAGTACCTCCCATTGGATGCTTATTATTTTGTTTGGGTGGCCGTTAGAGGCTGAGCTGTGCCTCATGCTCGGTATTTGAAGGTTTAAAGCCGCGAGTTTCGTAGTAATTAAAGATGGCATTTACTATAGCCTCTGGCTCGTCGATGAGCTGAATTAAATCCATATCGGGTGGGTCGATCATACCTTCGGCAAGAAGCGTTTGTCGAAGCCAGTCGAGTATCCCGCGCCAAAAATCACTGCCCACTAGAATGATGGGGATGCGCCGCGTCTTTCCAGTCTGCACCAAGGTGAGTGCCTCCATGAGTTCGTCCAGTGTGCCAAACCCACCGGGCATAACTACGTAGGCGCTAGCAAATTTAACGAACATAACCTTGCGCACGAAAAAGTGCTGGAAGCCTTGGCTGATGTTCTGGTAAATGTTGTTGTGTTGTTCGTGGGGTAGTTGAATATTTAGCCCTACGCTGGGCGACTTGCCATAGAATGCGCCCTTGTTGGCTGCCTCCATAATGCCGGGCCCCCCGCCAGAAATAACAGAGAAACCTGCGTCAGATAGCAGTCGCGCAACCTCCTCCGTTTTTTTGTAGTATGGGTGATCGGGCTTGATGCGTGCGCTACCAAAGATACTGACGGCTGGCTGGATGGCGCTTAGCATAGCAGTGGCAGACACGAATTCTGACATAATGCCGAACATGCGCCACGCCTCTTTTGAGTTCCATGCCTCTGGAGATTTAGAGGGGGGCAGCTTGGACTGATTGTTCATGACTGAAGAACCCTTTTGCAAAATATGAAAACTTTGTTGTTAGTTGATGGCTCATCTTATTTGTATCGTGCATTCCATGCGATGCCAGATTTGCGCAGTCCTCAGGGCGAACCCATTGGTGCGATTTATGGGGTGCTTAATATGCTACGCCGTTTGCGTGTGGATTACCCAGCAGATTATAGCGCTTGTGTATTCGATGCCAAGGGGAAAACGTTTCGCAACGACCTGTACGCTGAATACAAGGCGCATCGACTTTCAATGCCAGAGACCCTTGTTGCTCAGATTGAGCCACTGCATCAACTTATTGCCGCCTTTGGTTGGAACATCTTGATGATTGATGGGGTGGAGGCAGACGATGTGATTGGAACACTGGCGCAGCAGGCAAAGGCAGGGAGCGCACACTGTGTTATCTCTACGGGCGATAAAGATTTTACGCAGTTGGTAAGCAGTCAGGTGACACTAATTAACACCATGAGCAATGAGGTGTTAGACGAAGCGGGCGTTTTGGCTAAGTTTGGATTACCCCCGGAGCGTATTGTTGATTATCTGACATTAATCGGGGACACGGCGGATAACGTACCGGGGGTTCCCAAGGTTGGGCCAAAGACGGCCGTGAAGTGGTTAACGCAATATGACACACTTGATAACTTAATGGCGCATGCACATCAGATTTCTGGAGTGGTGGGAAATAATTTGCGTAATTCTCTGGATTGGCTTCAGCAAGGTCGCGTATTAATTACCATCAAATGCGATGTTGAATTGCACATACGTTTCGATGAGTTGGTGGCGCCCGAGCGAGATGACACACAGTTGCGAAGCATGCTTGAGCGGTACGGCTTAAAAAGTTGGCTGCGCGAACTTTCTGTTATACCTCCGTCCTTGGCAAAGGGGTTAAAAGAGGAGGCGCTTGTACAGCAGACCAATATGTTTGCAATGGAGGCGCCTGCTTCGGTTGATTATGAGGTTATCCTGACAGAAACGCAGCTTGATGATTGGTTGGAGAAAATATTACAAGCCGAGTTGGTGTGTATGCGTATAGAGAGTGCCGGATTTGACATGATGAGTGCCAAGCTGGTGGGGATCTCGTTCGCCATCGGGCCGCACCATGCAGCCTACCTGCCATTGGCGCATCAACATCTTGAGGAGTCCAGTCAGCTAAATCGTGAGTGTGCGTTGTTAAAGCTTAAGCCGTGGCTAGAAAGTGCAACACTTAAAAAACTGGGACAGGATCTTAAGCGCGATCAACACATCTTAGCCAATCATGCCATTCATCTTGCAGGCGTCACGGAAGACACGTTGCTGCAATCTTACGTGCTAGAAAGCCACAAGTCACACAGCCTGGACGATCTCGCTTTGCGGCACTTGGGCATGAAAACGTTTAGCTATGCTGAAATTGTTGGTAGAGGTACAAGGCAGGTTTGCTTTGACCAGGCGAGCCTAGTTGATGCGACGCGTTATGCGGCGGGAGGCGCGGATGCTACGCTACAATTATTTCAGGCGCTAGCACCGCAAATAAGAAAGCAAGGCAGATTGGAGACGGTGTACCGTGATGTGGAATTACCGGTACGGCAGGTGCTATATGTTATGGAACGCAATGGTGTATTGATAGATGGCGTTAAGCTGGAAAATCAGAGCCGCGAGTTAGGCGAGAAGCTTGCTAGCATCGAGATAGAGGCATACGCCGCGGCAGGTAAATCATTTAACCTTAACTCGCCAAAGCAAATTCAGGAAATATTGTTCGGCCGGCTTGGTCTGCCAGTTAAGAAAAAAACCCCCAGTGGCACGCCTTCTACTGATGAGGAGGTTTTGCAGGAGCTGTCGTTGGATTACCCGCTCCCCAAGCTGCTGCTTGAGTATCGTGGCATGGCAAAGCTCAAGTCCACCTATACAGATAAGTTGCCGCAAATGGTGAATACTGAAACTGGACGTGTTCATACTAACTATTCGCAGGCAGTGACGGTAACGGGGAGGCTGGCTTCCAGCGATCCAAATTTGCAAAATATTCCTGTCCGTACGGCAGAGGGAAGGCGCATTCGTGAGGCGTTCGTTGCTCCGCAGGACAGTCATATCGTTTCTGTGGATTACTCGCAAATAGAACTACGAATCATGGCACATTTGTCAGAGGATTCTGGTTTGCTGAGGGCGTTTGAAAATGGCGAAGATATTCATCGTGCTACTGCAGCAGAGGTCTTTATGGTTAGATTGGCCGAGGTGAGTGGTGAGCAACGACGTTACGCAAAAGCCATCAACTTCGGTCTCATTTATGGGATGTCTGCGTTTGGGCTGGCTTCGCAACTTAATATAGAGCGTAGTGCAGCACAACAGTATATAGATCTTTATTTTACGCGCTACCCAGGCGTAGCCGATTACATGCAGCGAACTCGGGAGCAGGCCAGGCGACAGGGGTATGTGGAGACCATATTTGGCCGCAGGTTGTGGTTGCCAGAAATAAATGGGGGCAACGGCATGCGT
>Ga0209553_1000346_pt1 | contig 24355 bp, 23 predicted proteins | sample LauGreFBDMM110DN_2_FD_188217 | JGI IMG/M metagenome (GOLD analysis project Ga0209553, IMG submission 188217) | Freshwater lake microbial communities from Lake Michigan, USA - Fa13.BD.MM110.DN (SPAdes) (version 2) | ecosystem: Environmental > Aquatic > Freshwater > Lake | place: Lake Michigan...
CATATAAGGTTTTGAATACACACCTTGTGCTGCAAATGTGGCATAGGAGTTTGCAACATCAATCACGTGCGGACTTGCAACACCTAATACAACCGAAGGAGTTGCGATCATCGCAACATTTTCTGGAATTCCAGCTCGCCTAGCTGCATCAACAACCTTATCCATGCCAGCTTTCATGCCGAGCGGAACAAATACGGTGTTGATGGAGTGTTGGGTTGCAGTGAGTAGATCTACCTGACCCCACCCCTCATCTCCATAATTAGATACTTCATATGGTCTTCCCAAATCATCAAAAGTTTGTGGTGAATCACCATTCCACATCGATGTCATCGGAATCCCAGCTTCTAAGCTGGCAATAAGTGCAAAGGGTTTAAAGGTAGATCCAGCTAGCGCAATCGACTGTGTGGCATCGTTTAATTGGCGAACTACATAATCTTCTCCGCCATACATGGCGACCACTTCTCCGGTACCAGGGCGAATAGCCACAAGTGCGGTGTGCAGGTTCTCCGGGGCGCCAGCAGGTGTGAATTTATTGACCGCATCAACTGCCGCTTGTTGCGCACGTTGGTCGAGTGTTGTCTTAATGACATAACCGCCAACAAGTAATTGGTCTTGGGTAAATCCGAGTTTGCTCAACTCTTTCTGTACTGCATCGATGATGTAACCCTTGGGCCCACTTAGTTGACCAGATGTTGTACGAGGTGCGACTCGTGGGAACTCGGCATCCTTTGCCTCAGCTTCAGTAATCCACTTGTTAGCAAGCATTCCTTGAATGACATAAGCAAATCTATTTTCAAGTCGAACCGCGTTCTCTTTAGATAGTGAAGGATCGTAATAACCTGGAGATCGCAAAATGCTTGCAACCACTGCCGACTGGGAAATACTCAATTGGTGAGCGTTGCGATTAAAGTATTGCTGCGCCGCTGTCTGCACGCCATATGAGCCCCGACCAAAGTAAATGGTATTGAGATAGTTCTCTAAAATCTGATCTTTCGAGAGTGCATTTTCTAGCTTGAGTGAAATAACAAGTTCTTTTATCTTTCTCTGGATTGTGCGACTTGGCGATAAGAATGCCGTCTTTGCATATTGCTGAGTAATCGTTGAGCCGCCTTCTCCGGTGAGGTCTCCTGATTTGAGGTTATTAAAAAGCGCTCGTGCTATGCCGGTTGGACTAAATGCACGGTTAGAGTAAAAGTTGCGATCCTCCGCCGCCATGACCGCATAACGTAAACGAAGTGGAATTTTTGCTAAAGGTAAAATTTGTCTGTTCTGAGTTCCCACCCGACCAATTTCAGATCCATTTGAATACTGGATGACGGTGGATTGACTATTTACATAGGCATTAGGGTCTGGAATTGAAACGGTAAACCAGGCAAAGGCGAAGAGGGTTGCGCCTGCGATAAAACCAAAGCCAGCCAGGAATATGCCGGCGCGAATTAACTTGGTTTTAATCATTTCGCTAGATTACCCGGTAAATATCGCTACTTCAGTGAAGCGAAGTCTTCATCTTCGAGTGTGCGCTGGCGACGCGGAGCTTTGCGCTCGCGGCCATCGCCTAATAAGTATGTAGCGCACAAATGATTCCAGGAACATTTGCGACAGACCTCAACGACATAGACAGAGAACTCACCAAACTCTTGCTCCATCTCTGCAAGTTCTTTGGGGCTCTTAATGCGTCCAGAGAATTGTCCAAGTTGATCACCAAATGTGTAACGCAGTTCCACCAGCCCATCTTTCTTACATACCGGGCATTTACGCTCAGTTTTTTCACCGTGGTACTTGGCAGCGCGAATCAGGTATGGGTCTGCATCACATGCATCGACTACACCACGAAAGAGTGCAAGCAGGGTGGCACGCTTATCAAGTGAATAGTCGATGAACCCTCGTCGAGTCTGCATAATAGGAGAAGAATAAACCCCTTTGCCTAACTACGCTTCTCCTATGACTTTGTGGCAATTGCTCAGAGATCCGAAACTCTCTCGTTTGCTGCGAGTACGTTGGTCTGGGCAGATCACCGATGGAATTTTCCAGAGCGCCCTTGCCTCTTTTATTCTCTTTTCTCCTGAGCGCCAGGCGAGTGCGGTTAACGCCGCGGTGGCATTTGCCGTTGTACTTCTTCCGTATTCCGTTGTGGGTCCATTTGTTGGAACGCTACTCGATAGATTCTCGCGCCAAAGAGCAATATTTTTCGCTAACCTCACGAGGTCACTCACACTGCTGGTAATTGCACTCTTAATCTTTAATGGAAGAACTGGGCTAGAAATTACTGTCTTCGTTTTGATTGCATTTGGTGTGAACAGATTAATTCTCGCTGGGTTATCCGCCGGAATCCCACTGATGACACCACCGAAAGAACTTATCTCAGCCAACGCCCTAGCTGTCACCGGCGGTTCTGTCTTTGTTGTTATTGGCGGCGGTATCGGTTTAGGTATTCGCCAGCTTCTTACCTTCTCAGAGAGTGCCGATTACGCCGATGCTCTACTTATTCTTGTGGCCTCCCTTGGTTATCTCATCGCTGCTCTGCTCACATCTCTCTTGGGAAAGACTGAAATTGGCCCGCGTCCTCACGAAATTGTGAAGGGAAGTTTCACCCAAGGCTTAATTGAGATGCGCGAAGGTTTTCAGTTCCTAAAAGATCACGCCGATGCTGCTCGCGGAATTGCCGCAACCGCAATCCATCGCGGAGGCCTGACAGCCCTTACCTTGACCGCGCTTTTACTAGAAAGAAATACCTTCAATGATCCAGCTGACAGCGAGGCCGGTCTTACCGGGTTAAGTGTGACCTTATCTATCGCCGCAACCGGCTTTGTTATTGGGGCACTTGCCGCGCCTTACGGTGTGCGAAAAGTTGGGCGCCACCGCTGGATTCGTTTATCAATCTTTGCTGCAAGCTTTGGTTCACTCTTACTTGTTATAGACCGCACCCCTATTCTCCTTGGAGCTACTGCATTTTTCACCGCGATGTTTGGTCAAAGTGTGAAAGTAACAAACGATGCCCTAGTGCAATCAAAAATCGATGATTACTTCCGCGGTCGCGTCTTTTCTGTCTACGACGTTGTTGTCAATGCCGCGATTGTTAGCGGCGCCCTCTTTGCTGCCTGGATCTTGCCCATCAGTGGTGACTCATGGTTGTTGCCACTCATTGTTTCAATCTCATGGGTACTTGTTGCCACGGTATTACTACGCCCGGAGAAATTCCTTCTTAGGGATGCCGCCTAGCTTTCCACCACTGTAATAACTCTTGTGTTGCTCGTTCTTCACCAAGTGGGCCATGTTCCATACGTAGCTCCATCAGAAAGTCGAGCGCTTTACCAACATCAGCTGAAGGTTTTAGGTCAAGTAGTTGCATTACTTGTGCACCATCTAGATCTGGCCGAATCTTTGATAACTCTTCTTCCTCCTCCAGTTTTGCAATGCGTGCCTCGAGGCTGTCATATGTCCGAGCTAACCGCTCTGCTTTCTTCGCATTACGAGTTGTGCAATCAGCGCGAGTTAATACATGCAAATGTGTGAGTAATTCCCCCGCATCGCGCACATAACGGCGCACCGCTGAATCTGTCCATTCACCATCGCCGTAACCATGAAAGCGCAGATGCAAGGCAGTGAGAGTTTCAACGGCCTCAGTTGTCTCATTATCAAAGCGGAGCGCCTTCATGCGCGCCTTTACCAGCCGGGCTCCAACTATTTCATGGTGATGAAATGAAACTCCGCCGCCTTCAATGAGGTTTCGGGTCTTCGGTTTTCCAATGTCGTGTAATAGCGCAGCTAAACGAATGACAAGGTTAGGGCCACCCAGTCTCTGCTCTTGTACGATCGCTTGCTCTAGCACGGTAATTGAGTGTTCATACACATCTTTATGATGATGATGCTCATCAATTTCTAAACGTAGTTTTGGAATCTCTGGCAGCACTAAATCAGCAAGACCGGTATCAACTAAAATTGTAATTCCAAGTCGTGGGTTTTCGGACATGAGCATTTTGATAAACTCATCGCGCACTCGCTCCGCCGAAATAATAGAGATGCGCGAAGCCATTGATGTCATGGCAGCAGTAACGTCTGGATCAATTTCAAAATTAAGTTGACTTGCAAAACGAGCAGCGCGCATCATGCGAAGTGGATCATCTGAAAAAGATTGTTCAGCACTTGCTGGTGTTCTTAAGACTTTCTTCGCCAAGTCTTGCAAGCCACCGAATGGATCAATAAATTCCAGCTCTCCACCTGTGAGTTCAAGTGCCATTGAGTTAACGGTGAAATCTCGTCTGGAGAGATCTCCTTCAATAGTGTCACCGAATTCAACATCTGGATTACGAGAACTTTCTTCGTATTTCTCGGATCGATATGTTGTTACTTCAACCGTGACCTCTCCTAGCTTTGCCGCAACTGTGCCGAAGAGAATTCCGGTATCCCAAACGTTATCTGCCCATGCTTTGAGAATTTTCTTTGTCTCATGTGGGTGCGCATCTGTTGTGAAATCTAAATCATTTCCAAGTCGACCCAAGATTGCATCGCGTACCGGGCCACCCACTAGTGCCAGGTGAAAACCACTGGCGGTGAAAGCCTGGGCAAGTGATGATGCCGCTGGCGCGTTTGCGATGAGGGAGCGGATAGCCAACTCGCCGGCTGCCCCAAAATTGCTCTTCTCTGCGCTCACAATAGATAAGCGTAGTCGCGTACTCTTCATCTATGACCCCGGCACCTGGTGCGGGCAGCGAAGGTACGAAGAAAAAGCGTAGGCGCAAGCGCCCAGCTCATCGCTCCCCACAATCTCAAGATGTAACTACCCCAACCGCACCTCAGGTAGAGCGCGCAAAAAAAGCGCCAGCGAAAGTTCCGTACGCCAAACGAGTAGATGAAGTCAGCGCTGGTGGGCTGGTAGTTGATGCCAGCGGAAAACTTGGCCTGCTTATTGGCCGTCGCGATCTTAAGGATGTAAGCGGCCAAAGAATTCTCTGGTCACTGCCAAAGGGGCATATTGAAGAGGGTGAAACTCCAGAAGAAGCGGCCTTGCGCGAAGTGCAAGAAGAGACCGGCATCGTCTCTGTAATTGAAAAATCTTTGGGTGTTATTGATTTCTGGTTTATGGCAGGTGGAAAGAGAATTCATAAGACAGTCCATCATTATTTGTTCCGAGAAAATGGTGGAGTATTGGCAGCTCAAGAAAGTGAAGTAGATGAAGTTGCCTGGTTCCCACTTCCGGAAATTGTTGACCGACTTGCCTATCCTGATGAAAAGAAATTAATCGCACGAACCAATGCAGCGCAAGAAATGTCTGCGCTATGAAGAAGGTAGCAATAGTTCTGTTGGCACTCATTGCTATTGGTGTGACACCTGTAGCTGCTGCAACTCCGGTGGTAAGAATTACCGATAAACCTCATAAAGATTTTGAGGGTGCCTTTCGTGATAACGAATTAGCAACACTGATTACACCCGAAGGGAAATTAGGCAAAATTGTATTTAATTCCACGAACTCGAAAAAAACTTGGGTAATAGACCCAGCGCTCATCGATGAGATCGCTGACATGGCAGATGGTTATGCAATCAAGGACAAGGAAGATAAAGCAGGCCAAATAGCGGCGCAGAATTGGTTATTTGCCTTAAAGTTTTCAACGCTCAGTAATTCTGTGATTGCACTGCCATACGGCAACCCAGATCAATCTCTTGCAAAACGATTGGCACCTAGTGAATTACGTTTCTACTCCTCATATGGAAAAGAGCGGTTAGAGCTTCAATTAGGTCGTCCGGTTGTCACCGAAAATGGGTGGAGCAAGGGTGTATCGCGCCTGAGTGGCCCGTTTAGAGACATTTACTCAGAAAATCGCCGGATGTTAACTGGGCTTTCTACAATTTCAACTGCCCCTGAAATTACTGCTCTCCGCGCGCGGCTCGGCACAGTTATGAACCCATCACTTGATGAGAGTGAACGTGTCTATTTCTCTTACTCGGCCGCGCGCGCTGTTCAGGCGATGACTGCCAAGCTGCGCGTGATCCCTGGTCGATACCAACTCACTTCTACCACTGCCAAGCTGCCAGTCACCTTGGTAAATAGTTTTGACACCCCAACTGTTGTGAACCTTTCGCTCATTCCGTTGAACTCACGTATCAGAGTAGAGAATGTAAATAGCATTGCGTTAGCTGCAAAATCGCGGCAGCAATTAACCCTGGAAGTAAATGTAATCGCTCCAGGCTCTGTACTTGTAAATGCCCAATTTATGAATAGCGAAGGGCAATTAGTTGGTGAGCAATCCGAGCTAGCCTTAAGTGCGACAATTATTGATTCTCGTGTTGCGTGGTTTACAACCGGGGCAGCAGTTCTATTATTCTTAGGTGCGATTACCCAATCTGTTCGAAGAGTACGAAAGAGTCGTCAATGAAAAATAATGAACTCTTTCGTGCATCTGGGATTATGGCGATAGGAACAATACTTTCTCGAATTACCGGTTTTGTTCGCGCACTACTTGCTGTTGCTGTACTGGGTACCGCTCTCTTAGCTGACACCTTTAACGTTGCAAATACCATGCCTAATATTTTGTATAACTTACTTGTTGGTGGCGCACTTACCGCCATCTTTGTTCCGCAACTGGTGAGATCTTTTGAAGACCAAGATGGCGGCCACGGTTTTGCATCCAGGCTTGTTACAACGATTTCCCTTATCCTGCTCGTACTTGTTGCAGTGGGAGTTATCTTCGCGCCGGCACTTGTTCGTTTATACGCACCTGAGTTTTCAACTCCCGGCTTTGAAGCTGAGCAAGAAATCGCAGTTGCCTTCACCCGCTATTGCTTGCCACAAATCTTCTTTCTCGGTCTCTTTACGATGCTCGGCCAGGTGGCAAATGCCCGTGGCTCTTTTGCCCCACTGATGTGGGCGCCAATAGCAAATAACCTGGTCGTGATTGTTGTTTTTGCCGCAGTTCTTATCACTGAGCGCTCACTAGCTCTGGGCACGATTACGGATCTACAAGTTCAAATCTTGGGTTGGGGCACGACCTTGGGTGTGGTTGTGCAAGCACTCATTTTGATTCCAGTAGTCAAGCGCTCTGGAATTCATATCCGCCCCATGTTTGGTCTTGGCGGGCTCGGTAAATCTTTCGGTTTAGCCGGGTGGACTTTGATCTATGTACTTATCTCTCAACTCGGTTATTTAGTCACGGTAAACGTTGCAACAAGTGCCGCGGTGCGAAGTGCACAGGCCGGCATAGCAACCGGTGTTGGTTTTACGCCTTTTACTAGCGCTTACTACATCATGCTCTTGCCGTATTCGATTGTCACCATTTCAATTGTTACCGCACTGCTGCCACATTTATCGCGTCTTGCAATAGCTAATGATGTGGAAGAGGTGCGCAAACAACTCATCCGCGCAATTCGGATGGTCGCAGTTGTCACAGTTCCAAGTTCAGTTGCTTTACTTCTATTTGGCCCGCTGATGACCCAGGCTCTCTATCTAGGAATTTCTTTAGAAGATGCTCGCTATATCGGTTTTGTACTCTCGGCGTTAAGTATTGGTCTGGTAGCTTTCTCAATCAACCTTATTTTAATCCGTGGCTTTAACGCATTTGAAGATACTAAGACACAAGTTCTATCTATCCTGATTATCAACATCATCTCTGTTGCTTTATCTTACGTATTCCTGGAAACCTTAGATAGTTATTGGGTGACAGTCGGTCTTGGGATAGCGTTTTCAGTCAGTTACATTGTTGGGCTTTTTATTACCATCTCCTTATTAAAGAAACATATCGGGCGACTGCAAATTGGTGATTTTGCAGCCCAACATGGACTTTTATTGATCGCTTCCCTTGTCGGGATGCTCCCGTTTTTTGCAATCGCTCTCTATTTTGATTGGGCTTACGACGATGCATCCCTTGCCCTTCGTGCTATTCGTTTGATATTCATTCTTGCGGGAAGTGGTATTGCCTATCTCTTTATTGCCAGAGCTCTAAAAGTGAGTGAAATCTCAGGGCTTAAGGGGTTCGCCGCCGCTACCTTGCGCCGCCGCGGTAAGTAATTCTTCTAAGCGCGATATTCTCACCCCATGAGTACGGATGTTCGCGAGGTTGTCATTGTTGGATCAGGGCCAGCTGGTTACACAGCTGCTATCTATGCCGCGCGCGCTCAATTAAATCCTTTGATGTATGAAGGCTCTGTCACCGCCGGTGGTGCGCTGATGAATACAACTGAAGTTGAAAACTTTCCTGGTTTTATCGACGGAATCATGGGGCCAGATCTCATGGATAACATGCGTAAACAATCCAAGCGTTTTGGCACCGAGATAATTACCGACGATGTTGTTGAAATGGACCTCACTGGGAATATTAAGATTATTAAAGATGGATCGGGAAATGTTGTTCGCGCCCGTTCGGTAATTCTTGCGATGGGTTCGGCATATAGAGAAATTGGGTTAGTAAACGAAAAGCGTTTATCTGGACGTGGAGTTTCCTGGTGTGCCACATGTGATGGCTTCTTCTTTAAAGACCAAGAGATTGCTGTTGTTGGTGGCGGAGATTCCGCACTCGAAGAGGCGACATTTCTGACAAAGTTTGCCAGTAAAGTTGTCTTGATTCACCGCCGCGATGCGCTACGTGCCTCAAAGATTATGCAAGAGCGAGCATTTGCCAATCCTAAGATTGAAATGTTGTGGGATACCGAAGTCATTGACGTGCTAGGTGAGCAGAAAGTTGATGCGTTGGAACTTCGTAACACCAAAACTGGAGAGGTGAGTAAGCGAAACTTCACCGGATTGTTCGTCGCTATTGGGCATATCCCGCGCTCTGAGCTTGTTACATCTTCAGTAACACTTGATAACGAGGGTTATGTGAAAGTCGAAGGCGGTTCTACCCGTACAAACCTCACCGGGGTCTTTGCTTGTGGCGATCTGGTCGATCACACCTACCGACAAGCCATCACAGCGGCCGGCTCCGGATGTCAGGCAGCTCTCGATGCTGAAAAGTTTTTATCCCACTAGTAACCTCAACCGCTATAGAATTACAAGAGCTAGATAGAAAATAGGAGTAAAGATGAGCGCACCAATGAAGGTCACAACAGCCACTTTCGATGAGGTTGTACTAAAGAGCAGCACGCCAGTTCTCGTTGATTTCTGGGCTGAATGGTGTGGCCCATGCCGCGCAATCGCTCCCATTCTTGATGATATCGCCGCGGAATATGGCGATAAGTTAAAGATCGTAAAGCTCAATACCGATGAGGAATCTGCAATCGCCATTAAATATGGTGTGACATCCATTCCGATGCTCAATGTTTATGTCAATGGTGAAGTAGTAAAGACAATTATTGGTGCAAAGCCAAAGCCTGCTCTTCTTAAAGAGCTCGAAGGTTTCATTTAATTAACTTGCCTTTGGGAAGAGTCTTGCTATGAAAGAGATGTCTGCCGATGAGATTCGTTCTTTTCAGCAAGAGCGTGGCCTTCACATCACTGGCGCGCTCAACGAGCAAACTCTTCGCGCCCTAGAAGAAGCTCGATGGAAGTTGGGCGATCGCTCGCTCTATCTACAAAAGCCGCCATTGATGCACGGTGATGATGTGGCAGCTCTGCAATCGCGTCTGACTGAGATGGGTTTTCACTGCGGGCGAGTCGATGGAATTTACGGATCAATGACAGAGAGCGCTGTAAAAGAATTCCAAAAATCTGTTGGTGTTGCAATTGATGGTAAGTGTGGACCGGCAACAATTATCGCACTGCTTCGCCTGACAAAAATTGTTTCAGGGGGTGCTCCCGCAGCTCTTCGAGAGAGTGCGCTGCAGAAAAATCGTGGACCTGCCTTAGCCAATAAAGTAATTGTGATTGACCCAGGTTCAGAAGTTCATGAGCGAGATATTGTCTTTGATATTGCACAGCGCTTAGAAGGACGTCTATTAGCACTAGGTGCGAGTGTTTTTCTCACACGCGGTGTTAATAACAACCCCAGTGAATCAGAGCGGATTTCATTTACCAATAAAAACAAGGCTGATCTCATGATTTCATTTCATATCGATCAGCATAAAAACACAGAAGCGCACGGTGTGGCAACATTTTTCTATGGAAATGACCAACATGGGGTGCACTCAATTGTTGGTGAAAGATTTGCATCCTTAGCGCAGCGCGAACTCTGCGCGCGAACTGATTTCTTGAATTGCCGCACACATGCAAAAACATGGGATCCGCTGCGCCTGATTACCGCACCAGCAGTTCGGGTGGATCTCGGATATATCTCAAATAACGCCGATGCCGCCCGTTTGGCTCGAGCCGAATTTAGAGACACTATCGCCGAAAGCTTCATTATTGCTATCCAGCGCCTTTATTTAGCAGCCGAAGATGATGCCAAGACTGGAACTTTGCGAATATCAGACCTTCGTAGCGCAGGTCTTCGCTGATTAATGAAGCAGATATTCATTCGCTAGCATCGCATGACCTATGGGAGACTTCTCCTCATGTCTGACATCTCTATCCGCTATCAAACAGGTGAGCCGCAGAATCTCGAGAAGAGATTTGCCGCGCGCGCCGCCGAGATGCTGCCTTCCGAAATTCGTTCACTCTTTGCTGTGGCATCCCGACCTGAAATTGTTTCACTCGCTGGCGGAATGCCAAATCTCTCTGCGCTTCCAATGGAGATGATGGCCGAGGTAATCAAGGAACTCATTCTCACAAACGGTTCAGAAGCGCTGCAATATGGAAGCGGCCAAGGACATCCAAAACTTCGCGAGCAGATTTGCGATGTGATGGCACTTGAAGGAATTCGCGCCAACCCTGATGATGTTGTTATCACTACCGGTTCCCAGCAAGCACTTGATCTTATCTCTAGAATCTTTATCGACCCAGGTGATGTTGTGCTAGTTGAAGCTCCTTCCTATGTCGGCGCGCTCGGTACTTTCCGTCAATATCAAGCTTCGGTGGTGCATGTTGAAATGGATAACGATGGCCTGGTCCCTGATTCATTGCGCGCCGCAATTAAGAGTCTGCGCACCACTGGGCGAAAGATAAAGTTCTTATATCTGATTCCAAATTACCAAAATCCGACTGGCGTCTGTCTGCCTGCTGATCGCCGCACAGAAATCTTGAGTATCTGCCGCGAGGAAGAAATCTTTGTTGTCGAAGATAACCCGTATGGCCTACTAGGTTTTGATAAGCCTTCACCGAATGCAATGCGCGCCGAAGATTCTGAAAACGTAATTTACTTAGGCTCTTTTTCCAAGACTATTGCTCCCGGGCTTCGTGTGGGTTGGGCACTTGTCCCACAATCACTGAAAGATAAGTTGGTGATTTCATCTGAATCTTCAATTTTATGTCCTTCAAACTTCACTCAATTAACCATCTCTAGTTATTTAGCTGACCAGCCATGGCGCGACCAGATTGCTAGCTTCTGTGAGCTCTATAAGGTGCGCCGCGATGCGATGCTGGAATCACTTGAGCAACATTTCCCAGCAGAGGCCACATGGACAAAGCCTGGTGGTGGTTTTTATGTGTGGGTTAACTTGTCTGCCGAAATTGATACTAAAGCCTTGATGCCGAAGGCGATTGTGGCCAAGGTTGCTTATGTGCCAGGCAGTGCTTTTTATGCAGATGGCCTTGGTTCATGGTCGATGCGTCTTTCTTATTGCCACCCAACACCAGAGCGAATTCGCGATGGCGTGAAAGCACTCGGTGGCGTGATTAAGCAAGAGATGAGTCGCAGAGGAACTGCCCTTACTTAGTACCTTCGATGAGATCGACAATGCGTTGTAGATCTTCATTTCCTGCAAATTCAATAACAATCTTTCCTTTACCTTTTCCGCTCTCCACACTCACGCGGGTATCAAGGTAGCCACTTAAGAGCTCGGCCGCCGCTAAGCCGGCGCCCGATACTCCCTTAACGCTAGATTTCTTGGCACTCTTACTTGTTGGTTTCATTGTGGCAATAATTTCTTCAGTGGAGCGAACACTTAAGCCTTCAGCCACAATCCTTGATGCTAGCTTTTCAATCTCGGCCGCATCGGTGAGTCCTAGCAGTGCTCGTGCATGGCCGGCAGAAATAACCCCCGATGCAACTTTGCGTTGCACTGAATCAGGAAGGTTTAACAAACGAATCGTGTTTGAAATCAGCGGTCGTGATCGTCCAAGTTTGAGTGCGAGTTCATCGTGGGTGCAGCCGAAGTCACTGAGCAATTGTGCATATGCCGCCCCTTCTTCCAGTGGGTTGAGATTGCTGCGATGAATGTTTTCAATCAGTGCATCACGAAGAAGTTCGTTATCGGGTGTTTGTCTAATAATGACCGGAATAGAAGTTAACCCGGCAGCTTTAGCTGCGCGGTAGCGACGTTCTCCCATGATGAGTTCATATTTATTCTCAGCAACTTTACGAACTACCGGTGGTTGCAAGATTCCCACTGATTTAATTGATGCAATTAATTCATTGAGCGCAGTCTCATCAAAGACTGTGCGCGGCTGGCGTGGGTTAGCTGAAATTTGGTTAATAGGCACTTCGTTCTGCTGCGCAACTTCAGTGCCGGCAACAGTAAGTGATGTGGGAATAAGTGAATCAAGGTTTGTACCAAGTCCGCCACGTTTAATCGCCATTATGCAATCCCACCTTTGTAATTAATGCTGACTACATTTGAATCAAAGGTGACATCATCTTTAGCTTTTCCGCGTTCTGCAATCTCGCGGGCAACCTGCATATAAGCGATAGCACCTGGTGATAGTGGGTCATATGTCATTACTGTTTGGTTATACGAGGGTGCTTCAGAGACCCGCACTGCGCGAGGGATAGGAATATCAATAAGTTCATTAGGAAAATGTGATCGAACATTTGCTGCGACATCATTTGATAAACGCGTGCGCCCATCAAACATAGTTAAAATAATGGTTGAAAGATTAAGTGCTGGGTTTAATCTTTTCTTCACAACAGAGTAGGTCTCAAGAAGTTGTGACAAACCTTCTAGTGCGTAGTACTCTGTTTGAATAGGGATTAACAATTCTTTTGATCCAGCAAATGCATTGATGGTAAGTAGACCTAGTGATGGTGGGCAATCAATAAAAATGTAATCATAATTTGCACTAATTTCATCGATTGCAGCCTTTAGTTGTAGTTCGCGTGCAACCATGGAGACTAAATTTATTTCAGCATTCGCTAGTGATGTATTTGAAGGCAGGCAATCAAGTGCGGGAAAACCTGCAACTTTTTGAATTACCTCTGAAATTTGCGCGCTACCCATCAACACTTCATAGACACCTGCTGATTTGCGGTGCTCTACCCCTAGGGCAGTTGAGGCATTTCCTTGTGGGTCTAGATCAATAACAAGGACTCGCAAGCCCCCCATAGAAAGGGCGGCTGCAATATTGACGGTGGAGGTGGTTTTGCCTACCCCGCCCTTCTGGTTTGCCACGGTGAAGATTCGGGTGGAGGCAGGTTTGGCCATCGCCTCTTTTAGCCGGCGGACCCCAACAACTTTATGGAGTGTTTCACGTGAATCATCACCTGGCATGGGCCAATCTAACCACTCCTAGCGCGCCAGCTACCTCGACTAGCTCGGTTTACGTAGTTCTACGATCCGCCCAAGGCCGATACCTTCGAGTTCAATCTCATGCAGCACCGCGTTCTTTACCCCCACCATCTCGGTGGCGGCAGATTCACCCTTCATTGCAAGCAGAGCTCCCCCGGTTTTGACCATATGCCAGCTTATTTTCTTTAGTTTTTCCAATGGGGCCACAGCCCGGGCGGTGACGTAATCAGCGCTCTTCTTCACATCTTGGGCCCGGCCACGGATCACATCAATGCCAAGTCCTTCAGTCGCCTCTTTTAGGAATTCAACCCTACGCTCAAGGGGTTCGATCAAGGTTACTTTTAAATCCGGGCGAGCTAGGGCTATCACTATGCCGGGTAGGCCCGCACCAGAGCCAATATCAAAAAGGGATGCATTCTGGGGTAGAAGCTGGGTTACCGGTAGGCAGTTAAAGATATGGCGTTCCCAGATGCGCTCGCCTTCGCGGGGGCCGATCAGGCCTCGCTCAATGCCGGCGGTAGTCAAGAATTGCGCAAAGGCGCGGATCTCTTCCTGGCGTTCTGGGAAGTAGCGGCCGACTAGCCCCTCTACTGATTGTTCCACGTGAAACTAGATCTACGCTGGGTAGATAACGACGAAGCGGTTTGGGTCTTCGCCATCTGATTCTGATGTGAGGCCCAAGGTTTGGATTGTGTCGTGGATAATTTTGCGCTCAAAGGCGTTCATGGGATCAAGCTTGATGGAGCTACCCGTGGTCTTTGCCTGCTCGGCCATCTTCTCCGCCAGAGCAGTTAGCTCTTTCCGGCGACCAGCACGAAATCCATCAATATCGAGCATAAGGCGGCTGCGATCACCTGTTGCTGTCTGAACAGCTAGCCGAGTGAGCTCTTGGATTGAATCAAGGACTTCGCCTTCTGCCCCAACTAGGTGCTTGAGTTTGCCACCTACGATTGCAAGTGCAGCACGGCCATTTTCCACATCGATATCGATATCGCCATCGAGATCTGCAATATCTAGTAGGCCTTCTAGGTAGTCAGCTGCGATATCGCCCTCTTCTTCAAGTTTTGCGGCACTTTTTGGGGCGCGCTCCTCTTTTGAATTAACAGCCTCTTCGACTACTTCTTCACTTACTTCTATAACTTCTACTGTTGAATCTGTGTTCTCTGACATCTTCTCATCCTTTGTCCAGGTTATGCGTTATTAATACTATTTGTCTGATTTATTACTTCTTCTTCTTTTTCTTCTTTGGTTGTTGGCGTTGTCCCAAAACTTCTGGAGCTTGCTCCTCGTTCTGGTCAATTACAGTTCCTTGCGATTTATTTTCTAACTTTTCTTTTTCGGCACGCTTTTTTTCCAGCGCTTCATATGCGGGAGATCCCGGTGTTGGGTTTCTCTTAATGACGTAGTACTGCTGTCCCCATGTCCAGAGGTTTGTAGTCGACCAGTAGATCAATACACCCACTGGGAAGTTCACACCTGAGACTGCAAAAATAACTGGGAATGCATACAACATAATCTTCTGCTGCTGCAACATCATGTTATTACTTGCATCCATCTTTGGCATGCCTTTAACCATCAATTGACGCTGGGTAGTAAATGTCGTGGCCGACATAAAAATAATCAAAATGACGGTGACGATGCGAACATTGAGGTCGGTAGACCCGAGGAAGCTCTGTGAGATCTTTGCGCCGAAGAATGTTGCTTGCGCCGCGCTATCTAGAAATTCGCCTTTCAGGAATCCGCGTCCAATAGGGGCTGCTACACCTTCATCGGTTTTAGCGGCGATTCCATTAAGAACTGTGAAGAGGGCGAAGAAGATTGGGGCTTGGGCAATGATCGGAAAACATGATGCGAGTGGATTTGTTTTATGCTCTTTATAGAGCTTCATCATCTCTTCTGATTGCTTCTGGCGATCGTCTTTAAACTTCTTTTGAATCTCTTTCATATGTGGTTGTAGCGCAGTCATTGCCCGCTGACTTTTAATCTGCTTAACAAAGAGTGGGATCAAGATAATTCGAATGAGTATTACAAGACCTACGATTGATAAGGTCCAGGTGACACCTGAATCTTTACCAAATATAGGAGCAACCGCCTGGTGAATCGCCACCATGACACCAGAGACGACGCTATAGAGCGGGTTAAGAATCGAGTCCATTAATTAACTCCTACTAGTGTTTTATGGGCCTTTACGGCATCGGCGCAATCTAGGTGCTCATCCACATAATCAACGCCGCCAAGAGACCAGGGGTTGCATCGAAGAATTCGGTATGAGGCCATTGCAACGCCTTTAACTCCGTGGCGGGTGATGGCGGTGAGTGCGTAGTTAGAACAAGATGGGTAGTACTTGCATCGCGGTGTGAATGCGCTAGAAAATAATTGGTAGATGCGGGTTAGCGCCGTAAGAATCAACTTCATTAGCGCGCCTCAATTTTCTTGGAGCGCTCAATGAGCTTGCTGATGAGTGTGGAAATTTCTGGCGCTACGTTTTTATCATCATTTTGTTTTAGGGCGCGAACAACAAAAAGTGACCCTAGTGGCAGCTCCGAAATGTGAGGCAATACGGCATGGCGAACTTTGCGCGCTAAGCGGTGACGTTTAACAGATCCACCGACAGTTTTATTAATGACGAGTCCGCATTTCGCTGAATCGTTATTTGTGACAGGTGAGATGTAGAGATATCCAACAAAGTGTTCTGTAGTAACTCGGATTCCGCTCTTAGTTGCTCGGGCGAAATCAGAGCTTGAAGTTAAACGTGCATCTACTGGGAGCACGAGATGATCCGTTGCGCTCTTAAACCTTAGGCAGAGAGCTTTATGCGGCCCTTAGCGCGACGAGCAGAGAGAACTGCGCGTCCAGCACGGGTAGCCATACGGGCACGGAAGCCATGCTTCTTGGCGCGGCGGCGCGTATTAGGCTGGAAGGTGCGCTTTGTCATGAGAACTCCAAAATGTTGTGGGCGTTGTAGCCCTAGCTGGTCATAAATACGGGGGAAGCAAGATGGCAAGGTTACGGGTGTGGATAGCCGCCGGTCAAACCAGCTCTTTGCCCCCGTTAGCCTCCGATAATTGTGGATAACCGCTTGCTATTTCCGCCAATGAGGTCTACTTTGCGGGTTCTCCACAGGTTTCCGTCGAAATCGGTCTAATTTGAGGCTAAACCTCACCTTTAGACCACAGCCTGTGGATAACATTGTGGATAACCTGGGGGTTGGTAGATGACAGTTATAGATCTCGAACTCTCCCAGTTATGGGGCCGTGTGGTCGAGCATGTTTCGGTGGGTGAACCTCAACACCGAGCATTCTTGGCGATGACTAAACCTTTAGGTCTTCTACAAAAAGAGGGTGGGGCGACCAGTCTGCTGGTTGCCGCCCCGAATGCTTTTGCAAAAGATGTGCTCGAGTCCCGTCTTCGCAACGTGATCAATGAAGTGCTCACCGCCGAACTTGGTGAGAAGGCAAATATTGCAGTGATGGTCGATGAAACAATCGAGCTCGCAGATCTACCTGCTCCAGCAGTTGCGGTTGAAGTAGTGCCATCTCGTTCCGGTATGGGCCGTGATGATTCTGATCTCCGTAAATCAGATGAAGTATCACAGCTAAATGCTCGCTATATTTTTGAAACATTTGTTATTGGTTCATCTAACCGTTTCGCACATGCCGCGGCCGTTGCTGTGGCGGAGGCGCCAGCAAAGGCTTATAACCCACTCTTTATCTACGGGGAATCTGGGCTTGGTAAGACTCACTTGCTACACGCTATTGGTGCCTATGCCAAAGAGCTCTACGGCAATGTTCGTGTTCGCTATGTCTCCTCTGAAGAGTTCACCAACGACTTTATTAACTCTATCCGCGATGATAAGGCGACTGCTTTCCAGCGCCGCTACCGCGACCTTGATATTTTGCTTGTTGATGATATTCAGTTCTTAGAAAATAAAGAACGTACTCAGGAAGAGTTCTTCCATACCTTTAACACTTTATATAACGCTAATAAACAGATTGTTATCTCATCAGACCGCCCACCTAAGCAGTTAACAACTTTGGAAGATCGCCTGCGTTCGCGATTTGAGTGGGGTTTGATTACCGATATCCAGCCACCTGAACTCGAAACCCGTATTGCGATTCTTCGCAAGAAGGCTGCCCAAGATAAATTAAACGCACCTGATGATGTTCTTGAATTTATCGCAAGTAAAATCTCTACCAATATCCGCGAGCTCGAAGGTGCGCTAATCCGTGTCACCGCTTTCGCATCCTTAAACCGCCAGCCGGTTGATATGGGTCTTGCTGAAATTGTTCTGAAGGATTTAATCCCAACCAATATTGCAACTGAGATAACAGCTCCTACGATCATGGCTCAGACTGCCGCCTACTTCAGCCTCACCTTGGATGATCTCTGTGGCACTTCTCGCTCTCGCGCTTTGGTTAATGCGCGCCAGATCGCGATGTATTTATGCCGTGAGCTCACTGAGTTATCTCTACCTAAAATCGGGCAGACTTTTGGCGGGCGTGACCACACGACGGTGATGCATGCTGACCGCAAGATTAGAGAGCTGATGGCTGAGCGCCGCTCGATCTATAACCAGGTTAATGAGTTAACGACGAGAATTAAGCAGCAGACGAAGTAGCTAGGGGTTAGGCGCTAATTGTCCGTTTTCACCCTCTTTACCCCCAAGGTGTGGATAAGGTGTGGATAACTGTGGATATCTACGGTGAATGTGTGTGTAAAGCGGTTACTAGGAGAGAAGGGGAAGGTGTGGTGATATGGATCTAGGGTTTATTCACCTTCTTGCCCACAGTTTTACTGGGGTTTTCCACACCGTTGTGGGGTTAAATCTAGGCTCTGACCTGGGGTTTTACCTCTTGCCCACAGTTTTGCTCTGCGGTTACTACTACTACCTTTATATATATAAATCCCGTTTCCAAGCGGACCATCTCCAAATTAGAGTTAGTTCACTATCTAAAACCAATCTGATGAGTGCGAGGGCTACGGCGTGAAATTTACAGTGGATCAAAATTCTTTAACTGATGGGGTGAACTGGGTTTCTCGTTCACTATCAACTCGCCCGATTAAAACCGAGCTCCTCGGAATTAAAATAGATGCAACCGGCGATGAAGTCTTTCTCTCCGGCTCTGATTTAGAAACATCAAGCAAAGCACACTTCACCGCAGATATCGCCGATAAAGGCGCAGTGCTTGTTCCTGGAAAGCTACTCGCAGAAATTTGTAGATCACTCCCAAATAAACCAATCACCATCGCGCTTGATGGTACCCGAGTACTTGTTACATCAGGAGCAGCTAAATTTACACTCCCCACACTTTCACTTTCGGAATATCCAAATCTGCCAGAGCTTCCAGAAACAACCGGCAGCGTTGCAAGTGATACTTTTGCAACAGCGGTGGCACAAGTTGCAATCGCCGCCGGCCGTGATGATTCACTTCCAACACTTACCGGCGTTCATGTTGAAATAAATGAAGACACCATTACGTTAGCTGCAACAGACCGCTACCGACTGGCTGTGCGCGAATTTAATTGGAGCCCAGCAACTCCCGGTGTTTCAACTACAGCGTTAATGCGCGCTCGCACCCTAGCTGATGCAGCTAAATCACTTGTTGGAACCAAGAATGTCTCACTTTCATTCGCACCAGCAACATCTAATGATCGCCTCGCTGGTTTCTCTGGCGATGGTAAAACAATGACTTCGAGAATGTTGGATGGAACATTTCCTCCATACCGCCACCTGCTCCCAACAGAGATGACAACCACAGCTGTTGTAGAAGTAGCACCTTTCCTTGATTCTGTGCGCCGTGTTGCACTAGTAACAGATAAAACCGTTCCACTGCGCCTTGAATTTAAAGATGGCGGAGTATCACTTGAAGCCGGAGCTGGTGAAGAAGCACAAGCAACAGAGACAATCGATGTGTTGTTAAACGGTGAGCCTATTTCAATCGCTTTTAACCCAGTATTTCTAGCTGATGGCCTACAAGCGGTCGGCACACCTTTTGTGCAGATCTCTTTCACTGGTTCAAATAAACCAGCAATTCTCACTGGACGCACCGAACCCAATGGTGCATCTATCGATAATTATCGCTATCTCTTAATGCCAATGCGCTACGCCTCGTAAAGTAAAGTAAAGTAAAGAACCATGCGCGTCACCAAGCTAGCGCTGACAAATTTTCGTTCATACCCAAACCTTGAACTTGAATTTCCAGCAGGACCTATTACTTTTGTAGGAAATAACGGCAGCGGTAAAACTAATATTTTGATCTATCTTGCCTATCTCTCTTCCCACCGGGTAGCCAACAACCAACCACTTATCTCACTCGGTGCAGATCAAGCCATTATCCGAGCAGAAATTGAGAGCCAGGGGCGCACACTGCAAGTTGACCTAGAAATAAATGCGACAAAAAACAACCGCGCACGGATTAATGGCAACCCAGTTAAATCACAACGAGAAATACTAGGCGCGCTACAAATTATTTACTTCTCCCCGGAAGATTTAGATTTAGTGCGAGGAGACCCTACACATCGCCGTGATTTCCTGGACAAATTACTCATCACGCAATCACCGCGCTTGGCAGGTGTAATCTCGGATTATGAGCGGGTTGTAAAGCAGCGAAATACGCTATTAAAAACCAGAGCGCCAGAAAGTTCACTTATCCCCTGGACTGAGCAATTAATTGCTTACGGGGCGCAGCTATCGGCAGAGCGAATAAAACTAGTAGATGATCTAAACCCTTATGTGGCGGCAAACTATCAAAACCTTAATGAAATCAAACCGGCTTCAATTTCATATAAGTCATCAACAGATGATCTATCGGCAGATATCGCCCATAATGTTGAGATGCTTACCGCTAGGCAGTTAGAGGTAGCACGACAAGAACAAGATCGTGGTGTTTCACTTATAGGCCCACACCGCGATGACCTACATTTACAACTCGGCGATTTTCCAGCAAAAGGCTATGCCAGCCATGGCGAATCATGGTCGATGGCCATCTCACTTCGAATAAGTGCTTACAACCTACTTAAATCAGAGGGTGCAGAACCAGTACTCATCCTTGATGACATCTTCGCCGAGCTCGACACCACTAGGCGCCAACAACTTACTTCAGTAACCCAGATGGCGGAACAAACATTTATCACAGCAGCTGTTGAATCAGAGCTACCGGCAGAACTATTATCTGAGAAGTTCTATGTGAATCCGGGGGTTGTTACTAAGTGAGTGAAAAGACCCCCGGCAAGCGAGATTTCGCTATAGATCTCTTCCGAAGTTATAAAACTGGCTTTATTAAAAAGAAGAAAATTGTTGAACAGCGCTCCGATACTCCAGGAGATCCCACCCTGATCTCGAATGTATTAAGTGAATTGATTGAAGAACGCGATTGGAATTCTGGGTTAGCCGAAGGAACCCTCTTTGCCACCTGGGCCCAGGTAGTCGGGACCGATATTGCCAAACACACAACACCCCTTTCCTTACTCGATGGCCGACTTCTTGTGCAGTGTTCATCTACCGCCTGGGCAACCCAACTCAACTTAGTTGGGCCATCTCTTCTTGAGACCATCAGATCAAGTGCGCCGGGCGCCCTTGTGGAGTCCCTAGATTTCATCGGCCCCACCGCCCCTAGCTGGAAACGCGGCCTGCGCACGATCTCCAATGGGCGCGGACCTCGCGATACCTATGGCTAAGGCCAGGGAATAAACCCCCACCCTTTCCAGTTATATCCCTTGAAACCTGAGTCGACTCGACTCAACTCTTTGCGTAGAATCGACTCAGGTTACAGACCTCGACCCACCTCGGCTCGAGCGGATATAACAAAGAGCGAATAGGGAGTAAGACCATGGCTAGAGCAGTCGGAATCGACCTTGGAACTACAAATAGCTGCGTATCAGTACTTGAAGGCGGAGAGCCGAAAGTCATTACCAACGCAGAAGGCGCTCGCACCACACCATCGATCGTGGCATTTGCCAAGAACGGCGAAGTTCTTGTCGGTGAAGTAGCAAAGCGTCAGTCAGTGACAAACGTTGAACGCACAATCCGTTCCGTTAAGCGTCACATAGGTACTAACTGGTCGATTGATATCGATGGCAAGAAATACACCTCACAAGAAATTTCTGCACGCGTGCTACAAAAGTTAAAGCGTGATGCAGAGGCCTATCTCGGTGAAACTGTGACAGATGCTGTTATTACAGTTCCGGCCTACTTCAACGATGCCCAACGCCAAGCAACTAAAGAAGCTGGCGAAATCGCAGGCCTTAATGTGCTTCGTATTATCAACGAGCCAACGGCTGCAGCCCTTGCATACGGTTTAGATAAGGCAGATCAAGAACAAACAATTCTGGTATTTGACCTTGGCGGCGGAACTTTTGACGTCTCCCTTTTGGAAATCGGCGACGGTGTTGTCGAAGTAAAGGCAACCAACGGTGATAATCACCTTGGTGGAGATGACTGGGATCAAGCACTTGTTGATCACCTAGTTAAGACATTCGGATCTGCAAATGGCATTGATCTGACAAAAGATAAGATGGCGATGCAGCGTATTCGCGAAGCTGCCGAAAAAGCGAAGATTGAACTTTCATCTTCACAATCAGCACCTATTAACTTGCCATATATCACTGTTGATTCTGAGAAGAACCCATTGTTCCTTGATGAAACGATCACACGCGCCCAGTTCCAGTCATTGACGGCAGACCTACTTGAGCGATGCAAGAAGCCTTTCCAATCAGTCCTCAAGGATGCTGGAATTCCTATTGCAAATATTCACTCAGTGGTACTCGTTGGTGGATCAACTCGTATGCCAGCTGTTGTTGATTTGGTACGCGAACTCACCGGCGGCAAAGAGCCAAATAAGGGCGTAAACCCGGATGAAGTAGTTGCAGTCGGTGCGTCCCTTCAGGCTGGTGTTCTTAAGGGTGAAGTAAAAGATGTGCTTCTTCTTGATGTGACACCACTTTCACTCGGTATTGAAACCAAGGGCGGCGTGATGACAAAACTCATCGAGCGCAACACAACTATTCCTACAAAGCGCAGTGAAATCTTTACAACAGCTGATGACAATCAGCCTGCTGTGCAGATCCAGGCCTACCAAGGTGAGCGTGAAATGGCTGCTTATAACAAGAAGCTAGGCATGTTCGAACTCACTGGAATCGCACCTGCACCTCGTGGAGTTCCACAAGTTGAAGTTACATTTGATATCGATGCTAACGGAATTGTTCATGTATCTGCCAAAGATCTGGCAACAGGTAAAGAGCAAGGCATGACCATCACAGGTGGCTCTGCTCTTTCTAAGGATGAGATTGCACAGATGATGGCCGATGCCGAAGCACACGCAAATGAAGATAAGCAGCGTCGGGAAGAGGCAGAGATCCGCAACACCGGAGATTCACTTGTCTATCAGACCGAGAAGTTCCTAACAGAGAATGCGGATAAGTTCACCGACGGTGAAGCTTCAACAAAGAAGGCTGAACTTGATGAGGTACTCGCTCTCCTTAAAACAGATCTCGGCGGAGCTAACTTTGAATCAATTAAATCAAATACTGAAAAAGTTTCGGCTGCCTCGCAAGCACTCGGTGCGCTGATGTATGCAAATGCCTCAGCACAGGCTGCAAGTGAATCAGCAGGATCAGAAGATCATGTGGAAGACGCCGAAGTAATCGATGCCGAAGAAGCTAACTAATGTCAGAGACGACAGAGGAAGTTGTTGAAGAAACAACTGCTGTTGTAGAAGAAGTTGTGGAGGAGGCTACGCCGGTTGTTGAAACTGACCCGGTTGCAGCCCTTACCGCTGATTTACAACGGCTTCAAGCAGAGTATGCGAACTACCGAAAGCGGGTAGAACGCGATCGCACCTTGGCACACGAGCTTGCCATTGGTTCTGTTCTCACTGAACTTCTTGCAATTCTTGATGATGTTGACCGCGCTATCGAGCACAACGAACTTACAGGTGGCTTCAAGGCAGTCGCAGATCAGTTAACTGCAATCACCAACCGCATTGGGCTTGAAAAATACGGCATGGAAGGTGAAGTTTTTGATCCACAAATCCATGAAGCGCTCTTGCATGACACCTCAAGTGAGGTGAGTGTTCCTACCGCATCAAAGATTTTGCAACCTGGCTATAAGTTCAAAGAACGCATCTTGCGCCCGGCACGCGTTGCAGTGACCGACCCAGAGAACTAATCAACCATGGCCGCCAAGGATCTCTATGAGAAGGATTTCTACCAAATCCTTGGTGTATCGCCTACGGCGAGTCAGCCTGAAATAAAAAACGCCTACCGTTTGAAAGCTAAAGATCTACACCCTGATAAGAACCAAGGAAATGCAGCCCTAGAAGAGAAGTTCAAGGCAGTTTCTGAGGCTTATGACATCTTGTCAGATTCCAAAAAACGCGCCGAGTATGACGAAGCGCGATCTATGTTTGAACGCGGTGGGTTTAGAGCACCAACTGGCGGCGGACAAAATTTCCAAGGCGGAGATTTCAACGACATCTTCGGTGGTGGTAACCCACAAGATATCTTTGCAAACTTATTTGGTGGCGGCGGCCGACGTGGACCACGTAAAGGATCTGATTTACAAACAGAATCAGCGATTACATTTAAAGAATCAGTATTTGGAACAACTCTTGATCTTAAATTAAATACCGATGGTAACGGGCCACAGAATATTTCCGCCCGCGTTCCTGCCGGAGTAAATGATGGTGCGAAGATTCGCGTCAAAGGTAAAGGTGCGCCTGGTGAAGCTGGGCCCGGAGATCTCTTTATCCAACTGCAAGTAAAGCCCCACGCAATCTTTTCTCGCAAGGGCGAGAACTTAGTTCTCACACTCCCTGTTACTTTTGCAGAAGCCGCACTCGGTGCTGACATTAAAGTTCCAACACTTGCTGGCGATGATGTCACTGTGCGACTT
>Ga0209553_1000348_pt1 | contig 24348 bp, 28 predicted proteins | sample LauGreFBDMM110DN_2_FD_188217 | JGI IMG/M metagenome (GOLD analysis project Ga0209553, IMG submission 188217) | Freshwater lake microbial communities from Lake Michigan, USA - Fa13.BD.MM110.DN (SPAdes) (version 2) | ecosystem: Environmental > Aquatic > Freshwater > Lake | place: Lake Michigan...
AGCAGATTCCGTGGATTGTTGCTCTACCTTTTGCTTTGAATCTTTTATTCAATCTTGTTTTCATACCAATTCAATTTGGTTTAAAAAACAATCTAATTGCCTCCATCGATATTCTTCTTTTTTTAGTTACTTTGGTCTGGGCACTTTATGCCATCTGGAACTTCTCACCTGATTTTCGTTGGATAGTATACGTGAACATTCCATACCTTTTGTGGGGCATGTTTGCTACTTGTGTACAGCTGGCGATTACTTATTTGAATCGATAATTAAAAAACCCGCCAGCATTACCTGGTACGGGTTGGGGGTTATGGTGAATGTGCTGCACTTACTTTTTGACGGCAGCAATAGCTAGGTCCTGGATCAGCCATTCGAAGGTGTCTTCAAACATGCCGGGGCGTGCTCCATCTTTGTAGGCTAGGATGTCAGTCCCAAGCTGGTACCTGTATTGGAACTGGAAGCCGTAGGTTTTTCCTTCGTACTTGAGCTGACTTCCGTACACGACGACGCTTCCGTCGATACCTTGGAACTTCCCACGAACGGAGAGCATTTCCTCGAGTCGGGCAGGACGATATCCTGCAGAATCGAGAAGCTTGAGCACTTCGTCTCGGTTGCCACGCTGTTCGTTGTTGGCACTGGAAAAGCGGACAATACTGACTTCCGTCTTCAGTGGCTCTGTGGAGGAGGCGGGAACGAGCTGGCCTCCTTTCGGAAGCTGTAACCCATTCTTTCCAATCTTCTCAATACCGCTCTGCACGTCTCCGCGGGCAGTGGCAAGCACCGCGATCGGAGTGTTGTTGACTTGGCCGAGCGCGAAGCTCGGCTTGATGAGTGTTAGGATGGCGAGGAGGGTGATGATCAGGATGTTTTTCATAATAAAGGGCAACTGCGTTTTGGTTTTGCTTTGAATGATTTCAAGGCAGGTTTATCTTAATTTTTAACATATTTTTATACATAAGTCAATGGTTTGATGTGGTAACAACTTGAAAAAATAGCAACAAAATAGGACCCGCATATAGCGAGTCCTGTTCGACAGTGGGCTTCGGCTTCCTCGCCTAGGCTCCAATTACATTTTGCCTGCTGGCACAGATGTCATGACCGTCCCGATTTTGGAGAATTACCTCCATGTATTACTTTATCCCTAGGTTCGGGTACAACGATTTTAACAGTCGCGGCCAACTGGAACTGGTGTGATAGTCTCAACACACCTCCGTGCATAAAGTAACATGTATCAGCATGTTGTCAATGTAGAGAATTGTACAAATAAAAAAACAGCAGATATGATTCTGCTGTTGAAACTGACAATTTCTCTTTCGAGAGGCAGTCAGCCTGCCCTGTATTGAGTTCAGATTGGAGCAGTCGCCTTGTCGAGATAGTCGGTAAGTGCCGAGTAAATCCCCTCGCGGATACTCTGGGCTTCACTGATACGACGATCGCCCCATTCACCATCAATCCACATCCTGCCGCTCCAGCCATCGAGCGCCACGCTCAGGATCATTTCTCCGGATCCAGCATTTGAAATGATGACCTCAACAACAAAGTTTGTACATCTCTAAGACATCTTCGAGTCGAGGGTTACTCATTTAAAAATTGCTCCATGGTTTTTTGACCATCAAGTTCAGGGTGGATCTTCATATCAACTCCCGAGTTGGCGATGTGGTCATAGATAAATTCAGCGGTAATGTCGTATCTTCCTTCCACAAGCTTTTTTAGTAAGACTTTTAACTCTGGTTTGCAGTACTCAAGTTTTGAGTTTTTTGGTTCTGTATTCATGATTCTATGGTATCAAAAAAGGTGATTTACTACTATACTTTATGAATGGACAAAATCGAACCACATCTAGGGCAGGTTCCCGAAAAATCTTTTAAGGAGGTGAATTTATACATGGAGAGACTACACAAGCACCTCACCCATGATTACAAAACTGTCGATGGTCTTGCTGCTAACTGTGGAGAGATTGCGGCTAATATTGCAATTCTTCTTACCAATGCTGGAGAAAAACCTTATCTACTTTCAATTAATGCACCAACTGAAATGGTGAATGGAGTAAAAAAATATGGAGAAGTGATGGCTAAAGTATATAAAGAAAAAGGTAGAAGCTGGGGATCACATATTGTTTGCGTCAATGAAGGAGTTGTATATGATCCGATCCTCGAGACACCATTACCGTTAGAAGAGTATCTTTCTACGGTATTTGTCGGGCCAGTTGAAACTTATATTGATACGACCCACGAAAGCTTCAAAGAGCTGTACTTAGAGTCTTAGTTGAGGTGGGTTTAGTGAATTGAGCACGGTTTCCAAATGACTCTACTTTTTATGCAAAACAACATACAAAGGTAGTAGTTTAACTTTAGTATTGAAATAAAAAAGCACCCTCAGTCAGCATACTGCTAACTAGGGTGCGCGACCGTTACATTGATTGAACGATGAAGTTTTAGTTTTGATTACCTCCAGCCCCTCTCGAGGTTTCGTTTGAACTGGATTTCCTGGTTGTACCTGTTTTGGAATTCCGGCGGGTTGAAAAGGAACTCCTCAAGAAGGGCGAGGCGGCAATCGGCCGGCGTTACTTTCCACAGAGTCATGAATTTCGAAAATTCAGACCTTAAGCTGTAGTAGACAGCTTGTGGATGCCACTTTCCTAGTTTGTACCGGATTCTCCATTTAAGGGTCCCGGCTTTGAGTTTGATTCTTAGAATGAGTTGTTTCATTGGTGGTGGTTGAGGTATGGTCGTGAGTCGCAAACACTTGGCGGAATGCCAGTAATCTTGTGAATCTCTTTCCAAACTCAACCAATTCAATTCAAAGAACCTTTATTTGAAGGTATATTACCATATTATTAGAGCAAAGTCAATGTGACCCCACAGGGTGGCTTTCTGTGTTTTGGTATAAAGATTATATAAAGTCTGCAATCAAATCCCGCACTCTCTTAGAATGTGATGTGTTAGGATAATCACAATGCTTAAAAAGCTTAAAAATGTGGCATATATAGACAACACAAATCTCCATAAAGGCTGTGAAGCTGAGGGTTTCAATATTGACTATAAAAAATTCCGAACCTATCTAAAGGAACGCTTAGCGGTAGGCACTGCTTATATATTCATTGGCTATGTTCCAGGTAACGAAGAAAGATATAAAAAATTTCAGGAGCGAGGTTACACACTCATATTTAAACCTACACTTCCAGATGCAGATGGAAAAATAAAAGGCAACTGTGATGCGGAGCTTGTGCTTCAGGCTACCCGAGACTATTATGAAAATAATTTTGAAAGGGTGATTGTTGTCACAAGTGACGGAGATTTTGGTTGTCTCATTCAGTTTTTACAAGAAAAAGGAAAGCTTGAAACGGTACTAAGTCCAAGAAGGGTAAATAAATGTTCGAGTCTTATTAAAAGATTGTCTCCCAAGATCACTTTTTTACCGGAAGTGCAAAATCTTATAAAGAGAGACTAAAATGAAATACCCCCATTGCGGACGGAACGGCAACAGGAGTATTTCGAGGTGATAATGATATAATAGACTATTGTGGATTAAAAATCAAGTGGTAAAAAATTTAGGTAGGGCTGGGTGGTTTTACAAACTTTAGGGGAGGAGGGAGGAGATATCTAAATGTATACACGAACTTACATTTGTATAAAAAAGACCCTCCCCACGCGTGAACGTAGTTCGGGTCTGTTTGGCGTTTAGTGCTCGCCACTCCCACGAATTGTTTGCTTTTGCCTCGTGGAGGCAGTTATTAGGGGGCTCAATCCTGCCCTTGTCGTGCATGTACACCCAGAAAGTCCCTGAAAACTGATGTCAGGGCAAATCCGAGCGTCCTCTCCAACTTCTTTGCAGAACCCTCCAATTTCATGAAACCGTTCTTTTCGAGTTCGAGGCAGGCAGTCTGCGCCGTTTCCACTGTTTTGAACATCAGGGTTTTGAGGTCGATGGTCAGACTCGGATTGTCGAGACCACCGCTGTTCTTGATCATGTCGATCTCCAGGTTGCCCACCTTTTCGATTGTCGCGATCGTAAACGAGGGAACGAGAAGGGAAGGCATTTCCCATTCCAGCTCACGCTCAAATTGCATGTCCGTCAGAGAGATTGTGGTTTCGCCATCCTTGGTGACGGGTTGGTAAAAGCCGATTTGTACAAATAATTTTACTTTCATGAGGTTGAGTTCGGTTGCAATTCGTAAGCACTTGTCGGAATGACAGTAATCTTTCGAATATCTTTCCAAACTCAACCGAATCAAAGAACCTTTTTTTAAAATATATTACCATAAATATGTAGTAAAGTCAATTTGTGACCCTACCGGGAATCGAACCCGGATTTAAGCCTTGAGAAGGCTCCGTCCTAACCGTTAGACGATAGGGCCATGTAGAAAGAATATAGCAGAAAAAACCCAAATTAAAAAGGAAATTAAAAAGCCAAATAAAAAAGGTGGGATAGCGCTTGACTATCCCACCCTCAACTTCGGATCTTGCATATCATTGCATTACCAATCAGTCTGACCAGTAAGCTCGAACATACGGCGATAACTATTTTCTTGTGCGAGAGCAAAGCCACGATTGCGTTGTTCTACGAACTCACCGTAGAATTGTCGTGCGTCTTTCTCTTCATTACTCAGTGGAGTAGGCTGTTGTGATTTTAGGGTAATCTTACATTTGCGTACGTACCTTGAACGCATATTTAGATGTCTGCCAATATCACGTGCTGAAACTCCATTTTCTCTCGCTACTAGTCGAATCGCTTTACATACGGTGATTTTTCCACTACTTGATTTTGCAATATTCAAAGCTTCGTCCGCGTATTTTGAGATGGTTTGCATTAAACACCTCCTTTCTGGTTTTATATAATAAAATATAATAAAAAACTATGCAAGGGCAGCATCGATCGCTTCCTTCACCAATTTTCCGTCTGCTTTGCCTTTGAGTTCCGCCATTACAGGGCGGATGAGTTCGACTGCCTGAGATATGTCGGCAATGCCGAGTTCGGCTTTTTTCTTGGCAACAAAAGCGATGATTTCATCCATTGTCATTTGGGTAGGGAGGTAAGCTTCAAGAATCGCTAGTTCAACTTTTTCACTTTCGGCCAGTTCGGGTCGGCCTGCCGCTTCAAACTGCTGGATGGAATCCTTGCGCTTTTTTGCTTCGCGAGAGATGACGGTCATGACATCTTCATCGCCGAGTTGGTCCTGAGGGGTTTTTCCTTTTGATACGAGTTCATTGGTAAAGGCTGAAAGAAGTCCGCGAAGAACAGAAAGCCGTACTGCGTCTTTTGATATCATAGCTTCTTTCATACTAGATTTTATTTGTGGGTGCATAATTAAAATATATCCCATAATTCTGTTATACTCAAGGTATGGAATTAAACATAATTACTATTGCTCTCCTTATTATCATTGGTGCAATCCTTATTTTACGTAAGCCAAAAGCCGTAGAGCCACAGGATAATGGCACCATGCAACTCATGATGAACCAAATCAACGAGCTCTCTCGTACAGTGGATACAAAACTCAGCGAATCTTCAAAAAATCTTCAAGATACGTTGCTTACTCAGTCGAATAGCTCTTTTAAAATGATACGAGATATTACAGAAGAGCTTACATCACTCAAAGAGACAAATAAGCAGGTGATGTCTTTTACCGAACAGCTTCAGTCGCTTCAGGATATTCTTAAGAACCCAAAACAGCGTGGTGTACTTGGTGAATATTATCTAGAAACCCTTTTAAAAAATGTTCTCTCTCCGGGGAGTTATGAAATGCAGTATATGTTTGCGGATGGCAGTATTGTGGATGCAATTGTACGCGTAAAAGACAAGATAATTCCGATTGATTCAAAATTCAGCCTTGAAAACTACAACAAGCTGGTGGAAGAGCAGAATCCCGCAGAAAAGGAGCGACTAGAAAAAACTTTCGTGAATGATTTGAAGATGCGTATCACGGAAACCTCAAAATATATAAAACCTTCCGAAAACACTATGGATTTTGCTTTTATGTTTATTCCTCACGAGGCTATTTATTATGATCTTTTAGTGAATAAGATTGGTGCCCTCAAGGACGAGAATGAAAACCTCATCCAGCGAGCTGCTTCGAGATATAAAGTGATCATTGTCTCGCCGACGTCTTTCCTTGCTTACCTTCAGACAGTACTTCAAGGCTTGAATGCTCTTCGAATCGAAGAAACGGCTAAGGATATAGTCAAAAGAGTTGAAGAACTAGGAAAACATCTAAAAGTTTATGAGGAAAGTTACAATAAAATAGGTACTTCTTTGCAGACTACTTTTAATCATTTCAATAAATCATCGGCAGAACTAAAAAAGATAGACAAAGATATTATGCGTATCACTGAAAGTGCACCCGGAATCGAGGCTCTAGTGCTCGATAAACCAGAAATCGAAGAGTAGGGATGTGTTCTAGTATAAAAAACTATTGAATCGTATAAATATGAGAGTAAAATATATAAGGATTTATTAGTTTAATTCTTAATTTTTATGAGAATACCTAAGAACCTGAAGCATTTAAGGAAAAGAAAAGGAGAAGCTCTTTTATTAGTGACGGGGGTGCGTGATGCGGTTATATATAGGGTCTCAAAAGGTACTGTGGTTGTAGTAGACGCTTTTAAGCTGTCATTCTCGCATCTAGACTTCATGAGTGAGCTCATCGTGCATATTAAGAACCTGACAACGGATAAATTGCCAAGTATATATTTATTTACACCGGGAAATATCAAGCAACACATCATGAAAGTGCTACCAACAGACATTAGAAAACATATTAAAGCGGTTGTGGAAGGGAACTATATAAACTTATCAACTTCAGAAATGATGCTAAGGCTAGCTTAAAGGGTGTTTTAGGACTCTTGCCTTTATTTCATCTATCCTGTACTATATCAAAACTATGGATTTTAGCGTAATACAAACAGGCGGAAAACAATATGTGGTCAAAGCCGGAGATGCTCTCAAGGTTGAGAAAATTGATGGTGAATTTACCAAGGGTGATGTGGTGACTTTTGATAAAGTCCTCCTTACTTCTATTGGTGGAAAGACCGTTATTGGCACACCTTTTATCGAAGGGGCTACTGTTTCAGCTTCTTTTGAAGAGCAGGGAAGAAACAAAAAAGTGGTTGTGATCAAATACAAACAAAAGAGCCGATATTTCAAGAAGAACGGCCACAAACAGCCTCATACTAAAGTTACAATTAAGTAACAGCAGTAGGCACAAAGAAAAACCTCTCAGATATGAGAGGTTTTTCTTTTATCTGGTTTTTATAAATACTTGAACATTTGTTTGGGTTTTCTTGAAGTTGTTTTTTATATAGTAGATGCATTATTATTAAGTAAATAAAAATGCAAACAAAAAATATAAGCGAAATCATTTTAGAGGAGGTATTGAAGAACAGTCATAAGATTGAAGCTCTTTCAAATAGGATGGATGAGGGTTTTACTAGGGTAGATGAAAGATTTGATGAGATGGCCGAACAATTTGTAAAAGTTGATGAACAGTTCAGAGAAGTAAATAAAATTCTCCACTAGGGTGCTAGTACTAGAGCAAAAAAATTAGTTTCTGTATTTAAGGGCATTTCGAAGTGTTTCGTTGTCGGAATATTCAAGCTCTGTTCCTGTAGAAAGTCCTCGGCCAAGGTGAGAAATTTTGAATACTGAGGGATCAATAACTTCTTCAAGTATGACCGCTGTGTGTTCGCCTTCCGGAGTTTGGTTATGAGCCAGGATAATTTCTTTAATACCAGTGCGGTCACTAAGGAGTTTTTGTAGCTCATTAAGACGGATGAAGCTTTGGTGATTTTTTTCGAGTACGGGCACGGATCCACCAAGAACAAAATATAACCCATCATATACACCACTTCTTTCCATACTTTGGAGGTCCACATCGCGAGATACAATCATGAGAAGCGACTTATTCCGTTGCGGGTTTCGACAAATTGAACACAGGCCATCCATGAGGTTCTTTTTACTTAGATATCGATAGCAAGAGGTGCAGTTTTTTACATCTTCTTTCACTTCTTTAATGAGTCGAGAAAGTTCTTCGGAATATGATTTTGATTTTAGGATCAGTGCATATGTAAGACGCTTTGATTGGCGAGGGCCAATACCAGGAAGTTCATTCAAAAGTTTTGCGAGTTGGTCGATAGGGTCCATTGTGAGTAAATAAAGTGTACCTTAAAAACCACCAAAGTCGCCGCCTTGGTGTTTTTTGTCGATAGATTGGAAGGTGGTCTTTTTGTCGTTGAAGAAAAGTTCTACTACACCTGTGGGACCATTTCGGTGCTTCTCGATCATGATACGAGCAATGTTTGGTTTGTCGGATTCTTTGTTGTACTTGTCTTCGCGGTGAATGAACATAACAACATCGGCGTCCTGCTCGATAGAACCAGAATCACGAAGGTCAGAAAGGCGGGGTTCACCACCACGGGCCTCTACCGCACGGTTTAGCTGTGAGAGAGCAATAACAGGAACTTCAAACTCTCTGGCAAGATTTTTTAGAGACTTAGATATTTCGGTGATCTGGTTCACCATACTGTCGGAATTCTTGGTTTTGACTGGTTCCATGAGCTGGAGGTAGTCAACGATAATAAGTCCAATGCCTTTCTCCGCTTTAAGTCGACGGGTAATGGAACGCATTTTTAGAATGTTGTTTCCTGGTTGATCGTCAATAAATATTGGAGCTTTTGCAAGTCGGTCCATAGCGTCACGAATACGAGTGAAGTCATCCTCTAGAGAAAGATTGTGACCTGTACGCAACTTCCATGAATCAACATCAGATTCTGCAGCGAGCATACGATCCACCAATTGATCGGCACTCATTTCGAGAGAGAATATACCGACGGGGATGTTGTGTTGGATGGCGCTTTTGCGAGCAATGTCCAAAGCCAAAGAAGTCTTTCCCATAGAAGGTCGAGCAGCAAGGATGATAAGGTCAGACTTCTGGAAACCTAAAAGTTTTTCGTCGAGTTCGGGATATCCAGTAGGTACACCGCGAAGTTCTCCTTGGTTTTTGTGAAGACGATCAATACGATCCCAAGCACCCATGAGAGTGTCTTTAAGCTCGATGAACTTTCGGTTCGAAGTAAAGTTTGTAACCTCGAATATGCTTTTTTCGGCTTGGTTTAAAATTTCGTCTAGTTCACCCGCTTCGTCGTAACCAAGATGAACAATACCCTCGGCTGCTTCGATGAGGTTTCGCATCTTGTGTTTCTTTTGGATGATTGATCCGTAGTGTGAAAGATTGGCAGATGAGGGAACAAAGTTTACGAGCTCTGCTAGATATGTACCTCCACCAACTTGGTCTATCATGGATTTTTCTTTTAGGCGTGTAGAAAGTGAGACAAGGTCGATAGGTTCGCCTTTATTGAAAAGCTCTATCATGGTCGCAAAAATATTGCGATGCTTTTCGGCATAAAATGAATCTACAGAGATAGTGTCTAAAACTTCATTCAGCGCATCAGGACGAAGAAGGATAGATCCTAAAAAGGCTTTTTCTGAATCAAGATTTTGAGGAGGGATGCGCATGTCCCTATATTAAAGTAATGCAACAAGGATGCCAAGGCTTACTACAGACATTATCACTACCACAACCCACCCTAAAAAAGTAGTAAAGCGTTTATTGACATTGTTGCCCATAATGTTTTGGTTACTGGCAATTCTAACAATTAAAAAAAGGATAAAAGGAGCAACTATACAATTGGCTATAGAGGAGTAAATAAGAGCTTTTATAGGATTGAGACCAATAAAGTTTAAAGAAAAACCGACTACCATGGAAAGGGCAATTATTCCGTAGAAAGCAGTGGCTTCATGGAGCTTATTATAAAGACCAAATTTTAGTTTTAGACTTTCAGAAATTGCATAAGCGGCCGAACCCGCAAGAATTGGTACAGCAAGAAGACCTGCACCAATGATACCTACGGCAAAAAGAAGTGAAGCCCAGTGTCCAGCAAGAGGTCTTAGGGCGGCTGCAGCATCTGCTGCTGAGTTAATATTTGTTATGCCGTTGTTGAAAAGAGTAGAAGCGCACACAACCATTATAAAAAACATCACTAAGTTCGAAATAAACATTCCAGAGACAACGTCCGTGCGCATATCAGAAATTTCCTCAGGACTTACCTGTTCTGGTGCTTCGGTTTCTCCAATTTCCTTATTGTTCCTATTCATGATTTTTTCCTCAACCTCTTGTGATGTTTGCCAAAAGAAAAGATATGGTGAAATGGTTGTACCAAGAATGGCTGCAATTAATAACCAGGTTTCTTTATTTAACGATAGGGAAGGGAGGACTGTTTTTGTCAGGATATTTACCCAGTCCAAAGAAAGGGTGAACGCTGTAATGATGTAAGCGAAAAGAGCAAAAGAAAGCCATTTCAAATATTTGCTGTACGTTTTATAACTTGTAAATATTTGGAGACCCAAGCTGGCGACCGTAAAAAAAATCACAAGTAGTGCAAAAGGGAAGGAAGGGAAGAGAAGTCTCGTGGCTTCAGCCATTGCTCCAAGATCAGCACCTATGTTAAAGGCATTAGCTCCAAAAAGAATTGCAGTAATAAAATAAAGCAACCACTTCGGGTAATATTCACGGATATTTGCGGCAAGGCCACGACCAGTGATCATTCCAATACGAGCGCACATCTCCTGAACGACAACCATAAGTGGGTATGTAAAAAGTGCCATCCATAAAAAATTAAAACCATGGCTTGCTCCAGCTTGAGAATAAGTTGCGATACCAGAAGGATCGTCATCTGCAGCACCTGTCGTAAGTCCCGGTCCGAGCTTTCTAAAGTATGCACCTATATGCGGAAATTTCATATTTACAATTATATACTATTTTGCGATACTAAGGAGACTTATGAAAAATTTTTCTTTCACACCTTCAAAGTTCTCAATTCTTTTCATTTCATTGTTTATTATTTTATCTACCTTTTTTCTTGGTACGTATGTTGGCCAATCTCAGGCTTCCACAAAAAATTCTGATGCAGACCTAACCCTGTTTTGGAAAGTTTGGGGTATTCTTGATGACAAATATGTTTCTCACAGTACAAGTACTCCGGCTGTGACTGAACAAGATCGTATATACGGCGCAATAGAAGGTATGACAAAATCTCTCGGTGACCCATACACAGTTTTCTTCCCCCCAGAAGATGCAAAAGCTTTCAAGGAAGAAATCAGGGGTAACTTTGAAGGGGTGGGAATGGAAATAGGATTAAAAGAAAAGATCCTTACTGTTATATCACCTCTAAAAAACACTCCTGCTGAACGTGCTGGTATTAAGGCGGGAGATAAAATACTAAAGATTGATAGCACTATAACCTCAGGTCTTTCTACGGATGCTGCCATCAAACTTATTCGGGGTGCTCGAGGAACTATAGTTACATTTACTATTAAGCGGGAAGAAGAGGAGCTTATAGAGATCAAAGTGACTCGAGATATTATCAATATTCCTACACTTTCTACAAAAAATCTTGATAATGGCATCTTTATGATTCAGCTATTCAGTTTTACTGGTGATTCGTCCAACCTCTTTAGAAAAGCTTTGCGTGAATTCATGCTTTCAAAGAGTGATAAGCTCATTCTTGATCTTCGTGGTAACCCTGGTGGATATTTAAACTCCGCTGTAGATATGGCAAGTTGGTTTCTTCCTCAAGGTGCAGTAGTCGTCACTGAGGATTACGGCAAAGGTAAGGATTCTGATGTATTAAAGAGTAAAGGTTACGATATTTTTACCGACAAATTAAAGTTTGTTATCCTTATCGACGGTGGCTCAGCTTCTGCCTCAGAAATTCTAGCAGGTGCACTTAGTGAATACGGCAAAGCCACATTGGTTGGAGAGAAGTCTTTCGGAAAGGGTTCTGTTCAAGAGTTGATGGAGATCACTCCAGAGACCTCCCTCAAGGTCACCATTGCCCGCTGGCTCACTCCAAAAGGCAATTCTATATCAGATAACGGTATCAAGCCTGACTTTGTAGTACCAATCACACAGGAAGATATAAAGGCTAAGAAGGATCCGCAGTTGGATAAAGCGATTGAGATTCTACTAGGTAAATAATAGGGGTTGCAATCAGTCCTTATTTCCAGTATATTAGCAAATACTATGAAAGTAATATTTTTAAAACAAGTAGCACGAGTGGGAAAGAAATACGACGTAAAAGATGTAGCTGATGGCTATGCGCTGAACTTCCTGTTTCCTCAGGGATATGCTGAAATGGCCACAGAAAAGTCACTAGCACGACTAGAAATCCTCAAGGCTTCTCATGTTTCAGAAGAGAAGGTTCAGGCTGATCTTCTTGCAAAGAATATCGATGCTCTAAAAGAGACTGTTCTTACTATCGATGCCAAAGCAAATGAAAAAGGTCACCTTTTTGCCGCTATTCACAAGGAAGAACTTGCCGAGCACCTCGCAAAAGAGACTCACTTTGCAGTGCCTGTATCTACCATCGAGCTTCCAAAACCATTGAAAGAAGTGGGAGAATACACTATTGAGGTTAATGCTGGAGACAAGAAAGGAAGCTTTAAAGTAGTAGTAAATGCTATCTAAGCTAGGTAAAGAAAATATATAACAAAATAGCTTTTGAAAAGGCACATGTCGTTTTCTGCTGAAAACGCATTCACTCTCCTGCAGTCCGAGAGTCCTTTTCAAAAGCTATTTTGTTATATATTTTATTTAACTAACTTACTGAACGCTTACAATCTTTCGAACTGTAGTGCTACCATCAAAATTCTGCTTTCGCTTGCTTCCGAAGGCTACTTTTCCTTCCTTGAGTGCAAAGAGGGTGTGGTCTTTTCCGACTCCAACGTTCTTTCCAGCAAGAACTTTTGTTCCACGCTGTCTTACGATGATGCTTCCTGTTTGAGCGCTTTCACCAGAATAGAGCTTAATACCGAGGTATTTTGGGTTTGAGTCTGTTAAGTTTTTGGCCGAACCGGCGGCCTTTTTTGTTGCCATAGTATTTGATAATTAATTGAAGTTTTCTTCGGGTTTAATTGATATGCGTTGAGTTAGTATCTAGGCATTACCAGAAGTAATAGCAATATAACAAAATGAATAAAAAAAGCAATGTTATCGTCGGTTTATCAGTCGTTGGTGTGGTTGGGTTGGGGATTTTGAGTATGGTTCTTTTTGGTGGCTCGCGTGATACAAAACAGCCGGTGAAGGGAATTGAGGTGGCGCAGACAGATGCTTCGTCGATCAAACCATCCAAAATATCGAACGTGGTTAAGGCAGGTAGTTCTACAAGTGCCACGTCGGGTTCATTCATCGCTTCAAAGCAGGGAAAGAAGTACTTTCCGGTCGATTGTGGCACAGCAAAAGCCATAAAAGAGGAGAATAAAGTTTACTTTGGAAGCGAGACAGAGGCGGTTTCTGCGGGTTATGAAAGGAGTTTGACATGCAAGTAAAAACTAGCCAATATGCCTTGCTATACTGTCAAATGGTGTTGTTCAGTTAAGCCATATTTTGAGCCATATTATCTTGTTTTGACTACTCTGTTTTTAGCTAAAATCATTGACTTTATGTCTGATTACTGCTATATTGTTGTCAACCAGATGACCTCTGGCTTTTTATTTCAAAGGGTCGTCCCTGTCCTCCCGACATTAAATTTACACAAAACGTGAAAAAGGGGAGCGAGACAGGGATACTCTTTGAGTTCTGTGCAACCAGCATAATACGATTGCGTAACGGACATGCGGATTACCAGCTAACAAAAGGCTTATTTTACAACTACTTATAAGCTCTATGATGTTCGTTTCGGTAACAAATACCCCGAACATCATTCAGCCACCTGTCAGTCAGCAAGCAGAAGCGAAGGTAGAGGTGAAAGCAGAGGCAGACATCTCTAACGCTACCAGTACCGAAGATGTTAAGCGAATCACTAAAGAGTACTTCAAAGAAACACCAATTCTAGCAGAAATCGCACGTTGTGAGTCTACTTATCGTCAGTTCTCATCAGTCGGTGTGCCTCTACGAGGAATCGTAAACGGGGCAGACGTCGGAGTGATGCAGATCAACGAAAAGTATCACCTTGCACGATCAGTTGAGCTTGGAATGGATATCGACACACTTGAGGGTAACCTTGAGTACGGAGCCCTTCTTTATAAAGAACAGGGTAGCCAACCTTGGAGTGCTTCCAAGCCGTGTTGGGGAAAAAAAGAAGTAGCTTTAGCTTCTAATATCTAAGTTATTTGGTCAAACAAAAAACAAAACACAAGACCAGCCCGTAAGGGCTGGTCTTGTGTTTTGTTTTACTGGTGGTATTTTTATATGCGAAACATGAAGTACCCGGTCTTCGGGTATGGAATGTTTGATCATAAACAAAAGCAGTAGTTAGAAAGAATAGACAACCCATGTTTAAATTCCGTCTACATTCAAGAAAATGCCCACAACCCCGCGTCGGAGTAACCTCCCAAAAAGTCTCGAAAGTTCCAGGAAAAAAAGAAAAAAATTCCAAAATGGTATACGAAGCCGTCTTGTATATCCTCCGAACTTCCCAAAGTAGAAAGCTTTGGGTTAATACGCTCGTGAAGATGGTGGGGAATCGTCTCCATAATAATATTGCTGTAGATCGGCATGCAGTACAAAAGGCCCTCCACCGTCTCGAAAGCCGTCAGTGTGTACATCTATCGAGTGAAGAGTTTGTGTGCGTTACTGATCATTTCTTCGCCGACGATATCGAGGCTTGGAAGAATCGTTTTCTCGCCGTTCCTGCGCATGATTAAACGAGCTTCGTAATAGTATAAATAAAAAGTTTACCAAGTCCGGCGGGGAGCCCATCTCCCGCCGGCATTTTTTGTGCCCCTAGTATGTATAGGGAAGGAATATAAGCGCGTCGCACAATGTATCTTTCCCGACACGTAAGCCTAGGGGCCAGAAGGGGTTTGTATTTGGATGTCTTGATCCTGTATACATATTATTTCGTGCATTACTTCTCTTCTCCGTCGATCGATAGAATTATTTTGTGTGTATCTGACATTACGATTTTTTACTTTATATCCTCTTCTTTTAGGTCCTTAAATTTTTGGTTTTCAGCAGGGGACTCTTCCCTACTCTATTTCAGTAGATTCAATAAAAAAGATAAGTATATATAAAATATAATTTAAATATAAAAATATAGCGCCCGCCTCGTGATTGAACACAAGTACGGGCGCTATAGCGAGAAGGCTAGTCTCGCCTTGATTTGTGTTCTACAGACAGAACGCAGTCAAGTAGATGAATTCGCCTACGCCGCTAGGGCTGGACCACCTCCTTCCTGGCAGGAAACGTATTGCAGGATTCTGACAGGAATGATGTTGATGTTGGATGTCGCTTCTTCATGATGGAGGTCTCTATTCAGTTTTGGTGATCCCTAACGATATTACCAAAGAACACGCTTACTCGGCGCATTCATCGTCAGGATAAAAAATTCGTGAGAATGACTTCACACAAATCCTTTATACTACAGGCGAAGCGGAACCATCTATAAATACATTATACCAAAGGGCCAAGATGTAAAGTACGTAAATTTTACGCGAATTATCAGCAGTCCCATCAGAATGTTCCTTAAAAAGGTGCTTAATAAAGCCAAGTTTGAAGTGGTCTTTTATGTATTTATTTTCCATAATAACTTTTGAGAATTCATCAGGTTTTTCACGCAACCAATGCCTTAAAGCTGTTGGAAAACCAAGTTTCTTTCGGCCAGCCGTAGCCTTTGGAAGAACGCCTTCGAGAGCTTTCCGTAGAATATATTTTGTTTTACCATTTTTATATTTGAGTCTTTCCGGAATACGTTCAGATATTTCAGCAATTTTTTTATCTAAAAATGGTACTCGGAGCTCAAGTGAATTAGCCATGGTCATCTTATCCGCTTTTTGAAGAATATCTCCCGGAAGCCAAAAAGCTATATCTATGGACTGCATTTTTTGTGAGTCTGTCAGACCTTTCATTTTTTTATACCAGGGAAGAAGAGAAAGTGGTTCTTCTCTCTTATCCCCCTCCCCTTTATTCCAAAGAAAAAAAAGCTCACTTTTTTTAAAAATATTTGCATTACCGATATATCTATCCTCAAGTTTTTCAAAATGTCTCTTTATATAGTTTTTGCCATAGAAATTAAAATCAAGATCTACCAGAGGTTTTAGAAATATATCTCTAAGGGTTTTTGGGATAAGGTTTAGTTTATTTAAAGCAAAAGGTTCGCGATATATATTGTATCCACCAAATAGTTCATCAGCACCTTCACCAGAAAGCACAACCTTCACGTGTTTACGAGCCTCTTTTGCAAGAAAATAAAGTGCTACAGCTGATGGGTCTGCGACAGGTTCATCAAAATGCCAGACTATTTTTGGCAGCTCTTTTAGATATTCATCTGACTTCAAAAGGATTTCGTGGTGATCAGTTTTAATAAAATCCGCCATTTCTCTTGCCTCTTTCATTTCACTAACTCCATCAAAACCAATGGTAAAAGTAGAAATCTTTTTGTCGGTATGCTTGCTCATGAGAGCAACTATTGCCGCACTATCGATACCACCACTTAAAAAGGCTCCTACGGGAACGTCGCTAATCATATGAGCCTTCACGGAGTTTTCTAGACCTGTAAGCACTTCCTCTTTTAGTTTTTCTTCTTCGTTTTTATCGTGGGTTTTGGGTTGGTTAAACTGATATGACCAATAGCTTTTTTGAATAATTTCTTGGTGTCCAATACCAGCTTTAATTTTTAGATAGCAGGCTGGAGGTAACTTCCAAATACCTTTAAAAAAAGTTTCTTCAAGTGGGTTGTATTGAAAAGAAAGATAGTTGTACACGGCATCATCATTCACTACTTTTTTATAACCAGGATACAAAAGTAAGCTCTTAATTTCTGAACCATACGCAACAATTTTTTCATTCTTTACTAAATAATATAGAGGTTTTATACCAAAATAATCCCGTGCTATAAAAAGTTCTTTTTTCTTTTTGTCGTATATCGAGAATACAAACATACCACGAAGACGCGTAAGCATTGCTTCACCTTCTTCTTCGTATAAATGAATAAGGACCTCGGTATCGCTTTTTGTACGAAATACGTGGCCTTTACCAACAAGTTCTTCGTAGAGTTCGTGATAGTTGTATATCTCACCATTGAAGACAATTACAAGTGTACCGTCTTCGTTTTGGATCGGTTGTTTGCCACCGCCAAGGTCGATAATGGAAAGACGTCGCATACCAAAAGCCATGGAAGTATCGGAGAAAAAACCATCGTCATCTGGACCTCGGTGTTCTATGATATCAACCATTTTCCGGATGGTTTCGTCCTTAGTTTTGGTGTTACCGATGATACCTGCAATGCCGCACATATAAAAAATAGTATAGCAAATTTGGCAAGATTGAGCGATATTTTTGATATTGACTAAACATGCTAATATATATGTAGTTCTTTTTATAAGATGTAGGTTGAGTGTGGGAGAAAGACCGTAACATGACGTTATTGCCTTTCTAACCGTATTCAACCAAAAATACATCTACCACATGAAAAAAATATTCGTATTTGTTGTCGATTCATACGCAACTCCCAGACTCGCTGAGGGACTTAATGCTCTAGGTCTAAAGCCTGATGAAGAATACTATGTCACAGGAGCTGGTGGTTCAAGAATTATCTTGTCGGATGACTGTGGAAAACGCTTCGTCGAGTCTGAGAGACTTCTTGTATTCTTGAGCAGTTTTAGAGGTGAAGTGGAGCCTGCAAACAAACTCGCAAAAGAAATAAAAAGCATAAACCCGAATGCTAAGATAGTATTTCGTAGCAGTACTGAGCGTTCATCGGATCCAGTGTTCTTTACAAATATGAAGAAAGACCCCAATTATGAGGTGACGTTAAAAATTATTGAGGAGTTTATTTCGGAGAAGTAATTGTCTTCTTTGAATAAACCAACACCCTACACTTCTAAAGAAGTATGTAGGGTGTTTTTTTTAAATTTATAACTTAGGAAAATACTGCATTGGATCAAGGTATGCATTAGTTGCTGCAATCGGCATGTAGAATGTCTTACCTGCGCATGAAGCACTGGCCCGATATTGTGGGTTTACTGCATCGTTTGGATAGACGCTGAGGTGAAGGTGGGGGCCTGTTGAGTAGCCAGTACTTCCACTGTAGCCGATGATATCCCCAAGTTTAACCTTCTGGCCCTCCTTTACAGAAATAGCGGAAAGGTGTCCAAAAGTAGCAGCCAAGCCATTGTCGTGTTTTACAAGAATCCACTTTCCAAAAGAAGTCTTTTTGCAAGTAAGGTCTGTATCGCCTGCTCCAGAAACTGTTCCATCTGCAAGTGCGCGGATCGGAGTTCCTACTGGTGCCCTAAAATCTGTGCCGTTATGAGAACCAGATGTGTAAAGTCTTTTTGATGCGTTAGTTATTCCAAATTGCTGTGTTATATAAACACTATCTGTTGGCCAAGAAAATACCGCTGAACCATCTGAAGGAATCTTTGAAGGGTCAAGAATGTATTTAAGTTTAGATTCATATTCAAATATTTCTTTTTCAAGAGCAGCTTTTTCTGCAAGTCTTTGTTTGACTTGGGCTTGAAATATTGCTTCCTGATTTTTTGTTTCGGAAAGAAGAGTGTTTTTCTCAGAAGTATTGGCAGCGATAATCTTTTTTTGATCAACTAAAGTTTCTGAAAATTCTTTTAAATCATTCTTCTTTACTTCTGTTTCTTTTTTATCCACTTCTAGCTCTATTTTTGTACCGTTGAGATCTGCTATATGGCCACGAAGTCTAGTCTGGAGATTTATAAGTTGCCAGATGTTGTTCCATGTGTCTGAGATATTTTTTTTACTTAAAAATTCCTGAATGATAGGAGTGGCATCATTTTCATTCATGATACGCAACTGTTCCGATATTGCTTTTTGGCTTTTATTGATCCGATCCTGCTTATCTGAAATATCCCCTGAAAGTTTTTTAATGGTAAGTGAAGCAATAGAAATTTTGTTTTGTGTCAGTTTTATGTCCGTATCTAGCTTCTTTCCTGTAGATTGAAGAGATTTGATAGTAGACGCAAGAGTCATAGCGGTAGCAGAGGTTTTGTCGGCTTCTGCTTGGTACTTTTTTATCTCTGCTTCCAGTTCTTTGATGTTGGCATTTCTCTCTTCTATTTTTTCTTGTAAATCTTCTGCTTCAGTAGCGTTGGTTAGTTGTGGTGATGATGTAAAAAAAAGTCCAAGCACCATACATACAAACATAAACTTAAAAATACTTTTTATTTTCATGACTTCAAAAATTCTACAACCTTTTTGAGCCGAAGGATAGATTCATCCTTGCCAAGTATGTCGCAAATTTCGAATGGATCAGGAGATTTTTCCCTTCCAGAAAGTGCCATACGCATAGGCCAAAGTACGATTCCCCTACCCTCTTGATCTGCAAAAGGAAAAACTTTTTCTCGAACTCCTTCTTTAGTAAAAGAGCTGTCCTCCATATCTTCAAGAATTATAATAACTTTTTCAAGTAGCAATGCAGTGCTTTCCTTGCTAACAACTTTATCTTTCCGCATCTTTTCCGGAGGAAGAATTTGATCTATGACCATGTCTGGCTTGGTAAAAAAGAAACCAATATCTCCGCTTTTATGCATTTCCTCAACTTCACCAAAAGTAGAAATGCGATCCCATATAAGAAAAAGAACCTTAGCCTTACGAGCTTCAAAATTTGGGTTCTCTAATATTTCCTCAGGGAGCCTTTTAAGAATGTTTTCCTTCCAGTCCTCTTCAGGCATTCTTTTTATGTACTCCTTATTCAACCACTTAAGTTTAATTTCATCAAAAATAGCACCTCCTTTCTGGACTCTTTCCAGAGAAAAAAGATTTATGAGTTCGGTTTCCGAAAATATTTCTTGTTCTGTGCCTGGGTTCCAACCAAGCATGGCAATGTAGTTGAGTATTGATCCCTTAAGGTAACCATTTGTCTTGTACTCAGTGAGAGCCTTTGCTCCCTTACGCTTGGAGAGCTTGGTGCGGTCTGGTGACAATATAAGTGGAAGGTGTGCATATTGAGGGGTTGTAGCACCGATTGCTTGTTGTATAAGCATCTGTCGTGGTGTATTTGAGATATGATCATCTCCACGAATGACATGGGTTATACCCATTTCAAAATCGTCAACAACAACAGCTAGATGGAAAATAGGCTCGTCAAGACTTTTTGCAATTACAAAATCACCAAGGTCTGTGGTATCGAAAGCAATACTACCACGCACTAGATCCTCCCACTCTACTTTTTTATTAGGATTCCTAAAACGTATTACTGAATCTCTATCCCCCTCTTTTATTATTTCTTCTTTAGAAACATAGGCAAAACCCTTTTCAATCATTTGGTTTAAATATTTTTTATACACTTCACCTCGCTCACTCTGGCGGTAGAATTCATCGTGAGTAATACCAAGCCATAAAAGGCTTTCCATAATGTTGTCTTCATACTCTTTTGTGCTTCGCGCTTTGTCTGTGTCTTCAATTCGAAGAACAAAAGAACCTCCGTGATGTTTGGCATATAGAAAGCTAAATATGGCGGTTCGGTATGCTCCCGCATGAAGGAAACCTGTTGGACTTGGGGCAAATCGCGTAACTACTTTTTTATTCATAATATCAAGTGTAGCATATAGCAAAGCAGGCTTCTTCATTGACAATACCGTATATTTTGGGTATTTTTGTAAAAGAATATACAGGGTGCTGAAAGGCTCTTTATAGCTCTCCACAACCAAAAAAAACTAACCCCAACCCCAACCCCAAAAAAAATGAAGTCAGAAGACGAAAGGAAGTGCTTGTCATTTCTCATTCTAGACCTGATTGAGGCAAATGAAAAAAAAGGAAAACCTGTCTCCTTCAAGGGAGCAAAAATACATCGTCTGGTGTTAATTGCTTCGATGGATTGCAACATTATGCAATTGCTTAATGAACTCTGTGATGTCATTGAAGCCGGCGGAGATACGGATACTGTCGTAGATGAGCTCGACACACTCATCGGGAATTTTATCGACCAAGCCGCCAGTCACCTAGAAGAAGAAGCCCGTCAACTCAGGGGTTTCGTAGCCAGTCGAAAAAAAATACCCACCACCGCGCCTAAATAGCGCGGTGGTTTTTTATTTCTTATTTCGAAGAGCAATAAATTGAATTGCTTTATTAACCGCACGAGAATCAACAGGTGGCATGAAGCGAGCAATCTCCTTTACTGGAGCATCAGGATGTGATTTTATAAAATCATGAAGTTCCACAAGTGCTTGTGCCTCACTTTCTATCTTCCTCTCTTCTTGTATATCTATGACAATGCTACTTTTCATGGGTGAGTCCTATAGAAATAAGTATATCGGCAATAACCTTGGCTGCGTCATTGCGGGTGAATTTATTTGCACCATCGATAAGTGCTTGTTTTATTTCAGGGTGGGTCATAATTCTTGCAATTTCGGCAGAAATAATTTCAGGTCGAAGGTTCTCTTCTTCAATAACAACACAACCCCCTACTCTCTTATAATTGTAGGCGTTGGTTCTTTGATCGTGACTTATACTTTCAGGAATTGGGATAATAATACTTGGTAAACCCCTAGCTGCTATCTCAAATATTGTTGATCCTGCACGAGATATTACGAGGTCTGCAGAGTTATATGCTTTTTTCATCATATCTTCTGTAAGATATGGAAAAGGTTTGTATCTTTTTCTATGAATGTCTTTTTCTAAAGTTATCTCTGATTGATTCTTAACAGCATCAAAGTTTTTGGTTCCTGCTTGGTGGATAATTTGATATTTATCAAGAAGAAGTGGAAGCGTATCTAAAAGAGCGTCATTTATTATCTGTGATCCTTGTGAACCACCTACAACCAAGATAACAGGGATATCTTTTTCAAGGCCCAGTGCATCTCGAGATGCCTGATTATCTTCTTTGCTTATTTCTCCTTCCGATAGTATTTCCCTACGAAGAGGGTTACCTGTCCAGGCAACACGATCTTTTTTGAAATACTTAGAAGCTTCAGGGTATGAGACGGCAATGTATCTAGCAAACTTCCCTGCCCAAGCGTTGACTCTCCCTGGTTTGCTATCAGACTCGTGTATCACAACTGGAATAAAAAGAAGACGTGCTGCAAGAAGGGTGGGAAAGCTTCCGTACCCACCCTTTCCAAATACAACATCAGGATAAATACGAAACAGATGCCAAAGTGCAACATAAAAGCCTCTGATGGTTGTTAGTATTCCTATAATATTTTGAAAAGAAAAATACCTACGCATTTTTCCTGAAGGGATTTGTACAAAAGTGATCTTGTGATCAAAGAGGATGCTGTCACTGTATGGTGCAGGTGCAAAAAAGAATAAATCCGGAGATACAATCTTTTTTTCTGCTGTGAGATTTTCAATTTCCTCAACTACAGCAATAAGTGGGTAAAAATGTCCACCAGTTCCTCCTCCAGTTAATATAATTTTCATATTTTTAATGTTATGCGCTTTGTTGTCTTGAAATACTCAAAATAATACCTACTGAAGCAAGTGCTATGAATAAAGCGGTACCTCCGTGACTAATGAACATCAATGGTATCCCAGAAACTGGTATCAGACCAAGCATCGAAGCAATGTTTACAAAGGATCCTGACACAATCAGTATAACAATTCCAACGACTGTCAGTCTACTAAAGGTGTCAGTGGTTTTGGAGGCAATTTTTAACCCACGAAGGGCAAACATCACATAAAGAAAAACAATGAGAGTTGATCCTATAAAACCGAATTCCTCGCTAGCAACAGCAAATATAGAATCTCCTATTGGCTCTGGTAAGAAATTAAATTTTTGAACGCTTTGACCAAAGCCTTTGCCGGTAAGCTCCCCAGAACCAATAGCAATCATCGACTGTTGAATTTGATATCCCGAACCTGTGGAATCCTTTTCAGGATGAAGAAAGGTTTCGAAGCGTTGCATCACATATGGCCGAGTAAACGCCAGTATGACCAAAACAGCTACCGCAATACCTCCAAAAATAAAGACTTCTCTCCAGCGTCCACCAGCAGCAAGATACATTCCAAGACCTGCCATAAAGGTAATGCCAAAAGTAGCAGTATCCGGTTGCGTAAGAATGAGTACGCCTGATATTGCTGTAAAAACAAGAAAAGCTAATGTTCCGTACTTAAAGGTCGCGACTTTGTCTTTGAGCTTCGAAAGCCAAAGGGCAAAAAACAATACAAATGCTACTTTATAAATCTCCGATGGCTGAATTGAAAAAAAGTTACCTACATGAATCCAACGACGAGCACCTCCATGACCAAAACCAATACCAGGCACAAAAACAAGTATGAGTAGGATAATTGAAATAATATAAAATAAAAAAGCGTATTTTTTAAAATAGCGAAAATTAATAGAAGAAATAACAGTCATGGTAATTAGGCCCCCAATAAGGCCAAGACCAATTTGGTTTGCTACAACAGAACGAAAAACAGTTTCTGTGCGAGCCAAAAGACCCAGAGAGGCCGAGGAAAAAATGAGAATACCAGCCCCTACTAGAAGAAGTACACTGAAGAGAAAAGGTTTATCAACATTTTTTTTTGAGGCAGTGGTCATATTGATTATCCTACTATTGCGATAATAATACCAATAAAACCAAAGACGACAGATACAATCCAAAAACGCATAGTAACTTTGTATGACGGCCAACCTAGGGCTTCAAAGTGGTGGTGTAGTGGTGCCACCTTAAACACTTTATGACCATTGAAGAACTTTTTTGAAAACATTTGAATGCTAGAAGAAAGAGAGGTTATGAAAAGTGGAAAAGCAATGATTGGAAGAAGGAGTGGTTGCTTGGTAAGAAAAGCTACGATTGAAAGAGTAACAGTAAGCCCCAGCATGCCAGTTTCTCCCATGTAAAAACGTGCTGGTGGGATATTGAACCATAGAAAAGCAAGTAGGCCTCCGACAATTACGGCTGAAAATGCTGCAAGGTCTATTTGGTTATTGATAAAAGCTATAACCATATAAGAACCGAAAGCAGAAATCATAACCCCTCCAGCAAGGCCATCTATGCCGTCTATAACTGAACCTGAAAAAACACCAAGCATTGTAATAACAAAGAATGGAATAAATAAAAGTCCGATCTCTATCTCACCAACAAAAGGAATATACAGACCAGAAATGCCAAGTTTGAAAGCAAACCACCATGCGCCGACAAGGGCGATTCCAAGAACTACAAGAATGCGATATTTTCGGGAAATCCCGTCTATGTATTTTCCATTACTCTTGATTTGTAGTAGATCGTCTACAAGTCCAATGAGGGATGCAAAAATAAGCGCAAAAAGCGGAAGCAGTGTTTGGTTCTTACTAAAGAAGTCTAGTTTTTGACTAAGAGTATCTCCAAAAATAATAGAATTTACATAAACAAGAGAAATGGTAAGTAGTACTGAAAGCCATATGA
>Ga0209553_1000350_pt1 | contig 24321 bp, 20 predicted proteins | sample LauGreFBDMM110DN_2_FD_188217 | JGI IMG/M metagenome (GOLD analysis project Ga0209553, IMG submission 188217) | Freshwater lake microbial communities from Lake Michigan, USA - Fa13.BD.MM110.DN (SPAdes) (version 2) | ecosystem: Environmental > Aquatic > Freshwater > Lake | place: Lake Michigan...
CTTTTCACTGTTGAAGACAGAACGGATTAAGAGGCACATTTACAAAACAAGGAACGAAGCCCGAGCAGATGTATTCAACTATATCGAGTTGTTTTACAACCCGGTTCGCAGACACGGAAACAACAATAGCGTGCCCCCAGCGAAGTTTGAAGAGCAGTACTTTATGAAGCTGTCAGGTGTCTAGGAAATCGGGGGCTTGCCAAGTACGCTGATAATAATACCTCTTTTATGACTTGGACATAGCGCAAAATGTATGCCATTTCGTCAGTGATCCTATGCCGTAATAGACTCTTTATAATATCGAATAAAATTGTATTAATAATATTAGTAACGTTATAGAAAACAGCGCAATCGACAATCGTGTTTTGAAACAATCACATAGCAGGTTGTGTTAATGTCAGGGCAAAGTATTACACGCAGGAAGCGTTTACGCGGCTGGAGCTTGATCGGCGCTTAGTAGTTGCTCCATGCCAGATAACTGGGATGGGGTGTTGATGTTCATGAAATTCTCTGAGCCTGTGTCATTGAATTCAACTTCGACGGTAGCAAGTCGCGGGAATATCAGTTTCGGGCCGCATAAATTTTCCGCAATGGCAGCTTCCAGGATCGAGAATGTAGTCAGGGACCACAACGAGAACAGCGGTTGCAGTTGGGTACCGGTTCTGGCTACGGCAACCTGACAATCTGGTTGAACCATTGCTGCCGCCAACGTGCTTACCAGATTCAGAGGAAATCGCGGCACATCGGCGGCGAAACATGCTAGATGTGTACGCTCAGCTGCTGTGTTTGTCTTTAGCAGCCAGCGCATCGCGCTATAGATCCCTACCAGCGGTCCGCCATAGAGTCTGCGGCTGTCAGCAATTAAAGGCAGGTCCAGATAGGCATAGTCCTGCAGATTGCGGTTAACACTGATCAGCAATTCACCGACTTGTGGCGTGGCGAGTGCGATCACATGCTCAATGAGTGGCTTTCCCAGCAATGGCATTAGCGGTTTGTCGCAATAATTCATGCGCGCCGCCTCGCCCCCAGCGAGAACTATTCCTGCAATCTTGTTTTTATCCAGCATAGGCTTCCCGGCCAGTTTAGTTCGCCATTCAACGATTGAATCTAGTCACTTGATATGGGAAAATTGCGCACTTTGCGACGCGGCGCTCAGGTCGTTAACTTATTGAAATATCTGAATAACAACGATTCCATTTCAGCTTAAGTGATGGATTAATTGCGAATCGTTACCCTCAAATTAATCACAGATTTCAGATTTCACACTATCGTGGGCAATATTAGCCTAGGAATAAAGAGGTTTTTTCATGCAAGTTTCTATTGAAACTACACAGGGTTTGGAAAGGAAAATGACGATCGCTGTACCTGGCGAGCGTGTGGATACGGCGGTAAATTCCAGACTGCAGGAAGCAGCTCGCTCCGTAAACCTGAAAGGGTTCCGCAAAGGCAAGGTCCCATTCAAGGTGGTAAAAAGCAAGTTTGGTAAAGGAGTGCGCCAGGAAGTTGTCGGTGAACTCATGAGCCAGACTTATTATGAGGCCATCCAGCAGCAGAAACTGAAGCCAGCTGGTCAGCCGCGCATCGAAGGCGCCAAATTTGATGAGGGTACTGATCTGCAATTCACTGCCATTTTCGAAGTATATCCGGAAATCAACCTGCCAGACTTCTCCAAAATTAAAAGTGAAAGGCTGACTGCCGAAGTAACAGAAACTGACATCGACGAGATGATCGAAACCCTGCGCCAGCAGCGCAAATCATGGCAAGTTGTACAGCGCGCCGCAGCGGATAAAGATTTGGTAAATATTGACTATGTTGGCACCGTCGATGGAGTTGAGTTTGATGGTGGCAAGGCAGCTGGCAGTAAGCTGGTGATTGGTGCCGAGCGGATGATTCCCGGATTTGAAACAGGGATTATCGGGAAAAACACTGCTGACACATTTACCCTGGACCTGGAGTTCCCCGCTGAATATCACAACAAGGATATGGCCGGTAAAAAAGCCCAATTCAAGATAACGCTGAATTCTGTCAGTGAACAGGCATTACCTGAAATTGACGAAGAATTTTACAAGAGCTTTGGTGTAGAAGAAGGTGGCAATAGCGCTTTCCGGGAAGAAGTGGCGAACAATATGCAGCGGGAATTGAAAACCGCAAGTCGCAACAAACTGAAAAACAAGATCATGGATGCATTGATCAAGCTGGTGGATATTTCCATACCCCAGGCTCTGGTCGCCGGTGAGATTAGGCAGTTACGTAATCAGGCGGTACAACAATTCGGCCGTGGACAAAAAATTGACTCTAATATGTTGCCGGATGAATTATTTGCGGATCAAGCGCGGCGCCGGGTTGCTCTCGGCTTGGTGCTAGGCGAAGTAATTCAGCAACAAGGGATAAAAGCTGATGCTGCCAAAGTCCGCACGTCGGTTGAGGAATTGGCATCCACCTACGAATCACCGGATGAGGTGATTAATTGGTACTACGGTAACAAAGAGCAACTCGCCTCAATCGAGGGTGCTGTGATGGAAGATCAGGTGTTTGACTACATCATTGGTTTGGCGAAGATTGCCGATAAGAAAGTAGGTTACCAGGATGCAATCAAACCAGATGCGCCACAGGGTCAACCAGGCCAACCAGACCCAGCTAGCGACGCTTGACAGGAAATTACGCATGACGATATCAGGATTTGAACCGCGCGGGGCGCTGGTACCCATCGTAGTTGAGCAAACTGCGCGGGGTGAGCGTTCCTACGATATTTATTCCCGGCTGTTGAAAGACCGGATAATTTTTATGACAGGCCAGGTCGAAGACTACATGGCCAATCTGGTCGTGGCGCAGATGTTGTTCCTGGAATCCGAGAATCCGGACAAGGACATTCATTTGTACATAAACTCGCCAGGAGGCTCGGTGACGGCAGGCTTGTCGATCTACGACACCATGCAATTTATTAAGCCAGACGTCAGTACGATGTGTATTGGTCAGGCAGCCAGCATGGGGGCGATATTGCTGGCCGGTGGTGCCAAGGGCAAGCGCTTGGCGTTGCCGCATTCCCGCATCATGATCCACCAACCCAGTGGCGGGGCGCAGGGTCAGGCTTCTGATATTGAAATACAAGCTAATGAAATCATTAAGATACGGCAGAAACTTAATGTTTTACTCGCCAATCATACCGGACAGGATGTGGAAAGAATCGCGCGCGATACCGAGCGTGACAACTTTATGGATGCCGCAGAAGCGTTGCGATTTGGATTGGTCGATAAAGTATTTGAGCCGCGTACAGATACAAAGAAGAGCGCAGTTTCGAAAAAGGGCTAGCCCATGGCTGTGACTTGCATTTGCAAGGCAATGCCTCCATTTTACAGGTGTGGTTGGACCAGAAAGCAGCGACTGAACGTAAATCTACCGAAACCATGCGCATAGCTTGCGCTTGTTTCCAAAAATCCAGGTGATGGCCCAGCATGTCAGATGATCGCTACAACAAAGGAGATGATAACAGCAAGTTGCTGTATTGCTCCTTCTGCGGAAAGAGTCAGCATGAGGTGCGAAAACTTATCGCAGGACCATCAGTGTTCGTCTGCGATGAGTGTGTCGATCTGTGCAATGACATCATTCGCGAAGAAATTCAGGAAAAAGACACCGATACTGGTAGTCGCAAGCTGCCTATCCCAGAGGATATCAAACGTACTCTGGATGAATATGTCATCGGGCAGGAAAGCGCCAAGAAAGTGCTGTCCGTGGCCGTATACAATCACTACAAGCGCCTTAATTACGGCAAAAATACTGGCGATGTAGAACTCAGTAAAAGCAATATCCTGATGGTGGGCCCCACTGGCACCGGTAAAACCCTGCTGGCGGAAACCCTGGCGCGACTGCTCGATGTACCTTTCACAATAGCCGATGCTACTACCCTGACTGAAGCTGGCTATGTCGGTGAGGACGTCGAGAACATAATCCAGAAACTATTGCAAAAATGTGAATATGATGTCGAGAAGGCCCAGATCGGCATTGTCTATATCGACGAGATCGACAAGATTTCCCGCAAGTCAGACAACCCTTCGATAACGCGTGACGTATCCGGTGAAGGCGTGCAGCAAGCGCTGCTCAAATTGATCGAAGGCACGGTGGCATCGGTACCTCCACAAGGAGGGCGTAAGCATCCGCAGCAGGAATTTTTACAGGTAGACACCTCTAATATCCTGTTTATTTGTGGTGGTGCATTTTCAGGCCTCGAGAAAATCATCCGTGCTCGTTCGGAAAAGAGCGGTATTGGCTTTTCAGCAGAAGTGCGCAGCAAGGAACATGACATGCGTGTCGGCGAGACATTGCGCGATGTCGAACCCGAAGATCTGGTGAAGTATGGATTGATACCGGAATTTGTCGGTCGATTACCGATGATTGCCACCCTGGATGAGTTGGATCTGGAAGCGCTGGTGCGGATTATCAAGGAGCCGAAGAATTCACTGACCAAGCAATACTCCAAATTGTTTGAAATGGAAGGCGTTGAGATTCAATTTCGCGAGGACTCCTTGCAAGCGATCGCCCGCAGAGCAAAAGAACGCAAAACTGGCGCTCGTGGCCTGCGTTCTATTATGGAATCAGTGCTACTGGAGACGATGTATCGGATTCCGTCGCTTAAAAACGTCAGCAAGGTAATTATCGACGCCGCAGTCATCGAAGGTGAATCTGAACCCTTGCTCATGTATGAAAACATCGAACAACCCAGCAAGACTGCAACTGACGAATAAACTCACTGTAGCGCTTGATATTTCTGGGTTAGGCTCCATCTGTTGGTTAGGCGGGCGTTAGCCCGCAGCACGAATCCACCTGCTATCAAGAGTCGTCTATGAGCAAATCTGCGGATCTTTCCAGTAATTCCGGTTTTCCCCTGTTACCACTGCGTGATGTGGTGGTTTACCCCCAGATAGTTCAACCCTTATTCGTTGGTCGCCCGAAATCGATAAAAGCACTGGAAGTCGCTATGTCCAGTGACAAGCAAGTGTTGCTCGTGGCCCAGAAAAACCCCACAGAAGACGAACCCGGCATTGATGATTTATTCGAAATCGGAACCATTGCCACAATTCTGCAATTGATTCGCCTGCCAGACGGAACTGTCAAAGTGTTGGTGGAAGGTCTGTCGCGCGCCAAAATTACGCATGTTGAATATGATACAGATCATTTTCGCGCGGATACAGCCGAATTAACCGCTGCTGCGATCTCGGACAAAGAAGCGGCGTTGCTAATCCGCTCTTTGCTCTCCCAGTTTGACCAGTATGTGCAGCTGAGCAAAAAAATTCCGCCTGAAGTAATGACCTCCATTTCCAGTATTGATGAACCGGGCAGACTGGTTGATACCATCGCCTCGCATATGACCCTGCAATTACAGGAGAAGCAAAATCTACTGGAGTTGGCAGGTTTGCAGTCGCGGGTAGAGCATTTAATGGCGCTCATCGAGGCCGAAATTGATCTATTCCAGGTAGAGAAGCGGATTCGCGGACGCGTCAAGAAGCAAATGGAAAAGAGTCAGCGCGAGTACTATCTCAATGAGCAGATGAAAGCCATTCAAAAAGAAATGGGTGAAATGGACGATGTGCCAAACGAAGCAGAAGAGTTAAAACTGCGCATCGAAGATGCGGGCATGCCGAAAGATGCCAAGGACAAGGCAATTTCCGAACTGAATAAATTGAAAATGATGTCACCGATGTCTTCGGAAGCATCGGTTGTGCGTACTTATCTGGATTGGATGGTAAACATTCCCTGGAAAAAGCGCAGCAAGGTACGGCTGGATCTGGCGCAGGCCGAGGCGATTCTGGAAAGTGATCATTACGGGTTGAAGGAAGTCAAAGAGCGCATTCTTGAATACCTGGCCGTGCAGAAGCGGGTTAAGAAGTTAAAAGGGCCTATTCTCTGTCTCGTTGGCCCTCCCGGTGTCGGTAAGACATCCTTGGGCGAATCCATCGCCCGTGCGACCAATCGCAAGTTCGTGCGCATGGCTTTGGGCGGGGTGCGAGATGAAGCCGAAATTCGTGGCCATCGACGCACTTACATTGGCTCGCTGCCAGGTAAGTTGTTGCAAAAACTATCCAAGGTGGGCGTGAAAAACCCGCTGTTCTTGTTGGATGAAATTGACAAAATGGGTATGGATAATCGCGGCGACCCTGCCTCTGCCTTGCTGGAAGTGCTTGATCCTGAGCAGAACAACAGTTTCAACGACCACTACCTTGAAGTTGATTACGACCTGTCAGAAGTTATGTTCGTGTGCACATCCAATAGCATGAATATTCCTGAGCCATTGCTGGACAGAATGGAAGTGATTCGAATTCCAGGCTACACAGAAGATGAGAAGGTGAATATCGCGCAGCGCTATCTGATTCCGAAACAGATGAAAAATAATGGCGTTTCGGATAAGGAACTGGTGATTGACGAAAGTCCGATCAGGGATTTGATTCGGTACTACACGCGCGAAGCAGGAGTGCGTGGGCTGGAGCGCGATATTGCAAAAATTTGTCGCAAGATCGTCAAGGAAAGCTCCTTGAGCAATACCAAAAAACTGGTGCATTTAACCTCTGAGACCCTGGGTCATTATGCCGGAGTGCGCAAATTCGACTATGGCAAAGCGGAACTTGAAAATAAAGTTGGTCAAGTTAATGGTTTGGCCTGGACGCAAGTTGGTGGTGAATTGCTTACCATCGAGGCAATCGCGGTAGAGGGCAAAGGCAAGACCATTAAAACCGGATCCCTCGGTGATGTAATGCAGGAGTCAATCCAGGCGGCACTAACAGTTGTGCGCAGTCGGGCTCATTCATTGGGACTGGAAACCAACTTCCACGAAAAAGTTGACTTGCACATCCACGTGCCCGAAGGCGCGACACCGAAAGATGGACCCAGCGCTGGCGTTGGCATGTGTACAGCTCTGGTGTCAGTTTTAACTGAGATTCCAGTGCGTGCGGATGTTGCCATGACTGGAGAGATTACTCTGCGAGGTCAGGTATTGCGTATCGGTGGGCTGAAGGAAAAATTGTTGGCTGCTCACCGCGGTAATATCAAGACCATTATAATTCCACAAGATAACGAAAGAGATCTTGCGGAGATTCCGGATAATATAAAAGCGGATTTGAAAATAGTTCCTGTGCGCTGGATTGATCAAGTTCTTGAAGTCGCATTGCAGTATATGCCGACCCCAATTACCTCTGCAGGAAAGCTCGAACAGAAAACAGAAGTCAAGCAAGAAGATAAAGAGAAAAGTGGTGACGAGAAGCACATAAATACCCACTAATCCCGCGTGTTATATGTTGACACGGCTTTCTGGCAATTGGTATAAAGAACCGGTCTTATGTGCTCGTGAATGATTTTTTCCAGAACAGGAAAGATTCGACCACAACTGCAAAATCAACTGAAACAACTCGTAAACATGCTTTGGTTTTAGGCAGTCATTGATAAAAACAACTCAACTGAAATTTAGAAAAAGGGGATAATGTGAATAAGTCAGAATTAATAGATGCAGTTGCGGAGAGTGCCGACCTGCCAAAGGCGGCTGCTGGTCGGGCAATAGATGCAATGATTGATGCGATCACCGGTTCATTAAAGAAAGATGATCCAGTCGTATTGGTTGGCTTTGGCACTTTCGCGACCAAGAACCGAGCAGCTCGCACAGGTCGTAATCCCCAAACTGGCGCGCCAATTCAAATCAAAGCAGCTCGTGTACCAAGTTTTAAAGCGGGTAAAGCACTTAAGGATTCCGTCAATTCCTAGGTAAATGCTACCGTAAGCAAGCTTGTAGCCTGCTTACAGGTAGTTCGGTCTGAAACACAGAAATTGACCGATGATAACAGGGCGCATCGATACGATGCGCCTTTTTAGTTTGGCACTTTTCAATCTGATACAAGAACCTGTTAATCCAGCAGGTTGTGGAATTTATATGTTGCAGGATATTCGGGATAATTCACAGGGCGTCATAGCCAAAGTCATCATTGGTTTGATCGTAGCTATATTTGCGTTGTTTGGTGTTGAATCGATTATTGGCGGCTTTGTCGCCTCACCACCAGTAGCAGAAGTTAATGGTGAAGAAATCAACGAAGTGCAATTGCAGACCGCCACTCAGGGTATATTGAACTCCATTGGTGGCAATCCGGGCTCGCTCGATCAGGAGTTACTGGAACAAATAGCGCTCAATCAACTCATCGAAGAAACTGTGTTGCGACAACTAGCTGAAGAGCAAACCATACTCGTTTCCAGCGATCGCATAGACATTTCGATGATTGCAAACCCCAATTTTCAGATAGACGGTATTTTTGATCCTGACCTCGCGGTGCGAACCATAGCGAGTCAGGGGTTCAGTGTGCCTGTCTATCGTGAAACTCTAAGGCAGCAAATGGAGCTGTCGCAGATTGCGAACGCGTATTCCAGATCAAATTTTGTTGCCAGTGCTGAATTACAGCGCGCTGTGGAATTGACTGCCCAGGCCCGCAATTTTCGCTACCTTTCCATGACTCTTGGCACCAGAACGTTGGGAACACCCATAAGCGATGCGCAAATTGAAGAGCATTACCTTGCCAATCAGGATCAGTTCGCCAAAGAAGAAAATGCGATTGTTCGCTATGTACTGCTCGACCAGGATGTCATTGCCGAAGAGATACAAATAGATGAGGCGGCACTGCGAGCCCAGTATGAAACTGAGCAGGCTGCATTCGAGGGATCGGCAGAGAAGCGCGCCTCACATATATTGTTTGAAGTGTCGGCAGATCTTTCTGAGCAACAAGCGCTAGCGCTCGCTACCGCAGCGCGGGAGCGACTGGACGCCGGTGAAGACTTCGCAGTGTTGGCTATGGAGCTTTCCAGTGATACTGCCTCGGCAGAAGAGGGTGGGGATATCGGTTATTCTGCGGGCGATGCGTTCCCGCCTGAAATCGAAACTGTGCTCGCAACACTTGCCCTGAATGAAGTGTCTGCGCCCGTTGTCACTGAATTTGGAGTACATCTGGTCAAACTCACGGAAGATGCAGAAAACGTATTTCAATCGTTTGAAGAAGTGGCTGAGCGCATTGAGCGAGATATGAAGCGCGCACAAGTGGAATTGATTTATGCTGAGCGCCTTGCGGACATGTCCAACCTCGCTTTTGAAACCGGTGACTTGCTGGAATTGTCACAGGAATTGAATCTGGCAATATTGCAAAGCAGCGAAATTACACGCAATGGCGGACCAGCAATTTTCTCAAATCCCCAGGTTATCGCCGCGGTTTTTTCCGATGAGGTATTGCAGGACGGGAACAATAGCGATGTGATAGAACTTAATCCGGCGCAAGCCGCTGTAATCCGGGTGCAGGAATTTAATGCCGCGAGTATTTTTCCGTTGGCTGAAGTTGAGCCGGAAATTGCGGTTATTTTGCGCACTGAGATGGAGCGCGCAGCGGTGCAGTCCCTCGGTGATGAGATCCTTACAGCCTTGGAATCTGGTGCGGATATTCAGCCGCTACTTGCCAGCAATGAACTGGAATGGATAGTCGCAGATGGTGCCCGACGCAATGCTGCAGATGTGAACCAGGAAATTCTGGGGCGCGTGTTCTCATTACCGATACCGGAATCTGACCCCGTGCGAAGCAGTCTCACCCTAGACAATGGCACATTTGTACTTATGGAATTGACTCAAGTCATCCCTGGAACCATAGAATCTTTGTCAGAAGCCGAAAAGTCTTCGCTCACTGAGAGCATGCTGGTTGATTTGGGCAATAGTGACTTTAGTGCATTTCTCACCAATCTTCGAAACAACGCAGACATCCAGACTCGCGTGATTCAGGAAGAATTATAGGGCTGAATGGATAGCGGCTGTCGAGCCTGTTCACAGCCGCTGCAATCGAGTTTGCAGGTAGTAGCTATTGCTCCGTTTTTGACTCTTCCGGGCCATCATTCAATGAGCCCATCGCCGTAGTATTAAATCCGCCATCGACATAGAGAATCTCTCCGGAAATGCCAGAGGCCAGGTCTGAACACAGGAAACTGGCTGCATTTCCTACTTCATCGATGGTGACATTGCGACGCAGTGGAGTCTGGCGGGCATTGTGTTCCAGCATCTTCCTGAAACTCTTGATGCCAGCAGCCGCGAGCGTCTTGATTGGACCAGCCGAGATGGCGTTAACCCTGATGCCCCGTGGACCCAGGCTAGACGCCATATAGCGCACATTGGCTTCAAGACTCGCTTTCGCCAGTCCCATCACGTTGTAGTTCGGCAGCGACCGCTGCGCACCCAGATAGCTGAGCGTTAACAAGGAACCATTACGACCTTCCATCATCGTCCTGGCTGCTTGTGCGAGCGCCACAAAACTGTAAGAGCTCACCTCGTGTGCGGTGATGAATCCCTGCCGAGTGGTGACGTCGACGTAGTTTCCATCCAGCTCATGGGCCGGAGCGTAGGCCAGACAGTGAACGATGCCATCGAGTCCATCCCAATGCTGTCCCAAATCGTGGAACAGTGCCTGAATTTGCTCATCGCTGGCGACATCACAGGGAAACACCAGATTGGAGTCCCAACTCGCCGCGAATTTATAAACGCGATCTTTCAGTTTCTCATTTTGATAAGTAAACGCGAGCTCAGCGCCTTCGCGGTGCATTGCTGCCGCGATTCCAGATGCGATCGAGAGTTTACTGGCGACTCCCAGAATCAAGATGCGTTTACCGGCCAAATACCCCATATTTATTTCCTATGCACTATCAATAGAAGCGGCTATTTTACTTGATATTTCACCTTGCTGTCCTTGCCGGAGCGCAGCGTGATTGTTTGCATTTCCGCGTATGGCGAAGGCCGCTCTATCTGATCCCATGCATGAAATGCTTCAGTACAGGTACTAACAATATGGAAAGCAAGCCAGCTCCGATGCTGTACCAACCTGCCGTAGTGTAGACATCCATGTAAGTGGCAAGCGCCGCAGCTGGGTCCACAACTTCCCCGCCAATCGTGTCTGAGCCGGTGAGGGCGGCGATGGTGCCGGATACATAATTACCCGCAGCCGATGCCAGAAACCAGCAACCCATCATCATGCCAACCACACCAGGGACCGACAATTTTGTGGTCATCGACAAACCGACCGGAGATATACATAGCTCGCCGGTAGTGTGCAGCAGGTACAGCAAGACCAACCATATAACAGCTACACTGGTCGGGTCAGTGGCGAGGGATGCCCCATACACCAGGAACAGAAAACCCAATCCAAGCTGGATTAATGACAGGGCGAACTTCAGTGGCGTAGAAGGTTCCCAGCCGCGGCGGGCCAGAAACAGCCATAGCGTGCTGAACAATGGAGCCAGTGTAACAATGAAAAACGCATTGACTGACTGGAACCAAACTACCGGGATTTCGAATCCAAGCACCATGCGATCTACATTGCGATCAGTCATGAGATTCAATGAACTACCGGTTTGTTCGAACAGTGACCAGAAGATTACCTGATAGCTCATAAGAAACAGGCAAACCAGCATGCGGTTGCGATCATGGGGTACGCATTTGGTAAAAGCGTAAACTACCACTACCAGAATCATGATGATCAGCGACATTCCCAATAAACCACCGACCACCGAGCGGTACTGGATCAGTTGCCAGCAAATCAGTACTCCGACGAGGGTCGCGAGATATATAAGCCATTCCCGATTGCACCCCATGAATATTTTCTGGGTCAGCTGGGCCGGGTTGATTGGATCGGCCGCCGCACCGAACAGGTGCTTGCCCCGTAAAAACACTACCAGGCCGAATAACATGCCGATACCGGCCGCACCAAAGCCGTAACTGAATCCATATTCCTGCAGCAAATAGCCGCAGACGATTGCGCCTAAAAACGAACCCAGGTTAATGCCCATGTAAAACAGGGTGAAGGCTCCATCGCGTCGCGGATCTTTGCGCTCATACATGGATCCTACAAGAGTAGAAATATTGGCCTTAAGAAACCCTACACCCATGATGATTAGTGCCAGCGAGAAATAGAACACTTGCAGGTAAAATGGGTCGCGCTGTACGAGTCGCTCTCCCTGAACCACTACTTCCACCGCCTGCGAGCCCTCAATCGCCATGCCAAAGTGCCCAGCAACGAGCAACAAGGCGCCCAGCACAACCGCCTTTGCGGGGCCGAGATAACGGTCAGCAATCACCCCGCCGATAACTGGCGTTATATACACAAGAGAAATATATGCACCATAGATGCCAGCGGCAGATTCGTCAGAGAACAGGAAGTATTGGGTTAAGTAAAAAATCAGCAGGCCACGCATGCCGTAGTAGCTGAAGCGCTCCCACATCTCTGTAAGAAAACAGATTACGAGGCCTTTTGGGTGACCCAGAAATTCAGCAGAGGACGCTTTTGTTAGAGCAGTTGTTGCCATTGGATTTTCCTTGTGCGGTTATTCGCGGATCTGAATAAGCTGCCCCGGAAAAATTAAAGCTGCAGCGTCCAGATGATTATTTTCTAACAAAACCTGAAGATTGGTATTGAAGCGTGCAGCAATACTGGCCATGGAATCGCCTGCGCGGACAATATAGGTAGCTGCTACATTATCAGACTGGTCAGTTACTGCATTGCCAGGCTCGGTTGCTGGATTGAGATTGATAACCTGGCCTGTGCGCAGGACTGCATCAAGCTCGATGCCATTCCACAGTGCGATATCAGCAGAATGCAGATCGAAACGTCTGGCAATACTCCAGAGACTATCCCCGGATCGAATGCTATAGGTGCTGGGAATTGAACCAGTCTGTAACGTCGCAGTAGCCAGATTCGGTCCAGTGCTTGGGCTCTCTGGATTTGGTCCGCGTGGAATCAGCAATGATCTGCCAGCGATAATTTGCGAGCCGCGTAAGTTGTTCACTCGTTGCAAAACATCAACCTTGGTGCCGAATCGATTCGCTATAGCCGCCAGGGTGTCGCCTGACTGAATCTGATAGCGATCCCATGTCAGAAAGGCACCAGGCTGCAATTGCGCAAGCCCAGCTTCAAGCAAGAGGGCCTGCGCGTGCGGTAACAAGATATGCTGGGGTTGATCTGGATGCGTTGCCCATTGTAAGTAGCCCGGATTGAATTCACGCAATGCAGCGTATTCTACGTTTGCAAGTTGGGCAGCGTGGGCGAGGTCGATCTGGGCTCCAACCTCGACCCGCTTGAGTGGTTCCACATTGGGAATTGGAGTCAGGGTAATGTCATAATTTTCGATATTGTTCACGAGCCTGGAAATGGCCAGCACTCTGGGCACATGCCAGCGAGTTTCGCGCGGCAATGCCAGATCCCAGAATGGGCTCTGGCCAGAAACTGATTTGCTGCGGCGCACAGCGCGGCGCACGTTGCCATCGCCTGCATTATATGCTGCCAATGCCAGCAACCAATCCTGATCCAATAGTTGCAGGAGTTCTTCAAGATAATCCAGCGCGGCGATTGTTGAAGCTTGTGGATCGCGGCGCGCGTCGTACCACCAGTCTCGCTGCAGACCAAGGCTGGCTGCGGTAGCGCGCATAAATTGCCAAATCCCAGCTGCTTGTTCGCTGGAATTTGCGCTGGTATTGAATGCACTCTCCACGAATGGCAGCAATGCCAATTCCATGGGCAGTCCGCGTGCTTCCAGTTCCACCACTATGGGATACAGGAATGGCTTGGCGCGTTCAATTGTCAGGTCGAAGAAAGCCTGATTTTTGGTATAGGTCTCGAGTTGTTCAGAGACATCCGGGTGATAGTAAAACTCTTGTAACTGAAAGCCTGAACGGATTCGATCCCACAAGTCATCTATGGGAGGGATTAAAGGTTCTGCTGTTATCGGCTTCTTCGCAGCCGGCGCTGGCGTTGGTAAAGTAACCGGACTTGCTGAAATTGTTGCAACAGCAGCGGCAGCGTCCGTACTCTCTTCAATCTCCGTGCCGGGGTTGGATTGGCAGGCAATCAATGTCGCAGATATCACGCAGACACTGGCTGCGCGCAAGATAATTAATGAGTAGTTGTTCATTGCGTTCCTGTAATTTTTTAGAACCGGTCTTTCCAGCTTCGCAAGACTGCAAATACTTCCACTTCATTGACCGGTGCTCTGTGCAGTTGCGCAACAGCGCTTTGCACCAGCGAAGGGTCCGCGCAACGCAGGAATGGATTTGTGTCCAGCTCAAGTCTGATGGAAGAGGGTAAAGTGGGTGTTGCAGCTTTGCGCTTGCCTTGTTCATCTTGCAGGCGTTTTAACAAGCGTTGATTCGCTGGGTCGGCTGCCAGCGCGAAACGCAAATTTGCCAGCGTGTATTCATGAGTGCAATACACTTCAGTTTGTTCCGGCAACAATTTTAGTTTATTGAGGGACGCATGCATTTGTTCCGGTGTGCCTTCGAATAATCTGCCGCAGCCGGCGGCAAACAGAGTGTCGCCGCAAAACAAGACCGGGGCCTGATCTTTGCTCCCTGCATGATAGTACGCGATGTGATCAAGGGTGTGACCCGGAACTTCGAGGATGATAAAGCTGTGGTCGAACAATTCAATTTGGCTGCCTTCACCTACAAAATGCGTTATTCCCCTGATATTGCTTTGTTTTGGACCGAAGACACGGGGTTTATATATTGCAATGAGCTGGTCCAGACCACCAGTATGATCAGGATGATGGTGGGTGATAAAAATATCTGAGAGGGTCAGCTTGTGAGCCTGCAGATATTCAATAACCGCGGCGGCGCTGCCAGGGTCTACCACGCATGCGCAAGTATCGGCTTTGGATGAGACTGCCCAAATATAATTATCTGTGAATGCTGGAATTGGGTGTATCGATTTGAACATTGGCAACGGCTGCAGCTAAAAACCGACATGATATAAGGTACCAAGCTGATTACAAGTTTTAATAGCTGACAGAGGCTGTATGTCTGGTGCTGAAGGGCAGTTCGAGGGTACACTTTTGGCAACATCGCTGCGCCTCAGGATACTGCTCCGTGAACCTCTTTGCCAGACATGAAACTCGCCGTCGCTTGCTGCGTGGTATGCCGGATTCGGATATTTTAGCGGCGATGGTGAGCCAGTGGCTGCAAAACCCGCAAGGTGCCGCTGTATGGCAGGCAGAGCTGGAGCAGGTGCGCCCAATTGTAAGCCGCATTTTTGGCTATCATATTTTACAAATTGGTTGCAGTGAGGAGCATTCACTTATCGCGGATAGCCCAGCCGGCCACAAGATCATTTTCGCTCCCAGCCATCGCATAGGTGCGCGCAATGCAATTGCGAATAACGAGGAGTTGCCGCTGGCGAATGACAGTGTAGATGCGGTGGTATTACATCATGCATTGGATTTCACAGAGGATAGTCACAAATTGCTACGCGAGGCTACGCGGGTATTGCGTCCTGGGGGGCAGATGCTTATCGTGGGATTCAATCCCTATAGTTACTGGGGCTTCTGGAAGCTGTTCAAGCGTAAGATAAATATTCCCTGGAGGGCTCGGTTCATTTCCCGCGGCAGACTGACCGACTGGCTGCGTTTGCTGGATCTGCATATCGATAACGTCAGGCATAGCCTGCATTTCCTTCCCTTTAAAAACCGACGACTGCTGGCGCACGCGCAGAAGCTGGAAAAATTTGGCAACAAGTTGCGCAGCCCGCTTGGTGGGGCATATGTCATTGTCTGCCTGAAACAGGTAATACCAGTGACGCCAATACTGCCGCGCTGGCGTCCGCTACCAACCCGCGCATCAGTAATGCCGGCCGCCGAAAACATCCGGGCTAAAATTCATTGATCAAACTTCTGCATTGGCAGATTGCAGCTGGAAAAAATAATTGCAACCGACAGTAGAGATTTATACCGATGGCGCATGTCGGGGAAATCCTGGCAAGGGAGGCTGGGGCGTGTTGCTGCGTTTTGGCGAAGTTGAAAAACATCTCTTTGGTGGTGAATTGCTTACTACCAACAATCGCATGGAACTTACTGCGGTAATCAAAGGTCTGGAAGCGCTGAACAAATCTTGCCAGGTGCGCATAACTACTGATTCCAAATATGTGCTATCGGGTATTACCGAGTGGATCACTAACTGGAAACAGCGTAACTGGAAAACGGCTAATCGCAAACCGGTGCTGAACATGGAGCTCTGGATGCGACTTGATGAGTTGGCGGGCCAGCATGAAATTAAATGGAATTGGGTGAAAGGCCACAGCGGCCATCCCGAAAATGAATTGGCTGATCAGCTAGCCAATCGTGGTATTGACGAATTGTCGAATTGAAATGCCAAGATCACGGAATAATCTATGCGTCAGGTAGTATTGGATACAGAGACGACAGGGCTGGACCCGCAACAGGGGCACCGGATTATCGAGATCGGTTGTGTCGAAATAGAAAATCGACGCATAACAGGCAAACGCTTTCAGCGCTATCTAAATCCTGACCGGGAGATCGATGCGGCAGCAATCGAAGTTCATGGCCTCACTGTGGATTTTCTTGCGGACAAGCCACGTTTTTATCAGATTGAAGCGGAATTGCTCGATTTTCTCGGTGATGCTGAGCTAATAATTCATAACGCCCCATTCGATATGGGCTTCCTGAATAATGAGATCGGGCTAACGCAGTCAGATGTCACATCCATGGATGCAATATGCACTGTGCTGGATACCCTGGTGCTGGCGCGCGAGAAACATCCCGGTCAACGCAACAACCTGGATGCACTATGCAAACGTTATGGCGTTGATAATACCCAGCGACAACTTCACGGCGCGTTGCTGGACGCCGAGATACTCGCCGATGTGTATCTGTTAATGACCAGCGGCCAATCCAGTTTCGCATTAAAGGAAGAGCAAACTGAAGTTACTGCACGCAATAAGCGCAAACGCAAATTAGATCCAAAACGAGCACCGCTCATGGTCCTTAAGGCGACTGCTGAAGAGTTGGAACTGCATGTGCAAAGATTGCAGGAAATTGACCACAAGAGTCAGCAGCAGTGTCTCTGGCTGAACCTTGAGAGCAAGCACTAAGATCGCATAGCTGTGCGTTTGACATGATATGGTATGGTATGAACTCATGTCAGTTACTCTGAATTGAATTCTGTGGACATTCTTTGATTTATTCCAGTACTAATTCGCTAGACTCAATCAGGGCATTGTGATGTTTTTCGTTATTCCTTTCGCGCTATGACTCAACGCAGCTTTTTCCCCGGTATCGGCGAATTAACTGACGACGATCAGTTTGTGCTGTTTCACGAACGACAGTTGCTCGTGCGAGGGGAAAGCTTTGTATGGAGCCGTTCCGAGTTGGAATTCATTCTGCTTGATGATACAGAGATATTGCTGATTGATGAGCAAGCTGGTGCGTCGCTTATTGCAGTCAATACCAAGCAGGACATAACACAGTTGCTGCAAGCCGAAAAGCGACCCCTGCGGAGTCTGCTGACAACTCATGCTGGGCAAGCTTTCAGCATGGTGGGTAAAGCCAATCAGGTCCTGGAGTGGTACGCCTCCCATCGCTTCTGCGGAATCTGCGGCAATCCTACTGTACATCACCCGGCACAGCGTGCACTGGTATGCTCGAGTTGTGAGCAACAGTTTTTCCCACGCATAAACCCATGCGCCATTATGTTGGTGGTAAAAGGTGACGAAATTTTACTGGCACGGAATGCACGCTTTAAATCCGGGTATTACAGTTGCCTGGCAGGTTTCATGGAAGTGGGAGAGACTCCAGAACAGACAGTGGTAAGAGAGGTGCGGGAGGAGGTGGGGGTGGAGGTTGAAAATGTGCGTTACGCGAAGAGTCAATCGTGGCCATTTCCATCGCAGCTTATGCTCGGGTTTTACGCGGACTACAAATCCGGAGATATAACGCCAGATGGTGAGGAGATCGATGCGGCAGGCTGGTTCAACGTGAATCGTTTACCTCCGGTGCCACCGTCCAATGTCAGCGTTGCCGGCGAGTTGATCCAGGATTACGTGACGCACGCTCGAAATGCTGGCTTTGAAAAGTGATGCATATGCAGGCACAATCACCGGTGGCTGGCATATTAATTGGCATCGGTTCGATAGTAATAAACCATGAGTAACTGAAGGAGATTCACCGTTGGAATATTTGATCGAATATGGAATGTTTCTTGCCAAGTCAGCGACGATTGTTATTGCAATATTACTTGTTATTGGCGCGATTACTGCCAGCAGCAGGCAAAGGAAAAGCGAAAAGAAAGGTGTGCTGCGAATTACACCACTAAACGATCACTTCGATGATTTGCGTGATGAATTGCGCAGGAATTTGCTAGGTAAGGACGAATTAAAACTCATACACAAACAAGAGAAGAAACAAGAGAAGGTTGAGCATAAGGCGGAAAAGCTCAGGCTCAAACATAGTAAGCCGGGCGAAGATCCGGTGGCAGCTGCAGACACTCGCAAGCGACGTATCTACGTACTCAATTTTGACGGTGACATCGCGGCGGAAGCCGTCAGTTCGCTGCGGGAAGAAATTAGTGCGGTGCTGACCATGGCGGAAAAAATTGATGAAGTTGTGCTGCGATTGGAAAGTCCGGGCGGGATGGTGCATGCCTACGGTCTCGCGTCTTCGCAATTGATGCGCCTGAAGAATCAGGAAATACCTCTGACGATTTGTGTCGACAAGGTTGCCGCAAGCGGTGGCTATATGATGGCTTGTCTGGCCGATCGTCTGATTGCTGCACCGTTTGCCATTCTTGGTTCAATCGGCGTACTGGTACAGTTGCCGAATTTTTACCGCGTCCTCAAAAAGAACGAAATCGACTATGAAATAATCACAGCCGGCGAATTCAAGCGCACCCTTACCCAGTTCGGCGAAATTACGCAGAAGGCGCGCGAGAAGGTGCAAGAGGATGTGGACGTAATGCATCAGCTGTTCAAGAATTGGGTCAAAGAGCATAGGCCCAGCGTTGACATCGACAAGATAGCGACCGGCGAGACGTGGGTTGGCAAGCAATCGCTTGAACTCAACATTGTCGATGCGCTCGGCACCAGTGATGAATGCATTTTAAATCTGTGCGAAGAAGCGGACGTTTTCGAAGTTGAGTTTGAAATCAAAAAATCAATCCAGGACAAGCTGGGAGCTGTGCTGGAAAACAGTATTGGGCGGGTAATTACCCAGTGGATCGAAAGATCGTCACCCAATAAATTCCAGTAATAGCGCATACGTCAGGAGTATGAGTGGATAAATTCAAGGCATTTCAAGTTAGCGAAACTGGCGATAAACATTTCACAGCGGCCATCGTCGATCGCACGCTGGATGAGCTGCCTGCCGGCGATGTGCTGATCAGGGTCAAATACTCCTCGCTCAATTACAAGGACGCCTTGTCAGCGAGTGGAAACAAGGGAGTAACCAGACAATTTCCCCATACACCTGGCATTGATGCCGCTGGCACGGTTGCGGCATCCACTATCGAAAGCGTGAAGCCAGGCGATGCTGTCATTGTTATTGGTTACGACCTTGGTATGAATACTGCTGGCGGATTTGGGCAATATATTCGAGTACCTGCTGCCTGGGTGGTGAAGTGTCCGCCAGGTCTTAGTCTGCGTGAGTCCATGATTATTGGTACTGCCGGCTTCACTGCTGCGCTCTGTGTGGAGAAGCTGATTACTAATGGTGTCACCCCCCAAGCCGGACCCATACTCGTGACTGGTGCCACCGGTGGCGTAGGCATCTTCGCGGTCGCATTGCTGCACAAACTCGGCTACCAGGTAAGCGCAAGTACCGGCAAACCTGAAGCACATGAGCTATTACGCAGCCTCGGTGCCAATGAATTGCTGGATCGAGCGCTGCTCAGCGCAGAAAACCCGAAACCACTTTTAAAAGAGCAATGGGCCGGGGCAGTTGATGTTGTCGGCGGCGAGACTCTGGCTAATGTCATCAAGTCCATGCGCTACGGTGGCAGTGTGGCTTGCTGCGGACTGGTACAGTCGATAGCTTTCAAAGCGACGGTGCTGCCATTTATTCTGCGCGGCGTAAATCTGCTGGGAGTGGATTCTGTGCAATTACCGCTTTCAGCCAAGGCGGCGCTGTGGGGCAAGCTGGCTACTGCTTGGAAGCTCAGCAACCTGGAATCCTTGTGCCGCGAAATTGGCTTCGATGCTTTATCTGCCGCGTTGCAAGAGGTGCTCGCAGGCAAAGCGACGGGCCGCTATGTGTTGAATCTTGACAGATAGCAACAAGGATCAATCACGGCGCAACCTGGCATTGGTCGCGATCGGAGTCGGGCACAGCATCACCACGATATAAGACGACACAACAAATGTCAGGATAGCGGCAGCCTGGATAACGAGAGACGCCGTCTCATTGATCATGCCTGACTGGGTTGCGACAAATGCAATCAACAGTGAGAACTCACTGATTTGACCAAGGCGCAATCCTGCGTCCCACGCGAGCCGATTGCGCTCGCTGAATCTTCGCAGTAAATAATGAAACACAACGGGCTTTACTGTAAGCGCCAGTACTGCAAGCAATAGTGCGGGTGCGATGATCTGCGGGAACAGGCCCACATTAAACTGAGCGCCAAGGGAGAAGAAAAACAGGATCAGGAAAAAGTCGCGCAGTGGTTTCAGATTGTCAGCAATGTACAGGGCAATCGGGCTGGTTGCCAATGCGACTCCCGCAGCAAATGCGCCTATTTCTGCCGAAAGACCCATAAAGGCTGCCAGTGCACTCATTCCCAAACACCAGCCTATGGCCAACAGGAAAATGTATTCCCGAAAGTGATCGAAGCGCGCGATGAGAGGCACCAGTACATAGTGGGCGGCGTAGTAGGCAAAGGCTATCAACAGAGGGAAAGCGAGCAGTACCCGCAGTGCTGAAGATTGTTCAAGATTGCCTGAATCGAGAAACACGAGCAGGAAGATAGCCATGAAATCCTGTAACAGGAGGATGCCAACCATCAGCTCGCCCATATGTTTTTGATGCAATACCGTAGTCGGCAACAATTTGATGCCAATGATAGTGCTCGAAAAGATCATGCTGAATCCGATTAGCAGGCTCTCGGTATACGAGAAACTGAATAGCAGGCCAGTACCGATACCGAGCAGGATGAAAACTACTGAACTCGCCAGCGTGACGAGCAGCGTCTTCTTTAATGTAGCCATGAGTTTGCTGGGTTGCATATCCAGACCGAGCAGAAACAACAGGAAGATGATGCCGAATTCAGCTATGTCAGTGAGCAGCGCGGGGTCAGAGATCAGTTTGAATCCAAATGGACCGAGGATGACGCCGATGAATATATAGGCAACGAGCAGCGGTTGGCGGAAAAACAGCGCGAACGTGGAAAGCAGTGCAGCGCCACTGAAAATCAGGAAAAACGAAAACAGCAAGGAATCTGGTTCCATGGCTGGCAGGGCTCCTTGTTCAGTTTAACTGGAATGCGGTTTTAACGTCGCCGGAATAATGGCAAGGGTTCAGTTATGGTTGCCTGATAGCCGGTCTTGAAATCAGAGAATGCCTGCAGGCACAGATTCTCGTCTTGATCATGACGCAAATCGAAGGCATTGAAACCGCAGCGAGACATATAGTAAAGCTGGTCCCGCAGCACGTCGCCCATGGCGCGAATCTCGCCCTGATATTTGAAGTGTTCGCGCAATGCTCTTGCATTCGTGTAGGAGCGACCATCAGAAAATTTTGGGAAATTCAACGCAATCAAGGCAAATGCATGCAGCGGCTCGCCGATGTCGGCAACGTTTTCATCGCTATCAAGCCAGATCGCTACGCCGCCGGCATAATCCTTTAATTCGGCCTGGTAATTTTTCCAGAACTTGAAAGGCACGATAAGATTTTTCCCAGGTAGTGCCCGTAACACTTCGGGTCCGCTGGCTTCTTTCAATACGGTCCAGCGATCAGGGGTCAATGCTCCGTCTTTAATCAACTTTGGCATAGACACTTTCCTTGAATGGATCTATTCCTATGCGGTTGTACGTATCGATAAATTTCTCACCCGGCTCGCGTTGTGCTTTATAGACGTTGACGATTTTCTCGACGACATCCGGAATCTCTTCTTGCGCAAAAGATGGGCCGATAATTTTGCCCAGACTGGCTTCGTTCTTTGACGAACCCCCCAGAGAAATCTGGTAATACTCTTCACCTTTCTTGTCGACGCCAAGAATTCCGATGTTACCCACATGGTGATGACCGCAGGCATTCATGCAACCAGATATATTGAGGTTCATCTGGCCGATGTTTTTGAGTTCGGTTAAATCTGAAAAACGCCGTTGCACAGCTTCTGCAATGGGTATGGATTTGGCGTTGGCGAGGGCGCAGAAATCACCACCCGGGCAGCATATTATGTCAGTTAGCAAGCCAAGGTTATGGCTCGCCAGCGCTTGTGAACTGAGCGCTTGCCACAAGGTAAATAATTGGTCCTGTCTTACGTCAGCCAATACTATGTTCTGATGATGGCTGACACGCACCTCACCAAAACTGTAAGACTCGGCCAGAGCGGCCAGATGCTCGAGTTGACGATCAGTGACATCGCCCGGAGCCACCCCGGTTTCCTTGAAGCTGACAGTGGCAATGGCATAGCCTGTCATTTTGTGTGGCCGTACATTTTGCTCGTACCAGTTGGCAAACAGAATGTTGGCTTGTAAATGCCGGGTTAGCTCGGCTGGCTCATTGGAGAGATCCGCATAATTCGGATCCGTAAAGAAACCCTTGCAGCGTGCAATTTCGGCGTCAGTAAGAGTCAGCGCCGAATCCTTGATAACTGCCCATTCAGCCATGACCTTGGTTGTGAACTCTGCCACTCCGAGTTCCTTGACGAGAATCTTGATTCTGGCTTTGTACTTGTTATCGCGACGACCCTCACGATTATAGACTCGCAGAATGGCTTCAAGCGCGGTGAGCAGGTGCTGTTTTTCGACGAACTTGAATACTTCCTGGCCAATGACCGGTGTGCGGCCAAGACCACCGCCGGCGAGAATTCGAAAGCCGATGGTTTCAGCAGGGCCCTTTACCAGGTAGACGCCAATGTCGTGCACTTGGGTCGCCGCCTGATCGATTTTGGTACCGCATACGGCAATCTTGAACTTGCGCGGCAGAAAGGCGAATTCGGGATGGAACGTGGACCACTGCCGGATTATTTCACAGTAGGGGCGTGCATCCTCCAACTCATCGGGAGCAACTCCTGCGAATTGGTCGGTAGTGGTATTGCGTATGCAATTGCCGCTGGTCTGGATCGCATGCATTTCCACTTCGGCCAGATGTGCCAGTATATCGGGCACATCTTCCAGTTGCGGCCAATTGAACTGAATGTTCTGACGCGTCGTGAAGTGTCCATAACCCTTGTCATAATAACGAGCAATATGAGCTAGTTTGCGCAGTTGCGTCGAAGAGAGCAGGCCATAAGGAACAGCGATGCGCAGCATTGGTGCAAGGCGCTGAATATACAAGCCGTTTTGCAGGCGTAGAGGCAGGAACTCACTGTCCTCCAGTTTGCCACTCAGAAAACGATTGGTCTGGTCGCGAAACTGGGCGACACGGTCAGCCAGCATTTGATGATCGTAATTGTCGTATCGGTACATAGGTGCGAATGTTTTCTCTGGAGGAGTCCTATTGTAATCAATGCAATTGTGATTTGTAAGCTGGCCAGAAAATGTGCGCACCGGGCAGTCAAACTGAGCACGCCCGGTCGCGCAGTAGCCTATTCCAGATTCGGAGCCAATAGTCGCGCCATCGCATCCGGGTCCCATTGCTTGCGCGCGGCCAGGTCATCAGATTGCTCACGGGTGATCTTGCCAACTGCGAAATAGCGCGCATCTGGATGGGAAAAATAGAAGCCGCTGACACTCGCTGCTGGCGCCATCGCATAGCTTTCAGTTAATTCCATACCGGTATTCGCGGTAACGTCCAGCAGCTTGAATAAGGTGCGCTTCTCGGAATGATCGGGACAAGCCGGGTAGCCAGGTGCTGGCCGAATGCCCTGATACTGCTCACGGATCAATTCTTCGTTGCCAAGTTGTTCATCCACTGCATAGGCCCAGAACTCCTTGCGCACGCGCTGGTGCAGACGCTCGGCGAACGCCTCTGCCAGTCGATCAGCCAGTGCCTTCACCATAAGCGCATTGTAATCATTGTTCTCTTTCTGATATTTCAAGGCCAACGCATCGACGCCGAGCCCGGTCGTCAGGGCAAAACCACCAATGAAGTCCTCGACTTGATCAGAGTCAGCAATGTAGTCAGCCAGTGACAGGTTGGGCAGGGCATCGGCCTTCGGTGCTTGCTGGCGCAGGAAGTGTAAGGTCGCCAGTGGCTCGCTATTGCCGTTGAGCAATTGGACGTCATTGCTGCCTTGCTTGCGCGCAGGCCAGAAGCCAATTACGGCGCGTGCTTCCAGCAATTGTTCCGAAATGAGTTTATCCAGCATCGCCTGTGCGTCTTTGAACAAGTCCCTGGAGG
>Ga0209553_1000352_pt1 | contig 24224 bp, 22 predicted proteins | sample LauGreFBDMM110DN_2_FD_188217 | JGI IMG/M metagenome (GOLD analysis project Ga0209553, IMG submission 188217) | Freshwater lake microbial communities from Lake Michigan, USA - Fa13.BD.MM110.DN (SPAdes) (version 2) | ecosystem: Environmental > Aquatic > Freshwater > Lake | place: Lake Michigan...
CCGCCACTGTTCAATCACGTCTTCTACAATAAAAGAATTCAAAATTGCACTATTTTGAATCTGTTACTTGATCCAGTTTAAGAACGTCGCTGACCCCTTTTCCACTTTGGTACCCTTCACAAAACCTTCGCGGTTCACGCAGGTTTTTTCACGGGTACTCTGTCCTGATCAATCGGGCCGTTTTTCCAAATCGGACATCGTGCCTTGCCGCATACGGGGATTGACCATTGGCAACAAAACTAACAATGTGAGAAATGGAGTAAGAAGAAACAGAACATGCCGGGCCAGCAGCAGCAGCCTCATAGTACCGGCGACCTAGCCGTATTTGGTAATGGACACCGACATCGCCGTCAGACTATTCACCAGGATATCCTGAGGAAATGGAAGTCGCCGAAAGGGGAAGGATGCTGCGGGATAAACGACGAGGTTTCTGAAAAGTGGCTCGATGCCCTTCAGCGTGAGCAATCCGTACACCGGTCCCGCCGTTGCCCGGACGCCGCACAGCAGGTAGCCGACCAGCAATTCCCGGTCACTGACATGGGACGCCTCCTATTTGGCCCAGGTTAGCGGTGATCTGCTGAAAGTCGATCAGGTTTGGGATGTTGCTCGTAGCACGGCGGTGAACTTGTCAGTCGTCCGTGGGGAAACGGGATGAATCGGCGTTGATTGGCCGGTGGTGCGTGGACCGTCTACGCAACGCGGGGACGAGCGACGGTTTTGCGGGCGGTGGGCAACAGTTTTGCGGGCGGGCACCGGCGGCCTACGACGAATCCTGCAGCACCGGCTGCTGACGGGTAAAGCCGTTGATAATCGCCTCGTACAGTTCCTGCATGGATGCGAACACCAATACGTCAAACAAGTTTCGCATCTTTTCCCAGAGCGAACGTGATGCAGCACGCCCGCCGAATCGACCTAGGTGTTCATCTGCGTTCGTCCGGCCTCGTCGTTGGCGTGGAGGTGCTCGAACAGAAAAGTGTGGTCGCCGGGCTTGACGCCGATGATGTCGTGCGCACGGGCCTCGCGCAGGTCGTCGAGGTACGGCGCGTTGGCGCTGAGTGCGTCCTCGACGATGATCACGGGCAGGTGGGGATGCTCGTGGCGAAAGCGTTTCAGCCAGCGGCGGGTGGCATTGCGTTCGCAATCGTTCTTGGTGTGGCCGTCCAGATAGACGAACGCTTCGAGTGGCTTGCCGCGCTGCAAGCGGCGGAAGACGTCCTGGAACAATGGCCGCAGGTCGTCGGGATCGACAGGGTCGAGGATGGCCCGCATCTGCGAGTCGCAGGGGGACGTTGTCGATGCCGTAGATGGTGCGTAAGTTGTCGTTGGGATCGCGGCGGCGCTCGTCAAAAGCCAAGAGCGAAGGATCCTTGAGGGAGAACATGGCGAAGGCGGACATCAGGGCGTCGCCTTGTGATATTTCTGGGCCACCCTCGCGTGTGTCGGGAAGAGCGTCAAAACGGGAGTGGATCAAATGGAAGAGGGCGTCGGCGGAAAGCTCTTTGCGTGCCTTCCTCGCGGGGGCGGGGGCAACCATGGGCAATTCCTTCTGCCTGAAGGCCCGGATACAGCAATGAAACTTCCGGGGGCGTCGGCAATTCTGCAACATTCGGAGCTGCATCCGGATTCTCATCGCGTGCAGGCATTTATCGCCCTTTTAGAAACTCCAGCACATCCGCCATCTGCTCGACCGTGACATCACGTTCGACGCCCTCGGGCATCAGGGATTTGTTGGTCGTTTTGAGCTCTTCGATGTCGGTGCGAAGAATGATTTGTTCGCGGCCTTCAGGTTGACGCAGAGTAACGGAATCCATCGACTCGGCGATCAACAGGCCGTTGAACAGACGACCATCGACGGTGACCACGATATATTCTGTGAACTGTGGATCGACTCGGCGATTCGGGTCCAGAATGTCATACAGTAACGCATCGCGCGCCCGTGCGCGGGTGTCGCTGATATCGGGGCCGACGTTGTGGCCGACGCCGCCAATGCGGTGACACTTGCTGCACGTTTTTTCGTACACGGCCGCACCGCGTGCGACGTCCCCTTTCATATCGAGTGCCTTTGCGTATTGGTCAGCAACCTCTTTCCGATTGGCCGATACGGTGCCGCCAAAGAGCTGAATCGCTGATGCGCGAATGGTTTCATCCGGATGCTTGAGCAATATCAATCGCTGATCGATCGATACGACTGACGATGAGATCACGCCTGCGGCCATTTGCTGCAGCAGTAAAGTGACGCTTTCTTTTCGCAGCAGCAGCAGGTCGAGCGCGGCGGAACGAGTCTGAGGCTTCAGTTGCCCCCAATGCGACAGCACAATCTCCGACAACTCCGCACGCCCACTGCGGCGGGCAGCTTCGATGGCGGCCTGTTGGCAATCGGTGGATTCAGCGGGCTGAAGCAACGTTTGCAAGGCATCGGTGAGTGCCTGTGGAGGCAGATGCGACATCAGTCCCATGGCGGTGATGCGATCAGCATCGCTGTGTTTGAGATCGATGGCGGTTGCCGCTGCCAGTTGCACGACATTCGCGACGGATTGCATGGATTCCTTCAGGGGTTCAGGCGGCGACTGCAGCAACGCCGCGAGATTCTTCGGAACATCCGCGTTCAGACAACGTGGCAATCCGTCGGCCAGTCCGATTACCAGCGCCGTCTGCCACCACAGACCGGATTCTTGGCTGTCACCGATCAGCATGGCAGCCTTTTGCAGCTGTTCGATCTCACCCCGCGCGGCGACGTTCAGTGCGAGGCTCTTGAGAAATTCAGCCCGCCCGACAATATCGGTCGCTTCGCCACTCTGCAGCACAACGATGTCTGCGATGTCTGCCGCAAGATTCGGCGCTGCGATCAGCAGCGCGCGTTGCAGCCAGAGATCATCGAGACAACCCGGGACGGATTTCAGCACCGCTGATTTTGCTTCGGCAGTGGTTGCGTCGAGCGACAAGAGTGCCTGCATCCGGACTTCGCCATCCGTATCATTACATAACATAGCCGCGACTTGTTGCAGTTCTGCAGCACCAGAGTCTTGCGCGCGGATCAGCTTTGCAACATCCCGGCGGACGGTAGCGTCGAGATCTTGGGAAGCGACAATCAGATCGGCAAGTGTCAGTAATTTCAGGCCATCAAGCGTCCAGAGTGCATGCAGCCGAGCGAAACCAGTGGATTGGACATTGTCCAAGAGCGTCCGCAACTCAGATGCAGCCTCCACACGATGATTTTCTACGATCAGGCGTTGCCCGAGCATCCGCCGCCAGCCGTTGCCAGCCTGTAGTAACTTGACAAGGTCGTCCGTGGAGACTGGAGGCGAAAACGTCATCACTGCTGCCGCATCTTCCCGGACGATCCGCCAGACGCGACCACGATCTTCGCCGGCACGCCAATCCATCTTGGCGGCGACGTCGTCAGGCACAAATTTAGGATGCTCCACCCACAGTCGATACATATCCGCGACATACAAAGCTCCGTCCGGGCCAGTGGCTAGACTCGCTGGGCGGAACCACGTATCGGTGGACGCTAGAAAATCCGCATTCTCCCGAGCCCGGCGTGCAGTCACGGTGCCACCCTGTGGTTCGATCACGGATCGCGTGATCAGGTGCCCAACCGGTTCACAGACAAAAACGCTGCGATCGGATTCTTCACCGAACTGACCGCCGCGGTACGCCGTCACACCGCAGGCCGACGTATGTGTCCCCGCGTGCGACAGATAGTTGCTTTTCATCGTGATCACCGGAAACACGCGCGTCTTTTCGCCGGACGGCCCCACATCGGTGTGTCCCACGGAAATACCTGCAAATGGATTGCGGCTCACAAGATCCAATGACAATATGTCGGTCATGATGGGGTTGCGATTGGAGCTGAAAAACCGATGCCCGAAGTTATCAATCGTATTCCCAAACTGCCCTGCGCCGGAGATTGCTTCAAACTGCATGGTTTCGGGATGGAATCGAAAATCGACGCGCGGGATTTCTATCGCTTCCTTCGATTCAAATCCGGGTCGCTGGCATTTCACCTTTCCGTGGCCGTACGTCAGATAAATCCAGTTGTCGAACCCCCAGCGCGGACAACCAATCTGCATTTGCGGATGAGCTGGCGTAAATCCATCGAACCAGATCTCGCGGACATCGGCCACGTTGTCACCATCCATGTCCCGCAGATACATAATTTGCGTCTCGGTGCACGCGAGAATGCCATCACGGAATGCCATCAGGCTGTGACAGAATTTTAGGTGAGGAGCAAATACCGTGCGTTTGTCCATACGGCCGTCGTGGTCAACATCTTCCAGCAGCACGATCTGCGACAACGGCAGGGCAGCGGGATCTTTCGGGCCGACCGGGTAATCGGTGTACTCAACGACAAACATGCGTCCCAAATGATCAAAGTCGATCGCCACGGGATCTGTGATGAGCGGTTCAGCCGCGGCAAGTTCAATTCGGTAACCGGGTTCTATCTGCAAGCAAGTCAGGGATTCTTCTGGCGACTTTGGTGGTTCCGTGGGCTGATCGATCCAATGCCGCCCGCCTTGCTGGCGTTCGATAGACTTGATCAGGTCACTCGGATCTGCCGGTGGTTGAAGCAAGCAGGTGCAGAGGACGCTCAATATGGCAACAATCATCGGAGGGCTCCGAAAGGACAACATTAACAATGGGGTGGGATGCGCGAAGCTCAAATGATACGTCGCGGCTGAAGCGGATTGTACACGGTTTCATGCACAGCCGAAAAGAATCTCGCGTGGCTGCTTCGCACGAATTCAGGGAGCCGCTCGATTTCGACGAATTCCGCTCCGGGCTAGCGGCAGAATGTTTTCGGCAATTCGTGGCCCTGCCGTCGATTCGCACGCGACTCGGTCGTGCCTTTCAACCAATCGGAAGGCTGAAATAATGTTGTGCATGGCGTGGCAGGGATCGCGTCGCGCGTTTTAGTTGCTGTTCGAAAACGCGACCCCCACTTTCCTCCAGAACGAATTTTGGGGTTCCGAATGTGGCGGATGCAGGCAGATGGTCCGACTTTAAGGCATATTTAACGTGTCTCCGCGCTTGAAACGAATGTGAGCGGTTGACAGAATTCAGGTCTCCTGCGGATGCGTTCTATGAACGGGAATGGTATTCTGGGGGGATTGATGCAGATGCGAACGGATGGCCTTGTTGCTTTTGCGATGTTTGCCAGCCAGACGCGACTGAAACTCTGTACCGCTGTGGGTGAGAGTCTTATTTTTCCATTCTGAAAAGTCCGAGGGCCGCAATGAAGTTTCTTGAAGGACATACGGTCGGCATCGACCTAGGGACCACCTACAGCGCGATTGCAATGCTGGATCACGACGGGAATCCCATCGTACTGAACAACGCCGATGGTCGTCCGATTACGCCATCGGTAGTGTTGCTTGACGAAGACCGTGTCGTGGTCGGGCCAACGTTTGAACGCATTGCAGTTGCCGATCCTAAATCGATCGTGGAAGCGATTAAGCGTGAAATGGGCAACAAGAATTTCTTCGTAGTCTATCAAAACAAGAAACTGACACCGGAGTTTCTCTCGGCATTGATTTTGAAAAAGATGAAGCAGGACGCCGAAAAAGTGATCGGGCCGATCGCGAATGCAGTCATCACGGTGCCATACTATTTCAATGACGTGCGGCGCAAAGCAACGCAAGACGCAGGACGCGTCGCTGGCCTGAATGTAATTGACATTATTAACGAGCCGACTGCAGCAACTCTGGCATACGCTTGGAGTCGTGGGGAACTGGGGCGAGCAGAACTCAAATCAGATGAACGTACGATTCTCGTGTATGACCTCGGGGGTGGTACGTTTGACGTGACCGTTGTGCGATACACACCGACGACGTTCCGTGTGCTTGCAACAGACGGAGACGTTATGCTCGGCGGGCTAGACTGGAGTAAGCGACTTTCTGACCACCTTGTGGAACAGTTCAAACGCAAGTTCAATATCGATCCGACTGCTGACGCTGAAGCAATGCTCACGTTTCATCAGGAAGCTGAAGACGCTAAACGCGATCTGAGTACAAAAACTCAGGTGCCGATCAGTGTGTACTATAAAGGCAATACGTTGTCTGTTTCATTGTCACGAACCGACTATGAACGCATGACGGCCGACCTGTTGCAACGTACGAAAGACACCACCGAACTAGTACTTCAGCAGGCCGGCGTGACTCCGGAAATGTTGGACGAACTGGTGTTGGTTGGAGGTTCAACCTACATGCCAGTGGTCGAACAGATGTTGCGTGAAGTCTGCCGGAGAGAACCGTCACGTGCATTGGCACCTGAGCGCGCGGTGGCAGAAGGTGCCGCGATCCATGCGGCCATTTTACAGGCTCGGCATGGCATCAATACAGGCGGGATCGTGGATGCCGTGCAAAAACGGTTGAACGCAGTCAGAACAATCGATGTAAATTCGCATTCATTGGGAATCAAGATCAGCGATCCAAAAGACAAATCGCGTAAGATCAATCATATTATGATCCCCAAGAATTCGCCGGTCCCGAACAGCGTCAAGCAGCGTTTTGGGACAAACAGCGATGGGCAGACGCGGATTCACGTCGAAATCCTAGAAGGTGAAGCGCTCGATCCTCAAGGTTGCGAATTGATTGGCGACTTCCGCATCTTTAACCTGCCGCCAAGTTTGCCCAAGGGCTCTCCAATTGAGATCACCTATGCTTATGACGGTTCTGGACGCATCAACGCCACGGCCGTTGAACTTACCGGCAACAATCAGGCCAATGCCGAAATTGTCCGTGATGGCGGAATGCAGGAAACCGACATTAAGGACGCATTGAAAACGTTGTCGAGCGAGTACGAAGTGGAATAATTCGCTATCACGCGAATGGAGGACAGACAGCAGCCGTCGGATTCACCTGAATCCGCCGGCTGTTTTATGTAGGAAGGGACACGCGTCACCGTCGTCAATCAATGCTGCACAACTTTTCGCAGCACGAGAAACCCAGCGACACCGATGATCAGGTTGGGAACCCACATCGCCCACCATGGGTCTAGGGTGCCCGTCTTGCAGAGATTCATCATCAGGAACATCACGGGATAGTAGATCACAAGAATCGGCATAAAGCAGATGATGAAGCTTGTAATAAACTGCCGTCGTCCTTGGAGCATAGCGAATGGTCCACCAAGAAATGCGAAGAACCAACAACTGGCGGACATGGAAAATCGGCTATGAATTTCAGCTTGGTACTGAAGTTTGTCTTTGACAACGCGTTTCGTTTGTTTATCCAACGAGGAAACTTCGTCACTGGTAAGTTGTTGAAAGTCCCCGGTGAATAAGATCATCGTGGCCTTAATGTTTTTCTCGGTAGCCAGTCGTTTCTGATCGATCTCAGCACGCCTAATCTCCCGTCGAAGCGTGTCCATGGTCAAATTGCGTGATGCGACATCTTCGAGCTGCAATTCCAAGGGAAAGCGGAGTACCGAGGTTTTCATTTCACCGGAAAAATCTGAATCGACTCCGCCGCCGCTCACGTTTTTTAGATGCACGAGAATGTGCTTCGCTTCCAAGTCAAAATGGATCCTCGCCGCTTCAGCGCAGACCGTAATCTGCTGATGATTGCGACGGTAGCGAATCGTTGCATCCAGCAGGGTGCGATTCTTCACATCGCGGACGGTGATCGTATATCCTTCATTTGGATTGCTGAAATAGTGTTGCGTTGATAGGACGTCAAAGAAAATTTCTTCCAACGCTTGTGTCACGATGCGTTCGATGTTTGAGACACCCCACGGAATGGCATAATTTAGCAGCCCGAAGGATCCGATTGCCAAGACGGTGCCCAACAGAAACGCCGGCAGTAGCAATTGCATAGCACTGATCCCGGCAGACTTAGCGGCGATTACCTCCAAATCGCCGGAAATTCTTCCATACACCACACACACGCTCAACAGCAGCGTCGCTGGAATTGTGAATGGCAACATGCTCGGAACCACAAAGGGCATGATTTGCAAAATTTGAGCCGGCCCCAATCCGCGTGCCGTCGCTTCCTGGAACATTCCGAGGAAAACTAGCATCACGGTGAGCGCGATCACGAGCAATAAAAAGACGCGGACAAGTTCGCCCAGAATGTAACGCTGCAAAAGTTTCATCGGCTGATCTCCATGAGTCCAGCACAATGCACCTCGGGCGACAAAAAGTTGCAACTTCCCTGGGCAAACATCATAAATCCCGCAAATCGACGGCAAATTTCGAGTCGAACAGCCGCCAAAAATATCGTTTGAGCGAACCGCAGGGTATTTCACTCCCGAAAATGCAGCAATGGCAGTCAGTTTTGTGCGGAAAGCCCGCCAAAAATGGCTTATGGCGAGCCTCATTGAGCAGCAACCAGACTGTGTGTTGTCCCACGCGGCGTTTATCGTCGCGATTTGCCTTCACTTGGTACCGGACACAAAGCCGTCGTGTACCAGAGCGTAAGGTCACCGGCAATTTCGTGCATCAGCGCATCGGGACTATTGTGGCCAGGCGACGGATCCCAAGACTGTGCTTCACCGAACCAGAAGTGGCGTCTCTTGCGTTTTGGTTTTGGTTCGACGAGACCATAGTCGGCTGCGTTCCAAATAGCCGTTGTGGCAAAAATTGGTTCCTCGGATTCACCGTGGAGTACCTTTATTTCCAGCGTGGTACGCATCGGGTAATAGGGACGATATTCTAACACACGAATCACCAGAATTTGATCCACAGGGGGCCGGCCAGCCACATTGCCCGGCGGTAAAGGGGGCATCTCAGACGGCAGAACGCTTGTTGGTTCTTGGAAGCTGACAGAGATGACATCTGACGGTGATGCCCCATGAAATTCGTCGGTCGCCGCAGGCTGCGGGTCCATCGTGACTGGCTGAACCTGCATAGAACCGCGAGACAACTGGAGTTCACGAATGAGGACTGTTCCTAGTTCCAAGGCAAACGCCAGATGGATGGGACTGTCGATACTCTGCATTGCCAGTCCGACTTTCAGACTTGGCAATTCAGCAGTCCATACCACATCTGGCGGACAGCCCAAGCGGGCTGGCAGAGGATTGGATGTGAATCGCGTCGCCACAGCAGGAACGCGTAGCGGTGCTGGTCGTTCCAGCCGAAAACTTTGACATCCGCAGAGCAACAGCAGTGACGACGTAGCTGTGACTAGCAGTGTGCAGGCAAGCGGCGTCGATTTCATCAGAGGCTCTCATCTACAGTCGGTAAATTCTGAGGCTGCTGAGACCGGACCTGTCCGGATTGAGTTGTCGGACGAGGAACTTGCCGCGGTGCTGTGTTTGGTACTGCAGCATCCGGAGCGACATCTTCGATAAAGTCTGATAGCGAATCAATTGTCTCCAGTTCGCGTTGCCTCTGTTTATAAAGTTGCTGTTCCAGATCATGCTCTCTTTGCAGACGATCACGATCAGTTGTTGTCTGCTGCAGCTTGAGTTCAAGGATTTGAAGTGTATGCGATTGTTGGAGTGTGTCCTGACTGGCCTTCATGGATTCCTGCGTCGTCTTCATCTGTGAGAGCTGTTCTGCCAGAATCTGTAACTGGGTTCGGCAATCTTTCAGGTCATGATGCTCTTCTACGACGTCCGGGTGATGCGTGGGCTCTGGCCGCATCTGGGACAAAGGAGTCTGCTCTGCGGTGCCCGGGGATTGCCTCATGGACTGTGCGTTAGCATCGACGTACTGAGACTCTGGCGAACTGGTCGTCGGACTGTTCAAATTTGCCGTATTCTGGTCTTGGAATTCAAACTGCTTTGTTGCTGGAGGTGAGGGAGTAAAAGTTCCCGGTATGCCGTTCATCGTTGCTGCCTGAGGCCGAATGCCCTGCTCAATCGGACGAGAGCCTTCGGGAGGTGACGGAGTTGCGGCATACGCCTGAGAGTCAACCCGCGCAGGATCAGAGGTCACCGCGTGGTGCCCTGCTGCGTGTGCGGCCGGCTTGTCTGCGAGGCCTTCACCACAGGCACACCCACATCCCGCGGTGGGTTCACCGCCTGTGGCCTGAGACAGGCCGGTCCATGCTTTACGCGTCATCGCGCAGCCGGACGAGAGGCACAGACTGAGACAGACAGCCATGCAGGTCAGCGTCACGGCAGTCGATTGCTTTCCAATCAAACGGCCTTGCCGAAACTGTTTTTGTGGGTGAAAGCCATACATGGCTTACGAACTCCGTAGTCTAGAATTGTGCATAAAAACCGACCAAATGGCTCAATTTGTGCCACCATACCCACACTCGACTGTAATCACTTCCCCACACTCGCAGCGTATGACAATCGAGGTCACGTTGCCCGTCGTAGGGTCGGTTTTTACAGAAATCCGCTCTGCCGTTGTCACACACTGCGTGTGATTTGCCAAACGAATGGGAGCATCGCTGAATCGAATTTGTTCACCGGAGAGAACTCTTCCTTTGGCACTGATCACGGCACTCATGCTTGTTCTCCACGCTGTCGTTTGACGATCGACTTCAGTTGTAGTTCTGCTGCTGAGACTAATCTGGAAACGCGGGATTCCGACAGATTTAGCACTTCGCCAATTTCTTTCATCCGCATGTCCTCCAGATAGTACATCGTGACTGCGAGTCGCATTCGTTCAGGCAGTTGTTCGATGGCATCTGCCAATAATTTCTTTTCTTCAATGCGGCAAGAATCGGCATCCACACTGTCATCACGATTGCCGGCCACTGGGAGTTCGCCCAATTCGTCCGCCCAGTTTGTGGGACGCGTCAAACGCATCGCAGCGATGCAGTCATCTACCTCTTCAACGGTCAGTCCCGTCTGAGTGGCCAGTTTCTCGGGGGTCAGCGGCGGCGGCATGTGAACGGAAGCTTTACGAATCAAAGTCCAGTTTTGAAGCATGGCCTGTGGTACAGGGCAATTGCGTCTCAGTTCATCGAGAATGGCTCCGCGAATTCGTTGATAGGCGAATGTTGTAAATGCGATGTCTCGCGCCGGATCAAATTGACCAGCAGCCTCAACCAATCCCAGAATTCCCGCAGACTCTAAATTGTCTTGGTCCACGGAGTCTGGCAAGCCACCTAACATTTTCCCCAGAATATGGCGCACATAATAAAGATGCTCCAAGATCAGACGATCCCGAAGATCCATTTTGCAGACTTTATGATATGCTTTGACAGCGGAATGCATGCGAGTACTCATGTCGTTTGTTCGCGTTGCTAGTTTTTTCAATTACAACCGACGGACTTAAATTCAGAGTTTAAAATTCAGCGAGGATCTTCATCTGATTCTGTATCAGCCATTGACTGCAACACCAACACCAGTCCGCGCACGCAGACTGCGGAAATAAGCGATGCTGTGACTGAGCGGAGGACGATTTCCGCAGGAGCCACCTGACGGGCAATGCCAATCAGCATCACGGCGCTGCAGATTAGCAAACCGCAGGCACGTCCCCAGGGACGTTGATCAAGAATGATTTCGGAAGCGTTCATATTGGATCTAGTTCGGCCATTGGTGGCAGTGTTGTGCATGGTTCGTTACGCGGCGTCCCGAAACTGGCGGTTTTCGGGAATTGTTTCAATTCCAATGATGTCGTCGAACTCCAGCATGACGACGGAATCTATCACCAAGTCATTCGGAATCTCCTGGTAGGCAATCACCCCGATGTCAGGCGTTGTGCGGGCAATCAGTCGTCTTAATGGTCGGCGAATCTTTTGATCTACCAGCAGCGCCAGCGGCATCTGTTTCCGTTCCGACTCCTTCCATGCCTTATGAATTGCTTCGATCATCCGTGTCGCCGAACCGACTTCTAGAGCAACCTGATCCTTCTGAATTGATTGCCGCAGACGGACGTCCAGACGAGGCTCCATCGAGATCACACGGAGACGTCCGTCAGTTCCACGGAAGCGTTCACAGACGAGGCGGCCAAGATCGCGACGCACACAGTCCGTGAGGTCTTCACTGTTCTTCGAATCGGGAGCGTGGTTTACGATGGATTCCAGAATCAGCGCGATATCAGACAGCGGGATTCGATCTTCAGCCAGTTGAACGAAAACTTGATGTAATGATCCCATGCGAATTAGCTCCGGTTTTATTTCATCAATAATTGTCGGACAAAACTCGCGGGCGCGATCCAGCATCTGCTTAAGTGATTCGCGAGTCAGAAGTTCGTGCGCAAAACGATTCAGGATTTCCCCTAGATGAGTAATCATGACACTCAATGGATCCACAACTGTGCAGCCCTGAATTTCAGCTAATCGCACACTATCAGAATTGATCCAACGCGCAGATAAACCAAATGCCGGTTCGATCGCCGCTTCCCCAGTGATTGACACCTGCCGACCCTCGGGAAGTATTGCCAGGAATTGCTCCGTGCGTAATTCGGCGCCCGCCACGCGGCGGCCAGCGATCAGAATGCGGTACTCCTCTGGTTGCAACAACAGGTTGCTGTTGACGCGAATCGGTGGCACCCACAGTCCACTTGTACGCGAAAATTCACGACGTAACGCGGTGATGCGTTCGGAGAGTCCCTTCACTCTTTTACTTTGGATAAATGGCACCAGCCTCGCCCCCACTTCGACAACCGCGCGATCGGTGAGCAGGAACTCATCCAGATGACGGTCGTCATCTGGTTTCAGCGGTGGGGTTGGTTCGGAACCTTCGGGGGTCTCCACTGGCTGCTCAACAGCTTTGCGGCGAGTGCTCAACAGCAGCAGTAGCCCCGCGACACCGAGAAAAGGGAGCTTCGGAAGCCCTGGCATGAGGGCGATCACCGACAGGATGCCAGCTCCAATGTAGATGGGGCGATTGGAATGAAAAAGTTGACCGCTGATTTCGTCGCCAAGGCTCTCTTCAGACGTTGTTTTTGTCACCAGCACACCAGCTGTGGTGGCAATCACGAGTGCTGGAATTTGCGAAACTAGTCCGTCGCCGACTGACAAAATAGAGTATGTACGGACGGAACCGTAGAAAGACATGCCATTGGTTAACCCCATCAGGACGCCGCCAATCAGATTGACCGCGGTGATGATCAACCCGGCGATCGCATCGCCGCGGACGAACTTACTAGCTCCGTCCATTGCTCCATAAAATTCCGTCTCACGTGAGAGTTCCTCGCGGCGACGGCGGGCTTCCTTGTCGTTGATGCTACCAGCGTTGAGTTCAGCATCAATCGCCATCTGCTTTCCGGGCATGGCGTCCAATGTGAATCTGGCGGCGACTTCCGCGATGCGTCCAGCACCCTTTGTGATCACCATGAATTGAATGATGACGAGGATCAGGAAAATGACCAATCCGACGACCAGTTGTCCGCCAACAACATAATTTCCGAATGCCGTGACGATTTGTCCAGCATTACCGTCGAGCAAAATCAGACGCGTGGTGGCCACGTTGAGTGACAGTCGATAGAGCGTGAGCAGCAGTAACAGCGAAGGGAAGACTGTCAGTTCTAGAGCACGCCGTGCACTGAGTGTGACTAACAGGAGCAGGGTAGTCGCCGCAAGGTTTGATGCTAACAACACATCCAGCAACCATTCAGGAATGGGCACCAGCATTACGATTAAACCCAACAGCATGCCGAATGACAGCAGAGTCTCACTCTGCTGTATCCATGAGCCGATGACGGGTTTAGATGTGACGGGAGTCGTTGACATTTGGAATTTTAAATGGCAATTTTGAAATTGATGGTTTGAAATGAGACGCAGGTTTTAGTCATCAATGAAAGCTCATACTCAGCACACGAGCAATGAGCTGCCAGCCATCAACAAGGATGAACAGGAGGATCTTGAACGGAGTCGATATGACCATCGGTGGCATCATCATCATTCCGAGGGACATGAGGATGACGGAAACAACGAGGTCAATGAGGATAAAAGGGATGTACAGACAGAACCCCATGATGAATGCTGTCTTAAGTTCGCTGATCACGTAGGCTGGGATCAGCACATGCATGGGCGTGTCAGCAGGTGTCGTAATCTGTTTGACATTGGCCATTCCCGCAAACAACGCGATGTCTGCTTTTCGCGTCTGGCGGATCATGAATTCGTGCAACGCCGAGGACCCGCGTAACCATGCTGTTTGCCCGTCGATTGTGCCCTCCAAATACGGATGCACGGCGTCGCCTTCGATGCTAGTCAATGTCGGCCCCATCACGAACAACGTCAGAAACAAGGACAGTCCGAGAATAACCTGCGTGGGCGGGATTTCTTGAGTTGACAATGCGCGACGCACGAAGGACAGCACGATCACAATTCGCGTGAAGGCCGTCATGGTGACGAGCGCAGCAGAAATCAGCGCCATTCCACCCAGAAACAAGGCAACCTTGACCTGCGGCGAAAGCGTTTGGAATCCCTCGGATTCAACGATTCTCTGAATTGTTTGTGCGGAATCCATTCCTGCACCTAAGTAAGGATCGGGTAATTTGTAAACAGTTTTTCAGCAACTCAGCATGGAACAGCCCCAGTCCAATAAGTGGCCATTCATGAGTCATTAAAATTCATCGGTCATTTTCCGCTTCCTGAATCAAGCTCTCTTCAAATGTTGAAGGAGCGAGCACTAACGCTCGAATACCGCCGGCGTCAGGAGCAACAAGGGCGCGATATCCATGCATTTCGATCAGTGACACAGTGCGACTGGGACCAAGCGACAAGGTTTCGAGTACCCTCGAGGTAGATGTTGTGGTTGGCAAAAGGCCGCGTTCACGTTGCCAACGGCGGGCAGCCAGAATTACAAGACTACAGACGCAGAGTACGATAGAGATCCATGCTACAGCACGCATTACAACCTGCATCGGGTTGGACGTCAGGGAGACGTTGAGTGTTGCGCCGATCGCCTGAGAAGATTCAGGATCGGGATCAGCAGTCGATGACGCAGTCGTAAGGTCAAGGAAGAGTTCTTGCTGGACGACAGGTGCGGCATCGATGACAGGTGCGGCATCGATGGCCCGGAGGGCTTGCAGTCCACGCACAACTTGTTCTTTTGTCGAAACAGTTTGTGGCTGCGGTCGTTGATTCACACCGTTTTGAGCTACGGCACTGCTCGAAGTCCCCAACACAAGCAACACAAGCAACACAAGTGCCATCCATAGGCCGGCCATTGATAGGCCGGCAACTAGCACGCCGCGACCTGCGCGCGAGTTCGAATTGCCATGTCTTTTTCTGTTGTTGTGATTAGGTTTCATATCTGGTCGCCATTTGTCATGCAATCGGCCGAGCGGCTAGCCCGGACATTCATCTTCCTACATCAGCCAATTCATCATCGCTTGTCGTCGGCATTCACTATTTCCGTAATTCTGACGGCGAACCGGTCGTCCACAACAACGACTTCACCGCTGGCAATCCGCACACCTTGGGCCATCACATCCACCGGTTCAGACACGGCTCTGTTTAATTCGACCACAGCACCCTCACCCAGTTTCAGCAGCTCACCAATCGGCATCGTGACCCTGCCAATTTCAACCGAGATTTCAATACTTACTTCCGCAAATCGCTCCAGCGGCATTGCCGCATTAGCGCGGGAACGCGAAACCTGTGGAAACTCGACAGGATGTGCTTCAGGCACTTGAGATTCTCCTTGCGGCATAATCTCATTGAGTGCTGAGTTAGATGTTGCAGCGGCGGCGGTCGTGTCAGTTGTGGCCATGCTCAAGTCATACTTTCTAATCTTTGTGGGATGCCAATATGCGAAAACCCTGCCTCTGTCCAAGCCGACAGGCATGGCCTAGAAAATGGAGACGTCCTGAGATCTGCGCTTCAAGCGGATTGCCGATCGGCTGGTCAAGGATCAGCACATCACCAACAGTCAGTTGATGCATTTCACCAAGCGACAGCGACGCGCGTCCAAGACTGACCGACATGGTGACGGGCAGCGTTTCTGTCAAAGCCCGCATTTGGGGCGACGCAGATTGATGGGGAACGGAGGTCGCGGACGTGTCGTCAATTCCAATGGAGGCCAACCCAGCCTGAGGCATGAGAATGACGAATGCTTCTTCGCCAACAGGGGTTTGCACTACCACGATGCTGCGAATTAGATTTTCACGAGGTTGAAATATGCGACTGCGGAGTGGTCGGACAAGGATGTCATTCAGTTCGACTGGCAATGTCTCAACTTCCGGCCAGCCTTGACTGAACGCCCGCGCGATCTCGCCAAACAGCAATTCGATCAGGGACAATTCGGCCGGTGTCAGGTCGCGGGGAGTGGGCCATTCTTCGCCCAACGTGCCAAGCATCTCACTCACAAGCGTCAGTACGATGCGACTAGAAAAGGCAACCATGCCGTCAAACCGGGTCGGACCAATCTTGAGCAACGCCGCGTAACCAGGATCAGGCAATGCCTGTTGGGCTTTTTGCGCGACCGATGAATCTGTGCGTGCAACGGCAAGTGTAATTCGATTTCCCAGCAGGGACTGCCAGAATTCCTGCAGGACAGTCGTGGCCGTACCATTCCATTGCGCAAGCGCACGCGTGGCATTCCCCGTGAGACGACGAGGTGCCGTAAAGTCAATACTGGTAGCCGTTTCACTGCTGGTCATTGAACGTTAAATTCTTCGAAAAGCACGTCATGAATCTCGTCGTAACCATCGGGACAAAGCACGGCGTTGAATTGTTCACGAATCTCACGTCGCAGGCGATTTTGTCCGGCACCACCCCGAATGTCATCCAGATCAAGGTCCGAAATCTTGCTGAGCAACCAGTTTCTGAGGATGATCTTTTTGGCTTCAATCTGTTTCTTCAAATGATCTTCCTTCGATTTCGAAATCTGCAGCGAGATGGAGATCCTCAGATACCGTGACATCCGACCTTCATCCAAATTGACCACCACGGCTTGGTCTTTACCCGGCTCGCCAAACGGCAGAATGATAGTTTCTTCCTGCGTTGGCATCGTAAAGGCTTTTGGATTCTTTGGAGCCGATTTCGCCGCGCCGCCGTTACCGTGAGATTCTGTTGTGGATTGTTGTTCGTCTGGTTCGCCGCTATTGCCCGCTCCGTGTGGTTGCTGTCCTGATAGGACAAATGGAACTGCGCTGCCGAGACTCGCGCTGAGTACCCCGACTGCAATCCATGGCACAATGCTCCCGCCCTTAGATTTCCCTGGGGAGTCACTCCCGGTTTCTTGTTTTGAATGATCCGACATGGGCACACTCGCAGGAATTTCAAATGGGGGAAGCTAAACAAAATGTCGCGTCTTGTTTCCATCGTCTATTGTGCAGGGAAGGGACAGTGGATTTACCGGTTAGGCAAAGTGTGACGATAGTCGCGAATGGTTGCGTGAGGAATCCTGCAAGACGCAGCAGTAGAAAACCCGTGTTGACAGCAGATACATGCTCCGCTGAGTGAATCCACGCACGCTGATTCCGGTAATAACTGCCGGGGCCGTCCGTGGCGTGTTTTTGGTGGAAAAGGTCGCAAGGCGGTGGACTGAGACCAGAATGGCATTAGCCACCCGGAAACTATCCCGTAAGATTCTTGAAAATCGAAGGTAACGCCTTGCTGCTCACAGGATGAGATTGGTGGGCACGCCGTGGGGCGATGGATGCCCGTGGATTGTTGACGTGTCGATCCTGTTCTTTGAGGCAGACTAGCGTCAGCAAAAAGCGTTGACGGTGTGTCTAGCCTTCGATGTTACCGGACTTCTTCCGCCAGTTCTTTTACGGTCTTCACGATGTGTTCTTCCACGTCGGCCGACCATTTTGTGGGAAGGCCATAATAGATCATCGCGGATTCGCCCTCGTAACCACCTTCTTTAAGGACTCGGGCCGAAGGAATGTAGGCCATCACATCGTTGCAATAGCCACCGATCCAGTTGGTTGTTCCTGTCAGTTCGCTTTTCAAACGCAAGGCGTAATCGACCACAACTTCTCCACCTAGGGCTGTGATCTGAAGGTCTCCTAATCGCCACATCTGCACGGGATAAGGATACGCCGGCGATAATTTTTCCTCGCGAGATAACGTTTCAAGCAGATGGGCAGCTCGCCGAGAAAGGTAGACGTTGTCTGACTTCAGATCGGCTTCGAGTTTCTCCTTTGACGGCAGTTCGTCAAACGCCAACTCGATCTCGCGATATGCCGTTTTTAACGACCCTTTCACAGGCGTCCACGTCCCCGCGAGTGCGCGATCAACGCTGTCAGCGATTTGTTTGCCATATTCAGTTGCAAATTCTAAAGTCTTCCGCGGAAGCGGATTCTGATCGGCGCCGCATCCAGCCATGAACATGGCACTCGCGTCCGGATGTCGGCGTTCAATTTCTAATTGCGCGAATCCCGGCCAGTCTCCGCACCAATCCATTCCGCTTAGGACAGTTGCATGACAGGCGTACCCGAACAGCACGATTCGAAGTTGACCTTCAGGACTTCGCACAATCAACAACGGCACGTCGTGATCCACAGGCCCGACTAAATGACCGGCTTCGCGGAGCAGAGGTACGTCAGGCTCGCGGTTATTGCGACGGTTCACAGCAAATGTCGCCTGTCCCGAACCATACTGCACAACAGCTGGAGCCAAGTTTGCAAAAGCTTCCTGAGCGATCCGGACAATGGAATCGCTCAGGAATTTTGTGTACTCAGAAATCCGCATGAGGTTTTCGTCATCGAGCGCATACATCGAAATTAAATTTCGGCCGACTACCGGGCCGGAATGCGTATGCGATGTCGCAAGTGTGATTTCCGATCGTTGCAAACCATGATTCTGTGCTAGTCGTTCACAGATCGCCTGCGACGTGACGCGGTCAAGACCTACCAGATCCAATGTGACCAACAGCACATTGTGACCGTCCGGATCCCGCAAGACTAAGGCCTTGGCACAGAGGTCATGAATCTTTCCTTCGGCAGGTTTGTTGCGGGACGCGTACCCCGACATCCACATCGGTGACGGCGGCGTGATGACAGTTTTTGCGAAGCCAGCTAGCCAAGTCTCGTCTGCGTCGACCTGTCCACACACGAAATTTAGCCCACTCAGACTGATGAGGATTATGACAATTACGCGCATCTCAGATCTCCATCGCTCTCGGTGATTGCGGGTTAAACCACTAACGAAATACGGCAGTTGGTTCGACATCGGAATATCAGCAGCGGAGTATCGACACCCCAATGATCCCCGCAGCGTGCACGCATTTTACCACTTTCAAGTTTAGATCAGTTTCAACAAGACTTCCACCACGACCACAATTCCTGCACCGGCCAGCATCCACACAACGGAAGCGACACTGAAAATCTTTCGGTTGCGCCATTTGAGGATCTTAGCCAGCAACGGTTCCTTGTAAGCCGACACCGGGTTCCCCAGCATTGCCGCACGCAGATCATCGATCAGCAGTGACATATTTTGGTAGCGATCCACCGGTTGCCGCTGTAACGCCTTGGAACAAATGGCATTTAGTTCAGCAGAGATGTGCTTCTTCGGTGCAACACGAATGGGTTGACGAACGGGATCTTCAAGCAGTTTGCGTTTGATTTCTTTGAAATTCTTCCCTGACATATAACTTTCGCCAGTCAGCACTTCAAACAAAATGATGCCCATACTGTAGATGTCCGAACGTCCGTCAACATCACCTGTTTCAACAGCCTGTTCTGGAGACATATAAAACGGAGTCCCTTGGACATCACCACGCCCCGTGAGTCGTCCCGACATCACTTGTTTGCCACTGCGGATCAGTTGGTCGACATCATCGTTGTCATCCATGTCCCAAACTTTGGCCAGTCCCCAGTCCAGAACCATCACTTCGCCGTAGTCACCGATCATAATATTGGCAGGTTTCATATCACGATGCACAACACCATGGTCATGTGCAAACGCCAGACACTGGCCAGCGTGAATGAGCACATTCAGCAGCGTTTCCCGCGGATATTGATCCACTGTGGGCTGATGTTTGGCTGACTGTTGATCGAGGATATCGCTCAGATCTCGACCACCAAGTTTCTTCATTGTGAAGTAGGCGTTGCCGTCCGCATCCCGACTGAGTTCGTAAACAGGTATCGTGGCGGGATGCGGGATTTGAGCAGTCACGCGGGCTTCACGGAGAAAACGTTTCTGATACGTTTGCAGATTCTGAAACTGTGGTTGCAGCGTCTTCATCACAACGACGCGGCCGAGATTCTCATCGACGCAGGTGCGCAGGATGGCTTCACCACCTTGGGTCAATGGTTGAAAATCGCGGTACCGCATGAAGCCATTTTTCACGTGCTTTGGCAGGTCCCGATCGGTTTCAGATAATGCGATATTGTGACTCACAAAATTATTCCTTGCCTGACTCAGATCGCAGCACAAATCTTGGATAATCAAAATGCTTTGGAAAATTAGATCGCCCAGTTTGTAACATTGACGCCGTCAGTTGTGGAGAAACTGTAAAAACTCGAACAGTGCAATTCTAGCCACCGACGAGCCATCTCTTTCTCGAATTCGTCTCTGCACGCTCCTGCCGATCGCCAGATGCGCGCCTTTTGTTTAATTGAAGGGTGACGCCTCTATCCGGCCTCCCAAATGCAAGGGCCATTCAATTCTCCGCAGGGCGACGTCCAAGACGAGTAGAAATGCGGCAACCGCCAACATCCATGACCAGAGCGGTCGTGGACGCGTCGCCCAGGCCTTTGGGCGGTCGAAGATTCGTGCAGGTTCTGGATTGAACTGGCCACCGGAAATGCCGGCGATTTCTTTCAGCAATTCTTCATTTGGCGGCTGAATGCGGAGTTCGTCGCTGTATCCCACAATCAGCCCACGCGATTGGCGATAGGCGACGATGTCACCTTGCTTCAAGGCGACCTCAAGATGGTATGCGCCTGGCTCCAACGTGGTGAAATCGGTCGCGTAACGACCAGGTGCCGTTTGTTTTAGCCGCGATTTTTCACGCCTCAACTGCGGATTGATCACGGTGAGTTCCACTTCTGAGTGATTCAGAAACTGGCCGATTTCGTTCACCGCATCAACGTTAACTTCTGCCCGTTTGCCTCTCTGCGATACCTTCACCTGAATTCCACGCGTGTCGCTCTTCCGCATCGTCTGGCGCACAACCTGAGTCCAGAATTTTCCGTAGCCAGGCCATGTGAGCCATTCTGCTGCCCAACGACTTTTCGCATCTGACGTAAAAGCGGCTGTCATCCCAAGGCCGTACCGCCACCAGACTAAGAGCGGGTCACCTTTTTCGGTCGCCAAGATCACTTCACTCGTCGGCTTTGGCCGCGTCATCACGTAGCCCAACAGGAACGGCGCCGCTTCCATATCAAGCTCCCGCAACGCATGCGTTGCCCGAACCACTTGCGGTACAAATGGCTCTTCGTCGATTGCCGACTTACTGGCGGTTACTGTTTCCTTGGCAAAGATTTGCGGTACCTGCGATGCATCTTCTGCGAGGTAATAACGTCCCTTCCCGATGCGGGCGATGGATTCAAGCAGTTCTGTGGCCGCACCCCCCAAGGCCACTGTGGAGACTGTGATCTTTGCGGAGACCATCTGCTGTGCCATCGCTTCAAAATCGCCGGCGTTGGAAACGCCGTCTGTTAGCATGATCACATGCTTCAACTTCGCTGATGTTGCACTAAGAATTTCAAAAGACATTTCCATCGCCGGATACATGCTTGTTCCGCCGCCAGATTCAATTCGCGAAATTTCATCACTTATCTTGCCCTTGTTGCTGGCAGACTGCATTTCACTGATCACGTGCGTTTGATCATCAAACGCTAACACCGCGATCTGATCTCGATTGCCGAGCAGTTCGACTGCCGCGCGAGCAGCCGTCTTTGCCATTTCAAGCGGATCACCGTCCATGGAGCCTGAGCGGTCAATCACCAGTACCATCCCCAACGACGGTTTCTCTTTTTCCTTTTCGAAGTCGCTGCGGACAGGGAGGATTTCTTCGAGCGGACTCTTGTAATAACCGCCAAGGCCGAATGACTGTTCCCCACCGAGCATGATAAAGCCGCCTCCGAAATCCTGCACCCAAGTCCGCGTGATTTCCATTTGTTGCTGAGTCAACGCGGTTGCGGGGACATTGGACAGCATCAACAGTTCATAGTTCTGAAGTCCGGCAAGGCTCGCCGGCAGACCCTGGGGCGGTCGCACATCGACCTGAATGCCTTCGTCTTCCAAGGCGAAGGCGAGTTCCCGAATCAGATTTGGATCGCTCTCGATGATAAGGACTCGCGGTTTGCCCGTCGCATAGACGAGCCCAGAATCTGTGTTGTTGTCGAGCAGCGTATCACCCTGCAGTCCCGAAAGACGCACTTTAAAAGCCACCATCCGATCATGCTCGATCGACTGTTGAAAACGGAATTTGTTTTCTCCCGTTTTGAGCGGACGGGTTTCGCTGAGCACTTTGTAATCACCGCGAAATACTTCCACCAAACCTTCATCGTCGTGATTTGCATGAATCGTAACATCGACAAAGAATGGCTCGCCTTCGCGAACCTCAATTGGCACCTCAACGGCAGAAACTTGCACTTCCGGTTCCGACCGCGCTGGCAGCGGAATTGTGCTCACGGGGACTCGGCTCCGCGCCGCCGCCGCAAGAGCATTGCCGTCGGTCTGATTGCCATCCGTCAAGACGACAATCTGCGGCACATAACCCGGAGGCAGATAGCCTACTGCAGCTTCGATGGCAGCGGCTAAATTCGTGCCGTCGCGTGTGTCGTGTTGATCTGCCACCGCGTCCCTTGAAGGCGGAACACGCTCCCCGGGAGACGTGGGCTGCGCCAGAATCGACGGGGTCGCACCATAGACCACCCGTTCTTCCTGCACCTTGCCGATCGTGGCGGCAAACGGAAGGTAGGCGACCCTGTGCGATCCCTTCTGATTCGCGGCAATTTCCAGAAACTCGGTCGCCCTGATTTCAGCACGCGTTCCAATGCTCAAACTTTGGTCGACGACGAATAGTACAAACTGCTCGTGCGTGCGGTGGAGCCACGTCAAACCTGAGAGTGCTAGCACCAAAAGCAGGCAGATGACCGAACGCGTCACGAGCGACATGATCCGCTGCCGCCTTGGAAAGTCGCTCAAACTGCGAACAAACCAAAACGCCAGCGCCACTCCCATCGGGACGATCAGGGTTAGCCATGTTGGTTGCGTGAATTCAACTGGAAGCATTATGAAATCAGCCTCCTTTGATACAGAAACCACTCCAATATTGTCAGGCTGCAGGCCACGAGAACCAAATAATACCAGAACGGACGACGGAGCCACCCCGCAGACGGAAAATGGGTCTGCCGTGATTCGACAAGTTCCTTAGCTGGCCGCAAGTCGGATTCCCGATTGCTGGCGAGATTCACCGCGACTTCAGCGAGAATGTTGGCAGGAATGTCCGCCGTTGTCTCTTTTCTGCCGTGCCTGACTGACCAGACTCCGACCTCATGCAGCGGGCCAATCGTGGCGGACTGTGATGAACCTACGGCCGTTAAAGGTATGTTCACGGAATCCGGCCCTGCAACAAAAAGCACCGTTGTTTCTCCGTGGGGCGAGTTGAGCACCACATCATCGGAGACGCTGGTTGCCCTATTGATCGTGACGGTCGTCACGGCACCGGTTGGCAGCGATTGCTGAAGTTCTCCCGTTGATCCGGAAAACCATCCAAGCGAATTTGCCACCAAGATCGGGAACGCCGTGCGAAACGCAAGGTCGCTAGTCTCCAAATTGACGCTCAGCACCAGACATTTCCCCTCAGGTCGTTGCACTTCGGCATACACGGATTCCCCAGACAGCGTTTTTGCTAGGGCCTGCGGTGGTGTCCTAAAAAGCAACTGCTTCGCGTCTGGAATCAGGACATTGTCGAGACGAATGTGATTCATCAGGGGCGACGATTTGTTCTGCTCCGTCACGATCGGAGTTTCGATTGCAACGCCTTGCTCCCATTGATCGCAACTGCCCATCGGATCAATGACAAACACGTTTCCCGGCGGCAGAATACTCGGCACGTTGCCGTGCAACACAATGATCGAATCAACCGGCCATTGTGCTGGAAAATCTCTCCGAATTGATACTTCAGCGAGCGGATTGGCTTCAAACACCTTCTGCAAAAATAAATTTCCCGGTGATACAAGCAGCACGCGTTGCGTCTTCCGAGACGGCAACAAGGCCCACGCGTTATTGTCCGTGGACAGAAAATCCAGCGTGTCCAACTTTGTCGCATTTGTTTTCTCCGACACATCTTTCGTCTCAATGCCGTGAATCTGCGTCAGCACGCCTTCGAGTCGTCCGCCTTCCAGTGACGTTTTTTCGATGGCACGACTCCAAATTTCTTCTGGTTTCAGGTTCAGTGGAATCACATCGACCGGGACATCGTTGAGCAGAAACTCGAGACGACATGCCACCTGATTTGCGGATGCATTT
>Ga0209553_1000354_pt1 | contig 24106 bp, 21 predicted proteins | sample LauGreFBDMM110DN_2_FD_188217 | JGI IMG/M metagenome (GOLD analysis project Ga0209553, IMG submission 188217) | Freshwater lake microbial communities from Lake Michigan, USA - Fa13.BD.MM110.DN (SPAdes) (version 2) | ecosystem: Environmental > Aquatic > Freshwater > Lake | place: Lake Michigan...
GGCATTGGGCGCGTATCCGGACGCCCATGGATGATTGATGATACCCGCTTCGTTCACGTAGGTGCCTCTGCTGGTCATACCGAGGTCACTAACTCGTATAAGTCTGATGGAAGCTTTCAAGGTCAGGGTGGAACGGGTGGTGGTGGTGGGATGGCCTTTTTTGCCTTCCCCGGAACCAACGTCGACCGAACCAATATGCTGAATACCGGTAACTTAACGTATGGGAGTGCTGGTACGGCTAATCAAGTCCGGATAGATAGCTATGATCGATACGCAGCGGAAATCTGGTTAAATCACGGTCCATGGTCAGTTCAAGGGGAATACCTCCGTACCAATATTAATGGCCTAGGGTACGGCGGCGAACACCTGACCGGCGCCTACGGGTTCGTAAGTTACTTCCTGACGGGCGAATCTAAGGCCTATCACGTCAGAAATGGTGCCGCGAACCGGTTAAGACCCAGACAAGCCTTTGGTATGGGCAAGAATAGCGGATGGGGAGCTTTTGAGGTTGCCGCAGGTTATGACTATATCGACATGAATAACGGGATCATTAGAGGGGGTAAGGCGGACATGGCCAGAATGGGCTTAAACTGGTACCCACACTCAAATGTCAAATGGCAGGCTAATATTCAGCACATCTTAGATGTGAATACCGCCGGCACTCCGCGCAATGAAGCAGGTACAGGGTATGGAGGTGGCGCTGGAGCACGTACCAACGCTATGAATAATGCCGATATGACGTTCTTTGTAACACAACTCCAGGTCGATTTCTAAGAGTGCCATAACACTCGCTTCAAGACGTAACCCTCAAGGGCCCCGGAGATTTCCGGGGCCCTTTTTACATTTACATTTCTAACACTCACACAGATGGAGCGCACGGATCCTGTATCGGCCTGTATCGGCCGGTGCGCCCCCAGGATAGAACTGCTAGAATCTATGTAACAACCTCTTGAAAAAGAGAAATAACTTCCCCCCAACGAACTAACTCTGCCCATCTCTTGTCAAACATTATATGGAACGAATTATTGCTGTTATTCTTGTCCTTGCATCCGTCAGCCCACTCACGTGGGCCTTCGATGTGAAGAGCCCCGGCCCAGAATGGACCGAGGCTAAGCGGTCTCATGAATTAGTCATCTTCATCAAGGACGTGAGCGAGGGTCGTAAGATCATTGCGGTTTCAGAAGTGAATGCCCTGCCTGAGGCCATCTTCAATATCGTTAGCGATATCGAAAACCACTCCGAGTTTATGCCCTATGTGAAAGAGTCGAGGATACTGAGCCGCAGCAGCGATACCGAGCTCGTGTTCTATCAACGTATCGCGCCCCCATTCGTGAGCGATCGCGATTACCCGCTCAGATTCACGATTACCCGGGGCACGCCAGCAAATGGCAACGTATTCAAGACCGAGTGGACCGTTACTCCAAAGACTATCCCCGAAATTAAGGGTGTTGTGAGACTCACGCTCAATGATGGATCCTGGCTGATAGAACCGACCGATGGGGGCAAGCGGTCGCGCCTCACTTACACACTACTGACCCACCCGGGCGGAATGATTCCAGACTTCGTTGTAAACCAATCGAATACCGTTGCAATTCCCAAGTTATTCGAAGCGGTCAAGAAACGTGCTGCCGAGAAGAAGATCGCACTAAAGTAGTTGCCCCCTTCTCGTCTAGAGAAGACGACCCAGCACCACCAACCACCATCACACCATCAAACATGCCCAGCAAGGTTTACTACAACAGCGCCTGCCCCATCTGCGATGCAGGTATTAAAGATCAGCGCCGTCGCATGGAGGGGTGTGGTCTAAAGGATATCGAGTGGGTCGATGTGCACACTCATCCAGAAATGGTATCCGAGCTGGGCGCGTCATTGGAAGAGGTGCGTGAGCGTCTACATGTTAAAGATTCAGATGGACGGATCAGCGTGGGGTCAGACGCATTCACTCACCTCTGGTCACAAACCCACGGACAGCGCTGGCTTGCTACGGTTTTACAGTTGCCCGCACTCAAGCAGGTCATGCGTTTAATGTATAACCTCTTCGCGCGACTGCTCTATCGCTGGAATATCGCCAAGAAGAACTGGTAATGTCGTTACGGATGGCGCTCGTTCAGAAGGGGGGTATATCTGAATGGAGTCAGAGAGTGCGCGTTAAACTATTTTCCAGTGAATGTCTTCCCCCGCCCGTAATGGAATTAGTGTCTCACCAGCAAACTCCATCTGCGATGGAACTCGCCAACTCTCCTTCACCAGCTTAATGGTCTCGTGGTTACGCGGTAGACGATAAAAGTCCGGGCCATGAAAGCTTGCGAAGGCTTCTAGCTTATCTAGCGCCCCTGCCAGATCGAAGGCTTCCGCATAGAGTTCAATGGCGGCATGTGCGTTGTAAATGCCTGCACAGCCGCAGGAAGACTCCTTGCTAGCTTGAGAGTGAGGGGCGCTGTCGGTCCCTAAGAAAAATTTTGTGTCGCCACTGATAGCCGCATCGGCCAATGCCTGTCGGTGACGCTCTCGCTTGAGTACCGGCAGGCAGTAGTGGTGAGGACGAATCCCCCCTTGGAAGATCGCATTACGATTCAGTAGCAGGTGATGGGGGGTAATGGTCGCAGCGATATTACTCGACGTGGCTCGAACGAAGTCCACCGCCTCTTGGGTCGTGATGTGCTCCATCACCACCCGTAATTGTGGGAATCGTTGGGTAATGGGGAAGAGCACCTGATCAATAAAGACCCTCTCGCGATCAAATACATCCACCTCAGGGGCAGTCGATTCACCGTGCACCAGCAACGGCATACCCACCCTCTGCATCTCACCGAGCGCGGCATAACAACGAGCGATATCCGTTACCCCTAAATCAGAGTGAGTGGTCGCCCCGGCAGGATAATACTTGACACCGTAGACTGCTCCACTGGCCTTGGCAGCGACGATCTCCTCAGAGGTGGTATTGTCAGTCAGGTACAGCGTCATCAACGGCTGAAAGCGCATCCCTGGAGGCAAGGCTTCCAGAATACGATCACGGTAAGATGCCGCCATGTCGGTTGTTACCACCGGAGGCCTGAGATTGGGCATGACGATGGCACGGGCGAAACGATGCGCTGTATGGGGCAACACGGCCTTCATCTGCGGTCCATCGCGAAGATGAAGGTGCCAATCGTCTGGTCTGGTGAGGGTTATCGTCGTCAAGATGCTGTGTACCGTAACCATTTCTGGCGTGATTCAAGATTGTACCCCAACCGCTTAATTGACACGTCCAGAGCTATATCTTAATGCCTTCAACTTCACCCTTCAGAAGGAATTCCATTTGCCATTATCTTTGAAGGCTATTTCCTTGGGGGCATTCAGCCGCTGTTACCATGAGCTCAGCTAACTCTGACCACCTCCTTCCTTTATAGCCATTTCCTTCAGAAAGCTCAGATAACGATTCATGATCAATCTTTTTTTCAGTCGAACTCTCCCATCATTTAGTCGGTGCTAATTGAATAAATTCAGAACTAAATTCACCTCTCAATTCCAGTTCTCTTATATCGCTCTAGATCTACCAAAGTCCACGGTTAACCTTAGACGGCTTATCTTTGAGCTCTTTAACAACAGGCGGGGTTAACAAGACTGGTATGGGCATCCATTCCATTACTTCAGAGTTGACCCCGCTAATGCTTAATCTCAATATGATCTGGCAATAAGTCATTTTGATATCGCTCATACATTTCAGTGTACGCATCTTCAATGTGACGAGTAAATAGCGGTGTATCAAATAGAGGTGTAGTCAGTCTATTTGCAGCCAATTTATTTTTAATGTTTTGATGCTTAACGCGATTTGTTGCCAACTCAATTGCAAGAATCCCATATTCAGCTCGCGTGTTCGTAATTAACTCTGGCAAATTAATAGCAGTAAGCAAACTAGCCGCCATCCTACTCGCGAAGGATTCCCCAATGCATGTTATTACAGGCAACCCTGCCCAGAGTGCATCACTAGCAGTTGCACCAGCATTATAGGGCAGCGTATCTAAGAATAAATCGGCGATTTGATAACTTGCCAAGTACTCTGGCAATTGCATTCTCTTTGCGAATACTAGACGCTGCGGATCTAGACCACGCTTTTCCGCTTCTTTACGTAAATTTACAACAGCTGTTTGGTTGGCCTCAGACAGCCACAAAACACTTCCCGTAACCGAATTAAGAATGCTTATCCAACTATCAAAAACATGCGGCGTAATCTTATAGCTACCATTAAAACAGCAGAATACAAAACCTTCTACAGGCAATCCCAACTCTTCTCTGGTAAATTTCTTACCTGAAATTACTCTCTTCCTGTCATTTACCTGAAAGCTATTTGGCAAATACACTATCTTCTCTACGTAATGCTGCCGACTGTGTTTCGGAATAATCGTCTTGTCTGCAATCAGATAATCTATATAGTCAGCTCCTGAAGTACCGGGGTAACCGATATAACTGACTTGTATTGGTGCGGCCCGATATGAAAAGATACCCATCCTGTTGTCTCCAGTATGCCCCCCCAAATCAACAGCAATATCAATTTTTAAGCTCCTAGCGAGGATCGCTACCTCGCTATCAGGCTGGGATGTAACATCAATAAATTTATCAAATGCTGCCATTACCCTTTCTCTCATCGCATCATTCGTATCAGCTCCGAATGAGAAAGCAATTAATTCAAATCTTGATCTGTCATGTATTTCAAATAACTCTGCCATTAGCAATGAGACAGCGTGGTTTCGAAAGTCGGCAGAAAAATACCCAATACGAATTTTATTTGAGCGTTGCAGTTTGAGGATGGGCCCTAAAGATAAATTATAAGGATTCCTATCCTTAGTCCATATCTCTGCTGCTTTACGCTGTATGGGCAATGAAGTTGTTAGGGAGAGGGTATCGAAGCCTGGGGAAGACTTGATACCTAATTCGATTTTTGTTATTAATTCAGCGACATTACTCTCTAGATTACTCCAATCATTCAGATGCATTCTTGCGTGAAGTCGCATACCAATCAAGTAATCTAAATCTGGCTTTAATTGAATCGCTTTGTCATAGCTCGAAGCAGCAGCTTCATATCGCTTAAGGTGTTGAAGCGCATTGCCACGGTTGTAGTAGGCCTCCACATAGCCTGGCTTTAATTGAATCGCTTTGTCATAGCTCGAAGCAGCAGCGTCAAATCGCCTAAGGTGTTGAAGCGCATTGCCACGGTTGTAGTAGGCCTCCACATAGCCCGGATCTAATTGAATCGCTTTGTCATAGCTCGCAACAGCTGCACCAAATTGCTTGAGGTCTTGAAGCGCATTTCCACGATTGTAATAGGCTTCCGCGTAGTCCGGATCTAATTGAATCGCTTTATCATAGCTCGCAACAGCCACATCAAGTTGCTTGAGGTCGTAGAGCACAATGCCGAGGTTGTAACAATAGTCAGCATTATTTGGATTGAGTTTTATAGCTCTTTCCATTAGATCAATAGCCAATTGCAGCCGTTTATTTTTGTAAGATATCACCCCAAGCAAGTGAAGCGAATCAAAATGATCAGGTTGTTCTCTCAGGATTTCCTCACACAGAGCCTGTGCTTTCAACAGCTGCCCCTTGTCATGCAGTGCTAGAGCCTGATCAAATTTAGCGCCTACTCGCTTAGTGGTAGGCTTAGAGGTGCTGATAAAATTCGGCGGCATCTTGCTATTGTCCTAAGAGCCGCGTTGAGGTTTAAGTAAAGGAATGATCGGTTACTCTGCGTTTAATGCAAATCTCATTGAAAGAGATTAATAGTCAATATTACAGTCAACCTTATCGAATTTGTTGTGAATTTACTAGACCAGAATCGTCATTTTCTTAATAACTCGTCTGGGCGCTTAAAATAATGGGGTGTTTTTGGCCCGCTGTATCTTTCCTGCCTGACCAGGAAACATAAAAATTCAAAAAATACCATGCGACTCCTCAATTAATTTGGCAGAATGTACCCCATCGTTGTAGTTGTTCCTTAATGAGGGAGAGATCAGGATGAAATATCAGAGCTTTCAAGAGTTCGGCACTTACATCGCCGAGCGTAATCCAGGCCAGCCGGAGTATCTGCAGGCGGTAGCCGAAGTGATGGAGAGTCTCTGGCCATTCATCACCAGTCATCCACGTTATGCCGAGCACGGTCTGCTAGACCGCTTGATCGAGCCAGAACGGATTGTCATGTTCCGCGTATCCTGGGTCGATGACCACGGCGAAGTAAAAGTGAACCGTGGCTACCGGATCCAACACAGCTCTTCAATCGGACCCTACAAGGGCGGCACCCGTTTTCATCCCTCGGTCAATTTATCCATTCTTAAGTTTCTGGCCTTTGAACAGACCCTCAAGAATTCTCTGACCACGCTGCCGATGGGCGGCGGAAAGGGCGGCGCTGATTTTGATCCTAAGGGGCGCAGCCCCGGAGAGGTGATGCGTTTCTGCCAGACCTATATGACCGAGCTATTCCGCCATATCGGCTCTGATACCGATGTGCCTGCAGGTGACATTGGTGTTGGTGGTCGGGAGGTCGGATTCATGGCGGGGATGATGAAGAAACTCTCTAACCGTTCTGATGCCGTCTTTACCGGCAAGGGATTGAGTTTTGGCGGGTCACTCATCCGACCAGAGGCCACCGGCTACGGAACGGTATACTTTGCTGAGGAGATGCTTAAACACACCGGCCGCTCTTTCGATGGTCTACGGGTCTCCGTCTCGGGCTCCGGCAATGTCGCTCAATACGCTGTTGAGAAAGCGATGTCACTGGGGGCTAAGGTGGTCACAGTCTCCGACTCGAGCGGCACGGTTGTTGACGAACAAGGATTCACCCCGGAGAAGCTGGCCATCCTGATGGAAGTGAAGAATCACCTGAGGGGGCGTGTCAACGACTACGCTGAACGGGTAAAGGTTAGTTTTGTTGCAGGTGCACGTCCTTGGCATGTTCCGGTGGATGTGGCCTTGCCGTGTGCAACCCAGAACGAGCTGGATGAGAAAGATGCATCCACCTTGATCAAGAATGGGGTGATCTGCGTCGCAGAAGGGGCCAATATGCCCTCCACTGCAGAGGCTGTGAAACTATTCGAGCATAGCAAGGTTCTATTCGCTCCGGGCAAGGCCAGCAATGCAGGCGGTGTTGCAACCTCTGGCCTAGAGATGAGTCAGAACGCAATGCGCCTCTCATGGCCAAGAGAAGAGGTCGATGAGCGCTTACTAGAAATCATGAAGGCGATACACCGTTCCTGCCTGCAGTACGGACAACGAAAGGACGGCAGTGTCAGCTATGTGGATGGTGCCAACGTGGCTGGTTTCGTGAAGGTTGCGGATGCGATGCTGGGTCAGGGCGTGATCTAACGGATCCAGACCGACTTAACATTCACAAATTCGCGAATGCCGTGGGAGGAAAGCTCCCGGCCAAAACCGGATGACTTGATCCCTCCGAAGGGCAGCCTCGGATCGGATCTAACCATCCCATTGATGAAGCTACTGCCGGCATGTACTTGCCGAGCAATCTTCTCCGCGTGTACCGAGTCACCACTCCAAATACTCGATCCTAATCCGAAACGAGTGTCATTGGCAATATGTACGGCCTCATCCTCATCTGTAGCTCGAATCACGGTCGCCACCGGTCCGAATAACTCTTCATGGTAAGCACGTGTCTTTGCCGTGACTCGGTCGAGTATTGAGGGTGAGTAAAATGCGCCCTCCCCCGCGATCGGTTTGCAACCGAGTAGTGCTTCCGCACCTTGTGCAATCGAGTCGGTCACCTGCAGATGTAGATACTCCCTCAAATCAAGACGTGCAAGAGGACCCATTTGGATATTCTCACTCAACGGATCACCCATCTTAAGGTCTCTCGTTTTCTGCACAAAGATCGACATAAACTCGTCCGCAATTTCTGCAACGGGGATGATTCTCTTGGCGGCGATACAAGATTGCCCGCAGTTCTGAAAACGTGATTTCACTGCATTGGTCGCAGCCAATTCCAAATCGGCATCTTTCAGAATGATGAATGCATCCGATCCACCCAACTCTAGCACACACTTCTTAAGATGCTGTCCGGCATGGGCAGCGACTACACGGCCCGCTGCCTCAGAACCGGTGATCGTCACCGCATGAACATGATGGCTCGCAATAGCCTCGACCACATCAGAAGACTCAATCATGAGGGTGGCAAAGAGAGATGCTGGGAATCCCGCATCGAGAAATAATTGTTCTATCGCCAGTGCGCATTGAGGTACGTTGGATGCATGCTTTAGGACACATCCATTCCCCGCCATCAGCGCAGGTACGGAGAAACGAATCACCTGCAGGAACGGGAAGTTCCACGGCATCACACCCATCACCACACCAAGCGGTTGATACGATACATAACTCCGACTGGCGTCAGTCTGGACCATCTCATCGTGCAAGAAATTCTGGGCATGTAACGAGTAGTAGTCGCAAATGAGTGCGCACTTCTCCACCTCATCGTAAGACTCTCGTATCGGCTTACCCATCTCGATCGAGATCATCCTGCCATAATCAGCCGAGCGCTCGCGAAGTAGTCTGGCGGCACAACTCATCCTTACCGCACGATCATCGAAGCTGGTCTGTGACCATTCCTGTTGGGCGATGTCGGCCTGCTGCAGCGCAGTGGCAAGATGGTGACTATCCCAACTGGTGTATGTTTTAACGATCCTATTGGTCGCTGGGTTCAGACTGATATAAGGCATGATGTGCTATCCTCTGGATGAAATTTAAGGGTAACAAGGGAACCTGAATTGACCGGGGGGCTGCTTGCCGCTCGCCTCCCCCGTTCCACTTTATTATCTTAATATAGCAGCTCATGAAAAAGTCTCTACCCGTCATATTATTACTGGCTTTGACTGGAGCAGCTTCTGCCAGTCAGGACGACGATTTCATGGCTGCCCGTCAGGCATTCCAGTCCGGGAACGCTGCTCGCTTGGAGACTCATGCCCGGCGTTTGCAGGGTCATGTGCTGGAACCATATGCATCCTACTACCAGTTAAGTCTTCATCTGGAAAATGTCAGCCCTGATTCAATCAAAAAATTTACCTCTCAATACCGGGATAGCTCTCTCTCCGATCGGCTGCATAGTGAATGGTTAAAGAGCCTGGGTAAGAAACAGCAGTGGGATCTCTTCGCCGCAGAGTATCCGGCCCTAATTAACAAGGATACCGAGCTCATCTGTTACTCCCTGCAGCAACGCCTCTCATCCGGTGATGAGATCGCAATAATTGAAGCTCGTCCCCTGTGGTTTAATGCCCACGACCTGCCAAAGAGCTGTACCCCGCTCTTTGAAGCACTCTCTTCAGCCGGTCTAGTCACTACAGAAGATGTATGGGCACGTCTAAGACTGTCCCTAGAGGCAGGCAACGTGAGTGTTGCGAAGCATGTCAATCGCTACCTACCGAAGGATCAATCAATCAATGACCATGGACTGAATGAGGCCACCAGCAATCCTCTCCGCTACCTGGACCGACACCGTCACGAGATCAAGAGCCGTGCCGACCGTGAGACTGCACTCTACGCACTGATGCGCTTACTCCGGAGTGGCCCGGATCAGGCCTTTGCATACTGGCCCAAGGTCCGTGAACGTTTCGATCCCTCGGAGCAGTCCTACTTCCTCGGGCATCTAGCGAGTCAGGCGTCAAGACGGCTTGACCCTCGTTCTCTGGGCTGGTTTCAGCAATCCGCCGCAACTCACCCCGCAACACCCCTCTCAGACGTTCAACTCGCCTGGCAAGTCCGGGCAGCTCTGCGTGCTGCTGATTGGAAGACTGTTCTCAGAAGTATCGATACCATGTCTGCCACGGAGCAGCAGTCTGGCGTGTGGCGTTATTGGAAGGCACGTGCGCTCAAGACCACCGGCAAGAATATAGAGGCCAATGCGCTCTTGGCCCCTCTCAGCGCAGAACACAATTTTTATGGCCAACTGGCCGAAGAGGAAATGGGGGTTGTGATCGGTACCGCAGACGAGCCCTATAAAGCAGGGCCCAAAGAGATTGCTGCGATCCAACAGCTGCCTGGAATCCAGAGGGCCCTTGCCCTCTATCGGCTTAATCTGCGTAACGAGGGGACGCGAGAATGGAACTGGAGTATCCGAGGCTTCGATGACCGTCGTTTACTCGCTGCAGCAGAGGTAGCACGTCGCAGCGGAATCTATGACCGAGCCATCAGCACCGCTGACCGGACCGTGCATCTGCATGACTTTAGTCTGCGCTTTCTCACCCCACACCGCGAAACCATGCAAGGCCACCTTCTGCAGCAGCAGTTGGATGAGGCGTGGGTATACGGACTCATCCGCCAGGAGAGTCGTTTCATTAATGATGCCAAGTCCAGTGCCGGGGCGACGGGTCTGATGCAATTAATGCCCGCCACCGCAAGATGGGTAGCGAAGAGAATGAGTATGAAGAACTACCACCACGGCCTAGCCAACGAAGTGAGTACCAACCTAGCCCTGGGAACTTACTATCTCAAACACGTCCTAACCTCGCTTGATAACCAGCCTTTACTGGCCTCGGCAGCTTATAATGCCGGCCCCGGGCGAGCCCGACAGTGGCGAGACGCAAAACCGCTAGAAGGCGCGATTTATGCTGAGACCATCCCCTTCACCGAGACGCGAGACTACGTGAAGAAGGTCTTAAGTAACTCGATGTATTACGCCAGCACACTCGGTCATCGGACCCAGACTCTACGTCACCGTCTCGGTGTGGTTGCACCAAAATCATCTGCAAATAGTTCACTCGAAGAGGAAGACCCATCACCATGAAAATTAGAAAAGTCTGCATCATCGGTGGTAGCGGTTTTGTTGGCAAACATATCGCCCACTGGCTGACCGAAGAGGGGATCTCTGTACGGATTGCCACCCGTCATTACGAGCACGCCCGTCAGATGCTGGTACTTCCGACAGCGAGTGTGATGGTTGCGAATGTACACAATGATGCTGATCTCGACCGGCTGCTGAATGGGATAGATGCGGTCATCAACCTGGTCGGAATACTGAATGGTGATTTTGCAGCATCGCATGTCGACCTACCCCGCAAGATCGTTGCTGCATGTCACCGTAACGGCATCACGCGTCTAGTCCATATGAGCGCTCTTCATGCCGATACGAACGGCCCCAGCGATTATCTACGCTCAAAGGGCGAGGGCGAGAAGATTGTACAGTCCTCGGGTTTACAGACAACTGTCTTCAGACCATCGGTCATCTTCGGCCCCGGAGACTCCTTTCTCAATCTCTTTGCCGGTCTGGTGAAACAGATGCCTCTGATTCCACTCGCATCCCCGAATGCGAATTTCCAACCGGTCTTTGTAGAGAATGTGGCACAGGCATTTGTTGCAAGTCTCTCTGACCACACGACCTTCGGGCAGCGATACGACTTATGCGGACCCAAGGTCTACAGTCTGCGTGAACTGGTTGAGTATGTGGCGCTGATCACTGGACGAGATCTCACCGTCATCGGACTGAGTGACAGACTCTCCTATCTGCAGGCACTGTTAATGGAGTGGCTGCCCGGCAAGCTCATGACCCGTGATAACTATTATTCGATGAAGGTGGACAGCACCTGCGACTGCGTCGGTAGCGGCAACCTTTCGAACGTATTCGGAATCCGCCCAACCCCATTGGAAGAGGTTGCCCCTTTCTATTTGGCGTTGCAACGACCACGAGATCGGTATACCCATTTTCGCGATCATGCACGACGATAAATAGCCATCCCATGAAGATCTATCTAGTCGGTGGTTCAGTTCGAGACGAGCTGCTGGGGCTGCCCATCAAGGACCACGATTACGTCGTCGTTGGATCCACCCCGGAGGAGATGACACGTCTCGGATACCGCCCGGTGGGCAAGGATTTCCCGGTATTTCTCCACCCCCAAAGCCATGAGCAATACGCTCTGGCCCGCACCGAGCGCAAGATCTCACGAGGCTATAAGGGCTTTGAAGTCTACGCCGCTCCCGAGGTCACTCTGCAAGAGGATCTGGCACGTCGTGATCTGACCGTCAATGCCATTGCCAAGGATCCGGACGGCAATATCATCGACCCATTTAACGGCGTCTCTGACCTCGAGATCGGATTGCTACGCCACGTCAGCCCGGCCTTCAGTGAAGACCCTGTGAGAGTCCTTCGGACAGCTCGTTTTGCTGCACGGTTCGGATTTCGCATTGCCCCAGAAACGCTCTCTCTGATGAATGAGATGGTCCACAATGGTGAGGTGGATGCGCTGGTCCCGGAGCGGGTGTGGCAGGAGCTTTCGCGCGGATTGATGGAGAGTAAGCCCTCACGTATGTTCTATGCATTACGTGAATGTGGCGCTCTCGCACGTATCTTGCCAGAAGTGGATGTCTTGTTCGGTGTACCCCAACCATTGCAGCATCACCCGGAAATTGATACCGGTTTGCACAGCATGCTGGTGATCGATCATGCCGCTTCACAGAATTATTCCTTACCGGTGCGTTTTGCAGCGCTCACTCACGACCTCGGTAAGGGGACAACACCACCACATGAGTGGCCGCGGCATACCGGGCACGAGACTCGTAGCGTACAACTGGTCAAGGATCTCAGCGATCGTATCCGCACACCCAACGACGAGCGTGATCTGGCCCTGCTCACTGCTCGGTATCACGGGGATGTGCATCGGGCGGCGGAACTACGTCCTGATACCATTGCAGACATTCTGCAGTCAGTGGATGCTTACCGCAAACCGGACCGGTTCGAAGAATTTCTGCAGGCCTGTGAGTGCGACTTCCATGGTCGGCCCGGTTATGCTGAGAGGCCCTATCCTCAGTCGGCGCGTTTACGTAGTGCATTCATCGCTGCCAGAAGCGTCGATGCAGGGGCCATTGCCGCTGAACTGGCCAGCACCATTAGCGACCCCAGTCTCCTCTCACCCGCTATCAATTCACGGGTCCGCGAGACCCGCACCGCCGCAATCAAAGCACAGCTGCTGTGATTCCGGGTCGCCTTGATGAAACCACAAATCACCGCGTTGTCACTATGTATCTGAGAATGATAATCCAGTGAGCAGACTTTCCCCTTTCCCATGAAAAAAATTTCCCTCCTCCTTCTCATATGGTCAGCGTGGTTTATGCAGATCGCGATGGCAGAGCCAGCAGTGGATGAGGATATTGAGGTCAAGGTCAAGATCGCAGGAGAGAGCGTGACTGTTGATCTGAGCCTTGTGGTCCCGGCCACTCGTCAAGAGGTCTGGTCGGTCCTAACCGATTTTGGACATATGGCAGACTTTATCTCCAACCTGAAGGAGAGTCGGGTGATCAGCACTTCCGGAAATACACTAAAGATTTTCCAGCGAGGTGTTGCAACCTATGGTCCGATCAATTTTCCATTTGAGTCTACTCGAGAGATACGTCTGACCCCATTTGATAAAATTAAATCCCACATGATCAGCGGCAATATGCGAAAGATGGAGGGAATGACGAGGCTGATTGATGAGGGTGGACAGACTCGGATCATCTATCATACCGATACCATCCAAGAAGTTTGGGTACCTCCCTTAGCAGGGAATCTTTTTATCGAGCACGAAATCCGAGAGCAATTCAAAGAGATGAGAAATGAAATAATGAAGAGGAAGCGAGTGAACACTCCTTCGACACCGATCAAGATCCCTGCACATTGATCGGGTGTGACTGCCCCGTTATCCATCACAAGACAACATAAACCTGAGCGCCCCATCATGAGTAACGATCAGTGATAGAAACAAATAGCCTACCCCCACAAGACTTCTCCACACTCCCCCCTGATCGCGTATTGAACGCGGTGGAAAGCGTCGGATTTCGTAGCGACGGCCGCCTACTAGCACTCAACAGCTACGAGAACCGCGTCTACCAGATCGGCCTTGAAGAGGGCGCTCCACTGATTGCGAAGTTCTATCGGCCGAAGCGGTGGACCGATGCGGCCATACTTGAGGATCATTCCTTCGTGCAAGAACTGGTCGATCACGAGATTCCAGTGGTGCCGGCGATGTTACTGAATGGAAAGACTCTGCATACTTTTGAGGGGTTTCGGTTCTCCGTTTTCCCAAAACATGGTGGCCGAGCACCCGAACTAGAAGGCCGCTCGACGTTAGAATGGATGGGGCGATTCTTGGGGCGCATTCACGCGATCGGCTCCCTCAAACCATATCAAGAACGTCCCACTCTAGATATCAAGAGCTTTGGTGAACAACCACGCGATTATCTCCTCTCTCATGAATTCATTCCGGCCGATCTCGATACAGCCTATCGCAGCGCAGTCGACCTTGCGCTGGAGAGTGTCCGATACTGCTTTACCCGTGCGGGTGAAGTGGCTAGCCTGCGCTTGCACGGAGACTGCCATGTGGGCAACGTGCTATGGACGGATCAGGGTCCTCATTTTGTAGACTTTGATGACAGTCGAATGGGACCTGCGGTGCAGGATTTATGGATGCTATTGTCGGGCGACCGCGCAGATATGGTCCGTCAGTTAACCGATGTGCTGGCCGGGTATGAAGACTTCTGTGATTTCAATGAACGAGAACTCCACCTGATCGAGGCACTGCGGACCCTACGACTGATTCATTATGCGGCATGGCTCGCACACCGCTGGGATGACCCCGCCTTCAAGCAGGCATTCCCCTGGTTCAATACACAACGGTATTGGCAGGACCGTATTCTCGAATTGCGCGAACAGATTGCACTGATGGATGAGCCGCCTCTGTGGAAGGCATAAATCATCGACTCTGAAGGGATCCAGAATCTCTCTCAAAATAAAATCGGCATGAACAATCAGTCCATTCTTTGCCCTTGCGGCGATGCCAATAAAGAATATACCGACTGCTGTGCCCGCTATCTGAACGGTCGTGAGGATGCTGCTACTGCAGAAGCATTGATGCGTTCTCGATACACTGCATACACGCTCGAGAATGAAGATTATCTACTCGCGACCTGGCATCCGAGCACCCGCCCAGATTCACTTAAACTGGCGGACGGCCCTCACAAGAAATGGTTAGGGCTACGAGTCAGTCGTCATGAACAGACTGGGGAGAATCATTCAGTTGTAGAGTTTGTCGCGCGCTACAAGGTGGGAGGGCGTGCCCACCGGCTGCATGAGATCAGCCGGTTCGTTCGTGAGGGAGGGAGGTGGTTCTATGTGGATGGCGAGACATCGCCTGCAACAGGCTAACTATCGCGCTAGTGATGCACGATAAAGCTGCCTTGCCTCTTCCTCCTTGAGAGTGTCGTTAATCTCACGCATCACCCCCTTCATATCGACCGGTTTCTCGACACGCTCGAAGCACCCGGTCAGGACACTCTCCGAGCGGAGTTGGTTCTTTTGGTAGAGAGACCATATCTCCATACCATAGTCAGTCGTCAATAACTCGGGCGCAAAGCGACCGAAGTAAATAGCCAGATTTTCAACATCCCGGAGCAGCATCTTGCAGGCCTGGTTGTTGGCAGCTGCATCGATGGCCTGAGGAAGATCGATGATGACGGGCCCTTCGCTATCGACCAGTATGTTGTATTCTGATAAGTCGCCATGCACCACCCCGGCGCAGAGCATACGCACCACCTGAGTGATCAGTATACGGTGGTACTCGCGTGACAGATCTGGGGTAAGCATCAGATCATTCAACCGCGGCGCAGCATTCCCCTCTCCATCGGTCACGAGCTCCATCAACAGCACGCCCTCATGGAAGTTATACGGTTTAGGAACGCGTACACCTGCAGCTGCAAGGCGGTACAGGGCATCTACCTCTGCACTCTGCCAGGCCTCCTCCTGCGCTTTGCGTCCATAGCTGGTTCCCTTTTCCATGGCCCGAGCGCGACGGCTATTCTTCACCTTGCGGCCTTCGGTATAGTCAGTACTTTGGCGGAAGCTCCGCTTATTGGCCTCTTTGTAAACCTTTGCGCAGCGCACTTCTTCTCCGCAGCGGACTACGAAGACTGCGGCCTCTTTTCCGCTCATCAGCTGCCGAATGACCTCGTCAACTAGGCCATCTTGGATCAACGGTTCAATTCTCTTGGGGGTTTTCATCAGTGTCGCGTTACTCTCAAATTTTCCCGTTCGCCCTGAAAAAAATCGCTACTAAGCAGGAACACATGGAATATACAGGAAAGGATAGAGCCTGTGACCTTCCAGTACGCTATTAAGACCACCGGTCTTGGGGCTACCCATCATTGTCACTCATCCCCACAGCACGAACCACGGCCATCGAATGGGATCCTACTTCGTTCTGGATGAACCACCTTTTGAAATGAATAGCATGAACCTTGCCAGTGGCCATCTGAATATGATTATGTATGCGATATGCATCGCCACAAATACCATCATCAGATTCGAGAGGGCCTCATGAGCCTCCTCGAGAAGACCATCTTCCTCATCCCCCTCATTCTCATGTTCCCCTTTAAACGCGGACTTCAAATCCCGTTTCTTGTCCCCATCAGCATAGGCCGGCGCGATTACCTCAGCAGCAGCTGTCATACCGACAGTCTTACCCCGATCGAGAGCAACCCCTGTGACGGTAGCCCCGATTAATGACAAAAAAATCCCCAGCATTAGCGTCTTACTGATGGCCGGGTGACTCAGGAAGTTTCTGGCACTCAACCCTTCGAACGAGGGGTGGAATCGTGTCAGTCCAAACTGACTCTCTCCACTCAACGTCCAGAGTAATCGCAAAACAATAATGCTCCCTACGCTATATCCAAGCCAGGCATGAACCACCTCAAGCTCGCCCGTCACAAAGGATAGAAGGGCAAGGACTGCCTGCGTAGCGTGGCATGCCCGGATGCGGTGGATGGCACTCATGCGAGAATGTTGCTCCTGTCGATTTGTAGGTGTTGGTCAGAGAACTGCTCGCACTAAAACGTCCCTCTCAACCATTCAAGTAACAAGTTGAGATACGACCTCCTCAGAATAAATGCTTGCAAACTATCACCATCTTAATTTACCAGTCCCAGAGCATAGTCATGCGTTGCGGCAATGGCCAAGACTGATACTGCAATAAATATCATAGTACGGTTTAGAGAATGTTGCCGTCATAGAGGTGATCTTTCCACTCACATCATCACAACCGCGTATTACCCTCTCTCTTCCTGATAGCGCTCACTGCAGGGATGGAGAGGGATCAAAAGGATCTACCTGCAGATTCTTACCTCTTTCATATTTCTGTAACAAACCCCGTGTATATTCCGGTCAATATGATTTTTTCTCCCATTAAAATCTTTGATCGTACGATCAATCTAATATTCGGGGTGTTGCTGCTTTTTATCACCATCGGGGTTGCTGCCGGTGTCGTTAATTTATTCTTGCAGTTACGCGATCTGGTTACAAATACCGATATCACAGGACACTACGTCCGCCTTGTTTCGGATGTCTTGACTCTGTTTGTATTGATCGAACTCTCTCGCTCCCTTGTCTCCCATTTTGACGAGCACCGCCTACGTCTAACATTTATTGCAGATGCTGGTATTGTATTTGTTCTGCGTGAGATCATGATCCAGCTATTTGAACATAAGATCTCGGCAGACGAGATTTATGCCTTGAGTGCTTTACTGCTGGTGTTGGGCTGTCTTCGAACCGCAGCAGTCTTAGTCTATCAACGTGAGAAGCGTCTCTTAGTTAAAAGCAGCAGGGTCAAGCAACCTTTTATGCAAACACCGTGAATAAATTTGTTCGCTGATCCGAGAAAAAATTTATTCACTACCCTCATTCAGAGGCATTCTCCGCATTTAATAAAGTCTTCATAAAACCTTCATCGAAATGCAATCTCTTGTAGTTACTCTGAAACTCTCTAAATAACGTCTACTGCCGGAGGGTCTTCATATGATATCTGCCCGTGCCACTATCATGACTGCAATCCTCGTCCCTGTTCTCACCCACTCGCCCCCCACATTTGCAGGGTATCTTGATACAACTTTAGGTGGGTTCATGATGCTCGCCCATCTGAATCTAGCCATCATCGTATTCTTAGGATTCTATGTGTCGACCAGTCTAAAAAAGGTCAGACATAATCTCGCCAGAAAGAATGAACCTAAGAACGTACCCGATCTAATCAAGCACAACGATCAATCAGTAGATCAATCCAGCAGTGCTCTTATCGATGTTCTGAGACTACGCACCAACCAAGAACGAGACTCGCGTAATGAGACCAAGGCTCTGCCGAGGGCTTGGCCGGAGAAGTCAGTTCAGTCCAGACTCCACCCGCATAATATTGATGCTTGCTGGATTAAGACCAGTAAAGAATCCCACTATGTGAGTGGTCCCGGCAGTCAGAGTATTGGCACATGAGTTTCGAGTGGATAGCCTTCCTTATGCGACGACAGGTCTAAAAATAACCTTGCTATACCTGGCACATCTCTCTCACCCATACCCTCTTCGGATGCCGCATGAATCGCCCCCTGTCAGAAGACGTTTGTTGAGAGCAGAAAAGGTTACCTCTCACATCGGAAAAAACTTCAACCCACTGGCTCTGCTGTGTAGACGCCGGTCAGATGCGTTGAGAAGTTACTAGACCATCGGACTAATTCGATCGAGGTGATCTGTCGGTCAGCGCGGTTTGCGAGGAGCGTTGGCGAACAAGCGGTCGTAAAGAAAGTTAGGAAGCAGTCTTAGCGCCCGTGCAACGATCGCCATTTGCCAGGGAATCACGGCGTATAGCTTTCTACGATCGATGACACGGATGATTTTATCGGCCATATCTTCAGCCGACATGAGGAAGGGCATGTAAAAAGGGTTACCCGCTGTCATCGGAGTGATGATATAGCCCGGGCAGACAGTGATGACGGAGACGCCGCTTCCGTGCATCTCCACTCTTAAGCTTTCTAAATAAGCAATGGCAGCCGCTTTTGACGCGGAGTAAGCGCCGCCCCCGGGCAGTCCTCGGTATCCTGCAACACTGGCGATTCCGACCAGACGACCGTTCCCAACCGTGCGCATATGACTGATGAATGGTTGAAAGATGTGGAGCATGCCGTTGACATTGGTGGCAAGAATATCCGCAAAAACCTCACTATCTTCGGCATATTCGGTCAGTACGCCGCGGCTGATGCCGGCATTAGCAATGACAATATCCGGCTGACCGTGGTGTAGTACAAAATCGTGTGCAACCGCTTGCATGGCATCAGAGTCACGCACATCTGCGACATAAATGGCTGCATTGGGAATCTCTTGAGAGAGGTCCTTCAGCAGCTCCCTACGACGAGCTATCAGCCCCAGGGTCGCACCTTGTTTTGCGTACTGCAAAGCAAGGGATCTACCCAGACCGCTGGAAGCGCCGCTGATGAGGACTGTTAACGACACTCTGGCAGTGTCAGGAGGCTGTCTGACATGCTACTTCTTCACCCTCTCCTTGCGCACTTTCAGGATCAACTCTTCCAGCGTTCTGATGGTGTCTTGCGGCGTACCGCCCATCTTGCCACTGGTCAGGTATCTACCATCCACCACCAATGCGGGTACGCCAGTGAGGTCGTAATCCTTGGACATCTGGGCCGACCGAGTTGCCTGATTCTGAACAGAGAAGGAGTTGTAGGTATCGACGAACTTCTGCCGCTCGATACCCTGCCTTGCCATCCAGTCGAACAGCATTTCATCCTTGCTCAGGTCGATCTTGTCTAGGTGAATGGCATCGTAGACTTTATCGTGTAGCCTCTCTCTAATACCTAGCGCTTCCATCGCGTAGAAGGTCTTAGTGCCGGGAATCCAGTTAGCACGGAACACCGCCGGGATATAGCGAAAACTCACATCCTTAGGCGCTTTTTTCTGCCAGGCCTGAATCAGTGGATGCAGGTCATAACAGTGCGGACATCCGTACCAGAAGAATTCGAGTACTTCAATATTCTTGCCGCTCTCAGTCGGCCGTGGTTCGGTCAGGGTTGTATAGTCACGACCCTCCACAATCTCGGCTCGGACGCTCGAGACTGTTACTAAACCCAAACCAATAAATAACAACAATGTCGTAATAAAACGTATCGGCTTCATTTTTTTCCTCGCGATAAAAATTGAATGCGGATTACTGTGACCCTTCATGCACCTTGACTAGACTGGTCTGAATGCCATTCTGTTGAAGGGAGGAACGTACCCGACTCACCTCACCGATCTCCGCAAAGGGTCCCACACGTACCCTGTGCCAGATCCCCCTATCTGCCAGATCAACCACCTGGACGCCGGCCTCCAGTCCCATCATCGCGAGCTTCGCTTTCAAATTCTCGGCATCCTCGGCACTTTGAAATGATCCCGCCTGAATGAAGTAACTATCCTTAGACGAGGGCTGTGGAACGGCCTGATGTGTCTGCTGCTCGGCAGCCGGTTCCGTAGCGCCGGGTAGGATCTTGTAAAACTCGAACCGAGGCTTTCCATCCTCAGTCTGCACCGATTTGTCGTCTTTCCCGGTTACCTGACCACCCTTTGGAATAATCGGGTTTAGTTCGCTCTTGACTACACTATCAGCCGCCCTCTCCTGTGTAATGAATGGACTCTGAGTCTGGTTCATATACATCCAGATGCCCATCGCACTGATCAGACCCAATGCATAACCAATAAACAACCCCAGCACCAAAGAGCCACGCTTACCGGAATTTTTGGAGCTAGATGGTTCTTTGTAATCCCGACTCATGGAAATCCTTCATGGAGTTTATCTGCCCGATCACATCTTGTCGGGCGCGCTGACGCCCAACAGTGTCAGCCCATTCACCAGCACCTGCCTCACCGCCGCAATCAAGGCTAGACGCGCGTGCCGCAGCGGCACCTCAGGAACCAGGAATCGAGTTGCATTATAGTAACTGTGGAATTCAGCTGCCAGTTCTCGTAGGTAGAAAGCGATCAGGTGTGGAGAGAGTTCTCTTGCTGCCGCATCCACCGTCTCGGGATAATCGATCAGCCACTGCAACAGCGCGAGCTCTGCTGGACTGGTAAGAAGGCTGGTATCGACTGTTGCCAGCATCGATGGGTCCTCTCCCCACTGGGTCAGAACGCTGCAGACACGGGCATGGGCATACTGCACGTAATAGACTGGATTCTCATTACTCTGCGATTTAGCCAAGTCCAGATCAAAGTCCAGATGCTGTTCACTCTTACGCAGCACATAAAAGAATCTTGCTGCGTCATTACCCACCTCCTGGCGTAACTCCCTCAGCGTTACAAACTCGCCCGATCGGGTGGACATGGCCGCCTTCTTGCCGTCTCGATAGAGTACCGCAAACTGCACCAAAGCGACCTCAAGCCTCGCAGGGTCGAGCTCCAGCGCCTGTAAGGCTCCCTTCACACGCGGGATATAACCATGGTGGTCAGCGCCCCACACATCGATGACACGATCAAAGCCACGTTCAAATTTATTAAGGTGGTAAGCAATATCGGAGGCAAAATATGTAAACTCACCATTCTCGCGTCTCACAACACGGTCCTTCTCGTCGCCGAAATCGGATGACCGAAACCACATCGCTCCGTCTTGCTGGTACAGATAATCTTTCTGTTCGAGTAGCTGAACTACGTGAGCCACTAGTCCGCTGTCGAACAATGACCGTTCCGAAAACCAGTTATCGAATACCACACCGAACTCCATCAAGTCGTTGCGGCAATCACCCAACTGCTCGGTCAAGACAAAGTTATGGATGTACGCATAATCCTGTCCCAATAGTTTTTTTGCGCCGGCGATCAGGCTATCAAGCTGGGCCTCACCAGAGCCCTCCTCTGTTGCAGGAGGCATCTCTGCAAATAGCAATTCTGACTGGTGTACGTATCGATCACCGTGCGCCTCACGAATCAAGCTCGCCATATCGCGTACGTAGTCACCTTGATAGGCATTCCCAGGAAAGGCGATCTCGGCACCTCCCATCTCCAGATATCGTAACCAGGTTGAGAGTGCCAGAATATCCATCTGACGACCCGCGTCGTTGATATAGTACTCACGCTCAACGGTGAATCCCGCGGCCGTCAGCACATTGGCCAGACTCGCACCAAATGCTGCACCACGCCCATGGCCGACATGTAGCGGCCCGGTGGGGTTAGCTGAAACGAACTCCACCTGAATTTTTTTACCCGACCCGATGTCGGTGTGGCCGAAATGATCTCCACCCGTCAGGACGTGGCCCGGAAACTGTTGCTTTGAAGAGGTCTTAAGAAATAAATTGATGAATCCTGCGCCCGCGATCTCGATCTTTTCTAGATGAGGTGAGTCTGGCATCGCTTCAATTAACAAAGCGGCAACTTCTCTCGGACTCTTGCGCAGCGGTTTAGCCAACTGCATCGCAAGATTGCAGGAATAATCTCCGTGGCTGGCTTGTTTGGGCCGTGCAAACTCGACAATGACACCCTGCTCCGTTGGTGCAACTACATGCAGAGCATGGTGCAAGATTTCACTTAAGTGAGACTTAAAATTAGGTTGGGGTGACCGGGTCATGGTTACGTCATGTCAGCAGATTGTTTATACAACCTCTATTATAGCGGGGTTGGTAAGAGTTACGTTCACCAGTTTAGTCGGTGCAATCATCAAGATAAGTTACAGCGAAGAACAAGATGAATTCAAAAAAAGATGTGGTCGTAATCGGCGCCGGGGCCGCTGGCATGATGTGCGCACTGGAAGCTGGTAAGCGGGGTCGCAAGGTGCTGTTACTGGACCATGCGACCCATCTCGCTGAAAAAATCCGCATCTCTGGCGGAGGTCGTTGCAACTTTACCAACCGTTATGCTGGTCCAGATGATTTTCTGTCTCATAACCCCCACTTCTGCCGTTCTGCATTGGCACGATTCAGTCCTCAGGACTTTATCGTCTTGGTGGAAAAATATGGCGTCCATTACCACGAGAAAAAGTTGGGTCAGCTCTTTTGCGATGAGAGCTCCCAGCAGATTATCGACCTACTGCGGAAGGAGTGTTCGGTGGCAGGAGTGGAGTGGAGGATGCCGTGCTTGGTTCAGAGTATCAGTCTGCCTGAGCCCGGTCCTGACAGCGGTGGCAGGTTTCTGCTTAAGACCGATCAAGGTAGCGTGATCACCGATTCACTGGTGATCGCAACAGGAGGACTGTCCATCCCGCAAATCGGCGCCAGTCCATTCGGTTATCGTGTCGCTGAGCAGTTCGGCATTGCGGTGACCCCACTACGCCCGGGATTGGTCCCTCTGACATTCGCACCTGAACAGCTCCTCCAGTTTGCCGGACTGACAGGGGTGACGATTGATGCTGAGGTCAGTTGTAACGGAAAGCATTTCCGTGAGAACGTATTGATCACTCATCGCGGCCTGAGCGGACCCGCGATATTACAAATCTCCTCCTATTGGCTGCCTGGCGATGTAATCCATATCAATTTATTACCAGATCTCAATCCGGCCGCGTTACTACTCGATCAACGACATAGCTCCACCATGCTGCCCAATCTTCTCGCGCAATATCTGCCCAGACGGTTCACCCAAGCCTGGTGTGATTCCACCCCCGCAACACAGCCTCTGCGGATGCTACAACACTACACCGAGCGTGAGCTTCAAGAGATCGCGGCACAACTTCAGGATTGGCCGGTTATACCGAGCGGTACTGTGGGTTACAGAAAGGCGGAGGTGACACTCGGTGGGGTCGATACGCGTGAGCTGTCATCCAAGACAATGCAATCAGAAAAAGTGAGTGGATTATATTTTATCGGAGAGGTGCTCGATGTGACCGGCCATCTGGGTGGATTCAACTTTCAGTGGGCATGGTCATCAGGATACGCAGCTGGACAGTTTGTATAGCCCTACGATTAACGCCCTCGCCCACCAGAACGTTTCACCGAAGGCGTTTTGCCGGTCGGTGTGTGAGAAAACCCTGCTGTACGTCTTGCTGCCGGCTTAGCACTCGTCCGCCCGCTTGGCTGGCTACGTGAGGATGACCCGCCCCGAGGGCCTCCGCTACGTCCATTAATGATCGGTTCGGCCTTGATGCGAGGATCTGGCTCGAAACCAGCGATAATTTTACTGGGCAGATCTCGCTTGATCAGTCTCTCTATATCGGACAGCAGTTTACGCTCATCCACGCACACCAACGATACCGCATCACCCTCTGCCCCAGCGCGGCCCGTGCGACCAATGCGGTGGACATAATCCTCTGCCACATTGGGGAGCTCAAAGTTAACCACATGAGGCAGATCGCTGATATCAATACCACGTGCGGCGATATCCGTTGCCACC
>Ga0209553_1000355_pt1 | contig 24102 bp, 17 predicted proteins | sample LauGreFBDMM110DN_2_FD_188217 | JGI IMG/M metagenome (GOLD analysis project Ga0209553, IMG submission 188217) | Freshwater lake microbial communities from Lake Michigan, USA - Fa13.BD.MM110.DN (SPAdes) (version 2) | ecosystem: Environmental > Aquatic > Freshwater > Lake | place: Lake Michigan...
TAAATAAAGCAACTCCAGTTAGGTTAGAAATGCCAGTGCGAAATGTTAATCGAACTGTTGGAACTATGTTGGGTGCTGAGATAACCCGTAAATATGGTGGATCTGGTTTACCTGCAGACACAATTGACATTACTTTCCATGGTTCAGCTGGTCAATCATTTGGCGCCTTTGTGCCATCTGGACTAACACTAAGACTTTATGGTGATAGTAATGATTATGTTGGTAAGGGTTTATCTGGTGGCCGTGTGATTATTAGGCCGGATGAGAAGGCAAAGTTTTTATCAAGTACAAATGTGATTGCTGGCAATGTAATCGGCTATGGCGCAACATCTGGTGAAATAATGATTGCTGGCGTAGTTGGTGAGCGCTTTTGTGTTCGAAACTCTGGCGCAACTGCCATAGTTGAAGGTGTTGGCGATCATGGATGTGAATACATGACTGGTGGAACTGTGCTTGTTCTAGGAAATACTGGTAGAAATTTTGCAGCTGGTATGTCTGGGGGTCGAGCATTTGTATTAGATCTTGATGTGCGATTAGTAAATACTGAGATGGTAGATATATTAGCTCTGCCAGGTGATCAAGAAGAGATTATCAAATCTCATATTTCAAAATTTTACGCAGAGACTGGATCAAAAATTGGTGGTGAGCTAATTAAGGATTGGCAAAGTGCTAAGAAACGTATTTCAATGGTGATGCCACGTGATTACGCTAGAGTTTTAGATGTGATGGCAAAAGCGCAGCGCGAAGGTTTGCCGATCGAGAGCGCAGTTATGGCAGCGATCAATGGGTGATCCAAAAGGATTTTTAACAACTAATCGTGAATTACCAAAGCGTCGACCAGTTGATGTGCGTATTAAAGATTGGAAAGAGGTTTACCAAGAGCAGGAGTTTTCCCATCTTCAAAAACAAGCTGGTCGTTGTATGGATTGTGGAATTCCTTTTTGTCACCAAGGGTGCCCACTTGGCAATTTAATACCAGAGTGGAATGAGTTAATTTGGCGAGGTGAAAAGGCAGAGGCGATTGATCGCCTACATGCAACTAATAATTTTCCAGAATTTACTGGCAGATTATGTCCAGCACCCTGTGAGACTGCTTGCGTAGTGGCAATTAATGCTGAAGCAGTCACTATTAAGCAAGTAGAACTAAGAACAATAGAGGAAGCATTTCTTGAAAAAAGAGTTGTGCCATTAATTCCAGACAGATTATCTGGTAAAACTGTTGCAGTAATTGGTTCCGGTCCGGCTGGACTTGCTGCAGCTCAACAATTAACTAGAGCTGGCCATACTGTTGCTGTCTATGAGCGAGCTGACAAAATTGGTGGGCTATTGCGGTATGGAATTCCAGAATTTAAAATGGAGAAAGCAATAGTTGATCGAAGACTTAACCAAATGGAGCAAGAAGGCACAAGATTTAGAACTGGGATTGAGGTTGGTAAAGATATTACTGGTAGCGCACTACGTAATAAGTATGACGCAGTTGTAATTGCTATTGGCGCAACTAACTGGCGCGATCTTCCTATTCCTGGCAGAGATGCCAAAGGCGTTTATCAAGCTATGGAGTATTTGCCTTGGGGAAATAAACAGGCATTAGATGAATTAGATAGCGAGCCAATAATTAGTGCGAGAGGCAAGGATGTTGTAATTCTTGGTGGTGGCGATACCGGGGCAGACTGTTTAGGAACTGCTATACGACAGGGAGCAAAATCTGTCACTCAACTTGAAATTATGCCAAGGCCTAGTGATGAAAGACCAAGCACTCAACCGTGGCCAACTTACCCAATGATTTACCGAGTAAGTAGCGCCCATGAAGAGGCTGGTGAGCGGATGTATGCAGTTTCAACTCAAGAGTTTGTTAATGACAAGGATGGAAATCTTAAGGGGTTAGTGTTAGTTGAAACTGAATTCATAAATGGCAAGTTCCAACCAGTACCTGGCAGTGAGAAAGAGATTCCAGCAGATTTAGTATTGCTAGCAATGGGATTTACTGGACCTGAAAAGAGTGATCTGCTTACTCAACTTGAGGTTGAATTAGATGAACGTGGGAACATAAAGCGTGATGGCGAGTATGCAACATCAGCTGAGGGTGTTTATGTCTGTGGAGATGCAGGCAGGGGACAATCCCTAATCGTGTGGGCAATTGCTGAGGGGCGAAGTGCTGCAGCAGCCGTTGATACATATCTTTCTGGACACACGCAGCTACCATTTCCAATAGAGCCAACCGCTCGTCCTTTGATGGTTTAAGGTCAATATATGCGCCGCGCAAAAATTGTATGCACATTAGGTCCTGCAGTTGGGTCAATTGAAAAAATCACTGAGTTAATTGATGCTGGCATGAATATGGCTAGATTAAATCTTTCACATGGTAGCCATGATGAACACCAAAAAAGACTTGATCTAGTTAGATCAGCTGCGAAAAAAGCTAACAGAGCTGTTGCAATTTTGGTGGATCTGCAAGGTCCAAAGATTAGATTAGGTAGGTTTTCATCTGGCCCGCATGAGTTATCACGCGGAGATACTTTTACCATTACAACTGATGATATTGCGGGGACAAAAGAGAAGGTAAGTACAACTTATAAAGGTCTACCAGGAGATTGCAAAGCTGGGGATGCAATCATGATTGATGATGGAAAAGTATCTGTTCAAGTAGTTCAGGTTAAGGGTAATGATGTAATTACCAAGGTAATTCAACCTGGAATGGTAAGTAATAACAAAGGTATTAATCTTCCAGGTGTTGCAGTTTCATTACCGGCGTTATCGGAAAAAGATATTGCAGATTTGCGCTGGGGACTAAAGGCTGGCGTTGATTTTATTGCGCTCTCATTTGTGAGAAATGCTGCAGATATAAAGGATATTTATAAGATTATGGATGAGGTTGGAGTTAAAGTTCCGGTTATTGCCAAGATTGAAAAACCACAGGCTGTTGAAAATCTGCAGGAAATAGTTGATGCATTCGATGGGATTATGGTTGCCCGAGGAGATCTTGGAGTTGAATTACCAATTGAAGATGTGCCAATGGTTCAAAAAAGATGTATTACGATGGCAAGAGAGTCAGCAAAGCCAGTAATTGTCGCAACACAGATGCTTGATTCAATGATGAGTAACTCTCAACCTACTAGAGCAGAGGCTACTGATTGCGCTAATGCAGTATTAGATGGAGCCGATGCTCTGATGTTATCTGGTGAAACAAGTGTTGGTGATTTTCCAATTGATGCTGTGAAGGTTATGGCAAGAATTATTGAGAGAACTGAAGAGGTGGCATTAGATCAAATACCACCTCTTAAACACTCACCAGCTACAAAAGCTGGTGCAATTACAAAAGCGGCAACTGAGGTCGGTTCTACAGTTGGTGCAAAGTTTTTAGTCGCCTTTACACAAAGTGGTGATTCAGCAAGGCGAATGTCCAGACTTCGATCACCGATTCCAATGCTGGCACTTACTCCTGAAATTGGAACATATAACCGATTAGCTCTTTCATGGGGAGTTGAATCACTACTTACTGCCTCCGTTAATCACACAGATGAGATGGTTATGCAGGTGGATACCATTTTGATTGAATCTAAGCGAGTTAAAATTGGTGATTTAGTTTTAATCGTCGCCGGTTCACCGCCAGGAATACCTGGTTCGATAAATGCGATGCGAGTTCATAAAATTGGCGATGCTGTAAGCGGGGTCGCTGCGGCTTACCGAAAGTAATTTCGCTAAAAAAAGTAAGACCGATAAACTAACTCTCTCTAACGCCTCGGTACTCCAACGGTAGAGAGGACGGTCTCAAAAACCGTATAGTGTCGGTTCGAATCCGACTCGAGGCACATGAATACTCAAAAAGAAAAAGTAAGAGTGCTTGTTGCCGAGGATGAAACTATCATTCGGTTAGATTTAGTTGAGATGTTAACTGAAGCTGGCTATGAGGTAGTAGCACAAGCAGAAAATGGCGCAATAGCAATTGAACTTGCAAAAGAGTTCAAACCTGATCTTGCAATTTTAGATGTGAAGATGCCAGTAGTTGATGGAATAACAGCTGCTGAACAAATTATTCCAATCGCTCCAGTATTAATGTTGACTGCGTTTAGTCAACGTGAGTTAGTTGAACGAGCTAGGGACGCTGGTGTCATGGCTTATGTTGTTAAACCTTTTTCACTTGATGATCTGATTCCTGCAATTGAGATTGCAATAAGTAGGCATCGGCAGATGAAGCAGCTAGAAAAAGAAGTAGCAGATGTTTATGAACGACTTGAAACTAGAAAGGTTATAGATCGAGCCAAGGGGATTTTAATGAAGGCTATGAATTTATCTGAACCTGAGAGTTACTCGTGGATACAGCGGACTGCAATGGACCGGCGAATCTCGATGAAGGCTGTGGCCGAGGCTGTCATCAACCCCGACGCGATGCCTAATAATTAGGTATTAAGCCTAATATATCTGCATTTATAACAAAACGCTACGTAATATACGAAAGATTTCGGCTTGTCATTTCTAAGCCTTCTGCATTACGCTTCTCATCTCCCTTGCCAGGGAAAACATGAACAGGAAGGCATAAATGAACAAAGGAATTAAAAAGTCACTTGCAGTCGTTACCGCTGCAGCTCTGTCGTTCGGCGCTGTTTTCGCATCATCTGCAAATGCTGCTGGAACTTATACAATCGCCTACCAAGGCCCACTTTCTGGTGGAGAAGCCTCAACAGGTACTGATGAGTTAAACGCAGTTAAGTATGCTGCAAAGGTATTTATGGCCAAAAACAAAGGCTTCAAAATTAATGTTGTAGCCGTTGATGATCAAGGAGATCCTGCTGTTGCAGGAACAGTTGCTCCAGGAGTTGGCTCTAACAAGAAGATCATTGGTCTTGTTGGTCCTGCTTACTCAGGTGCAACTATCGCATCACTTCCTTATTACAAGGCTGGTGGATTAGTAATGATTTCACCATCAGCAACTCGCGTTTCAATTACAGACCCAACATCACCTGATTTCGGCGGACCTGTGTTCCACCGTGTAGTAGGAAAAGATGATTTACAGGGCCCAGCATTAGCTAAGTACGCAACTGCTGGACTTTCAAGTTCAAAGGTGTTTGTTTTTGATGATCAGTCTGCATACGCAGTACCACTACGTGGCTACGTTGAATCAGGCTTGAAAAAAGTAGCTGGAGCAACACTTGTTGGTGGAGATTCTGTTCCAAATACAACAACTGATTTCAGCCCAACTATTGCAAAAATTAAAACAAGTGGTGCAGATGTTGTTATCTACACTGGCTACTACAGCCAAGCAGCTGTATTCATTAAGCAACTTCGTGACTCAGGTTCAAAGGCGTTATTCGCTGGCGGCGACGGAGTCTTCAACCAGGAGTATCCAAAGCTTGCAGGAGCTGCAGCTGAGGGTTCAAAAGTTACTGGTGTAGGTGGACTTGCTGGAATCAGTGCAGCACTAGAAGCTGACTACAAGAAGCAAATGGGTGTTTCATCTGGTGTTTATTCAGTTGAATCCTACGATGCAGCAAACCTTCTTCTTGCCGGAATCAAGGCTGGAAAGACAACTCGAGCAGCAATGCTTAAGTACGTGAAGGCATACAGCGGTAAGAGCGTCAGCGGAAACACAATTAAGTTCGATAAGAACGGTGACGTTTCTTACGGACTATTTGCTGGATTTACCTCAAAGGGTGGAGTTCTAGTAAACACAGGTATCATTAAGTAATACTTAGTACTACTTAATTACCTCTACAAGTTGGTGGGTGTTTTGGAAAACTCTTGAAAAAGAGGGCCAAAGCACCCACACTTGTATAGGCAGATGGTTAAATTAATTGCCTTTTATTTGCTAGGAGAAGAATGTTTGCAGTGCTAATTGACCAGTTCTGGTCTTTAACGATAGCGGGCATTGCTCTTGGATTTATTTATGTTTTAGTCTCCCTTGGCTACACGATGGTTTATGGCGTACTTCGAATGATTAACTTTGCCAACTCTGAGATATTTATGTGGGGCACATTTGGAGCAGTTGTTACCAATCGCGATTTATTTAACTACACGCAAACAAGTGAGCCTGCTACAGGTTTTAGATTACTAGTTGTACTTCTTACCGGCCTACTATTTTCCATGTTTGTCGCCGCCTTAACCGCAGTCTTTGTTGAATTTGTGGCTTATCGTCGCTTGCGCATGCGGGGAACTAACCGACTTGCTACATTAATTTCAGCAATTGGAATATCTATTGCACTAGCCGAAGTTATGCGATTACTTACTGATTCACGCCCGGTTGGCTCACCACGAGTGCTAGAAAAAATTATTTTAACTGAAGTTTGGGGCGCTAACATTCGCCTAGATACGATAATTACTATCATTGCAGCAGCGGTAATTTACTTTATATTAGAGCGCTTTATTAAATTATCCCGCATGGGTAAAGCGATACGAGCAGTATCCCAAAATGAAGACGCGGCAAAATTAATGGGTGTAAACCTAAACAGAGTTATCACAGTGACATTTTTAATCGGTGGCCTTGCTACCGGCGCAGCAGCATTCTTTTACGTTACAGTATTTGAGTATACGAAATTTAATATTGGTTTCACTATGGGGTTGGCAGCATTTACTGCAGCAGTGCTTGGTGGAATTGGAAACATCCGGGGTGCATTCTGGGGCGGTTTAAGTCTTGGATTACTTGAAGTTTATGCATCAGCAGTTCTTGGAACTCAGTGGAAAGCTGTTACTGTTTTTGTAGTTTTAGTTTTAGTTCTTTTATTCAAGCCTAATGGCTTGTTTGGCGAAGCTGTCCAGCAAACGAGGGCGTAAGATATGAAAATTCGTAACTACTGGAACTTGCGTGACTTTGGCGCAAAAATATGGGAGAAATCTAATCGCATTCAGCGGGTAGCAATTTCACTTATTGCAATTTTTCTAGCTGGTTTATTGCCATTCGCTGGAAATGGAATTTTAGCAACCCCAATATCTGCATATGACGCAGTTCTAGTTTATCCTGTCGCAATATTTGTTCTTATGGCGCTGGGTCTAAATATAGTTGTAGGTAAATCTGGAATGCTTGACTTAGGTTACGTTGCTTTCTTTGCTATTGGTGCATACACGATGGCGCTAATGGGAACTCTGACAAGTTTAAATACTTGGCAGATCATGCCTTTTGGAATTGCCTTTGCAATGATTGCTGGAGTCTTACTTGGTCTTCCTACACTGCGTGTGCGTGGAGATTATTTGGCTATTGTAACTTTAGGCTTTGGTGAAATCGTACGTTTAGTAGCTTTGAACTCCTCATGGACAAAGGGACCAAATGGAATTGCTAATATTCCAATGCCTCCTAATGTCGGACCACTTGAATTTGATTTGTTTAATCAAAAAGTATTTTTCTGGGTAACGATGATAATGATATTACTTACTATCTGGATGATTCGTCGCTTAAGCGTGCGTCGGCCAGGCCGTGCCTGGGAGGCAATTCGTCAGGATGAAGATGCAGCAGAGCTAATGGGAATTCCAACACTTAAATATAAGATTTGGTCCTTTACCTTAGGCGCAGCTATTGGTGGTGCAGCGGGTGTGCTTTATGCATCTAAAAACCTGTTTATTGCACCCGAAATGTTTACCCTTAACGTTTCAATATTGATTCTTGCTTGCGTAGTTCTTGGCGGCATCGGTAATATTTGGGGAGTTGTAGTTGGCGCAACTATTATTGGATACCTGCCGGAACGTATTCGGTTTATCTCTGACGCAAGACTTCTTGTCTTTGGAATAGTTCTAGTTATTGTAATGAATTTTAGACCCGATGGATTATTGCCACGCAAGAAACGCGAAAAGGCAATAGTTAAGAAAGGGGTAAATAAATAATGTCAGAGACGCTTCTTTCAATTAAAAATTTAACTATGAAGTTCGGTGGCGTTACCGCCCTTAATGATGTAAATATTGAAGTAAAGAAAGGTGAGATTTTAGCTCTGATAGGTCCAAATGGAGCAGGCAAAACGACAGTTTTTAATGTCATCACAGGTGTTTATAAAGCTACAAGTGGTGTGGTTGCATTTGAGGGAACTGAGATTCGTGATCAAGCGCGATATAAAATTACACAACTTGGACTTGCTCGTACATTTCAAAATATTCGGCTATGGGGAGAGATGACAGCCCTAGAAAATGTTATTACTGCAACTGATGTTCATAAGAAGAGCGGGTTAGTTGGTGCACTTTTTGGTCTACCACGGGCACGACGTGAAGAGCGCGAAAACCGCGAACTTGCTATAGAAATGCTGCGCTTCATTGGAATTGAAGAATATGCCGATCGACTAGCAAAAAATCTACCCTATGGTGTTCAAAGGCGCCTTGAGATTGCAAGAGCACTGGGAACATCACCACGTCTACTTTTACTTGATGAGCCAGCTGCAGGTTTTAATCCAGCCGAAAAAGTTGAGTTAGCTGCTTTGATTAAAAGGATTCGTGATGCTGGATATACAGTGCTTCTAATTGAGCATGACATGTCACTGATTATGGGTATTTCAGATCGCGTTATTGTTCTAGATTTCGGCGCAAAGATTGCAGATGATCTGCCAAGTAAAGTCCAGAAAGATCCTAAAGTTATAGAAGCATATTTAGGGGTGCCAGCTGATGCGTCTTGAAATTAAAGATCTACATGTTCACTACGACAAAATTGAGGCAATTAAAGGAATTTCTGTTGTGGTGAATGAGGGTGAAATTGTCACATTAATTGGCGCTAATGGCGCGGGAAAAACAACAACACTTAAAACTATTTCAGGGCTTCGAAAAGTATCTAGCGGTGCAATTATGTTTGATGGTCAGGACATATCTAAGGTACCGGCACATGAAAGAGTAGATCTTGGTATCTCACAAGCTCCTGAAGGGCGCGGTATTTTTCCAGGCATGACTGTTTTAGAAAACCTTGAGATGGGAAAGTTTCACCGTAAAAACCGTAAAGCTGAAATGAGTGAAGATCTCGATAATATCTACACTTTATTCCCAAGATTAAAAGAACGTAGTTCTCAGGCCGGTGGAACATTATCTGGTGGAGAACAGCAAATGCTAGCGATTGGGCGTGCTTTAATGTCTCGTCCTAGGGTATTACTTCTTGATGAACCATCAATGGGACTTGCTCCACAAATGATTGCTAATATTTTCCGAATTATTACTCAAATTAATAAGCAAGGTGTAACTATTTTGCTAGTTGAGCAAAATGCTCAGCAAGCATTAACCCACGCTCATAGAGCATATGTTCTTGAAACTGGTTTGGTCACAAAAGAGGCAAATGCAAAGGATTTACTAAATGATCCTTACGTAAAGGCTGCTTATCTCGGAACTGGTGCTTAAGAGATATTTTTAACGTATAGCAAGAATTAAGCAAGTAATACGAGCGCTACAAGTACGCTCACCTTTATCATTTGTAATCTCAACTTGATATGAACAGATAGTTTTTCCTAGAGAAATTGCAGTAGCAACCGCAGTTACTACTCCACTCGTTGCAGATTTATGATGGGTAGCATTAACATCAATTCCAACAATTTTTCTATCCGCTCCAGCATGGAGTTGTGTTCCTATTGAACCTAGGCTCTCTGCTAAAACAACGTTAGCACCGCCATGGAGAAGTCCAATTGGTTGGGTATTACCTTCCACTGGCATTGTGCCAACTAATCTCTCAGGTGATGCCTCAATAATTTCGATACCCATTTTTTTATCAAGGGCACCGATACCTCTTTTTCGAATTGCTTCAAGAAAGTCGCTCATGCCTATTAGTTTAACCTGTTACTGCAATTAGAATCCCAATATGAGCACCAGCCAGAGGCGATTACTACTTATCGATGGCCACTCTATGGCTTACCGTGCATTTTATGCTCTGCCTGCTGAAAATTTTAAAACCTCAACTGGGCAACCAACCAATGCGATCTATGGATTTGCAAGCATGCTAATTAATCTAATTAAAGAGGAGAAACCCACTCATATAGCTGTGGCATTTGATGTTTCAAGACGAACATTTCGTACTGAAAAGTTTGCTGAGTATAAAGCAAACCGAGCATCAACTCCGGATGAGTTTCGCTCACAACTATCGCATATTAATGAAATGATCAATGGGTTTGGTATTAAACACTTTGAATTAGAAGGTTATGAAGCAGACGATATTATCGCAACTTTTGCTAAGGTAGCTGAGAAAAAAGGGTTTCAAACTTTAATTTGTACTGGTGATCGAGATTCATTTCAATTAGTAAATGAGAAAACAACAGTTTTATATCCTAAAAAAGGTGTTACCGAGATGAATCGAATGACGCCTGAGGCGGTATTTGAAAAATATGGCTTAACGCCAAAGCAGTATCCAGATTTTGCAGCACTGCGCGGAGACCCAAGTGATAATTTGCCATCTGTTCCAGGAGTAGGGGAGAAGACTGCCACTAAATGGATCGTTGATTATGGGAGCCTTGAAAAATTATTAGAAAAATCAGATGAACTTGGTGGAAAAGTAGGTGAGTCTTTGAGAACAAATATTGAGATGGTAAAGCTAAATCGAGAACTTACTCACTTATTAGATGATGTGAAAATAAATTCTGACATTGATGATCTGGCTTGGGCAGGCTTTGACGCAGTATTAATGAGTTCATTTTTTGAGAAATTAGAAATTAGAGCACTTAAAGAGCGTCTTAAATCTTTACCTCAAATAGGTGGAGAACAAGTTAGTGAAGTTTCTGTAGTTGTTAAAGTGCTTAATTCAAATGAACTCGACTCGATCCTAAGAGATCAAAAAGATCCCATTGCAGTATCACTAGAAGTGATTGAAGAAAAACTTATAAGTTATGCAATTGCCACTAGTGAAAGTGAGGTTTTTAATGTTAATAGCGCTGAAATTGGAAGTTGGATTTCAGATCCAAATCTGCCTAAGTATGTTCATGGGGGCAAATTTGCTTTAAAGAAACTAAAAATGAAAGGGCTAGCATCAGATATTGAACTATTGGCATATTTATTAAACCCTGGCAGTAGAAATCTTTCATTAACTGATCTCGCTGAAAGATTGTTAGGAGTTTCAACTAGTGATGAAAACCTATTTGTAGCTTTTGAGCCAAAAACTGCTGCATGGATATTTACCCTACAAAAAGAACTTGAATCTGAAATCAAAGCAAAGGCAATGTATGACTTATATTCCAATCTCGAACAACCAACGCTATTACTACTTTCTCAAATAGAGGAGACTGGGATAGCAGTTGACCAGATTAAATTAGCAAAGTTATCCGAACAGTTTTTAAAGATTGTTTCAGAGGAAACAAATTCTGCATATAAAGAAGCTGGGCATGAATTTAATGTTAATTCCCCAAAGCAGTTACAAGCAGTTTTATTTGACGAATTAAAGCTTCCAAAGACTAAGAAGATTAAAACTGGCTTCACAACTGACGGTGAAAGCTTAGAATGGCTTGCTGTTAAGACTAAGCATCCATTACTTAAACACTTACTTAGAATTAGAGAGGTGAGTAAATTACTTGCCACAGTTGATGGATTAATTGGGGCGACGGCATCTGATGGCAGAATCCATACAAGTTTTCAGCAAACGGTTGCCGCAACGGGTCGTCTTTCATCAACTGAGCCAAACCTTCAGAATATTCCGATTAGAACTGATGAAGGTCGGCGAATTAGAGATTGCTTTATAGCCCAAAAGCCATATGAGAATTTATTAACCGCTGATTACAGTCAAATCGAAATGCGTATTATGGCCCATCTTTCTAATGACAAAGGTTTAATAGAAGCATTTGAATTAGGGGAGGACTTGCATTCAACTGTGGCATCACAAGTTTTTGGAGTTAAATCTACAGAGGTAGATTCTGAAATGAGGCGAACTATAAAAGCTATGTCTTACGGATTAGCTTATGGGTTATCTTCATTTGGCCTTTCACAAACCTTAGATATAGATCCAGCTGCTGCAGCTGAGTTAATGAGCAAGTATTTTGAAAGATTTGGCGGAATTAGGGATTATCTTAAAACTGTTGTAGTAGCAGCTCGAGAAAAAGGATATACCGAAACTGTTTTAGGTAGACGGCGATATCTCCCTGATTTAAATCATGAGAACCGCCAACGCAGAGAAATTGCTGAAAGAGCAGCTCTAAACGCACCGATTCAGGGATCAGCAGCAGATATTATTAAAATTGCTATGCTTAATGTTTCAAAAGAAATTAATGATAATCAACTAAAATCTAGATTACTGCTACAAGTTCATGATGAATTAATCCTTGAGGTAGCACAAGGTGAGAAAGATAAGCTTGAAGAAATAGTCAAAATCCAGATGGCCAATGCTTACCAATTAAGAGTTCCGTTAGATGTAAATATTGGGTTTGGTTTGAGTTGGGATTTAGCAGCTCATTAAAAATAATCCTTTAGATAATGAGAATTTAATGGATTATTAGATAAATAGAGCAAATATTTAGTGCGGATTTGAAAAAAACACCCAATTATCAGGCGTGAATCTGATCTTAGGCTTTCCAGTTTGACCCTGCGCATACTTGGAAAGTAACCTTGCCCGTCCCTGTCCCTACTAGTTGAATTACCCTCGGAGTACACCCACCTAATGACCCCCTCTCAAATTGCTGTAAATGATGTTGGATCTGCAGAAGATTTTTTAGCCGCTATCGAAAGCACAATCAAAAATTTTAATGACGGAGATTTAGTCTCAGGAATTGTTGTTCAAATCGATCGCGAAGAAGTATTACTTGATATTGGTTATAAAACAGAGGGTGTAATTCCATCTCGTGAGCTATCTATTCGCCACGATGTTGCTCCAAGTGAGTTAGTAAAAGTAGGAGATCGCATTGAAGCGTTAGTACTTCAAAAAGAGGACAAAGAAGGCCGTCTCATTCTTTCTAAGAAGCGTGCTCAGTATGAGCAAGCCTGGGGAGATGTTGAAGGAAAGAAAGAACGTGATGAAGTTGTTACAGGAACTGTAATTGAAGTTGTTAAGGGTGGCCTAATCGTTGATATCGGTCTTCGTGGTTTCCTTCCTGCATCGTTAGTTGAAATGCGTCGCGTAAGAGATCTAACTCCATACATTGGCCAACAAGTTGAGTGCCGTATTATCGAGTTAGATAAGAACCGAAATAACGTAGTTCTTTCTCGTAGAGCATTTCTTGAGCAATCACAATCTGCCTCACGAACTACATTTTTAAATCAACTAACTAAAGGTCAGGTTCGATCTGGTGTTATTTCATCAATCGTTAACTTCGGTGCATTTGTTGATTTAGGTGGAGTTGATGGATTAGTTCACGTATCTGAATTATCTTGGAAGCATATTGACCACCCATCTGAGGTCGTAGAGGTTGGCGATGAGGTAACAGTTGAAGTATTAGAGGTAGATTTTGAAAGAGAGCGTGTATCACTTTCACTTAAAGCTACTCAAGAAGATCCTTGGCAAGCATTTGCCCGCACCCACACAATTAATCAAGTTGTACCTGGTGAAGTTACCAAACTAGTTCCATTTGGTGCTTTCATTAAGGTATTTGAAGGAATTGAAGGTTTAGTTCATATCTCAGAACTTGCTGAACGCCATGTTGAAATTCCAGAGCAGGTAGTTCAAGTTGGGGATAAGTTATTTGTAAAGATTATTGATATTGATTTAGAGCGTCGCCGTATTTCCCTTTCATTAAAGCAAGCTAATGAAGGTCAAGAAGTTGAGGTTGAAGCATTTGATCCAACACAATATGGAATGCCTGCTCGGTATGACGCTGCTGGAAACTTTATTTATCCAGAAGGATTTGATTCAGATACTCAAGAGTGGAAGCCTGGCTATGAGAGTCAACGTGAAGAGTGGGAGCGTCAGTACGCTGAAGCGCAATCACGTTTTATGGCACACAAGAAGCAAAAGTCTGAGGCTAAGGCAGCAGATGCTGCAGCTCCTGCCGCACCTGCGGGCGAGTAAGGTTTAACTTAAATTTGGCCTCGGGAAACTGGGGCCATTTTTTTATTGTGTAGGGTTTAACTTATGTTATTAGTCGCTTTAACAGGTGGAATCGGATCCGGCAAAACTATGGTCGGTGAGATTTTTGCTGAACTTGGGGCGCTAGTAGTTGATTCAGATCAACTAGCACGTGAGGTTGTTGAGCGAGGAAGTAAGGGCTTTGATCTAATAGTTACCGAATTCGGTGATGAGATTCTTAAAAATGGGGATTTAGATCGCGCTGCATTAGCCTCTTTAATATTTAAGGATCCAAAAAAGCGCGCCAAGTTAGAGGAGATTACCCATCCTCTAATTCGACAATCTTTTGCAAAAATAGTTAGTTCTGCAGGTAGTGATTCAATTATCATTAATCAAATTCCTTTACTTGTTGAATCAAAGCATGATTACAAATTTGATCATGTAATTACTATTTCTGCACCTGAAAAATTACGAACCGAGCGTCTACTAAAGCGAGGTTTAACACTTACCCAGATTGATCAAAGAATGAAAGCCCAAGCAACAGATGCTCAGCGAGAAGTGATTTCAGATACTGTGATAGTTAATGATAAATCTGAGCAAGAATTACTTGCCCAGATTGAGAAGGTTTGGGAAAGCCTTAAAAACAAAAGTAAGAGTAAGTAATGAGGCCAATAACAGATTTGACCCGACGGGTTGAGCCATTTCAAGTTATCAGCGATTATGTCCCATCCGGTGATCAACCAACTGCAATAGCAGAGCTAGTTCAGCGTTTGGCAAAAGGAGAGCAAGATGTTGTATTGCTCGGAGCAACTGGAACTGGAAAATCTGCAACAACTGCTTGGTTAATAGAACAAGTACAGCGTCCAACACTAGTTATGGCGCCAAATAAAACTCTAGCCGCTCAGTTAGCAAATGAATTTAAAGAGCTATTACCAAATAATGCTGTTGAATACTTTGTTTCTTACTATGACTATTACCAACCTGAAGCATATGTTCCTCAAACCGATACGTTTATTGAAAAGGATTCATCTGTAAATGATGAGGTCGAAAGGTTACGCCACTCAGCTACAAATTCCTTACTAACTAGGCGAGATGTGATTGTGGTAGCAACCGTCTCCTGTATTTATGGTTTAGGAACTCCGCAAGAGTATGTAGATCGAATGGTGCGTTTAAAAGTTGGTGATTTTATTGATCGAAATCAATTACTCCGTAAATTTGTTGATATTCAATATAAACGAAATGATATGGCTTTTGAGCGGGGCACATTCCGTGTTAGGGGCGACACAATTGAAATTATTCCAATGTATGAAGAATTGGCACTTCGAATTCAAATGTTCGGGGATGAAATTGAAAAAATAATGACTCTTCACCCATTAACCGGTGAAATCATTAGAGATGAAAGTGAAATGTATGTATTCCCGGCAACTCACTATGCCGCAGGTCCTGAAACAATGGAGCGAGCAATTGGTGAGATCGAGGCTGAATTAGCAAAGAGAGTAGATGAGTTTGAAAGAGCTGGAAAATTACTTGAAGCTCAGCGAATTAAAATGCGAACAACTTTTGATTTAGAGATGATGAGGCAATTAGGGTTCTGTTCTGGAATAGAAAATTATTCTAGGCAATTAGATGGACGAGTGGCTGGTTCTGCTCCAAACTGTTTACTTGATTACTTCCCAGAGGATTTTTTAGTTGTAATTGATGAATCACATGTCACGGTGCCACAAATCGGCGCCATGCATGAAGGTGATGCTGCCAGAAAGCGAACATTAGTGGAGCATGGGTTTCGCTTACCAAGTGCTATGGACAATCGTCCACTTAAGTTTGCTGAGTTTCTAGAAAGATGTGGCCAAAAAGTTTATTTATCAGCTACGCCTGGAAAATATGAGTTAGAAAAAACTAATAACAGTGTGGTTGAACAGGTAATTAGACCTACTGGACTAATTGATCCAAAGATTATAGTTAAACCAATTAAAGGCCAGATTGATGATTTGGTTAATGAGATTAAAATTCGAGCTGAAAAGAATGAGCGTGTTTTGGTTACAACACTAACTAAAAAAATGTCAGAGGACTTAACTGACTATATGTTAGGTCTGGGCGTTAAAGTTAGATATTTACATTCTGAGGTTGATACTCTGCGAAGAGTTGAATTATTACGTGAGTTAAGAACAGGTGAGTATGACGTATTAATTGGAATTAACTTATTGCGTGAAGGCTTAGATTTACCTGAAGTCTCATTAGTTGCCATATTAGATGCTGATAAAGAAGGATTCTTAAGATCTGCTACATCATTAATTCAAACAATCGGGCGAGCAGCGCGAAATGTCTCTGGTGAGGTTCATATGTATGCAGATAACATGACGAAGTCAATGACTCGTGCCATTGATGAGACAAATCGCAGGCGTGCTAAGCAGGTCGCTTATAACAGCGAACATGGAATCGATCCGACTCCGCTGCGCAAGAAAATTGCCGATATCACTGATTTAATCGCAAAAGAGATAGATGACACAGACGATTTGGCCGCCACAAACAAAAAAAGTGGATTTACTAGTGGTGTTCATAGTAAAAATGCTCATTCACTTCCAAGGCGGGAGCTAATTGCATTAATTGAGTCACTTACTGACCAAATGAAATTAGCAGCAGCGGAATTGAGTTTTGAACTAGCAGCTAGGTTACGTGATGAAATTCGAGAATTAAAGCGGGAATTAAAAGGAATGCAGGAGGCGGGTAACTAATGAACGATCGTTTAATAGTTCGTGGTGCCCGCGAGCACAATCTTAAAAATGTTTCACTTGATATGCCTCGCAACTCACTGATTGTCTTCACCGGTCTATCGGGCTCAGGCAAGTCATCATTAGCATTTGATACTATTTTTGCGGAAGGTCAGCGAAGGTATGTTGAATCCCTTTCTGCTTACGCTCGACAATTCTTGGGGCAAATGGATAAACCAGATGTTGATTTTATTGAGGGTTTATCACCAGCAGTTTCAATTGATCAGAAATCTACTAATCGAAACCCACGCTCAACAGTTGGAACAATTACAGAAGTTTATGATTATCTGCGCTTGCTTTTTGCACGTGCTGGTAAACCGCACTGCCCTACATGTGGCAAAGCTATTGCAAAACAAACTCCGCAAAATATTGTCGACCAGATTATGCAAATGCCAGAGGGAAGTAAATTCCAAGTTTTGGCTCCAGTTATTAGAGCGCGCAAGGGTGAGTTCTTGGATCTTTTTAAAGATTTTACAACCGCAGGATATTCAAGAGTTCGAATAAATGGAAATGTGTTTCAAATATCTGAGGTACCAAAACTTAAGAAACAAGAAAAACACACCATAGAGGTTGTAGTTGACCGATTAAGTGTTAAGAGTGAAAGTAAATCGCGCATAACAGATTCAATTGAAACTGCCCTAAGACTTGCAAACGGATTAGTAATTTTAGATTTTGTTGATATTAAGACTGGTTCACCTGATAAAGAGAAAACCTTTAGTGAGCATATGGCTTGTCATGACTGTGAGACCTCCTTTGAGGAGTTAGAGCCAAGATCTTTTTCATTTAACTCACCATTTGGTGCTTGCCCTGAGTGCAGTGGAATAGGTACAAAGCTTGAGGTAGATGAGGAATTATTAATTCCAGATGATTCAATTTCCATATATGAAGGCGCTATTGCACCATGGTCTGGTGGTCAATCCTCTGAGTACTTCTTAAGATTACTTGAAGGCCTTGCAACTGACTTGAAGTTTTCTCTCGATAATCCTTGGAAGAAGCTGTCTGAGAAAGTAAGGGATGCGATTTTACACGGCTGGGATTATGAAGTTCATGTTAAATATAAAAATAGATATGGTCGGGTTAGAAACTATTCAACTGGGTTTGAAGGTGTTGTGCCATTTATTCATAGGCGTCATTCTGAAACTGATAGTGATTTTAGTAGAGATAAATACGAAGCATATATGCGACAGACACCATGCCCAGTTTGTAATGGCAGCCGATTAAAACCTGAGGTACTAGCTGTGACACTTGGTGGAAAAAATATCGCCCAAATTTGTGAATTTTCAATTGCTGAGTGTGAAGTTTTTCTTAAGAATATTTCATTATCAGCTCGAGAGAAGAAAATCGCCGAGCGCGTACTTAAAGAAGTTAATGCCAGATTAGGATTTTTATTAGATGTTGGACTTGATTACTTGTCCCTCGCAAGACCTGCTGCAACTCTCTCAGGGGGAGAAGCTCAGCGTATTCGCTTAGCAACTCAGATCGGTTCAGGATTAACTGGAGTTCTATATGTTCTAGATGAGCCAAGTATTGGCTTACATCAACGTGATAATCGTAAATTAATTGAAACGCTTACTAGATTACGCGATCTTGGTAACACATTAATTGTAGTTGAACACGATGAGGATACGATTCGAACTGCAGACTGGATTGTTGATATTGGCCCAGGAGCCGGTGAACATGGTGGAAAAGTTGTCTCATCTGGAAGTTATGCCGATCTAATTGCCACAAAAGATTCGATAACCGGTGCCTATCTTTCCGGAAAATCTGTTATTGCAATTCCTAAAAAGCGCAGACCAATTGATGTAAAAAAAGTGGTAGTTGTAAAGGCTGCGAAAGAGAATAATCTACAAAATATTGATGTGACTTTTCCGCTAGCAGCATTTATTGCAGTTACTGGTGTAAGTGGTTCTGGCAAGTCAACATTAGTAAATGATATTTTGTATTCAGTTCTAGCAAATAAATTAAATGGCGCAAGAATTGTTCCAGGCCGACACAGAACTATCACTGGCTTAGATCAATTAGACAAAGTTGTGCATGTTGATCAGTCACCTATCGGTAGAACACCTCGATCAAACCCTGCAACTTATACTGGAGTTTTTGACAAAGTACGGGCACTCTTTTCAGAGACAAGTGAAGCAAAAGTAAGAGGTTATCAGCAGGGGAGATTTTCTTTTAACGTTAAAGGCGGCAGATGTGAGAACTGTTCTGGTGATGGAACTATCACGATTGAAATGAACTTCTTACCTGATGTATATGTTCCGTGCGAAGTGTGTCATGGCGCAAGGTATAACCGAGAGACACTTGAGGTTCACTATAAGGGTAAGACCATTGCGCAAGTGCTAGATATGTCAATTGAGGAAGCTAATAACTTTTTTGAATCCGTGCCCGCAATATCCAGATTTCTAAAGACACTGTGCGACGTTGGTCTTGGCTATGTGCGACTTGGTCAATCAGCTCCAACTTTGTCAGGTGGTGAAGCTCAGAGAGTAAAGCTTGCAACAGAACTTCAGCGTAGATCAACGGGTCGAACAATTTATGTACTAGATGAGCCAACAACTGGATTACATTTTGAAGATGTGAGAAAGCTTTTATTAGTTCTTAACAGATTAGTTGATACTGGCAATACTGTAATTGTGATTGAACATAATCTTGATGTTATTAAATCAGCGGATTGGGTGATTGATCTAGGACCAGAGGGTGGTTCTGGAGGTGGATTAGTTGTAGCCGAAGGTAGACCGGAAGAGATTGTAAAAAATCCAAAGAGCTACACTGGAAAGTATTTAGCTCCAGTACTAAAGAAGTAGCCATGGCAGATCCACAAAGTTATCGCCCAAGTAACTTACCTAGTGATCCTGGTGTTTATAGATTTTTTGATAAGAATGAAAAGGTAATTTATGTAGGCAAAGCAAAGAATATTAAAAATCGACTAAATACATACTTTGGTAATAATCTACAAATTAAAACAAGGCGGATGGTTAATACTGCTGTTCGAGTTGACTGGACATTAGTAAAAACTGAAGTTGAGGCACTGCAGCTTGAATTTACTTGGATTAAACAGTACAACCCAGATTTTAATGTTCAATTTAAAGATGATAAGTCATACCCCCATTTAGCGATTGACCTAAAATCTGAATTTCCTAGACTGTTTATATCTCGTTCTAAAAAGGTTCCAGGTGTTCGCTATTTTGGGCCTTACTCACACGCTTGGGCTCTGCGTAGTACATTTGAAACCTTAATTAAAATATATCCAGTTCGCACATGTAGTGAATCTAACTTTGCCTCGGCTGTACGAAGTAAACGGCAATGCTTATTAGGAGATATAGGCAAATGTGCTGCCCCTTGTGTTAATTGGGTTACGAAAGAAGAACACAAAAAACTTGCTAATGATCTAGTTAATTTTTTAGAGAAGTCACCTGAAGAAATTTCAGTAAGAATTGAAAAAGAGATGCAAGAAGCATCCCAAGCGCAAGAGTATGAGAAAGCTGGAAAGCTGCGTGATCAATTAGAGGCAATTAATAAAGCGTATGAATCTACCGACAGATTTTTAAATGAGAACATTGACGCCGATGTATTAGCTATTCATGAGGAAATTACCCATGCATCACTTTCTCAATTTAATATAGTGGCAGGCAGAATTACAGGTTCTCGATCTTGGGTTATAGATAGAGCAAATTTATTAGAAGATGAAAGCATTATTTCTGCACTGCTTGGAAAAATCTATGCTGAAAGTAAGCCACCACCTGAAGTGTTAGTTGATCAATTACCTCAAGATTCTGATTTATTACAGCAATGGCTCACTGAGCAGAGAGGTAAATCTGTAAATCTGATCCAACCAGCTCGAGGTGAAAAATTAGAGTTAGTACAAACCGTAAAGCGAAATGCCAACCAGGCCCTAATTCAATATTTAAGTAAGCGCGCAAATGACGCCGCGGTAAGTGGCAGCGCATTAGCTGAAATTGCTGAGCAGTTAGAGCTTGCTGAATTACCACTACGAATTGAGTGCTTTGATATTTCAAATATCCAAGGGACGAGCATGGTTGCATCAATGGTGGTTTTTGAAGATGGTCAACCCAAAAAGAGTGACTATCGAAGATTTTCAATTGATGATGATGCTGGCTTTGATGACACTAGAGCGATGCACCATGTAATAACACGAAGATTCAAACGGTATTTAGATGAAAAAGATATAGATGTTGCAGAGGCAACAGCACAAGGTGGTAGCAGGCCAAAGTTTGCATACCCCCCACAATTAGTAGTTGTTGATGGTGGTAAGCCTCAAGTTAATGCTGCCGCTAAAGCGTTGCGCGAACTAGGAATAACAGACATTGCATTATGTGGCCTTGCAAAAAGGCTGGAAGAGATTTGGCTACCAAATAATAGTGAGCCAATTATCTTTCCACGCCATAGTGAGGCTCTGTACTTACTGCAGAAGGTAAGAGATGAAGCACATCGATTTGCTATAAATTTTCACCGTAGTAAGCGCTCAAAAGTAATGCTGGAATCATTATTAGATCAGATTTCTGGGCTAGGTGAGGTTAGAAGAAAATCATTACTTACTCACTTTGGTTCAGTTACCGCTTTGAAGTCGGCAACTCTTTCAGAGTTATCTGCCGTTCCAGGCATTGGTGAGAAAATGGCGAAGACAATTATTGATCAGATCAAAAATCAGGCAGAGCAAGTCATTATTGATATGCAAAGTGGTGAAATTTTAGATGCTTGACATGTGTAGGAAGATATTGCCATGAAGAGTGATACCGAGATACTTGTTATAAGCGGAATGAGTGGCGCCGGTAGATCCACGATAGCCCACAGATTAGAAGATCTTGGTTGGTATGTTGTTGATAATTTGCCTCCAGCCTTACTTGGTAATTTAATCGAGTTAGTTTCTATATCGGTAAAAAAAGTTGCCGTCGTAATTGATGTGAGAGGCAGAGCATTTTTTGATGATCTAACTAAATCGTTAGCTGAGCTAGCAGACCTAGGTATATCTCGCAAAATTCTTTTCGTAGACGCAGCAGATGATTCTCTTGTTCGAAGATTTGAGTCAACCCGCAGACCTCATCCTTTACAAGGCGCCGATCGTATTCTTGATGGAATAACTAAGGAGAGAGAGCGACTTCGGGAAGTAAGAGATTCTGCAGATATAATTATTGATTCAACGGCATTAAATATTCATCAGCTTGAGAAGAAAATTTCAGATTATTTTCATGAAGAATCTGGCTCAGATCTTAGGGTAAATATTCTCTCTTTTGGCTACAAGTATGGACTACCAGTAGATGCTGATCTAGTTGTTGATTGTAGATTTATATCAAATCCTCATTGGGTGCCACACCTTAGGCCACTGACAGGTCTTGATAAACCGGTAAGTGATGCAGTATTAGGAAGTGATAACGTAAAGGAATTCTTAACCAGATATCAGGCACTTTTTGAAACAATGGCATTAGGTTTTATCTCTGAAGGTAGAAAATTTCTAACACTGGCAATCGGTTGTACCGGTGGTAAACATCGATCAGTCGCAGTTGCCGCAGAGTTAGTTTCTAGGTTAAAAAGTGGTGATAAATTATCTAATTACAAGATTGATACACAGGTAATGCATAGAGACTTAGGCCGGGAAATCTAATATGAATAAAAATCCAAAGGTTGTCTGTCTAGGCGGCGGACATGGACTAGCAGCAACACTTGGCGCAATGAGAACTCTTACTAATCAAGTTACCGCAGTGGTAACAGTTGCAGATAATGGTGGTTCATCTGGGCGATTACGTGCTGAATTTAATTCCCTACCTCCCGGTGATTTACGAATGGCACTTACGGCACTATGTGCTGATGATGAGTGGGGCAAAAGTTGGGCTGAAATTATGCAATATAGATTTACCAGCCAAGGTGAGATGGATAATCACGCGGTTGGTAATCTTCTTTTAACCGCACTTTGGGATCGAGATACTGATCCAGTTAAAGGTTTAGACCGGGTTGGTCAATTATTAAAAGTAGTTGGCAGGGTTCTACCGATGGCTTTGGAACCCCTTGATATTGAAGGAAGTTTTGTCACAAAAAAAGGAGTTCAAGTAGTAAGAGGCCAGGTTGAGGTATCACAGGCGATTGGAAAAGTTAATGAACTAAAATTAATTCCAAATCAACCAAAGCCAACTCCAGAAGCACTTACTGCTCTTGAGAATGCAGATTGGATAACAATTGGGCCAGGGTCATGGCTTTCTAGTGTTATGCCACATTTTTTGCTTGGAAAGCAAGCAGAACAAATTCAAAAAAGCAAAGCAAAAAAGATTATGATATTTAATCTGCCAGATAAAAACATATTAGATGAGTACGCAGGCTTCTCACTTGAAGCTCATCTACAATTAATTTTAGATCACACACCAGATCTGAAAATTGATGTGGCCTTAGTCGATAAATCACTTGCTCAATCGGAACCAAGGTTTAATTCTCTAGTTGCTACGTGTGGGGGAGAGGTTATGGGTTTTGACCTAGCAGATAGTAAGCAAACATTCCACCATGATAGGCAGAAATTAATTTTAGCTTTCAGCCACATTTTCAGTTAAGACCTGCTTAGATAACCCCATTAGAGTATTTAAGGAGAATAGATGGCAATGACTGAAGCGGTTAAAGATGAGTTAAGCCGACTCTCAATAACTAAACCATGTTGTCGAAAGGCAGAAGTTTCTTCATTACTTAGGTTTGCAGGTGGATTACATATAGCAGCCGGTAAAATCATTATTGAGGTTGAATTAGATACAGCTCAAAGTGCGCGAAGGCTGCGCAAAGACATATCAGAGGTATTTGGCCATGAAAGTGAGTTATCGGTAGTTTCTTCAAGTGGTATTCGTAAAGGCAGTCGGTATATTGTCAGAGTTTTAGCAGATGGCGATGCACTTGCTCGACAAACAGGATTAGTTGATGCAAATAATCGGCCGATCAGAGGCTTGCCACCGCAAGTTGTTTCTGCTGCTATTTGTGATTCTGAAGCAGCATGGCGCGGAGCATTTCTAGCGCATGGCTCACTTACTGAGCCAGGAAGGTCTTCTGCACTTGAGATTACTTGTCCTGGACCAGAATCAGCATTGGCTTTAGTTGGAGCAGCTAGAAGATTAGGAATTACTGCAAAAGCTCGTGAAGTGCGCAGCGTTGATCGAGTTGTAATTCGAGATGGTGATGCTATTGGCGCGCTACTTACAAGATTAGGTGCACATGAAACAGTATTAGCTTGGGAAGAGCGCAGGATGCGAAGAGAGGTTCGAGCAACTGCAAATCGATTAGCAAACTTTGATGATGCAAATCTACGCAGATCCGCTAGAGCTGCTGTTGCAGCTTCAGCGAGAGTGCAAAGAGCGATGGAAATCCTTGGAGCAGAAATCCCAGATCATCTTAAAGAGGCAGGTGAACTTCGGGTGAACCATGGGCAAGCAAGTTTGGAAGAATTAGGTTCACTTGCAACACCACCAATGACTAAAGATGCAATAGCTG
>Ga0209553_1000358_pt1 | contig 23956 bp, 18 predicted proteins | sample LauGreFBDMM110DN_2_FD_188217 | JGI IMG/M metagenome (GOLD analysis project Ga0209553, IMG submission 188217) | Freshwater lake microbial communities from Lake Michigan, USA - Fa13.BD.MM110.DN (SPAdes) (version 2) | ecosystem: Environmental > Aquatic > Freshwater > Lake | place: Lake Michigan...
TCCCTCCAAAGTTGACCGTTCAGCCGCTTACGCGGGGCGTTATGTGGCCAAGAATATCGTTGCTGCAGGAATCGCTAGCAGGTGTGAGGTACAGGTGGCCTATGCCATCGGTGTAGCAAAACCGGTTTCACTGATGGTCGACACTTTCGGTACCGGGAAAATTTCTGATGAGGCGATCGCTAAACTGGTAGAGCGCCATTTCGATTTGCGCCCACGTGCCATTATTCACTCTCTCAATCTGCTGCGACCGATCTACGCAAAGACTGCTGCCTATGGTCACTTCGGGCGGGATGAGCCGGAATTCACCTGGGAGTCAATCGACAAGGCTGCTCAGCTTCGCGATGAAGCGGGGATCAAGGGCTAGTTTTAGCTCAAAGAGTAGCGGACCAATTTAAAGTTTAGTTTTACCCTCCACGCTGAGGAGCGCTGCAACGGGCATAGTCCCGCGAGGCTCGGCGATGGAGGATACCGTAACAACGGCGCTCGTTCATTTTTCAGGAGATTATTCCATGAGCGTTCCGTCCAATCCTACTGGCGTCCAATTCACCGATTATAAAGTTGCAGATATGTCTCTTGCTGGATGGGGACGTAAGGAGATCGCTATTGCCGAGACCGAGATGCCGGGTCTGATGGCGCTATGCGAAGAATACGCTGACAAGAAGCCTCTTGCCGGGGCACGTGTCGCAGGATCTTTGCACATGACCATCCAGACAGCGGTACTGATCGAGACCCTGGTCAAGCTGGGTGCAGAAGTACGCTGGGCCTCCTGTAATATCTACTCCACCCAGGACCATGCTGCTGCAGCCATCGCCGCGGAGAGTATTCCGGTATTTGCCTATAAGGGTGAATCACTGGATGACTACTGGGAGTATACCCACCGTATCTTCGAGTGGCCGGGTCAAGAGTCGGGTGCAAATAAAACACCTAACATGATTCTGGATGATGGGGGCGATGCCACACTGCTGATCATACTCGGCAGCAAGGCTGAGAAGGACCTATCCGTCATTGCCAATCCAACCAATGAAGAAGAGCATGCCCTTTACGCGGCCATCAAGAAGAGAGCGGCCAGTCATCCGGGCTGGTACTCCAACATCCTTGCCAATATTCGGGGTGTGACTGAAGAAACCACTACCGGCGTGCACCGTCTGTACGAGATGCAGAAAAAAGGCGAGTTACCATTCCCCGCTTTTAATGTGAACGACTCGGTCACCAAGTCAAAGTTTGACAATCTCTACGGCTGTCGTGAGTCCTTGGTGGATGGGATCAAGCGAGCTACCGATGTGATGATTGCTGGGAAAGTGGCGATCGTTTGCGGATACGGGGATGTGGGCAAGGGATGCGCTCAATCACTACGCGGTCTGGGTGCGACGGTATGGATTACTGAGATAGATCCGATCTGCGCGCTACAGGCAGCGATGGAGGGTTATCGCGTTGTCACTATGGACGAGGCATGTGACCAGGCTGATATCTTTGTCACCGCGACCGGCAATCTGCGTGTCATCACCCATGACCATATGCTGAAGATGAAGAACCAGGCCATCGTCTGCAATATTGGTCACTTCGATTCTGAAATTGATATCGCTTCGGTGCAGAAGTATCAATGGGACAATATTAAGCCTCAGGTGGATCATGTCATCTTCCCAACGGGTCGACGGATCATCGTGCTGGCTCAGGGAAGGCTGGTTAATCTGGGTTGTGCGACCGGACACCCATCATTCGTTATGTCCAGTTCATTTACCAATCAGGTGCTCGCTCAGATGGAGCTTTGGCAGAACGGCGCAAAGTACCAGAAGAATGTTTATGTGCTGCCCAAGCAACTCGATGAAAAGGTGGCCAGGCTTCATATCAAGAAGCTGGGCGTTAGACTGACCGAGTTGACCGATGAGCAGGCGAAGTACCTCAGTCTAGATAAAGACGGTCCGTACAAGCCGGAAATGTACCGGTACTGATTCTTTGCGGGTGGAGGGAGTCAGGAAATGGAATCACAGAAAAAGTTTACCCCCACATTCAGTTTTGAATTCTTCCCTCCACAGACAACGGAGGGGATGGAGAAGCTGCGTGCTGCTCGTAGGCAGTTGGCTCAACTCAATCCCAAATTCTTCTCAGTGACCTTCGGTGCGGGTGGATCCACCCGCGACCGCACCCTGGAAACGGTGTTGGAGATTCAATCTGAAGGGCATACCGCGGCTCCGCATCTCTCATGCATCGGATCGACAGCTGAGAATATCCGGACCATGCTGGAGAGGTACCGTGAACAGGGTATCCGTCATATCGTCGCACTCCGTGGTGACTTGCCATCAGGTATGGCTCAGGCGGGAGAGTTTCGTTATGCCAACGAGCTGGTCACGTTTATCCGGAGAGAGTTTGGAGATGTATTCCATATCGAGGTAGCGGCCTACCCGGAGTATCACCCCCAATCACGGTCATCGCAGGAGGATCTGGAGAACTTTAAGAGGAAGGTGGACTCGGGTGCAAATTCCGCAATTACTCAGTACTTCTACAATGCGGATGCCTACTTTAATTTTATAGAGGCATGCGAAGCTGAGGGGATCTGTATCCCGATCGTGCCCGGCATCATGCCGATTAATAAGTTCTCTCAACTAGCAAGATTCTCGGACACCTGTGGTGCTGAGATTCCACGATGGATCAGAAAGAGGTTGGAGAGTTACGGTGATGACAGTGCGTCAATCCGTGCTTTTGGACTTGATGTCGTGACCGATCTGTGTGACCGATTACTCAAGGGGGGGGCGCCGGGGTTGCACTTCTATACTCTGAACTCGGCAGGACTACCGAGTACGATCTGGCAAAGACTGGGCTTATAACGCTGTCTCTGCCGGGTAGTTAGTACCGTCCTCCCCATAGAAGAGAAGGACGGGCACTTTTTAGAGCCTTCTGTTACTACTTTCCATGTAGTGGCAAAGACATCTGTTGCGGCAGTGGCAACGGGTTGGCGGCATAGCTCTTATGTGCAGCCGCCTCGGCAGCACCTAGGTCGGTCTTCCTTCCCATATCTGAGAATACGCTTTCTAGTGCGCTTAGGCACAGCATCACGTTCTCGATCTTGCTGGAATAACCCATCAGTCCGAAACGCCAGACCTTACCCGCAAAGTCACCCAAACCTGCACCGATCTCTAAGCTGTAGTCGGCGAGCAATCTACGACGGACTTCCTTCTCGTCTACCCCTGCCGGCACATGTACGGCATTCAGTTGTGGCAACCGGTACTTTTCTGCCACTACGAACTCTATGCCCATCGTTTCCAGTCCTGCCTTCAATGCTTGGTGGTTACGTTGATGCCGTGCCCAGGAGTGCTCCAGACCCTCTTCGTAGAGCATGAAGAGTGACTCGTGGAGCGCATACAGTGCGTTGGTGGGTGCGGTGTGATGGTAGGTACGGCTGGTGCCCCAGTAACCGAGTTGCAGATTCAGGTCCATGAACCAGCTCTGTACCTTTCTCTGACGATTCTTGACAAGGTCAACCACACGCTCGGAGAAACTGACCGGTGACAGGCCCGGCGGGCAAGACAAACATTTCTGGCTGCCAGAGTAGATCGCGTCTATCTTCCATTCATCGGTCAGAATGGGTGAACCGGCCAAGGAGGTAACCGTATCTACAATGGTCATGCAGTTGTATCGGCGGGCAATCTCGCACAGGGTCTTTGCATCTGACAATACGCCGGTGGATGTTTCGGCATGAACGAAGGCGACGATCTTTGCGTCTGGATTTTGTTTCAGTGCATCTTCTACTTTCTGTGGATCTACCGGCTCTCCCCATTTGTCTTCAACCACCACCGCAGTACCGCCGCATCGTTGTACATTCTCGATCATGCGCCCGCCGAATACGCCATTACGGCATACGATCACCTTATCACCGGGATTGACCATATTGACGAAGCACATCTCCATCCCCACTGAGCCAGGGCCGGAGACTGGGAAGGTCAGTAAGTTATTAGTCTGGAATGAGTAACGCAGGAGACTCTTCATCTCCTCCATCATCTCGGTAAATACCGGGTCTAGGTGGCCAAGGGTGGGTCGCGCCATCGCAGACAGAACACGGGGATGAGTGTCCGATGGTCCGGGTCCCATCAGGGTCCGTTGAGGAGGATAAAAGGTGCTGATTTTTTTAGCTGGGTAAAAGTCTTGGGTGGCCATGAATAATCCTGAGTGGGGTGATGGATGGGTTCGACTAACTGTAAAAGGGTGATTCTATCAAGTGGCCGAAGAATTGGCTATCGACGGTGTAGGTCGCTTCTATTGGATCGGGGGGGAGGGGGCGGAACGGGTTAATTCACAAGGGGTTTTGCTAGAGACGGCTGATGATTATTTTCTCCAGAATGCGGGGGTGAATACAATTAATAACGTAAAAAGCTCCAGCCGACCCAATAACATGGCAAAGCTGCAGACCCAGATCTGAAAGTCAGTAAGGACTGAAAATGTAGTTGCGGGACCGACCTGACTGAAACCGGGTCCTAGGTTGTTGATACATGCCACGACCGCGGACAGTGCCGTCACTAAGTCCAGCCCACTCAGCGTCAAGATCAGGGTCATTGAAGCGATACTGGCGATGTAGATCGACAGGAAGGCCAGTACCGCGAAAACGATACGGTTTGGCACCACGCTACCGCCAACCTTCACAGGTGAGATCGCTTGGGGATGCATGATCACGATCATCTCGCGGAATACTTGCTTGAATAAAATTTGGGCACGGATCATCTTAATGCCGCCACCCGTGGACCCTGACGATGAGCAAAAGCTGGAGAGAAAGAGCATCCACAATGGAGCAAAAATCGGCCACAGATAGTAGTCCGTGCTGGAATATCCGGTGGAGGTCGCGATTGAGACTGTATTGAAGCTAGCAAAGCGTAGTGCCGTTAATGGGTCGGGGTATACCTCCATGAACCAGAGGTAGAACGTGAGACCGATACAACTTACCGCTGTGATCATGATGAACATCCCAGCCTCAGGGTCATGACGGTAGGGAAGAAAGCTTTTTGCTCGCCACACTAGGAAGTGAGACGCGAAATTAAGCCCCGCAACCAGCATGAAGAAGATCGCAACACACTCTATCAGAGCCGAATTCCAGTGACCGAAGCTTGCATCGTGCGAGGAGACTCCACCCAGACTTAAGGTGGTGAATGCGTGCATCACCGCATCGATCCAGTCCATACCGGCCAGTCGGTAAGCGACGATGCAAGACAGGGTCAATCCCGCATAGATTAACCATAGAGCCTTAGCAGTCTCGGCGATGCGGGGGGTCAGCTTGGTGTCCTTCATGGGGCCGGGTGTCTCGGCCTTGAACATCTGCCGTCCACCCACACCGAGTAGCGGCAGAATCGCAACCGCCAGGACGATCAGTCCCATACCGCCCAGCCACTGTAACTCGCATCGCCACAGATTGATCGAGGGAGGAAGGCTATCCAGACCAGAGAGGATCGTGGCGCCGGTGGTGGTGATGCCGGACGCGGCTTCGAAATAGGCATCCGTGAAGCTGAGTTGAGGCATGAAGAACATGAACGGGAGGGTGGCAAATATCGGCAACACCGACCAGACCAGTACCACCAGTAAGAAACCATCTCGTACCTGAAGCTCCCGCCGGTGCCATCGTGTTGCCAGGGTCATCACTAACCCACAGAATAAAGTGATAACGAACGACTGGTGGTAGGCGAATAGAGCCGAGTCATCCATCCAGAAGGAGAGTGCAAGGGGAGGCAGCATGGTGAGGCCAAACATCATGACCACCATGCCCAGTACATTGGTGACGGCGAAGAGTTGGTTCATCGAGGGTTCCGTTTACAGGAATCCAACACCGACCTGAAACAACTCCTCCACCTGGTGGATCAACTTCTTATTGATCACGAATAAAATGACATGATCCCCTGTCTCAATCACAGTGTCATGATGAGCGATTAATACCTGCGCATCTGCACTGGATGCGGCGCTTTTCGTTTTCTGCCCACCATCATCTCCCAGTCCTCTGCCTTCTGCTGTCGGCAGACCGCGAACGATGGCCCCGATGGTGGCACCTTTAGGTAGCTTGATATCCGCCACTTTGCGACCCACTACATTGGACGATCGGGGGTCACCGTGTACGACAAGTTCTAATGCCTCTGCCGCGCCACGACGAAGGCTATGCACCGCCACCACATCCCCTCGACGGACATGCGCGAGAAGGGAACCGATGGTGACCTGTGCAGGGGAGATGGCGATATCAATACCGCCACTTTGCACCAGGTCCACATAAGCGCTGCGGTTGATGAGCGCGATCACCTTGCGAGCACCCATACGCTTGGCCAGTAGCGCTGACATGATGTTATTCTCGTCATCATTGGTGAGCGCGCAGAACATATCCATCTCTGCGATATTCTCGCTCTCTAGCAGGTCCTCGTCTGTGGCATCTCCATGCAGCACCAGGGCATGATCTAGATCTGCTGCCAGTCGTTCGCTTGCGCGCTTGTCGTACTCAATGATCTTTACCTGATGATCTTTTTCGAGCGCCTTGGCGAGGCGTTTTCCGATATTTCCACCACCAGCAATCATTACGCGCTCGACCGGTTTATCCATTCGCCGCATCTCTCTCATCACGGCACGTATGTCTTTCTCGGGAGCAATAAAAAATACCTCATCCTCAGCCTCGATCACAGTATCGCCTTCTGGGATGATGGGTCGATCCTTGCGGAAGATGGCAGCCACACGTGTGTCGACATTGGGCACATGCTGGCGGAGTTCTTGTAACTCACGCCCGACCAGAGGACCCCCGTGAAAAGCACGGACCGCGACTAGGCTCACCTTGCCATTAGCGAAATCAAGTACCTGCAATGCCTCCGGAAATTCAATTAGTTTCTCGATGTACTCGGTCAGGATCTGTTCCGGACAGATAACAAAGTCGACACAGAAATTGTCCGCAGAAAAAATTTCTGGATAGGCCAGAAAATTAGCAGAGTGAATACGCGCGATCTTGGTCGGGGTGTTAAACATGGTGGCAGCGAGTTTACATGCCACTAGATTGGTCTCGTCACTCTGAGTCACAGCAAGGATCATATCCGCATCCTCGGCGCCGGCCCGTATCAAGACAGATGGGTGAGAAGCATTCCCCACCACTGTACGCAGGTCAAGATGGTCTTGCAGCAGGTGCAGTCGATCCGAGGCGAGGTCGACCATGGTGATATCGTTGGCCTCGCTGACCAGACTCTCAGCAACCGATGTGCCGACCCGTCCGGCGCCCAGAATAATGATCTTCAATAGAGTTATCTGCCTCTTGAAATGTCGAGATTCTATTCCTGTTTGATGCGGGCGGCCATGTCAGCGGCTTTACCGGTGTGCGCGGACCCAGTCCCGCCACTGCAAGAATAGGTCAGGATCGAGCCCCGCAATGACTGCTCGCTGCCATAGAGGCTCTGCCCAGAAATCATCCTGATCCAGACCACACATCCGCCCCCCTGCCTCTTCCAGGATCAGGCAGCCTGCGGCATAGTCCCACAGCTTCTGTCCGCCATGCAGGTAAATATCAAAACGGCCGGCAGCGGTGTAGCACCAGTCTAGCGCGCTGGCGCCATAATTACGCTGGGAGGAACAAGGCGGATCAGTTGCAACCGCTGCAGCTAACTTATAGCTAAGACGCTTTAAGTCCACCTCCGCGATTGCGTTACAAAGAGCGGGAACATGTTTCTTGATCGGCAACTTCTCGCCATTGAGGTATGCACCCTTGCCCTTTTCAGCATAGAACATCTCATCCGCTACTGGATCGTAAACCACCCCGAGGATGCTTCTTCCGTGGCGCATCAGCGCAACTGAAATGGCAAAATAGGGCAGCCCATTGACGAAGTTTGAGGTGCCATCAATCGGGTCCATGCACCACAGACCAGAGTCACCTGCCAGCCATTGTTCTCGCTGCTCTGTCTCAGACATCTCCTCGCCCACGACTGGGGCTGGGTAGATCTTCCTCAGCTCACGCGTGAGCGCCTCTTGTGTCGCCAGATCAGCCTCGGTAAATAGGCTGCCATCAGACTTGTGTTGATGGGCCACTCGTAGGTAACGAGGGATGATCTCCTGCTGAGCCACAGTCTTGACTACGGAGATGACCTCATCAATCATGCTTATTCTGTCCTCCACTTGATCGAGCAGCCGATACTGGAGGTCTGCTGACGAGGTCCTTGACCCGTTGTTGAGACCTGCTTCATTGCATCGAATAGCTCGCGCCGCACATCGGCAGGTGCTGCCTCTTTGCGTGAGGCATCAAGTCTCCCTCGGTACTGCAACTCGAGACTGCTGTTAAAACCAAAAAAATCCGGTGTACAGACCGCACCATAATCTTTTGCGATCTGTTGGGTCTGATCCCATACATAGGGGAATGGGAAGTCGAACTCTTGCGATACCCTCGACATATTCTCGAAAGAATCTTCTGGATAATCGGCGGGGTCATTAGACATGATGGCGATAGTTCCGATACCGAACTGGCGAAGTTCCTTCGCATCTCGCACGATGCGCTCCCGTATCACTTTCACATAGGGGCAATGGTTACAGATGAACATCAGCAGAAGCCCACTCTCACCTCTCGCCGATGATAGGTTGTAACGATTCCCATCGACTCCAGGCAAATCAAAATCCAATGCCTTCCAGCCGAAATCACAAATGGGTGTTTCTAAGCTTGCCATGTCCTTCTCCTGAATTTCTGACAGTAATGGGTTTTATATTATCATGGTCGCATTTGACCCAGAAAACATGACGACACACCGCTTCTATTGCCCTGACGAGATCACCCCGGGCCGAATCCTCGAGTTACCCCCCAATGCCGCTCACCACGCTGCTCGCGTGTTGAGGCTGGAGCCGGGAGATCGGGTCACTCTATTTAACGGCAGTGGTGGCGAGTTTTCGACAGTCATTGCGAGTATTGGTAAGAGTGGCACCACGGTCACGGTGGAGGAGCATCTTTCAACCGAGTGTGAGTCGCCGCTTGATATCACGTTAGTACAGGCGGTATGCGCTAACGAGAAGATGGACTGGATCATACAGAAAGCGGTTGAGATGGGTGTAAACCGTATTCAACCGATCAGCACAACTCGAAGTCTCGTCAGACTCTCTGGTGAGAGAGCGGATAAACGGTTACAGCACTGGCAGCAGGTCGTGATCTCTGCATGCGAACAGTGTGGCAGGAATCATTTGCCGAAATTACTACCGGTATTGTCATTACCTGATTGGCTGAGTCGTCAGGTGGACAAGCAGAAGAATTCACCAGGTGGATCAGCTCATAACCCGTGTTTTATGCTTCTCCCTACATCAAAGAAGAGGCTGCGGGATTTTCCGGAAGCAACTCAATGTTCCTCACTGACTGTGATGGTTGGGCCGGAAGGAGGATTTTCGCCAGAGGAAGAGGCCGCAGCTCTGGTTGCTGGGCTTATGCCATTAAGACTAGGTGAGCGCATACTTCGTACTGAGACGGCGGCGCTGGCTGCAGTTGCAGCGATGCAGGCCCTATGGGGAGATTATTGATGGGACTCAGTTATAGAGTCAATATACTCACATCTGGCCTGTCCCTAGGTCTCTTGGTTTTGAGTTTTGGGTGTTGACTTGTAAACTATGGCCATCGCCTAACTATTTGGTGGGTATTTAAAATGCATCAACTTAGAAAGTGAAGCTCAATACTGATTTTGTCGACTGGTTCCGATCGGTGGCCCCCTATGTCAATGGCTTCAGAGGAAAGACCTTTGTCGTTGCTTTCGGTGGTGAGGTGGTTGCAGATGGGAAGTTCGTGGGACTGGTTCACGACCTTAACCTGCTATCGAGCCTGGGAGTAAGGCTGGTTCTGGTGCATGGTGCGCGCCCACAGATTGAGGCGCGGCTGCAGGAACGTAAACTACAAACCTCCTATGTCAATGGAATGCGCGTGACGGATACCGATACACTCCAATGCGTGAAGGAGTCGGTGGGGCGAGTACGGGTTGAGATCGAGGCATTGCTATCGATGGGTCTGCCTAACTCACCCATGGCGAATGCTTCCATACGTGTTGCCAGCGGTAACTTTGTCACGGCACGGCCGGTCGGGGTGCTGGAGGGTATTGACCTGATGCATACCGGCGAGGTTCGTAAGATCGATGCTGTCTCGATCCGGTCACGGTTAGAGCAAGGTGAGGTGGCCCTGCTATCACCGCTTGGTTATTCTCCAACTGGTGAGATCTTCAATCTGACTCTGGAAAATGTTGCCGCGGCAACTGCAATAGCACTCAATGCGGAGAAGCTTATTTTTCTGATGGATGCCACGGGTGTCGAAGAGAAATCCAAAGGAAAATCTAATAAACTGCTGAGAGAGTTGACCATGACTGAGAGTAAGGAGTTACTCGCAAGGGCAGCAGATAGCTCAATTAAGATCTCTGACGACGTTCAGTCGTATCTCCCCTATGCAGTGCAAGCCTGTGAGGGAGGGGTGGCTCGGGTGCATCTCATCAGTCGACATGTGGACGGGGCGGTATTGCAGGAGTTATTTACTCATGACGGTACCGGAAGCATGATCTCTCAGGGACCATTGCAGACCCTGCGGGGTGCGGGGATTGAAGATGTGGGAGGTATCCTGCAACTGATCGAACCACTCGAGGCTAAGGGTGAATTGGTACGTCGCAACAGAGAAGTATTGGAGATGGAGATAGACCGGTTTGTAGTGCTCGAGCATGACCGCATGATCGTGGCCTGCGCCGCGATTTATCCTTTTCCTGATGAGCGAGTGAGTGAACTCGCCTGTCTTGCGGTGCATCACGATCATCGCAATGCAGGATATGGCGATACACTGCTTAAGCATGTCGAGATCAAGGCTAAGGCACAGGGCAGCAAAAAGTTATTTGTACTCACCACCGGTGCTGCGCATTGGTTTGTCGAGCGCGGTTTCGAGGAGACCGGGATTGGGAAGCTACCGAGGGAAAAGCAGGGGATGTACAACTATCAGCGCCGGTCCAAGGTCTTCATAAAAAAAATATAGTGTGTGCAGTAACCCGCTAGGCGGTGAATCGGCCGCATCAAGATCGAGTGGTGAGTTTAATGGGAGAGGGATAAATGGCAAGAACCGTCAAATGTATCAAGCTGGGTAGCGAGGCAGAGGGTCTGGACTTTTTACCCTATCCGGGGGAATTGGGAAAACGTATCTTTGAAAATGTCTCGAAAGAGGCTTGGGCCGCGTGGCTCAAGCACCAGACCATGCTGGTCAATGAGTACCGACTCAATCTCTCTGATATCAAGGCGCGTAAATACTTAGCCGAGCAGCTTGAGGCGTACTTCTTTGGTAGTGGAGCAGAGAAGCCAGTGGGTTATGTGCCAGTTAAGTAAGTCTGTCAGGGGATAGTCTCCCTCCATAATGCCCGGGAATGGCTATACTGGTATGTGGTTCAAATCTTGTAATTTAATCCGCCTCCCATGATCAGAGTACCCACCTCCAATCTATTTCTTAACCGAGAGCTCGGTCTGGTCGAGTTCAACCGACGGGTACTCGCACAGGCAGAGAATAGAGAGACCCCTCTTTTAGAGAGGTTGAAATTCTTAAGTATCGTCAGTAGCAATCTCGATGAGTTTTTTGAGGTACGAGTTGCTGGTCTGAAGGAGCAGATCAAGTCGGGGTCTCTCATCCGCACACCAGACGGGATGGAGCCGGGGGAAGTCTTCAAGTTGGTCTCAGAGCAGACTCACGAGCTGGTCGAAAAACAGTATCAGTTACTGAACCAGGAGATTCTGCCAGGGCTAGCGGGTGAGGGCATTAACTTCCTGAGGCGTTCCAGTTGGAACGACGCTCAGCGAGAATGGATCAAGGCATTCTTCTTCCGAGAATTGATGCCGGTACTGACTCCGATTGGACTTGATCCATCGCATCCCTTCCCACGCGTACTTAATAAGAGCTTAAATTTTGCGGTGCAGTTGGATGGGAAGGATGCTTTCGGGCGAGTTTCTGGAGCGGCGATTGTGCAGGCGCCACGGGTGCTGCCACGCGTGATTCTATTGCCTCGAGAGGTCAGTGGCAGCGAGTACGATTTCATCTTTTTATCATCGATCCTGCATGCCCATGTCGGCGAGTTATTCTCCGGAATGAATGTATTGGGATGTTATCAATTCCGAGTCACTCGCAATAGCGATCTATTTGTAGATGAGGAGGAGGTCAAGAATCTGCGCATGGCGCTGCAAGTTGAGCTTCCTCAGCGTCATTTTGGTAATGCTGTGAGGGTGGAGGCATCGGATAATTGCCCTCCACAGATGGTGAGTTTTTTGCTGGATCAATTCGGATTAGCTCGTGAAGACTTCTACCAGGTAGAGGGTCCAGTGAATCTAGTACGAATGATGGAGGTCCCTGACCGGATTGAACGTCCAGACTTGAAGTATCCGCCCTTTATCCCGGGTCTGCCGGCAACGCCCCAGAAAAAAAGAGCGGCCGATATTTTTCAGATGATACGTAAGAGCGATATCCTGTTGCACCACCCTTACCAATCATTTCAACCGGTAGTTCATTTCATCCAGCAGGCTGCAGCAGACCCTTGCGTAGTCGCCATCAAGCAGACGGTCTATCGTACCGGGACCGATTCCGTGATCATGGAGGCCCTCATTAATGCAGCGAGTAGGGGGAAGGAGGTGACGGTTGTGGTTGAATTGCTAGCCCGGTTTGATGAGGAGGCTAATATTAACTGGGCTGGTCGTCTGGAGGATGTCGGTGCTCATGTGGTCTACGGTGTGGTCGGTCACAAGACCCATACCAAGATGGTAATGATCGTGAGACGGGAAGGGGACTCATTACGCCGTTATGTGCATCTTGGTACCGGAAATTATCATCCCAGAACTGCCCGCCTTTATACTGATTTCGGGCTACTCACCTGCAACGAAGAAATTTGCGCTGATGTGAATGAAGTATTCACGCAGCTGACCGGTCTTGGAAAGGCGGGGAAGTTAAAACACCTGTGGCAGTCGCCATTTAGTTTTCACGGAGAGACTCTTAAATCTATTAAAAATGAAATGCAGATTGCCATGGATGGAAGGCCGGCCCGTATCATCGCCAAGATGAATTCCCTACTGGAGCCGGAAGTTATCCGGGCTCTCTATGCCGCTTCCTCGGCAGGGGTGAAGATCGATCTCATTGTGCGTGGTGTCTGTGCGCTGAGACCTGGTGTCGCTGGACTATCAGAGAATATCCGTGTGAGGTCGGTGATTGGACGATTCCTTGAGCATACTCGCATCTTCTACTTCCGTAGCGATGGCTCTCACAAGATGTATCTCTCCAGTGCGGATTGGATGGACCGGAATTTTTTTCGGCGGATCGAGATATGTTTTCCGGTTCTGAATTCACGGCTGAAAAAACGCGTACTCGCCGAAGGGCTAAACCCCTATCTCAAGGATAATAGCCAATCTTGGGAGATGGATTCGGATGGCGGTTATCACCTCAGAACTACCCGTAGCAGCAAGAAGTTCTGCGCCCAAGAGGCCCTTCTCACAGCGCTTTCAGTTGCTAAGTAGGCCCGGGCTGTCCTAAGGTAATACGGACAATATCATGCCAATTGAGACCGAGCTCAAGCTGCGTCTATCCCCTGATGGTGTTGCACGTCTGCAGCGTAATACCCTACTTAAGTCATTAAGCATTTCCAAGCCGATCACGCAAAGACTCTACAGTATTTATTACGATACCCCAAAGCTAGACCTCAACCGTCACGGAATCGGGCTACGGCTGCGCCGTAGCGGCAGGAGATGGGTGCAGACCATAAAAGGGGGTGGAGGCGTTACCGCAGGATTGCATCAGCGCGATGAGTGGGAGTTCCCGGTTCTGAAAGAACAACTCGATTTCACCAAGATAACGGACCCTGCCCTCATCAAGCTATTTAGTTCGGTCGAACTACGTGACCAGCTGAGACCTATTTTCACCACCGACTTCAAGCGTAGTTCCCGCATGCTCTGTCTTCCTGATGGTGGTGAAGTAGAGTTCTGTCTGGATCGGGGAGAGATTATTTACGGTGACAACAGAATACCGTTGTGCGAAGTCGAGCTGGAATTGAAATCGGGTAGACCTGGACAGCTATTTCAACTCGCGTTGGAACTACTGAACAGTGTTCCATTTAAACTGGAGAATGTGAGTAAGGCAGAGCGTGGGTACATGCTCTGCCTCAACGGTGATTCGCTGCCGATTAAGTCCGGACAGGTCAAACTTGATCCAGAGATGAGTGTCAGCAACGCATTCAAGGCCATTAGTTGGAGTTGTCTCAATCATCTTCATGCCAACGAGAGCGGGATGCTGGCAGGGCAGGATAACGAGTATCTACACCAGATGCGTGTTGCACTGAGGAGGCAGCGTTCAGCAATGAGTCTCTTCTCCAAGGTATTGCCAAAGGATGGCCTCTCCTCGCTGTCTCGTGAACTGAAGTGGCTTGGTAATCAATTGGGACCAGCACGGGACTGGGATGTATTTGTCATGGAGACACTGGCCCCGATTTGCGCGAGTTTCTCTGAACACACCGGGATGAAGGTATTGCAGGATCGGTGTAACCAGTTGCGAAGACAGCACCATGAATCTGCATGCCACGCCATCGAGTCAAATCATTATGTGCAATTGATGTTGCAGATGGGTGAATGGTTAATTGAAGAGGACTGGTTCGATCAGACTGGTACCTCACCCATCAAGATGACTGGAACACAGCCAGGAATGACGGCGAAGAAGTTTGCAGACAACCTTCTGGCGGATCGGCATCGGAAAATGATGAAGAAAGGGGAGGGGTTGACGAGTTTCAGCGTAGCGGAGTTGCATGATCTTCGCATTATCGCTAAGAAGCAGCGGTATGCTGCTGAATTTTTTGCTGGATTTTATCCGTCCAGAGAAACAAGACGCTATATCCGGACCTTATCCTCACTGCAAGATATCTTGGGAGCGATGAACGACACCGCTAATGCCAAAAGATTATTGAGCGAGCTGCCTGTGGAGGGGGATACCGGTCGTCAGCAGGAGGCGGTTGGCGTGGTCCTCGGGTGGAGCGAGGGTCATGCCTCGTTGAAAAGACTCGAACTGGAACGGGCTTGGGTGAAGCTTACTAAGATCAAGCCATTCTGGTAGCAGCGTACCCGGTCGACGACCGTTAGGTAAAAAAAGAGGCGACCCTTAGGGGGCACCTCTCTTTAACGTGGACCGAAACCCCGTGATTACTTAATCACGGCCCTCAGCTCACCCTTGGCATATCTATTTGCCATACTGTCTAGCATGATCGGCTTGATCTTGCTAGCCTGTCCGGCGCAGCCGAATGCTTCAAAACGAGCCTTGCAGATATCCTTAGCGGCAGCAGTTGCATCCTTGAGGAATTTCCGTGGATCAAACTCGCTCTTGTTATTGGCGAGATGACGGCGGACTGCACCGCTCATGGCGAGGCGGATATCGGTATCGATATTGATCTTACGCACGCCATTCTTGATCCCTTCTTGGATCTCTTCAACGGGCACACCGTAGGTTTCTTTCATCTCACCGCCAAACTCGCGGATGATATCGAGCCACTCCTGAGGTACGGAACTGGATCCATGCATCACCAGGTGGGTATTGGGAATGCGCCTGTGAATCTCTTTAATGCGCTCGATAGCGAGAATGTCACCAGTCGGCTTACGGGTGAATTTATAAGCGCCGTGAGAGGTACCGATGGCGATCGCTAAGGCATCCACGCCGGTCTGCTTAACAAAGTCAGCAGCCTGCTCCGGGTCGGTTAGCAGTTGGTCATGTGATAACTTGCCCTCGGCACCGTGACCATCCTCAGCCTCACCCATACCGGACTCGAGAGAGCCTAAGCATCCCAGCTCTCCCTCGACAGAAACGCCGACAGCATGTGACATCTCGACCACCTTAGAGGTGACCTCGACGTTATATTCATATGATGATGGTGTCTTGGCATCGGCCTCCAGGGATCCGTCCATCATGACACTGGAGAATCCGCTACGGATTGCGTTAATGCAGACTCCGGGTGATGCACCGTGATCCTGGTGCATGACAATGGGGATATGCGGATAGGATTCGACCGCAGCGGCGATCAGGTGTCGCAGGAAGGCCTCACCAGCATACTTACGCGCGCCGGCAGAGCCTTGCATGATGACCGGGCTGTTGCACTCATCAGCCGCCTGCATAATAGCCTGAATCTGCTCCAGGTTGTTCACATTGAAAGCGGGAAGGCCATAGCCATTTTCCGCTGCATGATCTAATAGTTGCCGCAATGATACGAGTGCCATTTGAGACTCCTTCTAGTAAGAGTGTGCTTATAAAAACTCGTAAATACTAAACTAATATAGATGATCAGAGAAGAACTGTTGGTCGCTTTTTTTAGAACGGCACTTAATTATGCCTTTCTATGCTCCCCGACCTTGACGATCTTCATGGTATTGGTCCCGCCTGCCTTCCCGACCGGCTCTCCGATGGTCATGATGATCAGGTCTCCATTATGCACCGCACCACGGTTGAGCAGTTCAGTCTCTGCCAGGTCCAGGATAGACTCTGGATCACTTGATCCGCCACTGAATTTAATGGGGTAGACGCCTCGGAATAGAGTCATCTTACGGCGGGTATCCTCCTGTGGGCTCAGCGCAAATATGGGCACATTGGAGTTTCTGCGAGACATCAGTAGGACCGTATGGCCACTCTGTGTGAGTGCGGCGATAGCGCGGATCTTGAGATTGCTGGCGGTGAACATGGTGGCACGTGCGATCGCCTCCTCAATGGTGTCCGGGAGGCCGGACTGGAAACGCCGCTGGTCCTGACTCGCCAAAAATTCTTTTTCTGCTTCAAGGCATACTCTAGCCATGGCCTCGACTGCTTCAACCGGATAATCTCCAGCGGCAGATTCGGCAGACAGCATGACCGCATCAGTGCCATCCAGAACTGCATTGGCTACGTCTGATACCTCGGCCCGGGTCGGGATTGGGCTCGTGATCATTGACTCCATCATCTGAGTTGCAGTCACCACAAGCTTATTGCTAAGACGTGCCGCACGTATCATTCTCTTCTGCAGTGCAGGGACCACCGCGTCACCCACCTCCACCGCCAGGTCGCCGCGAGCCACCATAATGGCATCGGAGGCTTGCAGAATATCGTCCAGAGCGAGGATCGCCTCTGAACGTTCGATCTTTGCCATCATCAGACTCTTTCCACCGGCCTCACGCATCAGGTCACGGGCCCACCGCATATCCTCACCTGTGCGCGGAAATGATACCGCGAGGTAATCCGCCTTGAGGGCTGCTGCAGTCTTGATGTCCTCCATATCCTTTGGCGTTAATGCGGGTGCGCTGAGTCCACCTCCCTTACGGTTGATCCCCTTGTTGTTGGAGAGCACCCCACCCTGTTCTACCACGCAATGGATCTGGCGCCCCTTGACCTGAGAGACGCCGAGCACGATACGTCCATCGTCCAGCATCAGGGTTACCCCGGTTCCTACATCATTCGGTAGCTCTTTGTAATCTAGACCGACCTTTTCTTGGTCCCCCATCTCACACTCAGCGTCCAGAACAAACTTATCACCTGCCTTAAGAGTGATCTTCCCATGTTCGAACTTTCCGATACGAATTTTTGGGCCCTGCAGATCTGCCAGTACACCTACCGTCTGACCAGCAGCACGGGCCAGCGAACGAGCAAGCTCAGCATGTTCGATGTGCTCCTCACGGGTGCCGTGCGAGAAGTTAATGCGGACTACATCAACCCCTGCATGGATCATCCGCTCTAGAACTTCTGGAGTGCTGGACGCGGGTCCAAGGGTTGCGACGATTTTCGTTCTTCGGATCATTCTGTGAGTGGCGGTAAGGGGTGTCTCAGAGGTTAGCGCGCGCGTTCTTCGAGTATCTCGACGGCGGGTAGTTTCTTGCCTTCCAGGAATTCGAGGAAGGCACCTCCAGCTGTTGAGATGTAGGATATCTTGTCATAGATACCGTACTTCTGGATCGCGGCGATAGTATCACCGCCACCTGCTAGGGTGAATGCATTGGTATTGGCGATCGCCATTGCAATGGTCTTGGTGCCGGAGCCGAACTGATCAAACTCGAATACACCGACCGGACCATTCCATACCACCGTACCCGCTTTCATAATGATGTCTGCCAGCTCTTGTGCGCTCTCTGGCCCAATATCGAAGATCATCTCATCATCAGCAACTGCACCTGCATCCTTCAATACAGCCGGTTCATTCGCGTCGAATTTTTTACCGACCACAACGTCCTTCGCGATCGGAATGGATGCATTACGTTTTGCCATTTTATCCATCAGCATTTTTGCGGTCGGGATCAGGTCATCCTCGCACAAGGACTTGCCGACATTCTTGCCAGTGGCCTTGAGGAAGGTGTTAGCGATACCGCCACCGACCACCATCTGATCAACCTTCTCGGATAGGGACTCAAGTACTGTCAGCTTGGTTGAGACCTTGGACCCACCGACGATGGCAATCATCGGCCGTGCTGGGTTTAGTAGTGCCTTGGTCAGAGCCTCCAACTCCTGTGTCAAGAGGATGCCACCACAGGCGATGGGAGCATACTTGGCGATCCCGTGGGTCGATGCCTCGGCACGGTGTGCGGTGCCGAATGCGTCCATCACGAAGATGTCGCACAGACGGGCGTATTTTTGGGCAGTCTCATCCAGATTCTTCTTCTCGCCTTTATTGATGCGGCAATTCTCTAGAACTACCAGCTCCCCTTCTGCGACCTCGAATCCACCCTCGACCCAATCCTTAATCAGTCTTACAGGCTTACCCAGGCGTGCGGCAATATTGTCAGCGACTGGCTTGAGAGAATTCTCTTCAGACCAGATACCTTCTTCGGGACGACCCAGGTGAGAAGTCACCATGACCTTGGCACCCTTGTCTAGACAGTGGTTGATGGTGGCCATGGAGGCGGTGATGCGGGCATCTGATGTGACCTTTCCATCCATGATGGGGACATTGAGATCGGCACGAATGAATACACGCTTACCCTTGAGATCGAGGTCGACGAGATTGATGACGGACATGGAAAGCTCCAAATTTATATAATTTTTAAGGGGTGGCCTACGAGCCACCCCTTAAATTGCTAGGGATCTGAGACGTGAAAAGTACAGTGGATGTATCTGTTCTACGCGTTATCTTGTACTACAAGCTACTTGGCGACCACGCGGACCATCTCCAGAACCTTACTGGAGTAGCCCCACTCATTGTCATACCAAGAAACGACCTTGACGAAACTGCTATCGAGCGCCATTCCGGCCTCTGCATCGAAGATCGAGGTGCAGCTATCCCCACGGAAATCGGTGGAGACAACCTTCTCATCAGTATATCCGAGCACACCCTTCATCGAGCCTTCGGATGCTGCTTTCATAGCCGCGCAAATCTCAGCGTAGGAGGTCTCCTTGTTGAGTTCTACAGTAAGATCAACCACCGACACGTCAGAGGTGGGTACACGGAAGGCCATTCCGGTGAGCTTCTTATTTAATTCTGGGATGACAACACCCACAGCCTTGGCAGCACCGGTTGAGGAGGGGATGATATTTTCAAGTATCCCGCGACCACCGCGCCAGTCCTTGTTAGAGGGACCATCAACGGTCTTCTGGGTAGCAGTTGCTGCGTGTACGGTCGTCATCAGTCCGCGTTTGATACCGAAGGTGTCGTTCAATACCTTGGCGATCGGAGCGAGGCAGTTGGTGGTGCACGATGCGTTGGAGACGATCGCTTGACCGGCGTATGTCTTGTCATTCACACCATACACAAACATGGGTGTATCGTCCTTGGATGGGGCGGACATGATGACCTTCTTGGCGCCTGCGGTGATGTGTTTCTCGCAAGTCTCTTTAGTGAGGAAGAGTCCGGTGGATTCAACTACGACATCAGCGCCCACTTCATTCCACTTCAGTTCGGACGGATCCTTAACAGCGGTCAGACGAATCCTCTTGCCTTGGACGATCAGCGTATTCCCTTCAACAACGACGCTGCCACGGAAACGTCCATGCACAGAATCATGTTGTAGCATGTAAGCTAGGTAATCAGGCTCGAGCAGATCATTGATGGCAACGACCTCGATATCCGGGAAGTTTTCTACCGCTGCACGGAATACCATGCGGCCAATACGCCCGAATCCATTGATGCCGACTTTGATGGTCATTTTATGAGCTCCTTAAATTGGTAAATATGCTGGAGCGGCGCGTTAATTTACGAGCCGCTGTCCTGTCAATTATTTAGATGACGCCCTTCACGGTCTTCACTACATTCTCAACAGTGAATCCAAAATGTTTAAAGAGTTCGCTGGCAGGTGCAGACTCGCCAAAGGTTTCCATTCCTACCACTGCTCCCTCAAGACCTACGTACTTGCGCCAGAAGTCGGATATCCCGGCCTCAATCGCAACTCGGCGCACGCCCTTAATCAGGACGCTGTCCCTGTAGGATTGGTCCTGACGGTCGAATAAATTGGTGCAAGGCATCGAGACCACTCTGACATGGATTCCAGCCTCTGCCAGTTCTTTTTGCGCGCTCATCGCCAAGCCAATCTCTGAGCCGGTAGCGATGAGGATTGCCTGCGGCTTTCCAGCGGTGGCTTCAGACAAGATATAGCCTCCCTTATCGATCAGCTTGATGGTTGCTGCATCGCGTTTCTGGAATGGTAGATTCTGACGGCTAAATATCAGTGTGGATGGGCCGTTCATGCGTTCAATTGAACGTGCCCAGGCCACAGCAGATTCGACGGTGTCGCAGGGTCTCCATACATCCATGTTCGGGATATAGCGCAGTGTCGCGGTCTGCTCCACCGGTTGGTGGGTTGGACCGTCTTCGCCCAATCCGATTGAGTCATGCGTAAACACAAACAGATTACGGATCTTCATCAGAGCGGCCATTCTCAGGGCGTTCCGAGCGTACTCCGAGAACATCAGGAAGGTGGCGCCGTAGGGGATAATCCCACCGTGCAATGATAGTCCATTCATCATTGCGCTCATGCCGAATTCACGTACGCCGTAATAGACATAATTACCACCGTTTTCACGGCTGATCCCTTTTGAACCTGACCATAGTGTGAGATTCGACCCAGCCAGATCTGCGGATCCTCCGATCAGCTCTGGTAAGACTGGAGCCAATCCCTCGATTGTATTTTGCGAAGCTTTGCGGCTGGCGATGGTCTCTTCCTTGGCATTGACGCGATTGATGAATCCATCGACGTGCTCACGCCAGTTTGCCGGCAGATCGCCTGACATGCGCCGTGTGAACTCGGCTGCTTCGACAGGATATTTTTTTGCATATTCGCTAAACTTTTGATTCCACTCTTCCTCCAGCTTCTTGCCTTTGGCCCGTCCATCCCAAAGCTCATAGACGTCTTGAGGGATTTCAAATGGAAGATGGTTCCAACCGATGTGGGGACGAGCGGCCGCGATCTCTGCATCCCCTAGCGCCGCTCCATGAACTTCGTGGGTATTGGCCTTATTGGGAGATCCGAGTCCTATCACTGTCTTACAGCAGATCATCGTGGGTTTGTTACTGATCTTTTTGGCCGCTTCAATCGCCGCCTCAATGGCCACAGGATCATGGCCATTGACATTGGGTACCACATGCCACCCGTAGGCCTCAAAGCGCTTGGGTGTGTCATCGGTGAACCAGCCCTCGACATGTCCGTCGATGGAGATTCCATTGTCGTCATAAAAGCAGATAAGTTTGCCGAGACCCAATGTGCCTGCCAGTGAGCAGGCCTCGTGGGAGATCCCTTCCATTAGGCAGCCATCGCCAAGGAATACATAGCTATAGTGGTTAACGATGTCGAAACCGGGGCGGTTGAACTCGGAAGCAAGGATTTTTTCAGCCAGTGCCATACCGACAGCATTAGTGATGCCTTGCCCGAGAGGTCCGGTGGTGGTCTCAACGCCGGGTGTGTAGCCATACTCTGGGTGACCTGGGGTCTTTGAGTGAAACTGGCGGAAACGCTTGATCTCCTCCATCGGTAAGTCGTAGCCGGTCAGGTGCAGTAGCGCATAAATCAACATCGATCCATGCCCGTTGGACAGTACAAAACGGTCCCGGTCAGCCCATTTAGGGTTAGCGGGATTGTGTCTCAGATGATGGATCCACAATACCTCAGCGATTTCCGCCATACCCATGGGCATACCAGGATGGCCGGAGTTGGCTTTTTGAACAGCATCCATCGCTAAAGCACGGATGGCGCTGGTCAGGTTCTTGAATACCGGCGCATTAAAATCATTGAATGTAGCCATGGATGCGGACTCCCTCGCTCAACTAGATATAAATATAAAAAAATAAAGATACATCGCACGACCGAACCAAAAAGCGATGCATGCTGGTAAAAGTAATATTATCGCTTAAGACGCGGTGTCAGACAACTGTGAAAAATTTGTGAAACCCAGGTGAATTTCAGAACAAGTCATCCGTGGGAGGGGAGGAAGGTCATTGATTTTTTAGTTTGACACCTAACAATTTGAGTTTTCGATAAAGATGCGTCCGTTCTAGCCCTGATTGTTCTGCCACCCGTGTCATATTGCCGCCTTCCTGCTCGATGAGCCGATCAAAGTATTGCTTTTCGAATAAGTCGCGCGCCTCTCTCAGGGGAAGATTAAGCGGCACGCTTGAAACTTTCTGTGTCGACATTGAAGAGGACAGCGCCTGCATCACGTCATCGACTGAAATTTCATCTTTCGTGCCGGTTAATGCCAATGATCGAACCACACCAGTTAATTGTGAGAGATTGCCGGGCCAGTCATAGTTGCGTAACGCATTGAGTGCAGCAGTACTGAACTGTCGCAGGGGCGCTTCCCCGGATTCAATGCTGCTAGAAAGCATCTGACTGGCAAGCTCCGGAATGTTTTCCCGATGTGTTTTTAGTGAGGGGACATTAATGCAGAGACTGTTCAGGATCTCATACAGTCTGGGGTCATACTCGCCCTGTGCTGTTAGATCAGATAGTGGTCGTGAGGTGGCGCAGACCAGTCGAACGTTGTATTTTTCGAGTTTTCCTAGCAGGAGCAGTAGGCCCCTCTGCTCCAGTCGACTGATCTTGCCGATCTCGTTGAGAAACAATAAACCACCTTGCGCTTGCTCCAGCATCGTGAGAGGGGCATCTGCAAGAGACGTGAGTGTCTCCGGTTCCATCCAGGGTGTATTCGGGCGGTGCAGGAATCGAGCACATAGCCTCATCCCGGTTCCAGGTTCGCCAGTGAGTAGCAGCGGAGTCTTAAGGTGAATGACCTGTTCTAAGCGGGTTTTTAGATTGGCGATCATCGACCCCTTGCCCAGGTTGTTGAGCGAGAGAGTGGAGTATGGTTTGACCTGCCCACCGCGGAGCGCGCGACCGACCGTACTCAACAGCTTTTGCAGGGGTATCGGCTTTTCCAGATAACCGAACGCGCCAATACGTGTTGCTTCCACCGCGGTGTCGATGGTTCCATGTCCAGACATCACCACCACCGGCATGGTGAGTAGCCCACTTCCAGACCACTCTTTCAGGAGAGTAATCCCATCAGTGTCGGGCATCCAGATATCGAGCAGTACTAGATCGGGAAGGTTTTGGTTACGCCAGTTTCGAGCTTCCTCGGCATTCTCTGCCAGTGCGACTTGGTAACCCTCGTCACGCAAGATTTCAGATAGCAACTCACGTATGCCGATCTCATCATCAACGACAAGTATTGTATTGCTGGTCATGTTTTTAAGTTAAAGCATCTAGTCATGGTGGAAATTACCCCTGGGTTTTTGTGAGTGACCGTAATCACACGGTCTCAGTCTTGGCAGCTGTGATGCTTTCCACCGTCATGGGCAGGGTGATGGAGATACGTGCCCCGTGAGGAAGAATGTTTTCGATTTGGATCGTACCATTGTGTTCCTCGACGATCTTCTTGACAATAGGAAGGCCGAGTCCGGTGCCCTTGGGCTTGGTGGTGACATAGGGTTCAAATGCACGTGCTCTGACCTCATCTGGAAAGCCCCCCCCATTGTCGCTTACGCTGAGACTTACCGAGCCCTGCAATACTTCGGTGCGGACTGTGATGGTG
>Ga0209553_1000360_pt1 | contig 23938 bp, 24 predicted proteins | sample LauGreFBDMM110DN_2_FD_188217 | JGI IMG/M metagenome (GOLD analysis project Ga0209553, IMG submission 188217) | Freshwater lake microbial communities from Lake Michigan, USA - Fa13.BD.MM110.DN (SPAdes) (version 2) | ecosystem: Environmental > Aquatic > Freshwater > Lake | place: Lake Michigan...
GGCCACGGTGCTGCGGATCAATTGCGTGCGGCCATCGCGCGTGCCGCCAAATTCATCCTCGCGTTTGTTCGACCACGGCGAGGCGAACTGATGAAAGATGTGCCCGTGCCCGCACGACATTTCGATGCCCGAGAACCCGGCTTCTTTCATGATTAATGCGGACTCGGCAAAATCTGAAATCAGCCGCCAGACATCCGCCGTGGTCATCACATGGGGCACGGTCCAGCTAATGTCATCGGGCAAGGGCGACGCGCCAATGGCCGCATCGTTGCGTCCCTGCTCGTGACGACCGCGCCCCGGATCTTGGATTTGGCCCAGCAAATGGCAATCGTGTTCGCGCACCGCATCGGCCCAGGCGCGCAGGCCTTGTGTTTGTTTGCGATTGAACACATCGACCTTTTTCGGGCCGGTTTGATGCGAGGCCACATTCATCGGCTCGGTGATAATCGCCGATGCCCCGCCCAATGCCCGGCTGCGATGGTAGTTGATGAGCTGCTGTGTCACCGCCCCGCCCTCGACATAGCGCGTGGACATGGACGCATGGACCACGCGGTTTTTGAACATGAACGGGCCGATTTTGACCGGCGAGAACAAATGCGGATAAGCGGAATTGGACAGCGTCATGGGCCCGGCACGTTGGATATGAGGACGGTCTGACGTAAGCCTGAAACGACCAGGAGCCAAGCCAAAAAAGAGCCCGCTTCGACATGCGAAGCGGGCTAAAGGTGATAGAGGAGAGGGCCGATAATAAACTGGCGGGCGAACCGCCCACCGCGATATTTCCGTATGTAAAAGCTCTCGCCCCTCACAACGAAAATCTCACTGTGTGCATTATGTCTAAGGTCTTCCCCCGCGTCAATGCATTTTTGCGCATTATAAGCATTTTATTAAGGAATGGTGTTTGTAGCCTGAAACGTGGTTGAGTCCAGACCCACAGTAAATCAGAATCAAAATAGTCAAATATAATCATATTATTAGAGTAATTTTTCACCCGCCCCTGCACGACTACATCTAGCCTATGCGCCTCATCGGATCACTAAATATGCGCAATAAATCTCATATTTTGACGGCGCTGTATGCGCTTTTTTAACTATATGATGAGAATGAATGCTCATCACCTGGAAACAGGCGTTAGGGAAATGGAGACGCTATGCAAGACGCCATCGCGCTGAATGCCACACCGTCGGCTGTTTCTGCACAGCAGGAGCAAACTCGCGCCCTGATTAGGGCCATGCTGACCTTGACGGCCCTCAGCGCCAGTGCGCTCGCGCGCGATGCTGGGCTGACCCCCTCGACCCTCAACCGCTTTATGCACCAGCCCGTACGCCATACCCTCAGCCAGCGCACGCTGCTGGCCCTGATGATTACCACCTTCCGCCGCATGAAGGCCCAAGGCATCTCCGCACTCGACGCTGGCGCACTCAGCGTGATTGCGCCTGTGTTACCCGTCTTTGAGCGCGCCATCTTAGATCAAGCGCCCGATGCCGAACGGGTGCTGAAAGAAATCAAGTTGCGCACCGGTGCTGGGCTCGGCCCGCACGCACGCAACGACAAGGGCCCGACACAATTGCGCGACTTGGCCGTGGTCACCACAACCACCCTGGGCGTCGATGTTGCCGCAATGAGTTTCGACAAGGCACCGCTGACCACACAGCGCCCACCCTTCCTTGCCGATGATGCCCATGCGTTTGCGTTTTTGCTGACTGATGCATCCATGACCCCGCGCTATGACGCAGGCGATATGCTTTACGTCAGCCCCGCACGCGAAGTGGCGGGCGATTACATAGATGTGGTCGTCGATCGCAAGGTCGGTGGCTTTTTGTTGGCACGGCTGGTGAGGACGTCAGACACCACCGTCACCTTGCACAAAATCAAAACACCTGAGGCGTTTGACATGCCACGCGCTGAAATACGCGGGCTTTACCGCGTGGTGGGTATTCAGCGCCTCGGCGCTTAAGCTAGTAAATTTCTCAATTGCTCAGCGTCGCCGTGGCTGACGTCAGCGGCCCGGTGATTTGAATTGAGGCATCTTTCAAACTCGGTGGTCCAAGGCGAATGGGCGCGTCATTGGAGACGCCGTAGGGTTCGGCTGGAAGGCCGATCCAATTTTTGTTGAGTTTTAAATTCGCATCTTTGTCGTGGTACAGGGCAAACGCGTAGCTGCCCGCATGATCAACCGGAATGCAAATTCGCGTTTCCCCTTCCACCGCTGGCACACGCACGCGACCCACGCGACCGCTCTTCTTTAGCCAGCGTTCAGGGTCATCGTTGTGCAAATCAACCGTGATAGTGCCTTTGGCTGATTTCACGTTTTTGACGGTAAGCTGAATCGAGAACGGAAGCTGTTCGCACACAACTGCGTTTTCAACCGGTGCGGCGGTAGGCTCATCATCAGTGGCCAAAGCAAGACCAGGGCTTGCCACCGCCGCAATGAAATACACCGACCAAGACCAGCGCTGCCATGTCATGCCAAATCCATGTGTCGTTTCAGAAACCTCAGCTTACGCCATGATAATGGCAAAATTGCTTTAATGGGGTGAAGAAAATGTATCAGTTGGCAAAATTTACTCCGCTAGTGGAGCGGATTTGACATTCGCACCCCTTGCCGCAACGGAACTGTGAAGCGGATATCAAATCTAAAGCTCCACTAAAAACCTATATTTCCTCGTGGTCCTTATGATTCTAACATTGGCAAAATAGCCATCCGAACCGGGACGCGAATGTTAGAATTGGGGCACGAGGTCGATTTGGTCATAGGGCACATAGCCAAGGTATATGGCGAAATTCTTGACCCGCTTGGCCACCCCGTCAAAACGCACATAGTCGTGTAATAAAATACCCGGCGCTTGATCGCGCTGATGACGCAGCACTTGCTTTGTTAACTCACGACGCTTGTCCAAATCAAACGTGCCTAGTGCCTCTTTCAACAACGGCATGATTTTTTCGTCGCAATACCATGGCGCTTTCCAAAAGCATGAGTTGCGCATAAAGCCGCGCAATGCATCAAGCGACGGCAAAGTCGTATAGTCATTGCCAATAGCAAGGCCGCCCCATTTGCCCTGGTGGACACCTTGCGCAAACTTCGCAATCGGAACCATTTGAAGTTCTAATTTCACGCCCACAACCGCCAGATCAGAGGCTGCTTTTTGATAGACCAATGGGGCAGATGATGACGACCCCTCCCAAATTTCCGCAAGCATCACAAAGCCGTTCTCATACCCGGCCTCGGCTAATAATTTCTTGGCCAAAACTGGATCATACTCATAAGCCAGCAAAGACGGATCATAGCCAAAGGCATTGGCCGGGGCAGTTTGGGTGGCAACTTTGGCTTTCCCCGCCAGGATGGTAGCAACAATCTCGTTTTTGTTTACGGCATAATTAAGCGCACGTCGCACGCGCACGTCTTTCAGTGGAGAATCCTTCACCACGACAAATGCGAGATTTGTCATAGATCCTTCCGTCTGGACCACCATGGAGTGGCCCGCCGCCTCCAGCAGCGAGATTTGATCAGGTCCCAAAGCATAAGCAATATCAAGCCCACCCGAAAGCAAGCCTTGCACGCGCGCGGGGTTATCGGGTACGGCGCGTAATTCCAAGCGGTCAATCTTAGGCTTGCGCAGTGCGTTTGGATTCGCCCTGAGACTCATGATGCCCGGCGCCAGCGTGTCTACGATAAAAGGACCGCTGCCAATGGGCGAGCGATTAATCCCTTCTACACCGACCTTTTTCCAATTCGTCGGTGACATCAGCCGCATGAGGCTGATCTCTTGGGGCAAAAATGGATTGGGTGTTGATGTCGTGAACTCGATGCTGAGTTCGTTTAAGGCTCGCGCTGCTTTGAGGGATGGCAAATCAATTGCGACCGCGTAAGCAGCTCCCGTTGAACTATGTAGAAAGTCGACACTGAAAACCACAGCCTCAGCGTTCAGCGGTGAACCGTCTGAGAACACCTGACCGGGGCTCAGCGTGAAAATCCAGGTCGTCTCATTTTCTGCGTGCCACGACGTCGCTGCTTGCGGGTGAGCAACTCCGGTGTTGTCGACCCAGGTGAGCGCATCATAAATGGCCGGTGTCGTGTAGAGGCCTGGAATACCTGCCGTCGCTAAAGGGTTCAACCCTAAGGCCGGAAGTGACGGCAAGCCAACCCGCAAAACCTTATCCATACCCAAAGACGGCACAGCCACCATGCTCAGGAGTGAGACGAGCAGAATTTTGACGCATTTATTCTGCAAGGTCGATCTGCTCATAGGGCACAAAGCCAAGGTGAATGGCGAAATTCTTGACCCGTTTGGCCACACCATCAAAACGCACATACTCGTGCAGTAAAATACCGGGCGCTTGCTCGCGCTGATGGCGCAGGACCTGTTTGGTCAGCTCGCGTCGTTTATCCAAATCAAACGTCCCCAGCGCCTGTTTCAGCAGCGGCATAATGGTTTCATCGCAGTACCACGGCGCCTTCCACAGGCACGAATGGCGCATAAAACCACGCAAGGGATCGAGTGAGGGCACCGAGTTGTAATCGATTCCAATGCCGGTGCCATCCCATACGCCCTGGTGCAGTCCTTTGGCATACTTCGGGATTGGCACCATACGCACATCGAGCTTCACGCCGACCAGCGCCAAATCCGAGGCGACCTTTTGATACACCAGCGGTGCGAATGACGAATTTCCTGCGTAAATCTCGGCCACCATCTCGAAGCCATTGGCATGGCCAGCCTCGGCCAGCAGCTTTTTGGCCAGTGCAACATCGTACGCATACGCTGGCAATGTGGGATCGAAGCCAAAGGCATTGGCGGGCGCGGTTTGCGTGGCGACGGCAGATTTACCCGCTAAGATCGTCGCGACGATCTCATCTTTATTGACGGCATGGTTGAGCGCACGGCGCACCCGGATATCCTTGAGCGGCGATTCCTTGGTCGTGACGAATGCCAACAGAATGATCGATGCTTCGGGTTGAAACACCATGGTGTGGCCCGCAACTTCGATTTGGGCAATCTCGTCGGGCCCTAGAACAACGGCGATATCGATTTTGCCCGACAGCAAAGCCTGCACGCGCGCAGGCGTATCGGGCACGGCGCGCAGTTCAAGCCCCTTGATGATGGGTTTGCGCAACGCCGTGGGGTTAGGCCGCAGGTTCATGACGCCCGGCGTCCAGGTCTCGACGATGAACGGCCCACTGCCTATGGGCGATTTGTTGATGCCAGCGTCGCCCACCTTGGCCCAATTGGCGGGTGACATCAGGCGCATCAGGCTAAGCTCTTGCGGAAGAAACGGATTTGGAACCCTCGTGGTAATTTCAACCGTCAGGTCATCGATGACGCGCGCTGATTTCAACGACGGCACTTCAACAGAAACTGTGTATGACGCGCCCGCCGGGCTGCGCAGCAAGTCAACCGCAAACGCCACAGCTTGCGCATTCAGTGGCGTGCCGTCTGAAAACACCTGTCCAGGCTTCAGCTTGAATTGCCAAGTCGTCTCGTTGAGCGAGCGCCAGCTTTCAGCTGCTTGGGGCAACGCGTTGCCTTTGGTGTCCACCCACGTCAGCGCATCGTAAACTGCAGCAAGCGTATAAAGCGCAGGCAAGTTGGTGCTGGTGAGCGGGTTCATGCCCAGCGACGGAAATCCCGGAATACCCACACGCAAGGTTTTGTCTGCGGCCTGCGATGGCAAAGCCGCACCGAGGAAAACCAGGCAAAGAAATCCGAATACCCTGAGCACGAGATCACTTTCACTAAGATGATAAGTCGTGCCAATCTAGCGGCCCATTCAGGAGGTCACAATGCCAACCGACAACACAATTGAGGCCCTCAAACGCCTTGAAGCCGTGAAAGCAAAACGTGGCTACTTGCTGCCCCACCATGGCCTCATGGCGCTGACTGCCCCAGAACTTCTGGCAGGTTATGATGCCTGCTACACCGCCCTGACCCTCGTCCCGCGCACGCTGAGCGAGCATGACCGCGAGTTTGTGTGGCTTGGCGTGCTCACGGCACGGCGCGAACACATTGCCTCGCAGCACTTGGTGAAATTCTTTAAAGCGGGCGGAACCAAGGACGAGGTGGACGTGATCGTGCGGCTTACCGCTGTGGCCGAAGGATCGGGTGCTTTCGCATTTATATCCGACCATTGGCAGCACCACTTGCCAGCATATGACCGCTGGGCGTTGTATTTTCAGGCCGTAAATGCTGCCACGGCCGCCTCGCCCTTGCGCGCGGGCCTCATCCATATTGCGTTAGCTGCGATTTATGGGTGCCTGCAACGCGTGACGGAATTGAAGTGGCATATCACGGAGTGTTACCGGCTGGGCGTGCCCGAACCAGAGCTGGCCGAAGCGTTGTCGTATGTGATGTTCTCGGGCAGCGTGCCCTTTTTTATCGAGGCGTGCGGCGTGTGGCACCAGATGATCCGCGACGGCGAGGTGACACCCTCGGCACCCTTCAGACTCTGGGCCGAGATGGAAGTCGGCGGACCGGGGTAGGAATAACAACTGTATCAAGACTCACATTCCCTCCCCGCGATGGGGAGGGATCAAGGGTGAGGTGATGACGACATCTTTCTAAACCGCTTTCGCCTTCGCAGCGCGAACCATTGTTTCCAGCTTATCCAAAAACCGCGAGCGGTCTTCTTTGCGGAAAGGCGCTGGACCGCCGGTGATCATGCCGGTATCGCGCAAGTGCGTGTTCAAATCGCGCACGGCGGATGTCATGCCAATGGAGTTTTGATCGAGCGGTTGACCGTTGGGGCGCAGCACGGCAGCGCCCTTCTCGACACACCGTTTGGCCAACGGAATGTCGGCGGTAATCACTATGTCATGCGCGACGACATGCTCGGCAATCCAATCGTCAGCGGCATCGAATTTATCGCGTTCAACAACCACGCGATTGATCAGTGGGTTGGCCTCGCCGCGCAGCCACTGGTTACTGACCAGATGCACCAACACTTCATGGCGCGCGGCCACGCGCAGGGTTTCGTCCTTCACGGGGCAGGCATCGCCATCCACAAAAATGGCAACCATTACTTCGCCTTTGAACAGGCGGCTTTCGCACAGTCGGCGATCAGGCGAGCGATGAGTCTTATATCCACAGTGTCGTGTGGTTTGAATCGGATACAGCCCTTGCCGAAATCACCATTCACGATGAGCTTCTTATACACGCGATGAATAGCTTCGTTATAATACATCGGCATGGCATGAAGTGTGACGCGCGTTTTACTGGCTGTGACCGCATACATGAATTCGTCTTTGCGATGAAACAGCCAGCCCTTCTCGGCCGTCATCAAACCTTGCGTGATGCTGACGGATGGGTCGTTCTCGGTAATCGCGCGTTTGAAGGCTTCGATCAACGGCGATGGCCCCGACGGCGGCTTGCCCCGCTTGATCTTGATCAGCTTGATGCCCTCGGCTCGACGTGTTGCTCGATTGGCAGCGATGGGTTGACGTTTAGGAATCATGACGTTAACTGTTTACGACACCTAAGGGCTGATAATCCAGCGTCGGGAACACAGACTTGAGTGTGGTCTCACCCCGCCGCTTGACCAAAATTTCCTGTAATACGTGGCGGTAATCGGTCGTCACCCTTAAATCACCGGCTACAAGGTCGGCGGCTTTCAGGCCCGGCCATTGACCATACATGCGCCCGCCGTTCACCGACCCGCCCAAGGCCATCATGACAGAGGCTGCGCCATGATCGAGGCCGCCGTTGGCGTTTTCCTGAACACGTCGACCAAACTCGGTCATGGTCACCAGTGTGATGCGAGTGCGGTACTCATGCATGTCGGCCCAGAAAGCACCAATCGCCTGCGACAGTTCCCGCGCTTGGCCGCCGAAGAACGCATTGATATTGACGTGATGATCCCAACCGCCGAAATCAACCGTCGCCACCTCAAGCCCCACATTGGCCTTGATCATGTCGGCCACCGAACGCAGCGACGTGGAGAGTTGGCCCGTGCCGTAGCCAGCGGGGTTGACCGGCGCCTTGGACGTGTTGACGAGTTTGGCCTTCACGGTTTTGATAGTGTCGATGGTCGCACGTGCGGTCGCACTGTAAGTATCTGAACCCGCATGCATCCGTTCGATCAGATTTAAATTAAGATCACCTCCCGCCACATCGAAGCGCGTGACGTCTGGAATGGCAACCGAGGCGAGATAGCCCTGTAACGACAAATCAACCTCGGGCGAGGTCGATACCGCACTCAGGCCTGGCAGAACCAATTGACGTGCAAGCAAGTGGCGGCCCAACCAGCCACCAGCGATTTGCTTCTCACCGTCGGCGATGCCGCGCTCAACCTTTTCTTGGCTGACGAAATGGCTTCGGCTGTCGGTGGGCAAGCCTGCCGCATGAATGACCGCCAAGCTTTTGGCGTCAAACAGCGCCTTCAGTTCAGGCATGTTGGGATTTATGAAGAACGGAACGCCACCAAGTGACGTTAATGGCAACGCTGCATTGGCCCCCGTGGCGGCAATGCCAATTGTCGGCCGCGCATCACGATAGTCAGCATCATCAGCAGGCGGGATGAGTTGTAGGCCATCGCTGCCAAAGCGCAAGAATACGACAATCAAAATGTCACGTTGCGCATTGGCGGAATCAGCAGCGAAAGCCGCGCGCACACCAGAGCTGAGCGTCGTCATGACGCCAGAGAGTAGAAGATTGCGACGTGTGATGTTCATGACCTACCGCACCCCAAATTCGGGCGAGGTCGCAATCAGCGCCACCAAGCGGCGCAGCGCATTCTCGATATTCAGCGCACCGCCTGATGCATAGGCCGCCATCGCACCCGTTGGACTGGCTGCATCTTCAATCAGCGCCGTCATGGCGGCGGGGCGCAACGCATAGCCCAGTATGCGTTCCACCCAGTATTCCACAAGCAATGTCGGTGACGCACGAGCACTGCTGGGTGTTTGTGCGCCCAACGAGGTCCGCAGCGCCGGGAGGGCAAGCAACAGCAAGGGCAGGTTCCAGTTATAAAGATTAGCCGACGTTGACAGCCATTGCGCATCGGTATCGGGCCGACCCTCGGGTGTCGGCCACACGTAAAGTCCATCGCCAAGCGCCGTGGCGGCCGAGCTGGCCAAATCGAACGCATTCACAATGGTATCGGTGGTACGAAAGAAAGCGATGATGCGCTCGTAGGGTCGACGCAGTTTCGAATTTTGTGTCAGTGGCGCGCGGATCTCATCGCCATCTTGTAGGATGGCTGCAAGCACGCGCTTAATTTGATCAGGTTGAAAACGATTCGTCAGCCAAGCCTGTTTGGCGCGTGCAATAACTGCGGGCGGTGGCGTATCACCAAAGACGCGTTTGGCAATTTTAGTACACACGAAATTAGCCGTGGCTGGATGGTTCGAGATGATGTCTAGCACCGCTCTGCCCTGTTGCATGTCATCTTTCAGGCCGGTGAGGTCGACACCTAAGAACGCGCGGGCTTGGGTGCTGTGCTGCAAGGGGTTATATGCATAACGCCCGGTGTTGGGCATCGCACCTTTTGGCCCCGCTTGGCCCTGCTCCAGCGTCCAGCCCGAAAACGCGCGCGAGGCATCAATGATGTCTTGATCATTGAAGCCACTGGCAAGGATGCCGCGTTGCAATGGAAAAATGCCGGCGCTCGCCGTTGGCTTACCTAAGTAAACGCCGCGGCCCATGGTGTGGAGCTCGAGAATCTCGCGGGCATAATTTTCGTTGGGCAGCGCTGCCGTGCTGTCGGCGTTATTCAAATATCGTAGCATCGCCGTGCTGGTGGCCACGGCTTCCAACAGATCGCGAAAATTGCCGAAGGCACGAGGACGGATCACGTGGGTATCGTACGCGGGCAAGGCGACTAAGGCAAAAATATCGGCTTGCCGCCCGATGTTGAAATGGTTGTTCCAAAAATCCACCATGAATTCGCGGAGTTGAAACGCCGAATGCGTGTTGCGAATCCAAGTGGCGGCGCTCACTTCCTGTTGTACGCGCGACAATTCATTGGCTGCGACCGAGAATTCAACGTTGCGCGCCAAATCCCACATAGTGGCAATATCTGCCGACATATAATTGAGCGGCCTGAGTTGATTGATGGTGGGCCACCCGACAATGCCCTTGGTCGGTGGCTGGCCGTTATAAGCAATGCGCATCGTTTGCATTCTGAGATGCGATGCCAGTGAGGGATCATCGCCCACGGGCGGGCTCAGTTGCTCGTCGACCCAAGCCTTCCAACCGATGCTGCGCACAACCGCAACATCCGTATCACGCGCACCGAACGTGACGCGATTCAGCGCAAGAGTCTCGGGGCTGGGGATCGTCTGCAGCATGTCTGTTGTCGGCAGCTTTCAGAATTGAACCGCGACGGTCACAGAACCGACGTGGACATAATAGCGCGGCGGCACGATTCCCGACCCCAAGATCTGTGCCACCGACGTGTACCCAACATTATCATACTGCCAGTCATGACTGCTATGATGCTCGACTGTGTAGCCCAGTTTCAGCACCGTCGCAGGCGAGACGTTGTAGGCAGCCTTAAGCTTCGCATTGTGCGTGATTTCGCGGCTATCGGGCAAGGGTGCCACGACAGCCAGCACCGACGTCGGCGTGGCCTGGACGTTAATTTCGCTCAGTCCCCGCGACATGTAATACGCCGCGCTCAGCTTCAATTCCTGGGGTATCGCCTGCCAGTCGATGTTCGCCCCTAAGCTGCGCACGGTGTCTTTGTTTTGAGCGCCCCAAACTTGATTGGGGTTATTGAGGTTGTTCGAGGTGATGTAGTAACCCGCCTGCGCAAACCGATATCGCTCGACGCTATAAAAAGCTGAAGCCGTGAGATGATCTTGGAACGCATACGAAATGTCGCCATCGAGGATCAGTGATTTCGATTTCTGCCGCCCGTACGTCGTGTGCGGATAGGTCTCGCGCGCAAAACCTGCCCCGCTGTTCACTGTCAGCTTGGTGCCCACATCGAACGTAAACCCGCCTTTGGCCTCGTGACGCACACGATCGGCCAAGTTGAAGGTGCGCAACAACGGATGTTCGATGGATTGGTTCAGTGGCGAGGCATTAATATAGGTGTCGGTATGGCTCGCGTTCCACGATGCCGCATCAACATACCCCGAGCCAGTGCGATGACCATAGCTATAGGACGCCCAGACCAAACCCACATCGAAGCCCGACAACAGCTTGGCCTTCAGCGCGTGTTCGTTTGACTTCTCAAGTTGCTGATAGGTCCGTTCTTTGAAGTCGCCATTGTAGGTCACACTGAGGCGTGTGCGCGGCGTGAAGCGGTATGCGGCTTCAGCTTTGGCGCGCTGGAACGTGAAACTGCGCGGCAGATTATAGCGAACATAACGACTGACACCGCGCAAGACCGCCGAGACTTGGTCCTGCACATCGTTAGGAATGTAGCTATACAACTCGCGCGCAGTTTGGTTATCGCGTTCGTCATAGGTATAGCTGGCCGACAGCTCAACGTTTTTCCACTCGCGCGAGGTCAACCCGAGACTTAGAAATGTTTTGCGAATGTCGCCATCCAATGAGGATCGTGTCAAAGGGACGGGCGCATTTAAGTTGGGATTGATGGTGTAGGGCAGAAACGGATCATTCTGCTTTTGAATCGCGTATGACAATTTTCCGCTCAGGCGTGTTTGCGGGGCCAACGCCACGCCGCCCGAGAATGAAAACTGATGGGCGGTGTTATCGGGCGGCAAGCTGAATTGCCCGAAGGCGAAAGGATAGCCCGCAAACGCACCCGCAGGCCACGGCGGCCCGATCGAGCGCGAATAGGGGTTAGCAACCGTGATGGACTTCATGCCGTTATCAAACGTTGAAATCTCGTAGCCCGCGTTCCACTGCCACAGCGCATTGGCAAAACTCAGCGACGCATTCATGCGGTTGGATGTGTAATCCACGGGCTGGGCAAAAAAGATACCGACCGGGAAATTCGCTTCGTGGCCAAATGCCAAACTGTCGGCGCGCAAGCCATCGCGCGTGCGCCGTTGGAATTTAAACCGCAACTCGTAACCCGTGCCAGCGGGCGCCAGCACCGCATCGCCACCCATCACCTGCCACTCGGTCTTGAGCGCCAGTGGCTTAAGGCTTTGTTCAAGTGCGGTGAATCGCTGCGACGAATTGCCCGTAATCCAATTCGCAGGCAACGTCAGGCGCGAGGTTCCCACACCCTCATAGGGCGTCTTGGCACTTTCCGTATGATGGCGCGTGAAGCCTTTGTAGAAGGCGCCCACCTGCCATTGGCCCTGCTGGCCATAGCGCACAAACAGATCACGCAAGTCAGTGCCCAGCAGCGAGACACCCGCAGTCCAGAACCTCGTGTTATCGGAGGTCCACGGGTCACGGCCCCGCAACGATCCGGTGAGAATGGGAAACGCCCCCTTCTCGGCAATGCCGCCATAGCGCGCAAAGTGATACGTGTCTTGGCTTTGATAACCAAAGCCGGTCTCAATGGAATTCAAAAATAGTGGCTGGGGTTTCTTTGCAGGCGCAATCTCGCCCAAATCAAAATTATCCTGTGCTACGGCGCACGGCACGCACGCAGCCGAAGCCAGCAGGCACACCAACGTCCATCGCGGCCCAGGTGAGAGGTGCGCCATCACCTGTTCTACCTTGCAAACCGAATGCCGGAGGGATGGTTCGAGCCATGCACTTGGCTGTGGCAGTTCAAGCAACTGCGCAGCACAGCCATACGCGAGGGCGCAGACCCACCCGGAATGCTGGCCCCGCTGAAGGGCTGACTATTGTGTAGCGTGGAGTCATGGCAGTTCTGGCACAAATACGGTGCGCGTTGTTTTAACAGGCTGGCCTGAACCGACCCATGCGGCGTGTGGCAAATGCTGCAATCTTCTTGAACTGGCGGATGTTCCCACAACATCGGCCCGCGCTTTTCATCGTGGCAACCATAACAAGTCTCATTCACGGTTGTGCCCACCAGCAAATGCGGGCCGGTTGAGCCGTGCGGGTTGTGGCAGTCCGAGCAACTCATTTGTCCCTCGACCACGGGATGATGTGACGGCTTCAGCACTGCCGCGCGTTGTTCAGCATGGCAGGTGAAGCACACCGGCGCTTGGCTGACCGCTGACAACACCGGGTCTTGCACAGCGTGCGAGGAATGGCAGTTCGCGCATGTCACGTCCGCAGCGGCATGTTGGCTGCCTTGCCAATGGGTGCGCGCAGACCCTTCATGGCAATCGAGGCACACCTTGGTGCGCTGTTCAGTGGGTGATGTGTGGGGGCCCGAGAACACAATCTCGGGCGAGGGCCGTGCTTGGCCCTCGGCGGGCTTGGCCATATGGGCTTGGCTGTCGCCATGACACGATTGGCAGCCGGCAGTGTCGACCTGCGTGCGCGCATCACCCTTCACACTGTGTGCCGTGTGCAGCACGCCCGTGACCTTGGGGTCATCGTGGCAATTCAAGCAGGATTTAATCTCGGTGGACGCGCCGAGGCTGCGCGATATGGCTGCGTCTTGCGCGCGGGCCCCAACGGTTGCGAGCATCAGCCCGCAAACCCATAAAGACAAAATCACTCGCAAACTCAGCATCCCAACCTAACCTAAATCGACCCCAAAACTTAAGCTTGAGTTTGTGCTTAATTTTTTACGGCAACAAGGTCTGCCGTGCCTTGGTCAACAACCAGCGTCTTCTCAAGCGAGACGTAATGAAACCGATGAGACGTATGCCCCGCATGGACGGCAAACCCGACGTTGTAGGTTTTGCCGGGCGCAAAATCCTTATACCCCGCGCCCGCCACCATTTTGCGCGAGAAAATCACCGACCACTTACCGCCCGCCTCGGTGGACGTTGCGGTTACAACGGGGGTGGCGTGTTCCTGGCGCTTCTCAAGCACGCTGCCATCAACCATCACGGGGGCGGCACCCGGCGCAAGGCGGGCCTGCCAATATTCAACCACCGCTTGATCGGCGCGCAACTTATCGAGTTGATCGGCAGGTTTCAGCTCATCGCCACCCGTGCGTGCCATTTTTACGCGCGAGCGCGACAAATATTTCGTCAGATCCACGCCAGCTTTGGCGCTGGGCATGCGCATCATGTCGTCATGACACAGCGCATAGCAACCGCCGCGCGCTACTTCGGCCACCTTGCCATCGTCAATCATGATCGCTGCCATCAACGGATACTTGGGCTCCATGGCAGAATCGGGTTGCTGGCCCGGATCAAAATCCAGGCGGATCAACATATTCTCTGCATCATGGGCCGCCTTTACCGTGGCTTTGATCGAGCCGGACTTGCCCGCAATGGGCTCGCGCTCGCTGGATTTGTCGGCGACCAGTAATTTGCCCGAGGCGGCTTCTTCGCCCTCGTGGCATTGACGGCAGTTTTTACCCTCGCGAAATTTATCGGCCCCGCTGTGCTCAGACTGGGTCAGCAGCATCTCCCATGAAAGCTGGCCGGGGTAAAACAGAACCATGTCCTTGCCGGGCACCTTGTCCCATTCAACCGCAAAGCTTGGTGATGCGGAGAGCAAGATTAAATATAAAGCCGCGAATTTGACTGAGCGATTCAACATGCTACACGGGCCTTATTCGTTGATGGGCTTCAGGGACTATACCACTCTATCGTAGGCGCTGGCGGCAGTCATTTATTCCATATCAGCCCATGAATTTATTGACTTTTCATAGCCCGTGAACATGGCATTCTATGCTTAACCGTTATCGCCCCAGGACCAGCGCCTTCCATGCAACCCAGCACATATAAATACACCACCTTTGCAATATTCTTTCACTGGTTCATTGCCGTTGCCGTTGTTCTGACCATCGCCCTGGTCTTGTATTTGGATGGGTTGGACTTGGGCCCCGCAAAGTCGCAGGCGCTATCGATTCACAAATCCGTCGGGATCGCAATTTTCGTTTTCACCTGGCTGCGCCTGGTGTGGCGATTGACGCATCGCCCCCCGGCCCTGCCCAACACCATGACCTCGCTGCAACGCATCGCTGCCACAGCAACGCATGCGTGCTTGTATGCGATCACCATTGCGATGCCCATCACGGGTTATATCTCGGTCGCTGCGCGAGGTCGGGAAACAACATTCTTCGAATTGTTTGTGGTGCCCAGTTGGGTTCCGCTGGACCGCGCGCTTTCAAACCTTACAGAAACGGCGCATCGCTATGGGCAATACGCCGTTTATGCACTGGTGGCACTGCACGTGGCCGCGGCGCTGTACCATCACTTCGTCGTGCGCGATGGGCTTCTGCGCCGCATGTGGCCGGGCCGCAGCCCCGATTAGTAGCCGTTCAGCCCAGGTCCACCAGCATAGGTACTGGTGCTGGAATTCACAGCGCACGTGGTGCTCATGTTAATGCTGGCCGCCAACTGCTGATTGATGATCGACTGGCCCAGCATGTTGTACGGCGGGCCACCTGATGGGTCTGTCACAACCAAGTTGGCGTGGAACTGCGATGCCGTCGGTGACCAACCAGACTGGCTTTCAAGGCTCGCCATGGGAATAGAATATGACGCGTTCGGAGCCGTGAGCACGTTCACGGTCCCCCTCACCGTCCCAGTATCACTATCAAGAAGTGTCACACGGTAGGTGACGGCCACATTCCAGAAATTGTGAATCTCGACTTGGCTTGGGTACTCCGCAATACGCGATGTGTGAACGTTCGTTAAAACAGCACTGCTGGAATTGGCTGCCACAGCTTGATTGAGAAGCGAGGTGCAGACACTGGCGTTTTCAAAAAACTTGCTCACGGCGTTATAAGTCACGTGCTGATAGCCCGACATCGCATCGGGGTTTTGAATATAAAGCGAGTATGAGGTGTCGCCGCCCGTCAACGCGCCTGCATTTCCGCTTTGTAAAATTTGCGTCAGCGAGTATTGCGGTGAGGCGCTGCGACCCACTTGAATGCTGGCGGTTCCGTAATTTCGCCCGGTCGGTGAACCCACAATCGTGATACTGAAATTGCTTGGGCCCGCCGCCCCGTTAAAAAGCCGAATGTATGACAGCGTGGCATTCGGGTTATTGTACGTTGGCGCGACCACCGCATATAAAGTGCCATTAATGGCGCTTTGTTTTTCTGGGGCCGACGCGGCCCGGGCTGCACGCTCAGACTGTTCGGTGGCGCTGGGCGGCGTAGGGCCACCCAAACCTTGAGGGGCTTGGCCGGTCATGAACGCGCGAACATCGAGTGTTGGGATATCGTCCGCGCCCTGCCCAGCCGAAGCAAAACCGGCGACAACAGATGCCGAAATCAATAAACGAAGCGAGATGCGCATCTTACTCTCCGCAGGAGTTGGTCGTTAAACGACCATGCTAGGCTTCAGGTTACAATTATAGGCCCCTTACCCTCGGCTCGGCAAACCATTACAACATAGACCCGATGAGAGGATGGTTTATTCCGAAGCTAAAATTGAGGAAATATCGCACATCGGCGGTGAATTGGTAATAAAACTGACACATAGGCCGTCTTGAGATGGTGAGGTGCCTTTGTTCGACTTCTCCCAGCGGCCCCAAGGCTTTTATTTGGGTTAACGAGACAGTTTTGGTGAGACAGAAAGGTTGTTCTCTCCTGTGATGACCCCGACTGAGTAAGGGGCGTGACGGCAACTCACACAGACGATTTTATCGAGGAGATGACGGCACAACTTCCGGCTTTGCGGCGCTATGCGACCGCCTTAAGTGGCAGCGCAGCACAAGCCGACGATGACGCTCTCAGCGACGAATCCATCGACCATTTCGTGCAAATAGACGGCCTCATATTTGAGCGACCGCCACAAGCGCTCGATGAAGATATTGTCCATGAAACGTCCGCGGCCATCCATCGAGATCGCGATGCCAGCGTCTTTGAGCACGCCGGTGAACTCGAAGCTGGTGAACTGGCTGCCCAAAATGACCGCTAGCAAGTCGGGCACATTGTACATGGTGGCATGGCCGAATTTCCATAAGCGCCCCTCGTCGTCCCAACTGTCACTGTAAACGGCAAACCATGTGTCTTCGTCGATGTACAGGCGACGTCTGGGTACGATATGCGATTTGCCTTTGGCCAACGTCTCCTCGACCACCCACACGCGATGAATCTCGTAACGCAGCGCCTCGGGCTTGGCATGGCCCCAACACCTCGCGCGCAGATAAGCTATGCAAGCGGTTATTGTTATCAAGTCCCGCTTGCCCAGTAGCGTCCAGTCATAGTGATCGTCAAACGTTTGGAGCCCAGACGCATCGGGGTCGGGCAGGAATTAGGCATCAGCCTATTTCAAGGCCACCTCGTTGACGAACGGCGCAAAGCCGCCGCGGCGTAATCTGCTGGTAAGTGACGCCGGAGCCTCGATTATTCGATTACTTCGTGGGCGGACGATCAGTTGCCTTGGCAGGGTCAATGGCTGCCGCACCGAGTGGAAGGCCGCTGGTGGTCACAAAGCCTGACTCTTCGATGACTTCCCAAAAGTGATCGAGGCCAGCAATTTCACGGATAAAGTCGCCTGCGACAACTTCGAACACCTGATCGGCCTGGTGAAACTTCATGCGCCCCGCCGTGACCAGAATAAGAGAATCTGTCTTGGCGCTGTTCTTTGTTGTTCCGCTTCCGGCGGCCATTGTAACCGCACGAACAGAATTGCCTGGGAATTCGTAACGTTTGATCTTCAACGTCGCTGAGCCGCCTTCCTTTGTCGCTGAGCCCAGAACATGCATTGGAACAGCCTCGCCCATTAAGCTGGGCGCCGTCCAGCTGACAATGACTGCATCGGCTGCAGCCCCAGCATTGCGCAGCGCCCCGCTGGGGCGACTGACGACGTCACCGGCAACCAGCATGGCAGGCTTGCCGCTGACATCAACCTGAGCCGTGCCCGACATGACATACAATAAAGTTTCATCGGTGATGGGGTGTAACACGCCACCGGTAGCTTTCGAGAATGTCATCACGCGCACGCGTCCTGTGGGCCAGGGGGCTGACTTCGCGCTGTAGGTGACCGCGCCCTTGGGGGCTTTGGCAGCATCGGCGCCAGACGCCATGCGGACCGCAGCTTTGTCGGCCCAGGCCGCCATAGCCACAACCGGGGCTGACTTGCCTGGCAGCACATAAACATCATCTCCGAGCGGCGCTTGAGCATGAGCAAATACCGAAGACAGCATCACGACAACACTGGCGGCAACGACGGCGGGAAAGCGCATGGGAAACCTCGTTCTGATAAGACGGCGATAATAGCTTGAACTTTATGGTAGCTCAATTCCAAAGCTATGATGCCCGATAGCGGCCAATGTGCCGTCTGCAATTTCATGCCAACGGCGGGATTTTTACACAATGCCCGTGTGACGGACGCGTTTATGCCTCGCGGGGCCAGCGGCATATCATGACTATTCTGCGTGCACGCCCTCGCAAAGACCGATCCATGCGGTAGCCTGCTCATATCAGGTCGGCAGTAGGACAAAGCATCATGAAAAAAGTCATCAAAATTGTTGTGCTCGTTTTGGGCAGTCTGTTCGCCCTGTCAGGTCTTATCTGGATGGGGCAAGGCAGCGGCATCTTCCCCTACCCCGCCACCAGCCCGATGATTGATCAGTCACCCTGGATCTATCGTGGTGCAACCTTGACCATCGTAAGCTTGATCGCGATCTTTGCATCACGTCGCTTATAGTCTTCAGAAGGCCATCTCATGGCCACACCTCACGCTTACGATTCCGAAATACTCGGGTATTATTCCCAAACGGCTGACGCATATCTAAGCAGCCGGCCCGAGGTCGTCAGCCGCCACCTGGCGTCTTTTCTGGCCCTGCTCAAGCCTGCGTCCTCAATATTAGAGTTAAGCTGTGGGGCCGGGCGCGATGCGCAAGCCATGATCAAGGCGGGTTTTGCGGTTGACCCCACCGACGGCATCGCGGAAATTGCAGCATCTGCATCACAGCTGTTAGGCCAGATCGTGCGCGTGATGCGCTTTGATGAGCTCATAGCCATCGACACGTATGATGCAGTTTGGGCCAATGCCAGCCTGTTGCACGTGCCGAGGGATCAGCTCGTGGATATCCTGCGGCTCATCTTCACGGCGCTGAAGCTAGGTGGCTACCATTTCGCAAACTTCAAAGCCGGTAGCGTCGAAGGCCGCGACGAGCGTGCGCGCTATTATAATTATCTCTCGCATGAGCAGATGATTATGGCTTACGCGCAATCCGGCGATTGGGAGATCGTCCCTGCCCTTGACTACTTGGGTGGCGCCAGATTTGAAACCCAACAGATTCCATGGGTATCTATGACGGTGCGTAAGAAAAGCTAACGCAACCCATTCTCAATCTTAGCGGGTCGCCGATAAATGCCGCTCTAAGACTTTCGCCCCGGTGCGGGTTTCTGGCTGCGGGCGTAATTTTCCAGGCTCGAGAGGTTCGGCTTTTGCGGCGACTCCAGCGGTGGCGGATTCATCATCTCGGGGTGATTCTTAAGCGTATGCTCAACCACGGTCCGCTTCAGCATCGACAGCGGGCCTCCTTTGTAGGACACGGACTGATAACTGCCATGGCCAGGTTCTTGGCCCATGAGCATCCACGGCAACCAGGGCATAATGCGCGACCAAAATCGCAACCGCTCGCACGATGCTTGACGCTTTTTGATCTAAATATTGACTCGCAACCCTCTATAGGGCGACGTCGATCGTATCGAAGTTGAGGGTTCCCAGCCCTGGCGCGTAGTTCACAACACGGCGCGCGACGCCATCAAGGCCTGGCATTTCCCACAAAAATATTCCGCTCGGCTCATCGTGATAGAGCTTGAGCAATTGGCGCGTGAGCTTCAGCCTCTCCTCAACACTCGTGGCTGTTTCCGCCGCGCGCATCAGGGGCGTCCAATCAGGCCGACAATGCCAGGGCGCAGACCACAAGCAACTATGCACGCGAAGCGACCAAAGTGCATCGAGCGGGGGCATATTGTTAAAGTCCATCCCAAAACCTAAGCCTGGCCACCCGCCAGTTCGGATGCGGCTGATCTGTTGAGCGAAGGTCGCGGTCTCGATCTCGACCTTCACACCTACGGCGCGCAGATCTGAGGCCACTTGTTGATAAAAAGCTTCGTCGGCAGCCATGATTCCGGGCGCAAAGCTAAGCAAAATTTCAAATCCATCGGCATATCCTGCGTCTTTCAGCAAGGCACGCGCGCGCAAAGGATCATAGAGGTAAGCCTGCAAACTGGGATCGAAACCGAAGGCATGCTGCACAGCACCCTGTGTCGCTGGGGTTGTGGTACCGCCCAACAGCACATCAACAATTCGCTGCTTATTGACCGCGTAATTCAGCGCCTGACGAACGCGGACATCGGCAACAGGCGATGGCTTGTTCGAGACAAACGTAACAGTTTGCACGCGACCGGTCCTACGAACAGACAAGCTCCCGCCCGCAGATTCAATCAATGGTCTATCCTCAGGCCCGATATCGAACGCCACATCAATCGCGCTTGTACGCAACGCCTGAACACGCGCGTTGAGGTCGGGCACTTCCAAAATCTCAACGCGATCAATAATGGGGCGTCGCCACGACGTTTCACTTGCCTGCAACGTGACCTTTGATGCGGTCCACTCCTTCACAGCGTAGGGTCCAGTGCCGATTGGGTGTCGACTGAACTGCTGACGGCCGAGTTTTCTCCAATGCCCTGGGGCCGGGATGCGTACACCCGCAAGACGCCGGGGCAGCAGGACGTTGGGCGCATCGGTCTCAATGTCCAAAGTCATCGCATCAATCGCCGTCGCCTTGGTTACGTCGGACACCAATTGAGCCACCACTTCCAACAGCCCGGCCTCTGAGGCTAGATAATTGACAGCCGCCGCAGCAGCCGCGGCGTTGAACGGTTCGCCATTGGAAAAGCGCACACCTTCGCGCAGTTTAAAGCGCCAGAGCGTTGGCGATGTCATCTCCCATGACATGGCCAACGCGGGCACAACCTCACCATCGGCATTAAACGTGACGATGGGGTCATAAATCGCGAGCGCAGGAAGCAATGCAGGCACCACCAGACCGCCATATGGTGTGCCCAGATACGAGGGTAGGGATGGAACGCCGATGCGCAGCGACTTATCTGCCAAAACGGGGGTGGTTATGAATAGGATTGCGCTGAATGCGATGACGATATTTCTGAGCGCGCGCATGAGGGACCACGTCATAACACCGCCTTTAAATATAGGTCCAGCCACGATGACGCCGCCCCGGCAGTCGGGGCGGTAGTGCGTCACTTAAGTTTGTTTCAGACACAATCTCGGCCAACACGCGCTCGGCTGAACGGATGACCTCATCTTCATCCCACACCGTCGAGCGCCCAGCCTCAATCAGCTTGCGCCCATCCACAAAGACCGTGTGGACGATGCGCGTTTCTCCCGCCCAGACCAGCGTGCCCAGGGTACGACGGCGCGCGAAGTCAGGCGCCATCAGCGCCTGATTGAGATCGACAATAACGCAATCAGCGGCCTTGCCGACCTCAAGTGAGCCCGCAACCTCATCCATGAACAGTGTGCGGGCACCGCCGCGTGTGGCCATTTCCAAAACCGTTTCGGCCGTGGCCCAATGTTGCGACTCTGGAGCTGGCAGTCCTTGTGCTTTCTCGCGGTGGACAGTGAGGTTCTGGCCCAAAATAACATGGCGCATGACTTCAAACGGGTTTTGATTGTCAGTGACCATCGGGGCGTCGGTGCCCAGCCCCGGCATGATGCCCAATTTCAAAATGTGATGGAGTGGCAAGCCCACGCCGTCGAATTGTCGCAAAATCGGCACCAGCGCCAAGCGGCAATCGTGGTCCGCCAAAATCGCAAACTCGTGTGGGCGCACATTGACCCCCTTGCCCGCATACATCGGCGACGTCAGCAGATCGAAACTACGGTAGTACTCAACTTGACCACCATCAAAACCTCGTTTGCGCAGATCAGCACCGCTGCTGTTGTCGGTCATATCAATGTCGAGCCGCACGCCTAGACGATCAGCACCTTCGCGAATACGCCGCATGCTTGCAGGATCGCTCAGGAAGCGATAGTTCACAAAACCAGCCGCGACCGAAACGCGCGAAGACGTAAACTTGTCGCGTAAGCGCTCAACCTCAGTGAGCCCTGCATCGATGTCTTCCCGTCCGCTCGGAGGGACAATCTCGCTATCGACGATGCAGCGCGCCAAGAACCCGCGCATTCCCGATTCCGCAAGCGCGGCCCACGAACCATCGACAGATGTTTTTTGCGCATTGGTAAAATGCTCGTCGTGGGTGGCTGTGTATCCGGCTTTCAGCATTTCCAAGCAATGTAAGCGCGTAAGGATATAACTGCGATGCTCGTCGGTGCGCTCAGTAACCGTATAGAGTTGCTTCATCACTGTCGCGACGGCTTGGGGAATATTCAGAACCGGCCAGCGATCATCATTATAGCCGCGCAAGAACACTTGATTGAGGTGGTTATGGGCATTGAACATGCCCGGCAAGACCGCCTTGCCTACTCCATCAATAGTCTCACGCGCATCAACATCGCATGTCGCCATATCGCCGACAGCAATAATTTTGCCGCCTTGAAATGCAATGTACCCACAGGAGAACACGCGCCGTTGCGCATCAATGGTGACGATGTAAGCGTTCTTGATTAGCGTGTCGACTAGGGGCATATCAACTTTGATTTCGACGCATTGGCAGGGCTCCGCAAGCGACGCGAAATCTTAATCTACGACTTAGGTCCAGGCGCAGGTTTCTGGGTACGGGCGTAATTCTCCAGGCTCGAGAGGTTCGGCTTTTGCAGTGACTCCAGCGGTGGCGGATTCATCATCTCGGGGTGATTCTTACGCGTATGCTCAACCACCGTCTGCTTCATCATCGACAGCGGGCCTCCGTTGTAGGACACGGACTGATAACTGACATGGCCCGGTGCTTGGCCCATGAGCATCCACGGCAGCCAGGGCGTAATGCGCGACCACGAGCCAACGTACGCAATCGTCGTCATGGCTGGATTTTGCGCATCCTCGAGTTTGACAACATAAGTGTAATTTTCGCTGACTTGCACCATCTTACCCGCGCTTTCGCGCGGCCATTTGTCGGGGTCTAAGGCATTGGGATAGTACAAATTGACATTGCGCTGCGCGATGATAAAGCCGCCCGCGGCTTCGCGCCAGTTCAACAGCAATGGTTTGCGATTTAAGGCGTCGACTTTGTTCAATCCGCCGTACGTCGGTGGCAGGGGCTCGAATTCCTCGACGTGTGAATTCCAAGGGTCGTTGACAACATCGACTACTTTGACTTTTTCATTCGTGTAGGGGTTGACCCATTCGGTCAGGATTTGTTCCGTCGCAAGATCGGTGTAATAAACGCATTCGCGATGCAAAATACGGTAGCTGCCGTCGGACTGCTTGCGTGTTGTGGCCACTGACCACACTTCAAAACCAAACAGGTCACGGACTTTCTCGCCTGCACGCACACCCGACACAATGCCAGACGCGCCGCCGTATTTGACCTTACTTTCGTCCAGATCCCCTTCAAGACGAGCCATGAGGTCCAAATTGCCTTTACCGGTCGTCAAGTCGATGCGGGGGCCCTTCAAACTCGGCTTGTCTGCCGCAAGTGCTGTTCCAGCAGCCAGAGTTGCTGCGCTGGTAGCTGACAGAAAATGACGGCGGTCCATTGGGCGCTTCCTTTCATGGGTTTTAAGCGCACAAAGCTTAGCCCCATTCCAAGGCGCGCGAAAGGCTGCACAAAAAACTCTGATGTGGATTCTAATTAATCCGGCACATATGGTAGGTCCGGATATGTGATGCTCTGCACGCCCCTTAGGTTCACATACCCTGTCATTGGATTGACGCTTTGGCCATCAAATGCCTCGCCACCGCCGCACCTACAAGGGTCTGCGTCGCGCTCGTCTTTGGTAAAGATTAGTTGGCTGCGCGATGTAACGTCGCGTGCCTGAAAGGGCGCGAACGCTGCGTCTATCAGCATATCGAAATAGGACACTAATCAATAAGCCTTGGGTGTGTTCACAGCGACGGCGATATTGGAATAGGTTTGCGTGCCAATATGCGTG
>Ga0209553_1000361_pt1 | contig 23900 bp, 36 predicted proteins | sample LauGreFBDMM110DN_2_FD_188217 | JGI IMG/M metagenome (GOLD analysis project Ga0209553, IMG submission 188217) | Freshwater lake microbial communities from Lake Michigan, USA - Fa13.BD.MM110.DN (SPAdes) (version 2) | ecosystem: Environmental > Aquatic > Freshwater > Lake | place: Lake Michigan...
CTCACTGGCTGACAGTGATTTTCCAAAATAATACACATTTTTAACTTTAATACCAGTCAGGGGTGAGTTATTAGGATTAAATCTAGCGTCACTGCCGGTAGAACCGTGAGATACAGCACCGCCACCAATCATGTTTGCCCCCGTCATTCCCGACCCCCCATCGAGGTAGAATGTAGGAGCAGAAGGTGGGCTTACAACAAACCCTAACCTGTAATACGTCCCAGGGGTGAGTCTGTACATATAGGACCAGTTCGTCCCGGCTGGACCTGTGGTTGAGAATACTATTTCCCACAACGTCGGAGTTCCTGTATCAGGTATGAGAGTGACGTAGTGGCCATCCATCCCAAACAAAGTCCACCACACACCGGGGGTTACTGTCGCTGGGAGTTTTACCCACATCGAGAGACTGAACCCAGGAGTAGTAACGGGGCCAACAGTCAACGTGGGCTTATTTGTGGCAGGAACCGAAGCAGCGCCAAGGTCAATTTCAGAAACCTGAAGAGCCTTTCCGCTAGCGATCAAAGAACTCGTTGGGGTGACTGCGGGGGTGAGCGCTGCCGGAGTTCCTGCTGCGGCGGGCGTTCCTACTGGAGAAGGAGACCCAGAGCTTTCATAAACGGATGCGCAGTTCATGCCCACCGACTGATCACCTGGGTCTGTCGTGTCACACAGAACGTTTCCAGCCCAGAGCCCCCCTGCAACCACAGAGCTCAGACAGCAACAGGCTATCAGACCAAGCAAAATCGGCACCATCGCTTTGCTCGACATTTAATTTAGTATTAGGTTTTTAATACGGAACCATGTACCCTTCTTTTGTGTAACCAGAAACGCCCATTGAGAGTGGCTGGGGCATATACGTAGAGGACCCGAGCGATCCAGCCGTCGTGGCGCTTCCCAGAAGAGTTGTACGCTCGTCAGCAGACAAGGCCTTATTGGACCACCAGTAAAAGTTGCGAATTTTGCTCTTTCCAGTAGGAATTGGGCCACCTTGGTTCAACCCAGCCCAAGCCCAGGTACCGGAATTCCACTTCACGCCGGTCTTGTTTGTACGGTTAGCGGCATCAGATATATTTGTGTCCTCGACGCCGTTTACGTAGTACTTGACGTCAGTTCCGTCGCAAACAAACGTTATGTTTTTATAACCTGTTCCCGGTGTGAAGCTATTTCTGTAAACTTGCATCAGTTGCCCCACTGCCGTGGACTGGTAAATAAGCACTCCGTTTGTGGCATCCGCCCCCCACGACGCACCGGCGGCGCCCCCGTTATTAATATAGAAAGACGGCGACCCCCCGGCATGTGTAAAGACGGGGTAGGTTGAACCAGCAACAGTGCTCCAGGTGCTGTCAAGATTCACGTCCATAGTGAACGAGTACTTGATCGTCGGGCCTGTGGGATCAGTAGGCGTGATTGCAGCGGCCCACGTCCCAGTGAGCGTAGCAGGATCGACGGCTGCAACCTGGATTGCCTTGGCCGATGCAAGAAGCGTCTGCAGAGGGGTGAGAGCTGCGGGAGTTCCTGCGGGAGTTCCCGTAGCCGGTGACCCCGAGCTTTCATAAACGGATGCGCAGTTCATGCCCACCGACTGATCACCTGGGTCTGTCGTGTCACACAGAACGTTGCCAGCCCAGAGCCCCCCTGCAACCACAGAGCTCAGGCAGCAACAGGCTACCACGCCAAGCAAAATCGGCACCATCGATTTGCTCGACATTTATATTCACAAATAATTTATTCAGACTCCACGAGAACCTTTGGTGTACCGGACCGGCACGCCGCGTTCTTCAAGGGCAGAGACAGAGCCTCGGGGCCCTTGGACTGAAGGAACGCCCGCCACTTGTAGTTGTCCTGGAAGGCGATGCCCTCCTTGGACATGAGCATGTCGCTCATGATGCGGTTAGAATCGAAAGACGTGATACAACGACCATCAGCCATGCCAATACGCTCGGACATTTACTTTAATTGCACATTTTATTTGGTCGCCAAGACCCGAACCCATTCTTCAAATGTCGCCCCCATGATTGTTCCGAACAGCTCGGGTTCTGCGACCGGCTTGACGAAAATTGTCGCATCGAAATTCTCATTCAAAATTTTGTAAGCCTGTGCAATCTCGTCGAGAGTCTGGGCGCCCGTCACGATAATCTTCCCCGTGCTGAAGATGCTGGCCGTCACCTGCTTCATAGCAACCCCCGGAACAAACTTGACCTTGACTGCGCTGTACCTGTCGGGATCAAAAGTAACCTTGAATCCTGGAACCTTGGCAAATTTTGTGATAATTTTGTTCAAATTTACAGATGAATTCAGTGAAAAGTTGGTGTTGATCATTTTGACGTCAGCATCGGCAACGGGTGGAGGCGCGTCCAACTCTAGAACGGCTGCCAAAATAAAGGACAGTTGCTTGAGGATTCGGCGACAGTCGAAGAGATCAGAACACCCAGCCACCTGGATAGCGCCGTTTCCGAAAATCTTGATACTCTTCCGAGAATAGGCGTCCTGATAACCAATAGTAACCTGATTGTAAAACGCCGTGTCTTTCATATTCCACTCAAACCCACGAAACTTGGAGCCCTTGCGGCGAACAGTCACCGAGCCGAGCTCTTTGAATTTTTCTTTAAATTTCTTGAGGTCAATCTCCTGAAGAAATTTAGAAATCATCGTGATCGTCGTGATCCGAACCCATGATGGATCCGGGCGCTGCGGATCGGCCACGAGGTCCTTGCGTATCGCGTCAAGTTTCTGAATGTAAGGGAATGAGTCCATGTTTCATGTTGGTTTAAACACTGTCTTCAAAACCCTAACTCTCACTGGACACGTTTTTTCTCAGCCTTCTTGGCGATGGTTGCGAATGGCGTCTTGAGCAGGTAAGACTTCATCACCTTCCGGTAATGCTTCTTCAGCTTCTCGTCGTTGGGATGAATATTGTTCGTACGTGTCACGTTGTGAGCTATGAGAGAAATCAGCTTTTGCTTCTTCACGGATGCAATCACACGGTTCAGCTCGGTCAACCGGACGCCCCGAGTCGACTTTTTTGGGCGACGGGTCCGACGCGCGACCGCCTTGCGTCTCTGCGTCTCGGGGGTCTGTGACATCGTGTTTAGTCCCTCGAGAATCTTCACCGTCTGTGAAACTCCGCCGAGGTTTTGAACCGCCTTGATGGCTGCGGGACTCGCACCCTTCATGTTGATCGCGAGTCTGACGTTGCCCCCCGACTCGTTGAGGGCCTCTGCAGCCTTTGCAACCTCTGATGCACCACCGGGGACCAGCGCCACCGTTTGAATCGCGTTCGTTACGCCGCCCACGTTGTTAATCGCCATGCGTTGTGGCGCTGGTAGAGGGGGGGCGCCGCCGTTACCAGCCGTAGTAACGGCACCCGGTCCGTACACTGCACGTGGAGGCTCGGCACGACCAAGTGCTATCCGGAGCGCGTTCGCATTCACCGCCTCACGCCGTCTCCGATTGTAATTGGAATCAGACTCTCCTGAATACCGAGGAGGTTCGGGGGCGGTCACCATACGACGCATACCTAGGTTGTAATTAACAGGGCGACGCTCGTAGTTACCTGAACGGCGGCGCTCATTGAGACGGCGGCGCTCATTGAGACGTCGGCGCTCATCGAGACGGCGGCGCTGCACCTCAAGCGCATTGCGTATATTCCGGTTGTTCACACCTCTTAAATTGCGAGTAAAATTGGAAAACTTGTTGAGGTTTGTAATCTCACGAATAATGGCGATAATCGCGGAAACAATCTCCCGGCGCCCACTGAAATTGATGGGAAGCTGCTTCAAAAGATCCACAAGACGCGTCAGACGATCACTGCTGGAATACGAGTAACGAATTTTGTTCATCATTTCACGAACGCGATTGGAAATCTTGGAATTCACATTCGCAGAGTTTATTGGGTTCTCACGGCGCCACTTGAGGAGGGCGCTCAGGTTAAACTTGGAAAAGTTGGGTCTAGCGGCAGGTCCATTGACAGGTCTGGCGGCCGGTCCTGTGGCAGGTCCCACGACGGCGCCACCCGTGTTCAAGTACCAACCAGTCTTTCCATTTTTCGTTCCGAAATACCACTTGCGGCCGTTCTTGGGGCGGTTCGCCTGTCTGAACGTGTTCGCCGCGAAAAAGTTGGGTGGAACCTCCGCCATCTTACCATTGGTCTTGAAAAGATTCATGATCACCTTGAAAATTAAGTTGGCTGTGTTTTTGTTATTGGATTTAGGAGCCTGAGCCACTTTCGCCTTGATCTCTTCAACTTTTGCAGGCGTTTCGTTCTTGGCCAGAGCCTCTGTAATTATTTTCAAAATTGAATTTGAATTGGGGGAACCAGCAATCTTCACAGCCTCCTCGGCGGTCGGTTTGGTCATCGCCTTGGCTGGGGTCATTGAATTTTGAATTAATTTTAAAATTAATTTAGCCGTATTAGATTTTGGGGTGTTACCAAGTGTTTCTGTGATTTCCCTAGTCACTTCGGGTTTCAGGACAGTCTTCAAATTTTTTCCAGAATTCAGAGTCGTCTTTACGATAGACACAACAGCCTCGGCGACAGCATCAGTTGGGGCGGCCGATATGACCTGTTTGGCGACCCCTGGAGTGGACTTGAGAATAATTTCAGCAATAGCGGGGGCCAGATTGTTTTTGTTCGCCATTTTCTGTTTCAAATTGGCGGCTGGAATGCCACCCTGAACGATGCGTGTAATTTCATCCGCAAGTGCAGAGGCGTTACTCATTACTAGGACCCCAGACAAAAAAACGTGTCCTGATCAGCCCAGGGGTTTGGCGCACCTCGTGAAAGGCATGTCCAAACTCAACATGCTTAAGACGCGCCTCATATCGCCTTACCAGCACGATGGCCTCAAGTGGCTCGTGGCTCGGGAGACCGACACAGTGAACCCGGGTGGTTTCCTGTGTGATGAGATGGGACTTGGCAAGACTGTACAGCTCATCGCGACTATGCTCGTCAACCCCAAAGCTCGTACGCTCGTGGTGGTTCCAAAGTCCATAGTCGGACAGTGGTGTTCGGAGGTGGCGAGGTTCGCGCCGAGCCTGAGCACCTATGCTTTTGATGGAGTAAAGCGCAAGTTGCCTGACAAGCTCCCAAATATCGTGATCGCTCCATACTCTGTACTGCCTCAGCGTCCAGGTGGTCCTGTCTGTGAGCTTATGGGCGTCAAGTGGGATCGCGTGATCCTTGACGAGGGTCACGAGATTCGCAACAAGAAGAGCAAAGGTCACATCGCGTGCAAGGCGCTGGATGCGAAGATCCGCTGGATCGTGACCGGCACGCCCGTCTTCAACTCCATGAAGGACTTTGTGGCTCTGTGTGCCTTTGTGGGTCTTCCCCGTGAGGTGGTCCAGGGATATACGGACAAGATTCGCGAGAAGTTTGTACTGCGTCGTACGAAGATTGACGTGGCGCGTCACAACCCGCGTCTGGAGCTGCCACCTCTAGACTTTCAGAATCTCGAGCTGGAGATGTACCCAGAGGAGCGCGACTTGTACAGTGACGTGTTCCAGAAGGGTCAGGCGATCGTGAGTCACGTGTTCAAAACAGGGACGCAGAACCTGCACCAGATGGAGCTTCTGGAGTGCCTCTTGCGCACCAGGCAGGTGATGACGTGGCCTCAGCTGTACCTGGACGGCATCGCGCTCAAGGAGGAGAGCGATCCAGAGCCGTGGCTTGGGCGGTCGAAGAAGATGGAGGTTTTAATGCAGAGCATTAAAACTCACAAGACTGAAAAAGCCCTCATTTTTACTCAATTTATGGGTGAGATGGATCGAATCCAAGAGCTCTTGGCGGAGATGGGCACCCCCACATTCCGCATCGACGGTTCGGTGCCCAAGGAGCAGCGTGAAGAGCGGATCCAGCGGTTCAAGAAGGGGCCGGTCAACTCAGTCTTCATCATCCAGATCAAGGCGGGTGGCGTGGGTCTGAACCTCCAGGAGGCGACGCGCGTCTACATCACCTGCCCTGCGTGGAATCCCGCCACGGAGCTCCAGGCGATTGGCCGCGCTCACAGAACGGGGCAGACCCAGAAGGTGGTGGTGCGCCGCCTCATCTACATGGGGGAGGACGGAGTCGAGCCGCTGCCGAGCGTTGAGCAGAGCATCATGCACTTGCAGGAGGGGAAGGCCAAGGTGTGCGCCGACGTGCTCAACGATCCACGACTGGAGACCCAGGTGCCCAACGTGACGCGGACAAAAATTACGATTCACGCCCTCAAGAAAATTTTCGCAGTGTAATGTAAAATGCACTATAGTTACCCCATGTCCACCCCCCAGCAGCGTTTAAATGCGGCAAAAAAGGCTGCTCAGGCTAACAACAAGGCGGCGATGGCTAACAAGAAAGCAATGTCTGCGAACCGCAAGGCTATGGAAGCTGCTCGTACTTTGATGAAAATGTCCAAGTAAAATAAAATTCTATATAAAGATAAATGGCAGTTGGAAGTCGCGCCGAGGTTTACCACGGAAACGCCACCGAAACAGCAGGCGGCCTCAAGAAGAAGGACCTGAAGATGGTCAAAAAGACTGGCGAGATTGTCAGCAAGGCCAAGTCCAAGGGTGAGAAGATGAACCCATGGATAAAGGCGGTCGCAAAGGCCAAGAAGGAGCTGGGCATCAAGGGCTTTGCGTTGGTTCAGGGCCCACTCCTGGCAAAGGCTCGTGAGATTTATTCCAAGTGAGTAATATACGTTATGAGCTCAAAAATAAAATTGATTATGATGGCGTGTTACCTGCTTTCGGCAGGGGCTCTCATCACCGCAAACGGTGCCATAGCCAAGGAGTGCTATGATAATAACAAGCCATTTGCTGATAGCTCAAACATGCGCAAGACCAATAACAAGTTTCTATTGGCCATGGTGATCATGGGACCGATATGTATAGTATGCGCACTTTTGGGTATAGTTATTGCTATTAGAGCACCTTGATTAATTTCATTCTCAAGAGTCCAAAAATGCGCAAATCCCCTTCTCCAACACGGGGGGGTCAACAGACTTCACCTCGTGCTCGGGCCCGTAAAACCGGATCTGCGAAGCGCGGACAGTAAGACCCCACAAGTTGTTGAAAAAATAATTTGATTCAATATCAACCAAGCAAGTCAGTTCCTGCCCACGAAAGAGACCTTCTCTGACCTCGGGCGCGACCTGTTTTGAATTTTCATCAAAAATATAAGTGGCTTCATCAATTTTGATCCTCAAAGAACCGTTTGTAAAGTTAGACTTGAATGGCTCTTGTGGGCACAGACGACGCTCCAATTCAGACCACCATTCAATGAATTCATGGTTCTTTATTTCCACATTGAAACTTTTGTACTGTGAAACTCCCCACGTGCACACGCCACGGGGAAGCTGAAAACGAAGAGGCCGTCCGTCATACGCGTACTTGCTCTTGTCCTTCATGCCGGGCGTTACATCTATAGCGTCTTTGGTGACATCTGACCACAGAACCATTCTAAATAAAATGTCTGTTCTTTTTAAATGGGACACAAAGTGTTAGGTCAGTCTCCTTATCTTTATCGTCCGAGTGTTGGTCGGCGGTCTCCACTTGCCACTATTCGGGAGATTTCAAAATGGAACAAACTGCGCCAATCTGTGAAGCGGCAAACGAACCGCAAAAGGGTTGCGAAAGTTGGCGAGGTGCGTGGACGCTTCACAGTGGTGCCCAAGTCTCCTAATTCTCCAAAAGTTGGGAATAGACGCGGACGCTTCACGGTGGTGCCCAAGTCTCCTAATCGTGGACGCTTCACACTCGTGTCCAGTACCACGAGGAGCATTGCCCGTCCTCCGAGCCTCGTAAACATGTATCGTAAAATTGAGGCTAATATTTTAAACCTTGAGGATCAGGTCACTAACATGCGCAGACGCCTACGCAAGAACTTGAACTTGAACAAACTCGAAAACAAAATTTACAATCACCAACAGACCATCAACGCGCAAGTGAAGCCCCTCGAGAACAAACTCGCCGCCGCATACAAAGAGGCTGCGAATCTCAAGAAGAAGATAAACTCGGCGCGCCCCTAAGGAGGATGCGCATTTCCGTCGTCCACGCCAGTCTCGAAGTTTTTCCTTGGAAGCATCCACATGCACCCGTCACTTCTAGCAGGTGCTCCTCTTCTTGATCGTTAAACACGTGGAGACCGGCGGTGTGATAACTGAGTTCTATAGGTCTCCGGATGATGTGAAACCCTGGAATCCGAAATATATGGAGAGATTTTGATTCTAAATTGTAAATAATCCCATCATGAGATTTGAGAAGGTACCAGAGTCGCCAAGACTTGGCTTCGTCAAGTTTCTTTGGTGGAATTTTGAAACATAATTGAACGTCGATGTTCGGCTCGGACGCCTCAATTATTTTTCGAATCAGTTCGGTCGGTAGTTTTGACCATAAATTCATAATTATTTAATAGCTCATAGTTTTAACCCGGGCGCACACTGTGTTCACCCTGAACACATCTCACAACTCTCGGGATTGGCAAGGGAGCATGCAAGAATTTGATCCTTTGTGGGCGCGACCGGCACGGTGAATTGCTGCGCCTTGGCCTTTGCGCGGGTCCTCAAATAATATTGCCCTGTTTTCAGCCCTTTCTTCCAGGTGTACAGATGCATAGAACTCAGCTTCGCCAAACTCGGGTTCTCCATGAAGATGTTCAAGGATTGCGACTGGTCGACGTATACGCCGCGGTCAGCGCTCATGTCGATGATGCTCTTCTGTGGAATCTCCCATACCGTCCGGTAAATGTTCTTGAGCTCGAGCGGAATGTCCTGAATCTGCTGGATCGACCCACCGTTCCGCACAATATCCGTCTTGATGGCCGGGTTCCACTTTCCAAGCTTCTGTAGGTCCCGGATCAGGTGCTTGTTGATCATGACAAACTCGCCGGCCAGGGTCCGACGCAGGTAGATGTTTGTAGTGTACGGCTCGAACGCCTCGTTGTTCCCCATGATCTGGGCGGTACTTGCGGTCGGCATCGGTGCCACCAGCAGCGAGTTGCGGAGTCCATGGATCTTGATAGATTCTCTAATTTCATTCCAAAATTCAGGAGTCTTGTGATTCCAGAGATCCGGTTGGAGGAGGCCCTCGGAAGCTGGAGATCCCTTGAACGTCTCGTAAGGCCCCTCCTCCTTAGCCAACTCACACGACTGGGTCAAGGCGGCGTGGTAAATAGCCTCGAATATACCCTTGTTGAGATCTCGCGCCTTGGGCTCGTCAAAAGCAAGACCGAGCATCATGAACACGTCTGCCAACCCTTGGATGCCGATGGCGATGGGCCGGTGCCGAAGGTTCGACTTCCGGGCCGGTTCGGTGGGGTAATAGTTTCGGTCGATGACGCGATTCAGGTTCCGCGTGATGACCCCGGTCACTTCGCACAGTTTTGTAAAGTTGAATTGATTTCCTTCAACAAAGGTTGGGAGGCAGATGCTGGCCAGATTACACACGGCCGTCTCGTCTGGGGTGGAAACCTCCATAATCTCGGTGCAAAGGTTTGAAGACTTGATGACGCCGATGTTCTTCTGGTTCGACTTGGCGTTCACAGAGTCCTTGTAGCACATGTATGGCGTCCCAGTCTCAACCTGGGACTTGAGGATCGCGTCCCAAACTGTGCGCGCCTTGACGCACTTCTTGAATCTCCCCTGCGCGACGTACGTTCTGTAGAGCTCGTTGAATTCCTCACCGTACACGTCGGGCAGTCCAGGGGATTCGCTGGGGCACATGAGGTGCCACTCCTCGTCCTTCTCCACCTTTTCCATGAAGAGGTCCGGAATCCACATGGCCGTGAAGAGGTCTCGGCAGCGCATCTCATCGTCGCCCTGGTTCAGGCGCAGTTCCAGAAACTCCATGATGTCAGCATGCCAAGGCTCCAGGTAGATGGCGAAGGAGCCCTTGCGCTTCCCGCCACCTTGGTTGACGTACCGAGCCGTGTTGTTGAAGACGCGGAGCATGGGCACGATACCATCGGCCACTCCATTCGTCCCCTTGATCTGTGAACCGTTCGCTCGGATGTTCGAGCAGTGAATTCCTATGCCCCCAGACCACTTGGAAATCTGAGCGCACTCCTTGAGCGTGTCGTAAATTCCTTCAATTGAATCGGATTTCATAGCCACTAAAAAGCAACTAGACATTTGTGGGCGGGGCGTTCCGGCGTTGAAAAGAGTAGGAGTTGCATGCGTAAAGAACTTCTGACTCATCAGGTCGTACGTCTCCCGGGCGCGGATGGAGTCGGTGCCATGGATGCCGATCGCCACCCGCATGAACATAAACTGAGGCGTCTCGTTGGTGTTCAGGTAGCCCTTTTGGAGCGTCTTGATTCCAAAATATCCAAAGAGGTAATCACGCTCGGGGACGATCCACGAGTCGACGTCGGCCGGTACGCTCTGACAATACTCGGCGGATAAGATGCCCTTCGTGTACAGGAAATCGGTACAATCCTGGAAAGACTTTGGGCAATTCTTCTGAAGATTCGAGACGGTCACTCGCATGGCCAAAGTCTCGTAGTCCGGGTTCTCTGTGATCATAGCCACCGCCACCTCGGCCGTCAGGTTGTCAATTTCCGATGTGGATATACCGTCGTACATGCTCGTGAAAACCTTCTGAGCCACCTTGTCGGGCTGGACATTGAGGATCTCAAACTCTGGAGATTGATTTAGTTTTGAAATTCGCTTGGTCACCTTGTCAAAGAGCATCTCGACTTCATCCCCCGAGCGCTTGATGACCTTCATTGTGTAATAAGAGTCTGTTTTTTTTATCCCTGCATACATCAAATGAGCACCCGTCTGCTTCCAACGCCCCTTACGGATGCTTTCTTTTCTGATTTCAATCGTGAGCAGGTTCACACCTCCATCATCGATTCTGTCCAGGCCAAAACCGGTGTGAAAATTGAGCGGCAGAATGACGCCGACCTACAGGCGCTCATGAAGCGCGTGTACACTAACATGGCGCGTGACCCGTACAATGACGTTCGGGGGCAGGTGAGCGCTATGAATGCCCAAGTCGCCAGAGAGGCGACAGCCACCGTTTCGACTGGCGTTCTCCAGCAGTTGGTCTACCTGCGTGACATCTCCTCGAACCCAGTGCCCCTTGCGGCTCCCGTCAGCACGAGCACGTACGGAAATAAATTACCCTACAATAGCAAGATTGCATTCTAAATGAGAGCACTAGATGACATCCTGATTGGATTTTTCATTTTCTTCGCCATCGATCGCGCGATCCGTCTCTTCAGTAATTCGGTCGTCGAGCCGTGGGCGAAGAAGAAGGGGGGTGGCGAAAAGTCGGTGGAAAATTGGAAGTTGGGCTCGGAGTTTCTGTTGCTCGTAGTGGCGTGTTTCCTGGTGTTCAGAATGCGATACGCTATCGGACGCTTGAACCAAGCTTAGAGACGAAACGTGTTTGTTTTACAATGAACAAGTTTCGCGACGAAACTGCCGAAATGTGCAAACGCAAGGGATGGGACAAAGCTCCAGTAAGCATCGTGTGGATGCTTCTGAACGAAGAGATTGGCGAACTCGCGTCGAGTATCCGTCAGAACCAGCGCATCTACAAGAAGACTGGACTCAAAAAAGATAGGGGAACTGACATCATGATGGAGATGGGTGACGTGTTCAGCTATCTTTTCCAATTGGCCCATATGTTGAATGTGGACATGGACACGATGTGGGAGCTTCATCGTCAGAAGATCCAGACAAAGGTGTATGCCAAAAATAATGTAAGCCTATGTTAAATGGCCACCGCCGCCATGGTATGCGATGACTTGAGCATCAATCGCTTCAACCCATATACGTGGTCCGGAACCTTCGGTGTATATTCCGATGGGATCCCGAGCACGATTCCGATTGACGGTTCGTACACGACTCAGATGAGCGAAAAGCCCACGATTTACATGGACGAACTCGAAGGTTCAGCCGATCCAATCATGAACATTTCAGGGTCCATGTACTTAAAGACGGCGGATAGCAGCCCGGCTCTGTTCCGTGGTTTCCCAGCGCGCAAGAATGAGTTCCCCGATGGCACCGTCACTTGGATGCGCCCAGGTCAGCCGTGGAGCTGGACGGGTGGACGCCGTGCCAAAGATGACACATGGACGGCGCGAGTAGGAGGCTCAGACTTGCTCATGTGGCTTGCTCTTATTGCACTGGTCGTGTACCTGTTTTCGCGTATCAAAAAGTAGCAACCTTTGGCGCCACCACCTTGACTAATTTCTTTGATAAATTCTCCTTTTCATTTTTAGACCGTTCATCCAGCTTGGGGCAATTATGAACCTCGAGCTGAATGCACCCGGCACAAAAGTTCCCCATGCACTCGCGGCACTTCAGGAAACGATTCTTGTGACGGCAATCCATACCCATCCAGCGTGGACCCTTCTTAACTACTTAGAGATTCCTGAGGCGTTTAGTCTAGGATGAGAGTCGCTTCTTTTTTCGCAGGATGCGGGGGGCTCGATTATGGGTTCCATGAGAACCCCAACTTTACGCACGTCTACGTCAACGACTTTGATAAACACGCGTGTGACACCTATGAATTGAATTTTAAAATTAAACCACACTGCGGAGACATCAAGCAGATCACAGAAGTACCAGACTGCGATCTCATTATAGGCGGCTTCCCATGTCAGGGGTTCTCCATGGCTAATCCCTACCGAACTCCTGAAGACTCACGAAATCAGCTTTATGAAGAGCTTGTTCGTATTCTCCGTCTGAAAAAGCCATCTTATTTTTTGTTTGAAAATGTGAAAGGGCTCATGAACATGGGGGGGTACGACACACCCCTCGACAAGAAGAACAAGACGGGGCGCATCATGAAGATGATTCTTGAGGACCTAATGCAGTGTGGATACAAGGTGAAATACCGTCTTTTCAAAACAAAAGACTATGACGTTCCACAGAAGCGGGAGCGAGTGATTTTCACGGGGGTCAGAACCGACATTGACTACGAGCTCGAGTGGCCAGAGCCTGTGGGTAAGCTGTTAACGCTACAAAGTGCAATTGGTGATTTGCCAATTGCATATGACGCATCAATTCAGCACGTGGGAACCGCTCACAAGTGCCGGTTAACGGGTTATCTTGGGAACCGTCAACTCGTCTGGGACGACGCGTCACCAACCATCACAGGACGCGGTGGCGGCAGCGGTGGCCCAGTCATTCACAACCACCCAAGCATGGAGCGGCGCTTGACGGTTCGCGAGTGCGCTAGGATACAAACCTTTCCAGACTCTTTCGTTTTCAAGGGGTCGGTGTCGTCGATGTATCGGCAGATTGGCAATGCTGTGCCGTGTCGGTTTGCTGTTCATCTCGCAAAGATGCTCGAAGCCGCTCCAATTGGCGCGTGAGCATTTCAATCTTCATGTCTGTCGTCATCACATGCGCCTTTTCACCCTCGTTGCACTGGGAACATAGCGTCTCAAAGTCATCCTCCGTGTACTTGACCTTGCGCTCCAACGTAAACGGGACGAGATGCCCGACATGAAGCTTCACTATTTTATCTGGAAATTGTTGGTGAGGTTGACCCGCTACGGCCCCGCACCTTCGACACGTGGAATTGTCCCGACGGAACACCCTGTCGGCAATCTTTTTATTCACACCCCTATCGACGCTCTCCACCTTCTCCGAAGTCGTCAGACACCACTGTTCATGGGTCAACCCAATGGCCCGGCCAATCTCGTCTTCGTAATTCACAAGGCCCTTGTACCCCTGCGCATCGCGAATTTCGTACCATCTTCTTGATTTATGAACCATGTTGTCCTCTCTCCCTGGGATTCTGATGAGTAAGGGGCTCTTGATGGGGCGGCCAATCACCGTCATCAAGAACGCTATGACATTTTTAAGATATCCTTGTTTTTTATCGAGTTTTGCGATCCAGTCATCAACCTCTTGAACGGTTACTTCTGGGCCCAACTGGGACATGTCTCTCCGTCATCCACAAGTTGGCACTCGGCCGGACAGCACACGTTTTTTGAATCGTCTACAACCAATTCAGATAATCCATGTTCCCGACCTTTGACTATGCGATCCCACGCCGCCCTCATGGCTGCAAGGTTCTTTTCAAACCACGCGCGATCTCTCTTGACGCGCACAACCACAAACTCCTCTGGGGTTTCGGCACCCCCTGGTCTGTACTGAATAAAGTCGCACTCCTCGAGGTCAGTAATCTCCAGCTGCAGTTGCACTTGGGGTAAATAATGCTTGGGCACCTTTGCCTCTATTTTGCGCGTCAATGGGCACTTTATTTCAACGAGGATTCCGTCTTCCGTGACGCCATCGGGTGACGCCCCGAGCCACGAATACGTGCGATGTCGTACGAGGCCAATCTCGTGAGACTTGCGACCAGTTCGCTGATCATACAAGTCGCGGACAAAGGGCTCTAGAAGAGTACCGTGCGCAGTTGCGGCGTTTCCGGCCCACTTGGTCCTGAGCACCTTCTTCTTTACAAAAGCATCCGGAGACTCGTACCGACTTTCACCTATGGCACTCGCCACGTCACTTGCTGTGATCATTTGCTCACGGAGCTCTAACCATTCGTCTGATCTTTGTTCGGCGTATTCAGCCGCAATTAACTCAAGCGCCCTCGTTACAACGCTCTCGCTTTGGGGGGCCTCCATTCTTACTCTTAAAACGAGGATCAGTCTTAAGTACAATTTCTGCGGCGTTCTGTTCAGCCTGCTTCTTCGTCAGGGCGAACCCAGCCCCACAATCCATGCCATCGACCACCACAGTTATGAAAAATTGACCATTCGTCTGGCCATCGACCCGATAATCCGGTAATGGATACTTGAGAGCCTGACACCAGCGCATGAGTTGATCCTTGTAATTGTCATCCACCAAAGACGTCTCAACCTTCGTGAATGATGCGAGAACGAATTGCTTCGCATGGACCATGCCAAGATCCAGATAGATTGCACCCACGAGAGCCTCAAAGACATCCTCCATGATGTGCTCGTTGGTGTTCCAGCCGTTGCGGTCCCCCTTTTCATCCATGAGAATCATCTTCTCGAGACCCAGAGTTTTTGAAATTTCACATAGCGTCTTGCCCCGAACCATCTTCGTCCGCGCCTTGGTCAAGAAGCCCTCCTGATGCTTTTCGTACTGATCAAAGAGGTGCTTTGTAATTATAAATCCGAGTACCGAATCGCCCATGAATTCAAGAGTTTCATACGAACCAGTCAGACCGGAATAACGCTTCAGGGCCGACTTGTGCGTAAACGCCCTGCGATACAGTGCAAGGTCTTTGATTTTAGTTCCAACTAGAGCGTTCAGGTTTTCACGTGAAAGCTCTGGTGGGGACTCCGTCTCCATTTTGTTTTGTATTACATTACACTCACACTTTTAAGCCACTGGTGCCTTGGCAACCTTTGGGCGAACCTTCTTCTCCTTGGGGGGCGCGTCAGGATCGACCGGCGCCTTGGGCTTCTTCTCCACCACCGCCTTCTCCTCCTTGATGTAGTGGGGGTTGATGTACCTCTGGATGTTCAGGAAGGTGACTTGTGTGCCCTCTGGTGGCTGGAGAAGGTCCTTCAGAGTCGCGTCCAGGGTGATGTTCTGACCCGCCTTCAGGTTCTTCTCGGTCACATAGGTGTTGATACGGGCAGTCACCTGGGACCGAGAAATCTTCTCGTCGGCTCCCAGTGCAAGGAAGGTGCGCAGCTTGTCGGTCACGTTCAGAGGCTTGTTGAACCCGTTGTTCTGGGAACGTGCAGCCTGCTTCTCACCGTCTGGGTCCTCAAAGTGCTGACGAATCTTGCGCACATCCTTGTGCAGCGCCTTCAACTCCTTGGCAATCAGCTCGAGTGTAACTGGGGTAGTGGTGGCCATTTCTACCCTATACACGACGGCCATCTTTAAGCCAGGGATGCGATGGCCAAAAACACAATAACCAGCATCAAAAGCGGAATAATCATTCGCTCCCATACCGCCTGGTATCGGGGATCTGCTGGTGTGAAATCCGCCGCCCCCTTGATTCCGGTAGGCTGATCACTCGTGACGAGATTGACTCCGAATTGAGGGGGCAGAGTCGTTCCAGTTGATGCTCGGAATTCATTTTGAAATTGAAGAATACCAGGCAGATCTTTGTTGATCTTGCATTTTGGGACGCAGCATCCAGAGTCGCACGGCGACACCAGGCCGTTCTGCCTGTTTATGTAAGCGCAAACCTGTGACCCAGGGTCAATCGGATTGGACAGGCATTGACACCCCTTGGTTATCAGGTCGGAAGAGCATGCACTCATCTACTCTTAAAGAAGAAATTAGTTCTTAGTATAAAATGGAGTACGCGACGCCACAGAAACTCCCAGACGGCCGATATTTCCTGAAGATCAGCGGCGCCCGTCACCAGGTCAACGGTCTTATCCTGCAGGACTCCCTCGCCACCAAGTCTGTGAATTTCAAGACGGATTCCAACATTTTTGCGGAGGTTGACGGACATATCCTCACCCAGGCGAAGCTGTCCAAGCAGGAGTGGTTCGGCAAGGAGCTGAGCGACGAGACCATCCAGAGCGCGTGGCAGGAGAGTGTGACTGATGGTGTGTTGGGTGCATCTCTCGTTACCGTGAAGGGGCAGGTGGCGACCCTTGCGTTTGACACTCGCAAGAATCCAGTCGAGCTCCAGGATATCCAGCCCGAGACGTCGTGCGATGTGGTGCTCGAGTTGGCTGGTCTCTGGTTTCTGAAAAAGTCGTTCGGCCCCATCTGGCGCATTCTTCAAGTACGAGTCCGGGCGCCACCCAAGACGCCCGAACTTTCCAAGGAGTATCTTTTCTCAGACGAGCCGGTCGACCAGGAGGAGGAGGATCCGGCCGACTACCTTGACTAGTCCAGCCCAAAAAAATTATCGGTAACTATTAATAATATGGATCGCAAGGGACTGGCAATTCTGGTTCTGGCCGTAGTCATTCTCCTTCTTCTCTTCGCCCCCAAGCCAAGTGGCTTCAGCGCACCCCGCCCACTCGGTGGTGCGAATATTGGTAACGGCCCTCTGACCTCCCAAGGCTCTGCTTACCAGCGCGACATCTCCGGTGCCGCTGTTCCATCCTCCGAATACGAGGGTGACGTGTCGTCATCCAGCCTGATCCCCCGCGAGGTGATCCAGACGGAGGATTTCGGCCAGTTCAGCCCAGACAAGATTCTGTCGGGCCAGAACTACCTCGACCCACGCAGCCAGATTGGTTACCCCGAGACGGTTGGCGGTGTTCTGCGTAACGCCAACCAGCAGTTCCGTTCGGAGCCAATCAACCCCCGTACCCCAGTCAGCATCTTCAACCTCAGCACGATCCCCCCCGACACCATGCGCCCCAAGTTTGAGATTTCACCGGAATACCAGTGAGTTTCTTCCCCGCGCGTCAGCTACGCGTTAGCTACGCACAAATAACTACTGCGTAGTTACTAAATATGGACTTTAAATCAGCCATGACCGAGTGGGTCGGCCTCAAGGCCCAGTTGTCCGCGGCTCGCAAAGATCTCAGCGTCCTCAATGGGCGCGAGAAGGATCTTCGCAAGTTTGTGACGCAAACAATGAAAGAGCGCTCTATTGACACCGTAAAGGTTCACGATGACAAGGTGAAGGTTAATTTCAAAACAAAAACAACCAGGGGATCTCTGACCAAGGATGTCATAAAGACGGGCTTGGGCATGTTTTTTGGTGGAAATGAGGCTCAGGTCGAGGGGGCGTTCCAGGCCATTCTGGACGCTGCGCCCGTCAAGCAAACTGATGGTGTGACGGTGACGGGCCTCAAGGCGCTCCTCGAAGCTTAGAGGCTACGAGCGTTTGTAACACAAGTCAAAACACGATGGGTATCAATGACGAGTACTCTCGTGATGCGTACAATTACGACGTTGCATACGACTCTGATGGGTCGGATGAATTCGACCTAGAACTCCATCCAGAAGACTGGCAGGACATGTACTCCCAGGAACTCCTAGATGGTTGGATGAAGATCCGCGAATATACAGAGGCTCATTACATGAACCTAAAAGCAACCTTCCCTAATTTTGTTCTTCTCGTTTTAGATTCAGACCGCTGGAACCGGTCTCAGGCCGCCAACGAACATCACCGCATCATGTGGAACATCATAAGTAACCTCCCCGTGATTTGTGACATGATCCATTCTGAAAATTTCTTCGGGTGGGCAGAAAATTATATTGGTAATTTGTAAGATGTTTGATATTACCGGTCCCAAGGTTCTCGTCCCCGCGATTCTGTTCGCCGTGCTCAGCCCGGGTATGCTCCTGGCGCTGCCATCAGGCGCTGGTCTCCTCATCCAGGCTGTGTTCCACGCCCTGGTTCTGGCTCTGGTCTACTGGGCCATCGCCACGTTTGTGCTGAAGATCAGCCTGACCATGACCGACCTGATCGTCCCAGCGGTTCTCTTCGTGCTGCTGACCCCCGGTCTGTTGCTGACGATTCCCCCCAAGAACGGCGGTCTGTTCGTGTCTGGTCAGACCTCGCCGCTGGCTGTGGGTGCCCACACGCTGGTGTTTGCCATGCTGTTCGCCTTCCTGCGCGGCATGTACCCTCAGTATTATTAAATTAAAATTGTAGAATGGTCCGATGTCTCTCCATCGGTCCAGGAGCCATGGGCTTCTTCCTTTATTTAGGAGTAATTTCAAAACTAAAACAAGACGGTCGTCTTGACAATCTCGAGGAAATCTCGGGGGCGTCAGCGGGTGGCCTTCTGGGATTTCTGTTTCTCGCGACGAAAGGGGACATTGCCAAGGTTCTCGATTATTCACTCGACGTGCCCGTGAAACAGATTATGAAACCAAATTTGAAAAATTTCATGAAGAATTACGGCCTCGTGACTCCGGCTAAAATTCGCAAGATTCTCTCCGAGGCGTGTGTTAAATTCATAGGTCAATCTGACATTACGTTTGAAGAGTTCTACGCATGGTACCCCATCAAGTTCCACGTATCCGCCTACTGTGTGGACTTGATGAAGACTGACTACTTTTCAGTAAATTCCACTCCAAAATTGAGTGTTATCGATGTGGTCAGCGCGACCATCGCAATTCCTTTCCTATTTTCAACTGTAAAAATCGGAGACTTTACATATATAGATGGGGGTGCAGCCGAGACCACCCCCTCGGGCCCGTTTTTGGGCCAGAGTGAAGTCCTTGCAATGAAGCTCGGGTGGTCGCGACCTTCACCCGTCACGGATCTCAAATCATACGCCATGGGGATTTTGTATTCTACAATGAAATTGAGAGCGATATATGAAGTTCCGACGATGGACCTCGAGTTGGGAGATCTGGATATATTTGATTTTGGTACGTCAAATGACGGGAAGCTCAAGATGTTCATGAAGGGTCACGCCACCAATTTTTCTTGATGCATAGTAAATGAAGTCAGCCCTGCGTTCTAGCCACGTTCGCCGCGTCACTCGCAAGGTTGTTCGCGTTTCTCGCAAGGATGGCACGTCCTACTCCTACGTCCGCAAGGCGGGCATGAGCCGCGTGTCGGCCGTTCCCTCCAAGGATGTTGGTGCGGCAGGCAAGAGCACCAAGGTGATCGGTAGCCTCAAGGGTGGTATGCTCACCAAGTACGGCTACCACCCCGTCGAGGCGAAGACCAACCGCTACAAGGCGCTCAGCAAGGGCATCAGCAAGGGCGAGAAGCCCCTGGCCGTCATGCGCCGCCTGGTCGCCATCAGCACGCTGACCAAGCGCACCCTGCCCCGCGCGTCCCGCATCTACAAGCAGGACGCCATGTGGGTCCGCAGCAAGTACGCCAAGTCTTTTGGTCAGAAAAAGATGTAGATCAATATTAATGGCAGAAACCAAAAGAAACGCGGCGAGACGGCTTTCAAATCCGTCAAATCCACGTACGGCAATGGTACTTGCACATGGCTCATATGCGAGTCGGGAAAGTTTCAACGTGCCAAATGGTATTGTGATTATTTTCGTATCGAGAACAGCCAGATATCTTCCACAAAGTGTAATAAATTCCGAGTTTTATAATGTATTTACACGCAGAGTGCGGTTGCATAATATTTTATCAAATACCAATTCAAGACCCCCATTATTTTTAAAAGATTGGGATCGCCGAACGTATGGCCCCGGGGATGTTTGTCCAAATTTAAAACTTGAAATGGATGATCCTGATTGGGGAATGGGACTACACGCTTTGCCTCTTGTAAATAACCAACTTCGTACAACTCCCGGTGTTTTCTATGGTCGGAAAATGAAGTTGTCGGAACTGGTTCATGAAATTGGAGGAAGTGGTATACTTTTTGTAACGGCGTGTAGAGCAGTAACTACGCAACTTAATAGTTATAGGAATTTAACAGCAAATTACAGTTTTCCACAATGGTCCCTTGAATATAATCTTCAGAGGCAAAATGAAATATCTAGTCGGATGCTTAAAAGAAGAAGAAACTCCAACACCCTTCGTAAAAATAAAAATCTGCCAACTGAAAAATTAGTCAGAACAAATAACAGAATGAATATGAACTAGACCCACTCAACAGGATCCCAAATCCCGTGTATCGCCGGGCCAATTGGAAAAAACGGCTCGATGGACCATTGACCCGTATGACTTAGGATGTCCATGAGTATATGAAACATGTATATATTCCTGGCTCTTGAATTTCTAATCAAAATTATGAAAAAAAAAGAGTGCGGTAATTTATAGAGCCAGTTGTATGAATACCAGTTTTTTATCACTCGCCAGGGCGTGTTCTGGACCCCGGGTGATAAAAAAAGTGCCATGGGCAGGTCAGGGGCGATTGCCCAAAAGGCATCCTCTATACATAAACGTCCAAAATAGAATCGCGACGTTACCAAGTGACCAAGCCATAACATCCCCTCTTGAAATTAATTCTAGTTTAAAATCCATGGAGACAATGCTTCGTGTGATTTCAAATGACATCTGGGCGTCCCTCGGGCCGGGCTACAGCGAGTCTGTGTACCACTGTGCCTTTGAGGTGGCGTTGAGGGCCCGGGGCCTGTACTATGAGACGGAGCGCATCGTCCCCGTCTTTTACGCAGGGCAGAACGTCGGTCACGTTCGGGCCGACCTCATCGTGGATCGCAGGGCTGTCATAGAACTCAAGTCGGTAAGCAAACTCAATGAGACTTACCGAATTCAGACCCAAAATTACTTGAAACTTCTCAACCTGCAAGAAGGTTACCTCATCAACTTCCCGGACAAGAAGGGGGCGTGTGAATTTGAAACCGTCGTGCGCGACAAGCCCGTCACGCCACCGCCGGACCAGATTGACTGTTAATTATGCGTCTTAATAAACTCCCAATGTAATTCAGTACATATTTTCTCCCAAATTTGATCCTGAATATACAGCTTCTCTCGACTCTTGAGCAATGGGAAACACGGCAGGTACTCGTCATTTCCTAAAAGTTCAACCATTTTGTAAAGTACAAACGAGTAGCTCAGAAAGTTCTTTCTGTTTGACGGTTTATGTTTCTCAAAAGGATCCTGTATTTTGTGGAACATAAGCCGAAGCTTATCCTCGAGCGCCTGAGGCATTGTAGGCGGCTGGATGCCGTTTAGAATAGTCGATATATAGGGCACGTGTTCGTAGTACTTGGCGTAATTCAGTTTCTTTAATAAATTCTTAACCTTTTCGTGTGTAATCTCAGTCAAGTCTTTCACCTTTTGCTTTTTGAATTCACATCTTAATTGGTCGACAACAACGTCGGGTACGCTCGTCGACTCTTTGGCTTGAAACTGACTGATCCACTCGTTAAAGTGATTCTCGCGCTTGTAGGAATACACGATATTCTTCTCAATCTCCTGTTCCTCTTTGAACCCCAATTCACACCCAAGAACAACTTCAATCATGCCGCATTTAGAACACGACTCTTCGCTTTGTGTGTCGTCGAAAACTCGTGCGTACATTGCACCACAGCCTCTACACGGTTTCATGTGATCCTCGAGATCCTTGCGTTGATAATCAAACTCGCCTTCAACCTCGTTCATATACCTCTTGTAAATGTCCTGCCGTTGAACACCCTTGCGAGACGCCACCTTGAAATTCAACATCTGTTTCGTACTCACCTCTTCTACCGCCTCGGCTGTATAATCCTTTATTATGGGAATACAGTCAAGGAGGTATTCGGCCAATTCAGATTCCGTTTTGCACTCACGTACTCTTGAATTGAACCGAGCTTCCATCTACAATATTTGATCTTAATGTTTAAGGATCAATTTTTGGCGCCAAATAAAATTTCAAATCTCCCAAGTTGGCAATTGTGTATCTGAAGATGATTGGCATATTTTCATTCTCAGAGTCTTGCATGAGTTGGACACTGGAGCACATGTTGGTCGCCTTGGTGAACAGGTTGATGTACTTGAGGCTGAATGTGTTTCCGGTGCGCTTGACTGGAGGATCTGGAAAGTCGATGCTCGTCATCTGATCTGCAAAGTCGCCGTTGCAGCTCAGGATCAGCTTTTGACCATCACGGATAATGTCCATCTCAACAGCCAGGTTGCCCATGTCTCTGGTGATGCGCTGAAAGTCAACGGAAGGCAGAGTGGTAATCACGTTCATCTTAATGTCTGGAAACTCAATGATATCCTCGTTAATGTCTAGCAATTTCAGACGAAATTTAGTCATTGATTTCTTGACTGGATTCTCAATCACAAGATCCATATAGTCACGTCCGTTGATGCTAATGTCAAGCGTGTCCTGCCCCGACACGCTCTTGAGCAGCTTGTAGACGTTGGCCATGTTCAGACCCGCGGCTATATCGGTTGTACACTCGTACTCCTCAAAGTTGTCAGCCCCCAAGTTCATATGAACGAGCGTCACGCGTGCCGTGTCCAAAGTGAGAATGTGAATTCCAAGGGGGGTGAAATACACATTCACATCGTTGATGATGTCCTTGAGCACCTCGAAGACCGACTTTAGGGCTGCCGCCTGAATAGTCTTCAGATGCATTCTTGTTCTGAAAGGTTTACATTTCTCTAAGTCTACGCTACCGCTCCCCCACCTTTTGGTAGGCGTCCTGGACGTCGCCTCCGATTCGCGCCTCCAGCTCGGGCGTCAGGCGGGGCTGGAGAGACTCTCCGTAGCGGTCAAACTCAAACATTCCAGGAGTATCGGTGCCGTCCAGATTGGATCCAGCCCCCGACTCCCACGATTCGAAATCACACGGCACCATAGACTCCAGCCACGCCATGACTTCCTGACCTACCAGCATCTTCCCGTCGTTCGTGACGAGGGTCGGGACGCGCGTGATTTTCTTGGAGGGGAGCCCCTGATCATTCACGTTCCAAAACCGAACAATCTCGAGAAGAGCAGGCTGCGTCTTGATGTAGGTCATTGTATCCTGGGACCATTTGCATTTGTCAGAGTAGACCAGCAAGGCCATTTAAATTTACAGAGTTTTTTTCGTTCAATCTTTTTTCGCAGCAAATGGTAATGAAGGACCTGATCATGCTATTACTGGTCGCTGTAATTTTGTTTCTAGTTTGGAACGGCCGTCAGGTGGCACGTTACAATGGTGACATGAGTGCGTCCCCCACTGGACCGTCTGACGCCCCAGTGTCTCCTGACGTGACACAGATTATCATCGAAAATGTACAGAAGAGTCTTTCCGGTACTTACCCCTTGGAGACCCTCTACATCAAGAGCCAGGGAGATGGAGTGTACGATGCCCGTTTCATGTTCTTCAACACCGACGGGTACTACGGTACACAGTATGACGTCAAGGCGCGTATTGCGAATGACGGCGCTGCTCAGATCTTGAGCCAATCCGAGACGGCGGTCGCTGGTGACTCCACCAACCCAGGCTACGTGCCCGATATGTATCAGTCATATGATGTCATCGAGGCAAACCTCGACCGGCAGCTGAGGGACGCCCTGAAGGCGAACAAGGGCACCCCAGGTGGCCTCATCGGCACGCCAAGAGAACTGGCGAGTGGGGCGTCTGCGCCAGGTCCCTCGCCATCTTATTAATTGATGAATTATAGAT
>Ga0209553_1000363_pt1 | contig 23893 bp, 17 predicted proteins | sample LauGreFBDMM110DN_2_FD_188217 | JGI IMG/M metagenome (GOLD analysis project Ga0209553, IMG submission 188217) | Freshwater lake microbial communities from Lake Michigan, USA - Fa13.BD.MM110.DN (SPAdes) (version 2) | ecosystem: Environmental > Aquatic > Freshwater > Lake | place: Lake Michigan...
GAGTTCGCACGCACCAGTGTCGACGAGCTCCTTCAATGTGTCGACGACATCAGGCGCCCAGCGCTGCAGTTGTTCGAGCGCGGTGCAGGTGATGGAGTAGGAGCAACGGAAGCGACGATCGTGACGCTTCACGAGGTCGAGCATCTTCAGTGTGGTTGGTCGATAGCACTTGTCCGCAACCTTGCGCAGGATTTGTTCGTTCGCCGCATCGTCGAAGTAAAACGGATCGTTCGCGAAGACGGAGTAGCGGCGCAATCGCCACGGCTGATGCAATTGAAAGTAGAAACAGACGCTTGCCATAGACGGCAGCGTAGCGCCACGCTCTCACGCATGTCAGATCTTGTAGTACTCGCGGTACCACGCGACGAATCGCGCAACACCAACTTCAACAGTTGTGGCGGGTCGATAGCCCATGTCTTGCTCGAGCGCTTGTACATCCGCCATCGTGTCAGGCACATCGCCCTGCTGAAGCGGCAATAAATTCATGATTGCTTTGCGATCCACACACTTCTCGACGGCGCCGATGTAGTCGAGCAAGTCGACCGGGCGAGAATTGCCGATGTTGTAGACACGCCACGGTGCGCTCGATGTGCCTGGATCAGGCTGCATCGCATCGAAGTCAGGATGCGCAACTGCGGGGCGATCGAGTGTGCGCACGATGCCTTCGACGATGTCATCGATGTAGGTGAAGTCACGGCGATGCTTGCCGTGATTGAAAACATCAATCGGTTTCCCTTCGAGAATGTTCTTCGTGAACAAGAACAGTGCCATGTCTGGTCGACCCCACGGTCCATAGACGGTGAAGAAGCGGAGGCCTGTCGTCGGGAGCGCAAAGAGATTGGAATACGCGTGGGCGAAGAGTTCGTTCGCCTTCTTACTTGCGGCATAGAGCGAAAGCGGGTGATCCACATTGTCATGCACAGAGAACGGCAGTTTCGCGTTGCCGCCATAGACGGAACTCGAACTCGCGTAGACCAAGTGCTGGCATTCCACTGCGCGGCAGCCTTCAAGAATGTTTTGAAAGCCCACGATGTTGGAATGCACGTATGCGTGCGGATTCGTGATCGAGTAGCGAACGCCAGCTTGCGCAGCAAGATGCACCACACGTTCGAAACGATGCTGCGCGAAGATCGCTTCCATCGCAGGGCGATCCGCGATGTCCATGCGGAGGAAGGAGAAGTTCGGCTGCGCGACGAGCTTCACAAGACGCGCTTCTTTGATGCGCGGGTCGTAGTAATCGTTGACGTTGTCGAGTCCGACAACCGTCTCGCCGCGGGCGAGCAAACGCTGCGCGACGTGAGAGCCGATGAAACCTGCTGCGCCGGTGACAAGGATCGCCATGGGGTGGCGAGTTTACGCGATCAGGCCATGATCAGGCATGATGAGGCATGATCAGATTTGTACGCGGTTGCCGCAGAGCACTTCGGTGATGACGGTGATCACGCGATGTTGTTGCGTCACAGTCAAGCTGCTTCCGCTCGGAAGACAAAGCCCGTCCGCGAAGAGTCGTGCGGAGATGTCGCGCGTCGCGCCGCCGCTTTCGTGCGGGAAGAAGTCGCATCCCGCGAAGAGCGGTTGCAGGTGCATGGGCTTCCATGTCGGGCGTGCTTCGATGCGTTGTGCAGTAAGCGCGCTGAGTACGGCGTCGCGCGTGGTTCCCGCGAGTCGTGCATCGATGGTGAGCGCGGTGAGCCAACGCGTCGAGTGGCTCCATGATGGTTCGGGCATGAAGCGCACGCCAGGAATCGAGCCGAGTGCGTCGGCGTAACGCGCGAAGACTTCGCGACGCGCAGCCACACGACTGCCGAGCGCGCGAAGTTGTGCGCGTCCAACCCCAGCGAGGATGTTGGACATGCGATAGTTGAAGCCCGCTTCGCGATGCTCGTAGTGCGGCGCGACTTCGCGTGCTTGAGTGGCGAGAAAGCGCGCGCGAGTGATCTGCGCAGCGGACGGTGCGGCGAGCATTCCGCCACCAGAGGTCGTGATGATCTTGTTGCCGTTGAAACTGAATGCTGCAACATCGCCGAATGTGCCGCTCGGATTTCCGAGGCAACTTGCACCGAGACTTTCCGCGGCGTCTTCGAGAATCGGAACATTCCATTCATCACAGATTGGGCGAATCGAACCGTAGTCCGCACTCTGTCCATAGAGATTGACGACGAGGACTGCTTTCGGTTTCTTGCCAGCGGATGAGAGTATTTCAAGTGCGCGTCGCAATGCACTCGGCGACATGTTCCATGAATCTGGTTCGCTATCGACGAACACAGGCTCAGCGCCAAGTAGTCGAATCGGATTCGCGCTCGCGACGAATGTGAAACTTGAGCAGAGGACGAAGTCGCCGGCGCCAACGCCTAACAGCGAGAGTCCGAGATGAATTGCGGCGGTGCCAGAAGAAGTCGCGCAGCAGGGGAGCGCGTGAAGTGTTTCACCGAACTCGCGCTCAAACGCATCGACATTGGGTCCGAGTGGCGCGATCCAGTTTGTGCGGAAGGCTTCATCGATGAAAAGCTGCTCGTCGCCTGTCATATGCGGCGGCGAGAGGAAGATCGGCGGTGCGTCGTTGGAAGAATGGAAGGGCGTTGGGTGCATGGCGAGTACGACTGGAGACTGCATAGAGAGAAGCACTCTCTGCCCAAGTTCTATCGGCATTTCCAAGATTCGGACCACGCTCGGAACATGAGAATGCTCCAGAGGTCGTAGCCTTCGTCGCGGGCGCGGAGGAAACGCTGCCATCGCAGCCGAACTTGCGCTCCATCGAGGAGGTCGTCGCGCGCGACGTCTTCGCCGAGAAGCAGCGATTCTGCCCAAGGCTTCAGTGGTCCGCGAAGCCATGAGCCGAGCGGAACACCGAAACCCATTTTCGGTCGGTCGGTGAGCGCGCGGGGAACGCGACGGGCGACGACTTCCTTGAGTATCCACTTGCGTTCGCCGTTGCGAATGCGCATTGATGAAGGAAGCGAGAAAGCGAGTCGTGCGAGCTTGGAGTCAAGCAACGGTTCGCGTGCTTCAAGAGAAGCCGACATGCTCGCGCGATCGACCTTGACGAGAATGTCATCGACGAGGTAACTCACGATGTCCGCCTGCATCATGCGCGCGCAGAGGTCGGCGACGATCGTAGGGTCAGCGAGCGCAGTTGGATCTGTGAGTGGTGTGCGAGGAAGTGTTGCGCCAGGCACGAGCGCGAGACTGTCTCGATCCGTCGCAACGAGATCGAGATAAAGATTCCATCCATCGCGATGCTTGAGGAGTGCAGCGAGTTTGTGCGCACGATCGCCCGCGCGATCCATCTGCAGTCGAGCGGGAAGTGCGGCTGCGACTGCGCGACCGATCGCGTTTCCCACGCGTCGTGGCGCCGCGCGCAGGAGATAGGCGGCAACGTGTCGAAGCGGAAGTGGCACGCGCGCGTTCTGCTGCGCGATGCGTTCTGTCCACGCGTATCGGTAGTAGCCACCGAAGAGTTCATCGCCACCATCGCCGCTGAGTGCAACAGTGACACCTTGACGGGCGGTTTCACTCACAAGCAGTGTGGGAATCTGTGATGAATCCGCGAAGGGCTCATCCCAGATTTCTGGAATGCGTGGAATCACTGCTCTCGCTTGTTCAGCCGTCACGATGCGTTCAGTGTGTTCGGTGCCGAGGTGCTGCGCGATCTTCCGCGCGAACGGAGACTCGTCGTAGTCCGCGCCTTCGAAGCCGATCGTGTACGTCTTCACACGTTGCGTCGAGAGCGATTGCATCGCCGCAACCACCGCAGTGGAATCTGTGCCGCCAGAGAGAAACGCGCCGAGCGGCACATCGCTTTCCATCCGAATTCGCACGCTCTCGAGAAGCGCGCGATCGACCGCTTCCACCGCGTCGGCGTCACTTCCGCGAAATGGATTGCGCGCGCCGTGCTCAACCATGTCCCGCGAACTGAACCAACGCACACACGCACCGTGACGCTCGTCGAGGTTGTAGCGAAGGAGATGTCCTGGAAGTAACTTCCGAACTTCCGCGTGAATGGTGAGCGGACCTGGCACATAGCCATGACGCAGGTACAGCGCGAGCGCATTGCGGTCGACGGTGAGCGACATACCTGGCAGTGCGCGAAGTGCTTTGATTTCCGATGCAAACGCGAGTGTTGCGCCCACCGGGTTCTTGAAATCGCCGAGTGGAACTTCGCGACCACCAGCATACGCGTAGTACATCGGCTTCACGCCGAAGCGATCGCGGATGAGCGTGAGTTCGCGTTTCGATCGATCAAGCACCGCGCAGGCGAACATGCCTTCGAGTCGCGGAAGCGTTGCGTCGATGCCCCACGCTTCAAACGCAGCAAGCAGCGTTTCCGTATCACTCGTTCCGCGAAACTGCGCGCCGCTTTGTGAGAGTTCGCGACGCAGCGCGTGATGACCGTAGCACTCGCCGTTGAAGACGATTTCGAATCGCCCACTCGCGGAGCGCATCGGTTGATGGCCAGTGGAGGTGATGTCGATGATCGCGAGCCGACGAAACGAAAGTCCAACGCGCGTGGACTCATCGAAGTGCGCGCCTTCATCATCTGGGCCGCGATGCACGAGGCAGCGCGCCATCGACGCGAGTACGCGCGTCGGTTCGCGCAACCGTCCTTCGGGATCGATGAATCCTGCGAGTCCGCACATATCAGGATCTCCAGCCTCGAACCCATGGAAGACATCCGAGCGCGACCATGATCATCGCGTTGGACACATCCATCTCTCGATATTGCGGATCGCTTGTCATGCCAGATGCAAGCACTACAACAATTGCAGCAACTGCGCCGCACGCGAGCGAACTGTGCTTCGCATTTCTCGCGCCGACCCTGAGCAACGCGCACAGCATCCATGCGAGCAACGCAAGCCCAACGAGTCCGCCTTCACACAGCATGCCGACGTACATGTTGTGTGGGTGCGAAGTGTGCGATGCGGTGTCAGGGTTGTTCGCATGTGATTCCGATGCGTAGCTTCCAAGTCCAGCGCCAACGATTGGGTGTTTGAGCCAGAGTGCGCTCGCGTCTTTCCACCATGCGACTCGAACGCCGATCGAAGAGGACGAGTCATCGCCGGTCGCGGCGCTGCTGAGTTGCTCCGGCACATCTTCAAAGTAGCGCAGTGACGCGCGTCCGACGGTGGGAAGTGCGACGAGCGCGGTGAGGATCAGCGCAGCGACACTGACCCACATCGCGCGGACGGTGAGAAAGCCACCTCGACGCAGCAGCAGCAGAAGGAGTGGAATTGCGAACGCGAGTGCGAGAATTTGTCCTCGACCTGCCGCGATGAAGACACCAGTGAGCGCAATGCACGATGCGAGAAGGAAGAGTCCCCGCGCAGTGCCTCGAGTAGAGGATGCGAGCGCGAGTGCGAGCACGATGCTCATCGCGCTTCGGAGCGCAGAGTCCCCAGGATGATTGATGAATCCCGAGTAGCGCCAATAGTTGCCGTCGGGGCGCGGAATGTATTCGGCGAGTTGAAGAAACTGCGCGCCGTTCTGCACCATTGTGCCGAGGATGAAGGCGATCGCGATTTCGCGCGCGTGATCAAGCACCGGCCAGAGCGCAGGAAGGATCACTATCCATCGCAACATCGTGAGGTCATGGATTGCAGTCGCGTCACCAGAGGTCCACGCAAGACCAAGCAGCATCCAGAGCGTCAGCAGTGCGCAGGGGAGCAGCGCGGGAACACGCAGTAGCGTTGGCATCGCGCGCCACGATGCGTGGAGCCGAATGACGAAGCATGTGATGAGCATCACCGTGGCAATGTTGAGCGGCGCATGATCGAGTGCGCCTGCGAATGCGAAGAGACACGCGAGCAATGTCTGCACCCAATGTCCGAAGCGATCGCGAAGCATTCCTCGGCGCAGTTGTTCGTAGACGAGCAAGGCCTCCGAAGTCGGTGGCCACGCTGGCGGTCGGGAAGCGGAACGATCAACGATCATGCGGTGCGTGGATTATGCACTTCTTGCTGAGATCTGCAGCGCGCGAAAGATGATCGCATTCACGAGGTCCGCGTCGAAGCGGGATTGGGCGAGTGCGCGACTTGCGTTGCCCATTTCGGCGCGGTGTTCGGTAGACGTCGCAAGCAGCGAGAGCAGCGCGTCGGCGAGTGCTTTGGCGTTCTGCGCGGGAACAAGCACGCCGTTGCCGCCGCCGTCGCTGCACACCGTCTCGCGGCAGCCAGGAACATCGGTCGACACGATTGGCCGACCGACAGCGAGTGCTTCGAGAACACTCATCGGCGTCCCTTCGCGATACGACGGCAATGCGAAGATGGAGCACTGTGCGAGTTCATCGCGAACGTCATCGAGCCGACCGCCGTACTCAACGATGCCTTCGCGCACCCAGCCATCAAGTTCAGCGCGCGCGATTGCGCTTGGATTGGAGTCGATCCAACCGACAAGTCGGAAGCGCACGTCAGGTCGAGCTGCGCGAACGATGCCCGCAGCGTGCGCAAATTCTCTCACGCCCTTGTCTCGAAGCAGTCGCGCGACCATGAGGACGATTGGCGCACCTTGTGGAAGAGGTCGTTGTGCGAAGCGAACAAGATCAACACCAGAGCCACCAATGGCGAGGCACTTCGCATCGGCAATTCGAACACCACGCGCCGCGAGTGCGCAGCGATCATCTTGATTCTGGAACAGCACGCAGTCCGCATCGTGAAGCGCACGAGCGTAGAGATGCGAGGCGATGAGTCGAAGCACACAAGGCTTCATGCCACGCGCGGTGAAGGCGTATCCAAGGCCGGTGATCATCGCGACGACGCGCGGAACGCCAGCAGCGCGTGCAGCAGGAACCGCGTGAAACACAGGCTTTGGATTTGCTGCGAGGACTGCGTCAAACGCGCGCGTACGAAAGAGTTTACGCCAGTGCGTGATTGCAGCGCGATCCTTGAGAGGGTTGATCGACGTTCGTTGCAGTGGACTGAACACGCACTCTGCGCCGCACGCGCGGACTTCGCGCATGATCGCATCGTCGCGTACTTCTTCACCATGCGGCGTCGAAAGCACGACCTCGTGGCCTGCTTGAACGAGTGCAGTGAGAAGCGCGCCACGGAATCGAACGACAGTGTCGCCGATGCCTGTGACGATGCAGATGCGAGCCATGGATGCACTGTAAGTCGGAATGGAGCGCGTGGTGCGTTGCGCGGCGTTCAGCGTGCGTGCATCACTTGACGCGTTTCAGGCAACGGACTCGCGCTGTCGCGGGTCGGAGGTTTTCCGCCACGCTGGGCAATCGCGCCTTCCCACAAGTCCGTGTACTGCTTCGCGATCGTCTCAATGGAATAGTGCGTCCGAATGCGTTCTCGCGCAGCGTCGCTCATCGTGAATCCGATTGCTGAAGGCTGCCCTGCGACGGAAAGCATCGCATCAGCGAGCAACGTAGAGTTCTCAGGTGCAACGACTTCTCCGCAGTTGCCGATCACGTTTGCAGTGTCACCAACATTTGTGCCCACGACGCGAACTCCACACGACATCGCCTCGCCGACGACGTTGGGGCAGCCTTCGCCGCGACTCGCGGAGACGAGCACATCGAACGCGTTCAACACCCGAGGCATGTCAGCGCGTTCGCCAAGTGAATGCAGACGACCGCGAAGTCCATTCGATGCAGCATCGAGCACGAGCGCGTGGGTGTCCGTATCGCGACCAACGAGAACGAAGTGCAGGCGAGGGTCGGCGAGTAAGGCGGTCTTGGATGCGCGAAGGAAATTCGCATGATCCTTGAGTGGATGCATGCGAGCAGCCATCCCGATCACGACAGCGTCTTCTGGAATTCCAATCTCTCTGCGCACACTCACGCGCGCCGTCGGATCTGGTCTGAAACGATCGATCTCAAACCCGTTGGGGATCACAACGTTACGAGCATTGCGATAGCCGATCGCGGCATGCTGCTGCTGGCTTGAGTGCGCATTGTTGATGATCGCATCTACATGCGGCGCGAAATACTTACCAGAGTGCACGACTGCGCGCGTAAGTAATCGCTCGCGCGAAAGTTCGTAGAGCGACTGCCGAATGTTCCAGATGATGGGCGTCTTGCGTGGCGTCCAAGGTCGCGCGAGACTCGCGGCGAGATTCGCGTGGTACATCCACGACTGAATCAAGTCCGGCTTCGTGTGAGAGATGATGCGGGTAAGCCGCGCCAACCCGCGCACGCTGATCGCGCCGCGTTGCAGCCCAAGCGTCTCGACGCGAATGCCCATGGATCGAATGACTTCGATGAGCGGTCCTTCGTCGACGAGCGTGACAACAGTTGGCTCGAACGCGCGCTGATCAAGCGCTCGTAGTAACTTGACGAGCATCTGTTCCGCGCCGCCCACAGAAAGGGTGGTGATGAGATGGAGAACACGCATGATCGAGGCGGCGCATCATACAGTTTGGGCCATTCGAACGAAGCGTGAACTTGCGCTGTGGTTATCGACGCGCGATCGCGTGTGCACAGTGTCACGGCTCATCGATAGAGCGCGTCGGTCGCTCGAACCATGTCTTCAAGCCCAAACCGTTCCGCGGCGAAAATGCGGGCGTTTCGCGAAAACTGCGCACGGAGCAGCCTGTTGGTGAGGAGCTTCACCAGACTGTCCGCCATACCCTCGACATCTTCTTGCGCGTGAAGAAAACCGGTCCGTCCGTTCATGAATGTTTCGACGGCGCCGCCAGCGTCCGTCGACACAATGGGGCATCCGAGGTATTGCGCTTCGATGAGCGCATTGGGAAATCCCTCGACGCGTGAGCACAACAGCGTTGCATCAGCCGCAGCAAAGAGCGTGGAGATATCGCTGCGTTGCCCGAGGAGTTTGAAGGAGTCGCCGAGATCTTGCGTTGCATCTTCGATTGCGTTCCGCATCGCGCCTTCGCCTGCAATCACGATACGAGCGTTCGGAACTGCGCTGAGCACTCGGCGCGCGATGTTGACGAAGTGAATCGGACGCTTCTCATCCGACAGCCGAAAGACACCGAGCAGAAGCGGGCGATCCACCGCATCAAGTTCTTCACGTAACGCAGCAACATTCGCAGGCTCGGTGTGCGTGAACTGGGATGGATCGAATCCATTGTTGACAACTTTGATCCGACTCGGATCGATGCCAATCCATCGTGCGTAGTCATTCGCCCCCGCGCGCGAGTTTGCTGCGATGCGAACACGGTCGTGTGTCAGCAGCGCGCGATACCACGGTAGCATCCACTCGCCATACCACGCAGGAAAGTTCGGCGGCGACACAGAGCGAAGTGAAAGGACGATTCGCTTGACTCCAACAGCGAGCGCCTCGACGCCCGCGAGAATGTTGGAGTGATCGAGCCATGCATGAAGCACATCGGGGCGCGTGGTGAGCAGTGCGCCCACAAAGTCGATCGGTTCAACGCCGAGATGGGGAGGGATGGCGGCCATGCGCGCGCGCAACTTCATGTTTGTGTTAATGGCATGCAGCGCGGATTGCGAGGGTGGATCTCGAAGCGCGCGAATGCGCACGCCTGCAGACTCAAGGAGTGGGCGGAAGTGCGCGCCGACACCTTCCGCTGGATGAAACGTCAAGACACTGTGTGAGGCAAGACCGCGAGCGTGTGCCGCAGCGGCGTAGGTCGCAAGTTGTCGCTCTGCGCCGCCGTGCGTGAGGCATCCGATGACATGGAGGACGCGTGGCGTCGCTGGAACTGCTTCTCTCCACGCACCGAATCCTTCAACGATATGCGGCATTGCTTCGGAAGCAGAGCGCTCGACGCGCACAATCTCACGCTTCGCTTCACTGCTTAGCAGCGACAATTCAACCGGTGGATGTGCTGGGGCTCGTTGCTCAGTCTGGACAGGCCAGAAGGCGCTCGCACTCATGTCATTGCTCCATCGCGAGTAATTCGCTTATGAACTCTGAGAGGCTTGCGCTCTTCACGCGAAGCCTACGGTGACTGTCTCTGTCGTCTCGCGCGCAGCCACAACTCAAGAATGAGCATGGGCCACAATCTGTAGATCGAGAAGTGATTGGGATCACGTTGCTCACGAACGAATCGATCCAATGCAGCGCCATCGAGATGATCACGGAGCGCAGCATCGCCTCCGAGAGAATCCTCAGCGAGCTTCAACAATTCAGACTGCGACCAACAATCTGAAGGAAGCCCAAATCCCATCTTGCGCCGCTCCATCCACTCGCGTGGCAGATACTCCGCCGCGAGATCCTTCAAAATCTGCTTTGTTCCTAGTGGTGGTTGCCACAGCAATGCATCCGGCAGCGATGAGGCAAACACCCCAAGATCTCGGTCAAGTAATGGGCAACGCACTTCGAGCGAACACTGCATGCTCATGCGATCAACTTTGGGAAGCACTGCGCCAGGCATGTAGGTGCGAGCATCGAGTGCGCGCATGCGTTGCATCGGCGTGCGGCCTTTATCATCAAGTATCGCGCGCCAACTACTGAGTTCATGCGCTGCACGCGGCGGAATTGGTGTGCCGAGCAACTCCGCGACGCGCTCTGGTTGAAACATCAACCAGCGTGGTCCGAGGTAGCGATCCGCAACAGTCAGCGCGCGCTCGCCGCGCACACGAAGTTGCATGCGAGTGAGAAATCCGCGCGCATCTGCGGCAGTTTCGTTGAGCGTATCTTTGTAGCGACCGTAGCCGCCGAAGAGTTCGTCGCCGCCATCGCCACTGAGTGCAACTGTCACGAATTGCCGAGTGAATCGCGAGAGCAGGAGCGTGGGGAGGCAGGAGGAATCGCCATTGGGTTCATCGAGACGCGATGCGATGTCCGGCAACATTCGCATCGCATCAGGGGTGAGCACATCGTCGCGATGGTTTGTGCCGAGCATGCGCGCGGTGTCTCGCGCGAAGAGATGCTCGGTCGCGTTCGGGTCGTCGAAGCCCATCGAGAACGTGTCGACCTTCTTCCCGAAGTCCTTCGCCATGATTGCGACGACGAGCGAACTATCTACGCCGCCCGAGAGAAATGCGCCGAGCGGAACATCGCTCTCGAGTCGCTTTTCCACAGCGCGTCGTACAAGTCGGCGGAGTTCGTCCTTTGCTTCGGTCGGCGTGCAACGAGTTTCGATCGACTGCTTCGGGTTGAAGTCGTAGAAGTGCAACGATCGACGTTGCTTGCGCTCGAAGTCGAGGAGCATCGCAGTGCCTGGCGTGAGTTTGCTCAAACCTTCGTACACACCAAAGTCGCGTGGCATGTACTGCACCAACAAGTACGCCGCAATCGCGTCACGCGAGAGAGTGCGATTCAAGAACGGCAGTTGCTCGAGAGCGCGCAATTCGCTTGCAAAGGCGAAGAATCCATTGCCCTCCGCGATATAGAGCGGTTTCTTACCGAACGGATCGCGCGCGAGTATGAGTTTACGTTCGCGCGAGTTCCACGCAGCAAAGGCAAACATGCCGTCGAGTTTCTTGCACTGCCCGAGCGCAGTGTCTTCGAACATATGCACGAGGACTTCGGTGTCGCTGTTAGATCGAAAGCGGTGCCCCTTCGCCTCAAGTTCCGCGCGCAATTCGTGGTGGTTGTAGATCTCACCGTTGAAGACGACATGCACCGACTCATCTTCATTCGTCATGGGCTGCCGACCCTCGGCGCGAAGATCGATGATCGACAGTCGGCGATGCGCGAGAGCGACGCGACCATCCTCGGAGACCCATGTCGCACCGTCATCGGGTCCGCGATGCGTCATCGAGTCGCGCATAGCCGTCGCGAGGCGAGAGAGTTCTTCGCGGCTGATGCCGAGCCCAGTGTCGATGATGCCTGCGATGCCGCACATTGATTGCGCAGCGTACGGAATCTACGCAAACGAGTCGATCCTCGTCGCGGTACGCTGTGTTGCCATGATGATTGCCGCGCCTGCAGAACCGTCGACTGATGCGAAAGGTCTCGAAGAATCGCTTCGATTTGGCTTCGGTCGCAACTGGTCCGACTTTATCGCGCAACACTTCGCGGAGAGTCGTGTCGAGTCGAGTAAATGCCACATTCTAAAGGCACTTCGCGTCGAATCGCTTGCAGGCCTCTCGTTTCTCGACATCGGTTGCGGGAGCGGTTTGCACTCGCTTGCCGCGCTCCGCGCTGACGCCGCGAGCGTCGTTGGTTTCGACTTCGACAGGGATGCAGTGGAAACAAGCACGAAGGTGCGCGAGATGGCGAGTGGAAATGACGCGCGCTGGACAGTCGAGCAGGGATCAGTTCTCGATTCCGCGCGCATGCAGTCGATGCCAAAGTTCGACATTGTCTACTCCTGGGGTGTGCTGCATCACACTGGCGAACTGTGGAAGGCCATGGACAACGCGATCATTCCACGCAAGCCCGAGGGCGTGGTGTACATCGCGCTCTACTCGAGCGATCAGTATGTTGAGCCTCCGACGGGCGAGTGGGTGAAGGTGAAGCGCAAGTACAACCAGTGCGGCGCGATCGGTAAGAAAATGATGGAGTGGAAGCACGCGTGGAAACTCTTCAAACAAGGATTGCGCGAGAAGAAGTCGCCGTGGACCGTCGTGCGCGAGTACAACACGCGCGGCATGGATTTCTGGACGGACATCAAGGACTGGCTCGGCGGTTGGCCGATCGAATTCGCGTCCTACCTTGAAGTCGAGCAGTGGGGTGCGCGCCACGGCCTCACGATTGTCAACGCCATCGTCGGCGAAGGCTGCACGGAATACATTCTCGCGGACGTTGCGCACAACGTGCAGTGGGCTGCGGAGCAGAAGCGTCGACACGCCGCGCGTCGACCATTGCCCGCGCCATGCGTGAAACGCGATGGACTTTCATGGACCGCGCAGTTGCCAGAACTTGTGGGCTCGTGCGATCAGTGCCTTGCGCCTCGCGGTTCAAGCTTGATGCTCTACGACCGTGATGTTCCACTTGGTCTCACGCACTTCATGCACGCACACATCGTGCAGTACGGCGCTGGTCGATTCGCCCATTGGCAGGACTATGTGATGTTCTCAACTCGAGATGGGCGTGATCCGAATGAGGATCCGCACCGTTACTCGTATGTGGCTGAGTACTGAGTCCAAGTGATCCTGCGATGCGCGAACTGCAAGAGCTTCTTCGATCCATTCTCTCTCGGCATCGCGAGTTGGTGTTTGAACTCGCGCGTCGTGAAGTGCTTGAACGCTATGCAGGAAATGCGCTCGGCTCCGTGTGGGCAGTGCTCACACCTCTCTTGACGATGGCGATTTATGTTGGCTTGTTCGGGTTCGTGTTTCCTGCGCGCTTCGGCGGAGATGAATCGCCTTGGCTTGCAGCGGCGTTGATTCTCTCTGGGCTCGTGCCGTGGATTGCAGTTGCGGATTGCGCGACTCGCGCGCCGTCGACACTGCTCGCGCATCGCGCACTTGTTCGACAAGTCGTGTTCCCTGTAGAAGCACTGCCCGCAAAGTCTGTGCTCGCGTGCCTCGTCCCGCAGATCGTCGGCACCGTAGTTGGGCTTACGATTGCACTCATTGTCGCCGGCGCATCGTGGATGCTCTTGCTTCTACCCGTCTTGTGGCTTGCGCAAATCGCGATGATGTTCGGACTCATGCTCGTGCTCTCGACACTGGGCGTATGGCTGCGCGACTTGCGAGAAATCGTGTCGTTTCTGGCGAACATCGGACTCTATGTCGCGCCGATTCTTCTCCTGCCACAGATCATCAACGGGCTCCCTCGTCCAGCGCAATGGATCATCGCCGCCAATCCTGTGAGCCACATGGTCTGGTGCTTTCAAGACACAGTTGTGTATCAACGCTTTGAGCATCCGTGGTCGTGGCTCGTGTTTCCATTCGTCGCGCTCACGCTGTTGTTTGTTGGTGCGAAGTTGTTCACGAAACTCAAGCCTGCGATGGGAGAAGCGCTGTGAGCGAGATCAAGCCAGCGCTTCGCATTCAGGGAGTCTCGAAGCAGTTCGAGATTTACGCATCACCCGCGCAGATGCTGCTCGAACTCATTGGGTTTGGCACGCGCCATGAGAGTTTCGCCGCGCTCACGGATATCAACGTGGAGATCGGTCGCGGTGAAGTTGTTGGCATCGTTGGTCGAAATGGTGCCGGAAAGTCGACGCTGCTGAAAATTGTCGCGGGAACATTGACCGCCGACTGTGGCAAGGTCGAAGTCGATGGACGCATCTCTGCGATTCTCGAACTCGGCACAGGCTTCCATCCGGACTACACCGGTCGAGAAAATATTGTGATGGGCGGCCTTTGCCTCGGTATGTCGCGCAAAGAGATTCTCGCGAAGCAAGAAGAGGTCGTCGCGTTCAGTGAACTCGGCGAGTTCATCGATCGACCTTTTCGCACGTATTCAAGTGGTATGCAGGCGCGCCTCTGCTTCTCGACAGCACTCGCGTGCGAGCCCACGATTCTCATCGTCGACGAAGCGCTCTCGGTGGGCGATGTGCGATTTCAACGCAAGTGCTTCGCGCATTTCGAGGCACTCCGCGCGCGCGGCACCACGATCTTGCTCGTCTCGCATGACATGAATGCGGTGGCACAATTCTGTGATCGCGCGGTCTGGCTTGAGCGAGGTCGCGTTGTTGCGACGGGAACCGCAAAGGAAGTTTCGGAGGATTACCTGCGCGCCATGCTTGGCGAAGCAACAGCCGCTGCAGCGCAGGCTCCCAATATGCCCGCGTTTTCGCAAACCCTCGGCGGCGATATCGCGCCAGAGATGCGCTACGGATCAGGCGCTGCTTGCATTGAGCACGTTGAAGTGCTCGACAGCAATGGGAACGCCGTTGAGTTGCTGCAATCACGCGGCCAGTACACGCTTCGCGCTCGCGTTCGCGCGGTGCGGAATCTCGGTGACCTGCATGTTGGGTTCGCTGTGCGCACTGTGCGCGGCGTGGAAGTGTTCTCCATCAACCCTCGCCCACAGAAAGTTGCGCCTGTCGAACTCGCGCCAGATGAAGTCGTCCACGCTGAAGTGGCATTCACAAACTATCTCGCGCCTGGTGACTATTTCGTGACCGTTGGCGCGTGGGGTCTTAACGATGATGCGCATCACGATCGTCGTGTCGATGTGCTGCAGATCCATGTGTCAGGTGACATTGGTGCGCTGCCGCAGTCGCTCGTGGATCTTCACGCGAAGTACAGCTTCACAAAGGTTGGTTCATTGTGAGTGGTGTCGTCTTGCATGTGGGCTTCCCAAAGACCGGAACGACGACGCTCCAGAAGTCGGTTTACCCGAATCTTCCGGGCGTGTTGTACGTGGGGAAGCACATTCCGAGCTACGGCTTTTCTTCACGCGCACTCGGTGACGCGGTGCACGCGGTGATTACAGTGGATAGCGCACTCAGTGATCCTGTTCCCGCGTTGGCGACCGCGATCAGCGAGTTCCGCGCGAATTGTGCGTCGGACACGCTGGTGATTTCTACAGAATCCTTCGCGCATCCCACGGCACGAGACTTCGGGCTTGTCGCGTCTCGACTCGCTGCTGCAGTGCCCGACGCGCGCATTTTGCTCACCATCCGCGCACAGGACGCGCTCGCATTAAGTTGGTATCAGTCGCATGGGCGATTCGCGCAGTATCTCTTCACGCACAAACGCGAATCTGAGTGTATTCGCGCTTCGCTGTCGCAACGCGCGTGGTGGGATCTCGTGCAGCGAGCATCCAGCTCAGGTTTTCTCGCGATGCTTGATTTCGATGCGGTTGTCGCGTGCTACGAGAAGTTGTTCAGCGGGCGCGTCACAGTGCTTCCGATGGAGTGGCTGCAGCGCTGCGATGCTCGCTACGCATCGACGCTTGCGAGTGTGTTGGAGGCTGATGCTGTGCGATGCACGCAATTGCTGCAGGGCGCGCATGAGAACCGTGGACTCTCGAGACGTGAAGTTCTCGCGGGGCGGATGCTCTCTTTCGTCGGCGTACACGCAGACTTTCTCGAACACCGATCACGAAGCGCGCTTCGTCGATTTCTCTCGCGCGGCGCAGCTGCCGAACGCGTGTTGCATCCGGAGATTGCGCGTGACATTCGACGCGTTACAGCGAAGGGAAACGCGCGCCTCGCCGCGCGTACGAGCATCGATCTCGCGGCGCTCGGCTACGCCGTCGCGTGATACGCTCTCGATGTGACGATGACCGCCGCTGCAACTCCGATTCTTCCACGCAATCCGCACTTCGATGATCAACGCGTCATCTGGAGCGACGCATTTTCCGGCGCGTATGAATCCGTTGCCTACGACGAGCAATTCGACGACCAGTGGCGGCTGTTTCTCGAGCGCAAGACGGGATTCTGTGATCACACTGGCGTGGAAACGAGCGACGAGTACATCGACGATCGCATCGCAGAATTGACGGGCGTGCGTGATGTGCTCTATCGACGGAAGTGGGGCGTGCTTACGACGCTCATGGCGAAACTCAGCGGACGGAGCGCGCGTCAAGAGCGACGCGGCATCGGTGGACGCCTGTGGCTCGAACCAAAGTTTCCACTCGGATACTTTGAAGGAAAGCGCTGTCTCGATGCAGGTTGTGGCGCGGGCCGTTGGACGAAAACTTTGAAGTCACTCGGCGCTCGCATGACATCCATCGATGTTTCGCAGCATGGCCTCAAGTCGACCCAACGATTCAACGCCGATGTTTCGAAGTGCAGCATCTTCGACATTCCCTCACGAAGCGATCTCCAACGCGCATTCGATTTCACGCTTTGTTGGGGCGTCGTGATGTGCACGCATGATCCGCGCGCAGCGTTTGATGCGGTGGCCGCAACAGTGAAGCCCGGTGGCTCGCTGTACTTGATGGTGTACGCGCCGACCTATCACACCTCACCGCAAGTGCTTGCATGGCGCGCGCGATATCACCGCGAGTGCCGCACATTTGAAGAGCGTCTCGCGTTCGCGTACGCCGTGGCGGATCGACCAGAAAATGCGATCAACCTGCTCGACATGCTCAACACGTTCTATAACTGGACGATTCCAGAAGATGTGTGCTTTGAGTGGTTCCGAGCGAACGGATTCGACAATGTGCAACTGCTTAACCGCAACGAGCCGCACGCGTGTGGCTTGCACATGTTGGGTACGAAGTCGAGTTGATCACTCGTAGGATTGCGCCATCGCACGCGTCATGCGTTCGAGTGAAAACGCTTCGCGCACAAACACCTGTGCAGCGATTGACGCTCGCTCTCGATGCTCTCGATCGCTGAGAAGATGGACGAGCGCATTCGTCAGCCCTTCCACATCGGTGCTCGCTGCAAGGAATCCCGTGACACCTTCACGCACAGCGTCAGGAATTCCTCCAACACGTGTCGCAACGACGGGCGTGCCGAACAACTGCGCTTCGATCAACACGTTCGGCGTACCCTCGACGCGCGACGTGAGCAACGCCGCATCAGCCGCGCCGAGGATCGCGGGAGCATCGCTTCTTCTGCCGAGCAATTGAAACGCGCTTCCGAGATCTCGCGTCGCGTGCGCGAGTTCGTTGCGCATCGGTCCATCTCCCGCGACGACAAACACAGCATCAGGGACTCTCGCGATCGTGCGACGCGCGACTTCCGCGAACAGCATTGGTTGCTTCTCATCGCCGATCCGAAAAACGCCAGCGACAAGCACCTGATGCGGCGCACAGAGTGTGTCGCGCAGCGCAGTGGATGGCGCAGATGCCGCGGCGAGAAGTGCCGGATCGATTCCGTTCGGCACGACATGGATTCGCGCGCGATCGATGCCGATCCACCTGGCGTAGTCATCGGCACCTGCATTTGAGTTGGCGACGAAGTGCACGCGCGCATCCTTCTCAAGCACGCGGTAGCACGGCAACATCCATGGCTGACACCACGCGGGAAAGTGTGTTGGATTAAGCGAGCGAAACGTGAGTACCACGCGCGGCACACCGACAGCGAGCGCGGCAACTGCAGCGCAGATATTCGCGTGGTCAAGCCATGCATGCACGACATCGGGTTGAAGTGCGAGAAACTCTCCCGCAAGATCGGTGGCGTAGGGGCGAAGCGAGAGCGGAATCGCGCACAGACGATGGCGGAGTTGCGCGTCGTTGCGAATCACGAGGTGTGCCGCGGTGCTGCGCTGCGCACCCGCGTGCCGAACGTCAATGCCTTCGCAGGTAACCATCGATGTGTAGTGCGCATCCTCGCGTACACATGGATTGAGCGTGACGATGATCGGCGTTGCGAGTCCGAGGCGTTTCGATTCAATCGCGCAGAGAGCAAGTTGCCGTTCCGCACCACCCGCAGCGAGACTTCCAATCACGTGCACGACGCTCGGCTTCCCACCCGCTGTGCGCGCGCGAGGTGGCGTGTTGAGTATCCACGCAACGGACTCGAGCGTGTCTTGCTGCAACGTGACGTTTGCAACGCGGTGCAGGAACGCATTCATTTTCGCGGCAGCATTGCTGCCACACAGGCGAGCCGCGCGACGCATGAGTGCACGAGCCACACGTTTGCTGAAGATGAATGCGCGCTTCAGTAGTGATTCGCGCAGAGATTGTTCGTAGACTCCCACTACGAGGCGCGCTCCCTGATGTGGAGATTCGTGTAGAGCGCGAGCGTCGCATCGACCATGCGACCAAGATCAAAGGTCTCGGCTGCAAACGCTTTCGCGCGCGTGGACATACGTTCGCGCAGCGCGTCATCACCGAGAATTTCACACACGCGCGAGGCGAGTGCGTTGGCGTCGCCGACATCGCACAAGTATCCACTTCCGCCATGTTCTACGGCATCTACGGTGCCGCCCGCTCGTGTCGCAACCACTGGGCAGCCGAGTGCCTGCGTCTCCATGAGTGTGTTGGACGTGCCTTCTTGGCGCGATGCATGGAGTACCACGGACGCGATCGACAGAAGCGCGCTCACATCTTCGCGTCGACCGAGCAATCGAATGCGATTGTCGCCGCGTGCCGCGAGTAACGCTTCAATCTCTGGTCGCATGGGTCCATCTCCAGCGATGAGCACGACCGCGTGAGGGACACGCGCGAGAATCTGTGCTGCAGCATCGAGAAAAACGAATGGTTGTTTCTCATCTGCAAGTCGGAACACGCCCAGGACGACACGCTGCGTTTCGACATCGAGAATGCTGCGAAGCGCAGCGACTTCGGCAGCTGTTGGAGCGATGCACGCTCGTGGATCGAAGCCGTTGACGATGACTGTGAATCGCGCTGGATCAATTCCTATCCACGCGGCGTAATCAAGCGCGCCAACGCGAGAGTTCGCGACGAACTGCACGCGAGGATTTGTTGCGAGCCCGCGATACCACGGCAAGAAATCGGGATAGTCAATCGTCGGAAAGTGTGAGGGGTTCACATTGCGTGTGGAGAGGATGATGTGGGGGACGCCTGTCGCGAGCGCGGCGATTCCTGCCCACATATTGGTGTGATCGAGCCAGGCATGCACAACGTTTGGACGAAGTCGAACGAACTCACCCGCGAGATCAGCGACCCACGCGCGGTACGCGAGAGGGAGTGCAGCGAGCAACGCATGGACATGGTGTTCGGCGGCGAAGAGCTCGATGGATGCAGCGCTCGCCGTTGCACCCGCAGTCTCCACGGTCAAGCCGCCTTCGCGTGCGAGCGAGAGGTAGTGACCATTTGCGCCCTCCGCCGCGTGCGTGGTGAGGATGCGCGCTTCAACACTTCCGCGCCGCTGCGACTCACGCGCGACATAGACCAATTGTCGTTCGGCGCCGCCCGCAGCGAGCGAGCCTATGACATGCATGATGCGCGGTTGCGCACGATGCGGCGTATCGGCATGTGTGGATGCCTTAGCAATCTTCGCGATCGTTGATGCGAGAATCTGCGCAGGGGTTAGGGGAGCAGGCGGTTCGACTTGCGCGGCCTGCGCTTGCAATTTCATCAAGGCGCGCGCGCCAAGTGCGTGACTTTTTCGTGCAGCGCGGACGAGGAGCGGTGCGGTTGGAGCAGGAATATCTGCCAGCACCACAGGAGCGGGTGGTGCGAGAAGGGCGTCGAGAAATGTCGAGTAGCAGCGCATGCAGTAAACTTGACGAGATGCTAGCGGAGTCTGTCGACGCACAGGTCACGATCGACGCAACGCGCGCGCTCAATCGTGTGCTCGAGGCATTTGGCGCCCTCGGATATCCGCAGGAAGTCGTTGCGCAGTGGTCGATTCCGGCTGCCGATGCGGTCGACTTGATTGCGGGTCTGCGAAAAGATCTCAAGGAGATTGAGTCTCCACGCATTCTCGAAGTGGGAACTTTCGTCGGCACCAGCGCGCTTGTGATGCTCTTGACGATTCCGAACGCGGTCGTCCACTCCGTTGATCCAAACTTTCCGCTCGAGGTGGAGTTCGATGCGATGCATTGCGCGCACCGTGATGCTGACCTCAAGCGAACAACACAGGAAGTCGCAGCGCTCGCGGCAGAACATCTCGGTGTTCGCGATCGATTACATCTGCACGAAGGTGGGTTTTCGACGGACGCAACTTTCGCAGGCACTGCGCGCAACGCCACCGCCATCGGCGAGAAACTCGCACAGCAACATGGCCCGTTCGATGCAGCATTCGTCGATGGATTGCACTTCGAGCAGACGGTGTTTTCTGATGCGCGACTTGCTGCGCGTTCGATGACTGCGCAAGGATCGCTCTACTTCCACGACGTGATTGGATATTGGGGCTCAACGGTTCGTCGCGCGCTTTCTCGCTTCCTCGAACTCAATCCGAGTTTCACGCTCTCACATCCTCCGTATCGTGAGCTCTATCGCAGCGTTGGCCGAATCTCGCGTCGATCAGTGCTCACTGATACCGCTGAAGCGCGCATGACGCATTGCTTCGGTGCGCATGGAAGCCGCTTCGCTGAGTATGTGGTGCGAGCGATGGCGACGCAGTTGCCAGCGCTGACCGCCGAGTCGCTCGATGCGTTTTCAAGATCAACCGTTGATGCAATGGGGCACACGCTCGGTGCACCTTCTTGCGGTGTGCTTCTCGCAGGCATTGATGAGTGGGGGGATGACGATGCGTCCGAGCGCCTGCGTGATGCATGCACTTCTCGCGATGCTCTACTCCTTGGCGCGACGCCTCCTGGCGAAGCACACGCCGCGAGCGCATGGTCCGTTCCGCTTGCGCGCAGAGTCGCGCAACTCAACGCGCTCGACTTCGACGCGTTTGATTTGGTGACATCGTTTCTTGAACCGTTTTCCTACGCGCTCGGTGATGTGTGCGTCTTGCCGCGAGCGAGTTCATTCCTGCTCAACACCGTCTTTGCCGTGCGGCGTTCCACAGCGCTGCATGAAGCGGTGCTCGCGCGCGGACATATTCCGCTCGACCTCGCGACTGCGCGTGCACTTGAATCAGCGCGCCTGCAACAGATTCACGATCACTCCGCGTTGCGACGCTCGCAGGGAGAGACAGAGTTTGCGCGCGGCGAAACCATTCGCGAGATTGCTCAACATAAACTCGTCTGTGAGCTCCACGCTTCGCAACTTGCACACGTGTCCGCACGATTGCAGTGGTATCTCGATTGGCGTATTCACATCGGACGACATCGGTTTCTCAAGGGCAAGACCTGAGCGAAGCGCTCAGTCCGCCATCGTCCATGCCGTATTTGCGGTACGGATGAATCCGCCGCTCTGCTTCGTGAGTCCGTTCATGATCCATCCGTTCATGTCGCCGGTGGATTGATGACGCCAGAGGATGTCATACCTACCGTCGCCGTCGACATCGCGCACGGCATCAATCTTCCACGCGCTTGCAACGCCCGGGTGAATAATTCCGCCTGCGGTCTTCGCAGCGCCATCCATAAGCCAACCGCTCACGGCACCGGTCTGTTCGTTGTACCAAAGCACATCTGCTTTGCCGTCGCCGTTGAGATCGCGTAGCGCTTTCGCGCTCCATGAACTTGCAATTGCATTGGGTGCGCCAGCGATCGCGGAGTTCGCGAAGACCACGCCTTCTTGCATGATCCATCCGCTTACGAATCCGAGCGAACTACGCCAGAGTAAGTCTTGGTAGCCGTCTGCATTGAGATCGCCAATGCCGAGGCACTGCGCGCCCGGTGCGCTGCCGATGGTGCCGCCGCTGATTTTGATGAGTCCATCCATGTACCACGCGTTCACTTGGCCAGTGGTTGTGTTGTGCAGAACGAGGTCCGCGCGACCGTCGCCGCTGAGATCACCAATGCCAACGCATTGCCAATTCGCAGCGAGCGCGCCAGAGATCGGACCCTTCTGTGTAATCGAGAGTCCGTTCGTGAGCCACGCGAAGAATTGTCCATTCGCGTTGCGGAAGACGAGATCCGTGGATCCATCGCCATTGAGATCGCCGATGCCTTGGCTGATGTAATCGCCAGGAACTTCGTCGGAGAACACGGCGCCCGCTTTGCGCGTGAGACCGTTCATCAACCACGCAGCGACTTGCCGCGATTGCGGATTGTGAAAGAGCACATCGGAGATCGCATCGTTGTCGAGGCGATCGGGGTAATACGCGATGAGCGCGCCGCTAGGCACCGCGAATGAGCGCGTGTCCGCAGCAAACGTCGCGATGCCGTAACGCGAATAGCCGATGGTTCCCGCGAACTGCACGCGGGTGCCGTTGGCGTAATGCGCGTCATCGATGGCGAACTGCCCAACACAAACCTTAAGGTCGCTGCCCGCATCACCGAAACCATTGGACGGTGGAAGGTTGTACCAACCGCCCGTGCCAGAAATCGCATTCGCTGCGGTGTAGGTCGAGTCATCAAAGTCAGGATCTGGTGTCGTGCCGTTCATCAAGTTGCCTTGATACGCGCCGACGGTGATGTAGGTGTCGTATAGCCACTCATCACCTGGCGGCAAGAACGGAAGTGGAAGGAACGACTTTGGAATCGCGCCGACAAGTTCCGCTTGATGAAACACAGCCGATGGATTTCCCGACAACGAGATTTCTGCGTTGAACAGGTTCAAGAGTCGGTCGGTGGTCTGCGTGAATTGCGCGTAGACCTCGACCACGTGATAGCGCGTGGATGACGTCTCGACGACGTAACTCGTGCTCGTGAATCCTGAGAAATCGCAATGAGCGAGAGCGACGGATGATGCGGCTGCAAGTGCAGCGATGGAGATGATTGATTTCTGCATAATTAGCGCTCCGGGACGTTGGAGTTCCACATGGAGATCGGCGCGCTTTGGTCGTGAATTGATGGATGTACGCGCGAGCCCGCAGACCTTTACACAGGAGCGCACGGTTGAGCGTCGCGTGCCGATTGTGTAGGGCGGACCAATAATCGAATCATGCGAAATACAAGAGAGGAGCCGCCGAAGCGACTCCTCTCTAGAAAGCATGAGATGTGCGGAGACTTAACTCGCGTTGATGATCACTACGTACACCGTGCCGTTAGGCGCGACCATTTCGACTTCCCATCGGATGCCAGAGTCTTCCATATCGAGTTCGACCTCGTGGGGCTGGGTGCCTGGTCTTTGCGCTGACGCAAGTGTGATCGCAAGCGACGGCGAGATGATCGCGCCGCCAAGATAGTTCAGCTGATCGATGTAGTCATCAAGGAGATCAGCGCTCGGAACGAAGGTGATCGTCGACACCAACGTCGCATTGCTCGCGCGCCAACGGCTGCTAATGAACTGACCTGTTGAGTGGATCGCTTGCAGGATTTCGACATACGCAACGCCGCCTTCGATTTCCGCTTCAACCTTGAGCACGCTACGGTAGTTCGCGGCCATTGCAGCGTTCACGCAGTTGATGGTCGCGGTAACAGAAACGGTTTCATTACCGCCGCCACTTCCACCACCACCACCTGAACTGTTGTCGTCGGAATCGCTTCCGCCGCGATCGTCAGAGTAATCATCGCCATTGAGATCATCGCCGTCATCATCGCAACCACTGCCGTCGTAGCCGTGGTCATCGTTGTAGTCGTCGCCGTTCATGCTCGCCCAAGCGAAGGAGACGTTCTTCACGAATGCGCCGGAGGTCTTCGTCAATCCGTTCATGAGCCACGCATTGACATCGCCTGTCACACGGTTGCGCAAGATGATGTCGTCATTACCGTCACCATTGAGATCAGCGCATGATTCTGTGCGCCATGCGAGGG
>Ga0209553_1000364_pt1 | contig 23884 bp, 22 predicted proteins | sample LauGreFBDMM110DN_2_FD_188217 | JGI IMG/M metagenome (GOLD analysis project Ga0209553, IMG submission 188217) | Freshwater lake microbial communities from Lake Michigan, USA - Fa13.BD.MM110.DN (SPAdes) (version 2) | ecosystem: Environmental > Aquatic > Freshwater > Lake | place: Lake Michigan...
ATCTTTGAATATATTGAAGTGTTTTATAACCGTCAGCGGCGCCACTCCCATATTGGGCAGATGGCACCACTGGTATTCGAGGCGGCTACGTTAGCCGTGAGTTAGTGGTCCGTTTAACTGGGGGAAGTTCAGAGAGATTAATTATTAATCCCTCCGTCCCCTTTTATTCACCCCTTTTATTTCTTTTTTTACTGCTGGCCTGGTTCGGTAGTGTCGCGACCATCACGGGGCGCGCCGGTACCGGAAGAGCCCATGAAGAACTTGCGGCCGTCTTCGAAGGTAACGTCACGGCCATTGGCGCGGGCACTGCGATCCTTGCTCTGGTAGCCGTCGACGACGATCATCGCGCCGAGTGGAATCGTGGCACGGGACAGGCCGCGACGCAGCAAGGTGTTCGGTGTGCCGCCCTCGACCATCCATACCTGCTTGCTGCCGTCGTCATTGGTGATTTCCAGATGTATCCAGGTGTGTGGATTCACCCACTCCACCTTGACGATTGGTCCGCGTAACACCACTGGCCGGTTCGGATCGAACTCGGCGCTGAAGGCGTGATGCCCCACGGCGGGAATACTGGTCAGCATGGCCAGACCGGTAGCTGCCAACGCGGCGGCACCCAGACTGCATATCACTTGAATTGGTTTGCGCATAATTCTTCTCCTGCATGCGTCTCTTGCATGCCGTACAGTTTTTTATCGGGTTGGATTGGGTACACCTTCCGGGGCTTCACCGCGGAATTCAGCCTCGAGCATACGAGCACCTTTCATAATACCTTCCAGTGCATAGTTCGCTTCGTGACAGGCGTATTCGAATACCTTATTGGGGCTGCGCGGCCAGGCATATTCGCCAGTGAATGGTGCAGACCATACAGTGGGGTCGTCTACGGTAAAGGTGTAGATCAACTTGTCGCCACTCTCCATGCGGAAACGTTCGGTGACTTTCATATTGGCCGAGCCTTGTGAATACGCCGGCGTGTCGCGGAAATTGGTGGTTTCTACCACCAGCGTGTCGTCTTCCCACCAGCCGATGGAATCACCCAACCATTTGGTGATGTGGGCCGGGTCATGCTCGGCATTCATGCGCACGATGCGGGCTTCGTGCACCATTTCGATCTGGATGATGACGGTGTCTTCGCTCTGCACGATACGCTTATGGTTGTTATACAGTGCCGGCATCATGGGCGGGCCACCGGTGGAGCTGAATGACAGCAGGCAACGCTCAGCGAACGGGCGCTGTTCCGGATTGTCATAGGGGCCAGGTGCATCCAGACCCGCATCCAGCCAGTAGGCAGTCCCATCGTTGGCGCCACCTTCTCTTACCGGTGCCGCTTCACCGGCACCGAGAGCTTCGCGACGTGCTGCACGGCGCTCATCGGTAACAGGTGGGAATTGGCCATCCGGCGGATCGATGATAATTGAAGTACGCCAGTTGCCGTCGATCTGGAAGGCACTGGTACCGGCATCGGTCCAGAAAGTGTTATAGCCACCCACGTTCCCGGAGGCGCCGGTGGAACCATCGCCCCCTTGCGGTGGCGCGGTGCGATTCGGGTCGCTGGCACGGTTGCGTTCGATATCACGCTCCAGGGCTCTTGCGGCAATAACGGCTGCTTCGTCGTTGGTCAGGAACATCTTGTCCCCGAATTCCCGTGGCCGCGTCATTGGTGTCAAGGTAGACACATCGTAGGTGCCAGACAGATCCGGATGACCACTGGGTGTGCGTTTGATGTCATTGCCCTGCGCGACAGCAATCTGCGCGAGCACCAGCCCAGTCAGGGACAACATACCGAGGCACATAGTCTTGATTTGATTGCGCATAAATTATCTCCTCGAACTCAGTCAATATTGCGCGGCAGTGGATGCCTGCGCGCCTCGCCGTAAATCAACTCTTCTACAAATTCCACACACCTGAAATCCATCAAGCGTGCGTTCTCTTCGATGCGACGATAGATTGGCATCTTGATCGTGAACGGCTCGGTAAGAACCTGTGGGTCCTCGATAGTGGCCGTGTATTCGATGTGGTTCGGGCCGATCATGGTATAGCGCTCTACCACATGCAATTCATAGCTGTGATGGCTGCCGGCGCGATCAAACCAGGTGCCTTCGGCCAATCCGGTGACATCCACTACCAGCGTGTCACCCTCCCAGCTACCTACGGACCAGCCCATCCAGGAATCAACCTGCGAGGGACCTGGGTTGTCGAGATAGATATCCCTTACCGCGCCGGCATACTGGTAGGCAATAAAGAAGTCATTCTCGCTTTGCACAATCTGGAACGGCATGGGCATATAGGTAGCCCGTGGCACGCCGGGCAGATAGCAGCGCACTTCAGGGTCACTCTCGCTCCAGTTTGCCATGTATTCTTCTTTCAGCGCCCGCGCTTCAGGGGTATAGGGAATGCCGCCACCACCGACAATCACGCCCATGCTACCGGGCACGGCAGCCACAGCTCCCATGCGCAAGGTTGGAATGGCAGGCACCGGATTGATGGGGCCCTCGCGCATCTGCAAGGAATGGCGCGCGATATGGGGTTCGAGGTCGTAATTGGCCTCATTCAGGGTCTGCCATATACCGCTGAAATCGGGGCGGCCATTGGCCAGTCTGGGGATGTCCTGAGCGGTGAGGGGAGAGGCTGCTAAAGACAGCGCTGAAGACAGCGCTAAAATCAGGGTGAATTTGCCAACTGATGCCTGCATCTGTTACTCCGTGTGACTCTTGTTATTTTTGGGGCTCCGGCACTGGGTCGGGCCCTGTATTCTGTAGGTAATGATTCAATGTTGCAGGGTTGGAAGTTTAACTCCTGTGAGTCACACTTGCCTAGGTTTTCCGTGCTACTACGGGTCGAGACGAAAGAAATATCGGGGTGGAAAGCCAGTGAGGAAGCGAAATCCCGCTCCCAGGGGATTGTCGGCATCGACGCGCTCGGCTTCAGCGCCATCCACCAGAATGGCCCGGTAATCCTGCGGCCCAGCACCAAGATCTACCTGTACCTCCGCATTGTCTCGCGCCTGGCGATACCAGGCCCGCGGCCAGTGATTCACCGCGACATACAGTTGCGCATTGCTGCTCAACCGGGCTACCACGCGATCATGTGCAGCACCCGCATCATTGTAGGTAGTTATAACAAGTGTTTCTTGGCCGCCCGGTTGAAAATAACCAAGCATTGATTCAAACGCGACCACCAGTCCGACATAGACCAGTAATACGCCACCAAGGATTTGCAGGGATTTCTTCATCGCCATTTGGTTGCCATGCCTTTGCTATACGAATCGGAGCGAATGCACTGATTGGACCTACTCTAATGTTCCGTTTCGACGCACACAAGTGCAGAATAGGGCAGCTCACTGCAACGGGAGGCCAACATGCCAGCTCACCACATCGATATCCTGCGATTAAATTGGATGGCAGCTATAGCAAAATTGTTCACCGCAATCTTGTGCAGATCGATTTTGCTCACAGCTGCGCTGGGAAGCTCAGTCAGCTTCGCGCAACAGGTGACTGATCAGGCAGCTGCTCTTTATACGCCATGGGGTCACCCGGACTTGCAGGGGGTGTGGGATCGTCGTACGATTACCCCGCTGGAACGCCCGGAGCGCTTCGCCGACAAGGCCATTCTGAGTGCAGATGAAATCATTGCCTATGAGCGCGCCAGTGCCGCACGGGACGATGGCAGGCCGCTGGACTTCGCGCGCTCTGGCATCAGTGTGCATGACCCTGCCGATCTGGATTACGGCAGTACCGTGCTGGCAACCGGTCAGACTTCCCTGGTGGTCGATCCGCCGAACGGTCGTATACCAGCGCTGACCGATGCAGCCCGTGCGCGTATTGCCGCGCAGGCGCAGGCAAGAGAGGGACGTGGCCCGGCCGATAGTTGGCTGGATCGTTCTCTCACCGAGCGTTGTCTTACCTGGGGCGTGCCCCAGGGCATGTTGCCGCAGGCTTATAACAACAATATCCAGATTGTGCAGACTCCCAAAGAAGTGCTGATCCTGAATGAAATGGTGCATGATGTACGCATCGTGCCGCTCGATGGACGTCCCCACATACCTGCTGCTATTACCCAGTGGCATGGCGATCCGAAGGGCCATTGGGAAGGTGACACGCTGGTCGTGGAATCAACCAATTTCTCCCCACAGGCGGAATTCCAGCGCTCCGGTGCCAACCTGCAGCTGGTGGAACGCTTCCGCCGTACTGGTCCGCAAACGCTGGCCTACGAATTTACCGTGCAAGATGCCAGTACCTGGGTGCAGCCATGGACCGTTGCCTTTCCGATGACGCGCACCGATCAGCCCGTGTATGAATTCGCCTGTCACGAAGGCAACTATGGACTGAAGAATATTTTGGGTGCGGCGCGGGTGCTGGAATTGGAAAGTACACAGTCGCAATAAACTACCAACTGGCGCTCGCTGATCCGGATTGAGTCGAATAAAAAAACTGAAGAGAATCAATAATGCGCTTATCCGAAATATGCCGAACTGGAGCCGGCTTGTTGCTGGTCACGCTCGCCACCGGCAGCTTCGCCCAGTCATGGACCGACCAATATCCCCCTGCGGTAAATCATGGTGTATCGCCTTACATTCCAGAGCCGGAATGGTTGCAGCCATTTTCCGAGCCGGGTTTTGTGTGGGGCTCCCATCCTGGATTATTCGTCGAATCTCCGGAGCGAATCTTCGTCATCCAACGGGGTGAACTGCACGTGCCCGAGCCGCTGCCAGAGGGTTTCGATTATTTTTACGGCTCCGTTACGGGTCTTTCTGCATTACAGCCACCAGCTGGCACGCAGCGGATAATGCGCAATGTGATTTTTGTCGTGAATGACAAGGGCGAGCTGATCGAGAACTGGAATCACTGGGATCATTTGTTCGAAGGCACTGGCGGCCCGCACAAGATTGTTATAAGCCCTTACGACCCCGAGCGCCGGGTATGGGTCATCAACGATGGCCATCAGCAGATTCACGCCTTTTCCAACGACGGCAAGGAACTGCTGCTGACTCTGGGCATCAAGGACGAGACAGCGAATGACGAGACCCATCTCGGGCGGCCACAAGACATCGCATTTCTGCGTGATGGCAGCATGGTCGTAGCCGATGGGCTGACCAATTCACGGGTCATCAAATTCGACAAGGACGGCAAGTACTTGACCGCGTGGGGCAGCAAAGGCTCCGCGGAAGGTCAGTTCGATGCCGTGCATTCCATAGCCACCGACAATCAGGATCGCATCTATGTGGCTGATCGCAACAATGACCGCGTGCAGGTGTTTGGACCGGACGGCGCGCATCTCGCTACCTGGCCAGAACTCAATTTCCCGAATCATATTTTGATCACCGCGAATCAGGATGTGTGGGTGTCCGACAATCAACCAGTGCGCATTATCAAGTTTGATACCGAGGGCAAGCGCCTGTTTTCGTGGGATGCCCATGGCAATGCCCCGGGTGAATTCGGCGAACTGCATGAATTCGGGGTGGATGTGAATGGCAATTGGTACGGCGCAGATAACGTGCTGGGCCGGTCCCAGAAGTTTGTGCCAAAAGCCGGAGCAGACCCGATGCAACTGTTAGGCCTGCCGGTACCAATGGCGACAAGATAGACAATTCATAAATGTTTGTTAAGCAAGGGAGACACCTCATGAAGGCAACTTTTCTGGTCAAATTGATGGCCTGCTGCGTTTCACTCACTGCAGTAAATGGTTTCGCCCAGAACGAAGACTGGACGCGACCATTACCGGGCTTTCGCGTGATTGGAAATCTGTATGGAGTTGGTACCTATGACCTCAGTGTGTTTCTGCTCACCTCGGACGCTGGTCATATACTCATCAATACGGGTCTGGAAGATTCCACCGCGCAGATTCGCGCGAATATCGAAGCATTGGGGTTTCGCCTGGAAGACGTGGAAATTCTGCTGACACAACAGGCGCACTGGGATCACACGGCGGCGCTGGCCGAGATTCAGCAAATTTCCGGAGCGCGCATGTTGGCGACACAGGACGATGCCAGAGTGCTCGAAGACGGTGGTTTCAGCGATGCCCACTTTGGTGGCAGGCAGACCTTCAAGCCCATCAGCGTCGACCGCATTCTGCAACAGGATGACGTGATTGAACTGGGTGCTATCCGTCTGACCGTACATGAACATCCGGGTCACACTGAGGGCAGCTCAAGTTACAGCATGGTGGTGAACGAGAATGGTCGGGACTATAAGGTGCTGATCGCGAACATGGGCACAGTCAACCCGGGCAAACGTCTCGCAGTCGACCCGACCTATCCCGGTGCGGCGGCGGACTTCGCCTATACCTATACCAACCAGAAGCAAATGGACGTGGATGTGTGGGTAGCTGCGCATGCCAGCCAGTATGGTTTGCATGACAAGTGGCAAGCAGGGCAGGCGTATAGCCCGGATACCTTTGTGGATCCGGATGGTTTCGTGGCCGCAGTTGAGCGCCTGGAACAGGCCTTTCTGGCAGTGCTGGCGGCGGAGCGAGTGCACTGATTACAGCATAGCCCCACTGCAGTTGGAGCGTAGTCGCGCTTGGCCGCCATCAGCATGGCGGCTGCGCTGCTGCAGATTGAATCCTCGATCCATGCAAATAACGGTTTTTTTACCAGTTTATCCCTGTGAAAAACGCATTTTCACTCGACTCCTGCCCTGCAAATGCCTATAGTACGCACCCTCAAAAGTAGCCAATGCTGCACTAAGCCCGTAATTTTTCACGACTTTTCAGGACTGTTCCCTTGATCTCCGCCGCCAATATCACCATGCAGTTCGCTGCCAAGCCCCTGTTTGAGAACATTTCCGTCAAATTCGGCGATGGCAACCGCTATGGCCTGATCGGTGCCAATGGCTGTGGCAAGTCCACCTTCATGAAGATTCTGGACGGCAGCCTCGTGCCTTCGGCTGGTAATGTCTCGGTTACCCCGAACGAGCGCGTTGGCAAGCTGAGTCAGGACCAGTTCGCGTTCGAGGCCTATAGCGTCATCGATACTGTGATCATGGGGCATCGCGCACTGTGGAAAGTGAAGCAGGAGCGGGATCGTATCTATGCCCTCGCGGAGATGACCGAGGACGAAGGCATGCAAGTGGCAGAACTCGAAATCGAGTATGCCGAGCTGGATGGTTACACCGCCGAGAGTCGGGCGGGTGAATTATTGATCGGTGCCGGTATTGTCCCCGATCTGCATTTTGGACCGATGAGTGAAGTAGCACCGGGCTGGAAACTGCGGGTGTTGTTGGTACAGGCCCTGTTCTCCGATCCAGACATACTGTTGCTGGACGAGCCCACCAACAACCTCGACATCAATGCCATCCGCTGGCTGGAAGGTGTGTTGAACCAACGCAAGTCTACTATGGTGATCGTGTCCCACGATCGTCACTTTCTTAATGCGGTGTGCACGCACATGGCGGACATCGACTTCGGCGAGCTGCGACTCTATCCCGGCAACTATGATGACTTCATGATTGCCTCGACGGCGGCAAGGGAGCGCCTGCAATCCATCAATGCGAAAAAATCTGCCGAGATCACCGACCTGCAACAGTTCGTAAGTCGCTTCTCCGCCAATGCCTCGAAAGCGAAGCAAGCCACATCCCGTGCTCGCAGGCTGGAAAAAATCGAGCTGGTGGAGATCAAGCCTTCTTCACGCGTGAGTCCCTATATCCGTTTCCGGCAGGACAAGAAACTGCATCGCCAGGCGCTGACACTGGAACATCTGACTCACGGTTACGAAGGCGACGAGTTATTGTTCAAGGACGGCAGCATGATCCTCGCGGCTGGTACGCGTCTCGCCATCATCGGTGAGAATGGTGCGGGCAAGACGACGTTGCTGCGCTGTCTGATGGGGCAATTGCAAGCCAAGTCCGGCAAGATCCAGTGGGCCGAGAATGCTGCGATAGGCTATTGCCCACAGGACTCCACGGCAGATTTCAACAACGAACTGAACCTGTTCGACTGGATGAGCCAGTGGCGCAAGCCGAGTCATGACGATCAGATCGTGCGCGCCACGCTGGGCAAATTGCTGTTTTCCTCAGATGACTTTCTGAAGAAAGTCAAAGTCTGCTCTGGTGGTGAGAAGAATCGCCTGTTGTTCGGCAAGATGATGATGACCGATCCTAACGTTCTGATTATGGACGAACCGACCAACCACATGGACATGGAAGCAATCGAAGCCCTCAACCTGGCACTGGAACACTACGAAGGTACTCTGATCTTCGTAAGTCACGACCGCGAGTTCGTGTCATCCCTGGCGACACGGGTGATCGAGATCAAGGATCAGACTCTGGTGGATTATCAGGGAACGTATGAAGAGTATCTCGCGAGTCAGGTGGTGCTTGGGAAGGCGGCCAGTTTCTAGGACGCTAGGTATTGCAACGGCTTTACTGCAACTGGGCTTTTAGTTAGACCGGTTTGTGTGTGTCCTGATCAAGCTTGGCAAAAGAGGGCCAGGTTTGTTGCTTGGCAGTAGAGCTGGAATCCAGTACCAGAACCACGTGATGTCTGGACTCACCAGGTCAAATCATCCGGAATTTTATAATCCGCATAGGGATCATCTTCCGCGCTAACACTATTTTTGGGGAGTGCCTTGAACACCACGGCGCTGGCATCAAGTTGTTCAATTCTGTTTGCTGCACTCATGGGAACTATTACGTAATTAATTTTTTGCACTCCCTTTTGCGCCCCCTTTTGCCCTGCCTTTTGTCTGACAATGGCGAGATTCCCGGCACTGAGTTGTTCAATCTGCGTCTGACTGACGTAAATATGCTTAATTAATTTGGCATCGGTGAAATTAAATTTCTGCTCACCTTCCCTGGCGACGATGTTGGTCTCAATAAGCTGCTTTATCTGGGCTGCAAATGCATTTTTTTCGGCTTGCTTATACTTCTCCAGATTCAGCTGCCGATCTCTGGCAATCTTTTCGGACTGCGCCCGCTCCAGCTCTAACCTGGATTGATCCGCCGCAGGCTGCCTGGTCTTACGGGCAAGTTTTTCCTGTTTGTGTTTGGTGCGCTGGAGTTGTTTGGCTTTCTTGTCATCTAACAGGCCAGCTTTTTTGAGTTGATCTTGCAGAGAAACAGGCATAGGTAAATTGTTCGTAGTGTTATTGGTGGTTAGGCAGTCCGGGAGCGAATCACTAGCTGCATCTATTTGAGTTTTACCAGCACCGCACCGGCATTGGCAGGGTCGAGATCAAAATCCTTGATGTCGCCGCGAAATTGCAGGTCGAGCAGTGCAAGTTGCACTTCGTCTCGAATCAGTCCGGAGCCAACCACAAGTCGAATGTTCATGGTGACGCCTTTCCGCGCCAAATCAATCTCACTTTGCATCTTGCGCAGCGCGTCTCGAACACGCTCGCCATCGTGCGCAATATCAACCGTGATGGTCGAGCCATCGTGTTGCTGATCCAGCGCATTGTCGCACTTTGGACAATGGCGCGTATGCCCACTGAAACTCATGCCACATTGCAGACAAATCCCCGGCATCACATTCTCGTTGCAATAAATAGCCCCTAGTTCTGATCTGCTTCCAATCGGCGTGCGCCAGCCAGTGTTCCCGTCATTGAGTAATTACCTTCATGACATGCATATTCATAGAGTTGCCCGTCTATGGCATGGAAACTGAGCTCGGCTGTCCAGGGTTGACTGTACAGGTCAGCATCTTCCACGGTAAAGCGGTACACAATTTCGGTATCCGAATAGCGGCTAAAACGCTCAGTGACTTTTCCATTGTTGGTAATAGCGGTAGCGCTCTGCTGCATTTGCTGTGGATTGATATTGATGGTTTCGACTACCAGCGCGTCATCTTCATACCAGCCTACAGAGTCACCCATGTATTGCTTGAGGATTTCTGGTCGGCGACTGGCGCGGGCTTCTGCGGCGGAATTAAACACAGGAATGATGCGCGCATCATGCATCTGTTCGACATTGATCATCACGTAATCATCGGTTTGTACAAACTGATAATTGTTATTGTACAAACCGCTTTGCATAGGCGGACCTGACTTGCTTGCAGAAAGAATACAACGCTCGGACAAAGGCAGCGCTTCAGGGCCGTCGGCATTACCGATGCCCGTGACATAGCGGCTGCCGAAATTGGTACGCTGGAAATCGGTGCCGGGATTTTCCAGACGCGGAATTTGTCCGTTTTCCGGATTAATTATGTAAGAAGTACGGTACTCCCCCTTCACCAGCGCCAGATTGGAACCGGGATCGACCCAGAAGTGATTGTACGCCCTAGCGCCGAAGTCATCTCCGCCCGCGTCAGGCGTGTTATTGACGCCATCATCTTCGTCAAAGCCACCTTCAACACCACCAATGGGGACGGCGTCCGCAATAACCCGCGCTTGCTCCGCTGTTACTACCAGTATTTCCAGTTCGCGCGGGCGCGACAGATTGGTTAAAGACGCATTGCTCCAGACGCCTTCCAGATCGGGCCGCGCCGAGTTTTGAGCCAGCGCGCCTGAGCAGGCCAGCGTGGTGCCGAGTAGCAAACTTCCAATTTGAGCAGTGTGTTTTATCAAATTCGTCATATGCAGTGCCTTTGGATTTGACCGTGGTGGAGTTCCGGGAACAGAGACCTTTTCGCAATTCATGCGACAGCGACTGCGAATGAGTTTAAGGCACTGCGCCCTTATATACCACGACAATGGGAAGCAACAATAACTAAACGGCTGCCATGGCGTCGGTCACTTGCATAATGATGTTGCTTGATTGATGTCAAAAATGTTTGACACAAGCAAAAAGTGCAATTACTCTGTGTCAAACATATTTGACACGTCTGCAAAACCCTCATTCCATCAAGTCTCGATCCAGGGAGTAAATGTATGAAAAACAAAATAGTTGCAGCAATCGGTGTATTCCTGCTCTTTGCGGGTGCGCTGGTAATCGGTCAACACCTTAACCAACACCAACAATTATCTGACCATGGCCTGATCAATGCGCATGCCAATCCACAGCAGACGGAAAGCGCAGCTGCAAGTGACGAGGATGCCCCGGTCACTGTTAGCATACGCCAGGAAGATTTTGATCTCTGTACACAGGAATTCTATGTAGGTATTTATGAGCTCGCCAAGGAAGTATTCGCGAACGGCGCCGACAATGTTACGGCCGAATATTTTCAGGAGCGGACCTTTGCTTACTTCCGCTCCCGTGAATATTTCAGCGCGGAAGAAGCTGAAGGCTGGGTAGAACATGCCAAAGACATACCTGGGCAATTGCTAACTATTATTCGCGAAGATCCAGCAGTGCTGGATACTTGTGCCAACTTCAGCGTTGCCCTGGTGGGGCCGCCGTAATTGCGCAACATAAAGCCATGGATAGATTATTCTTTAGAGTTTACGAAAGCCTGCTGAGGAAAGTGTGATGTCATTTCGCGAGAAGAAGGCCTGGGTCACCATGATGGCATTGATCGTCGTGACGATTCCCTACATATTTCTCATGGTGCGCGCCTATCACCAGCCCGATCCGGATTTTTTCCGTCTGGTGCACCTGGTTACGCTTGCCCTGATTACATTCGTTGTACTGGAAATTGCCCTGGTTTTTGTAGCGCGCAAACTATCACCGGAAGATGCCGGAATTCCCAAGGATGAAAGGGATCAACTATTTGCTTTCAGGGCAGCCCGGTTCTCGTATGTGGCCCTGATCATTTTGATGATTGCAGTTACTTTTGTAATGATTCATGACTCCGGCCGTAACTGGGGATATGGCATGTTGTATCTGAACGCCATTGTTTGTGCAGAGATCATGCGCGCCATCGTGGTAATCGTGCAATATCGCAGGGGATACTGATGCCGGTACTGCCGATCTCCAATCGCATCCGCGAACTGCGGGCGGATCACGGTGAAATGTCCCAGCTGGAACTGGCGCGTCTGATTGGCGTTACCCGACAAACTGTCAACGCCATCGAGTTGGGCAAATATTCACCGTCACTGGAAGTGGCGTTTCGTATTGCGGAAGTATTTGATTTACCTTTGGAGAAAGTATTTAAATACAAAAAATAGTGCTGACAGCAGTCGTGAGCTGTTGTTCTATGGTGGCTCTATAGTCAGTTAGATACCGCGTGCAGCTACTGTGAGCAAGGTCATCCGTTGCGACGGCGTGATGCTTGTTCGCCTGAAACGATCCGGCAAGCAAGATAAGAACATGTCGACACCCATTAAGCCTTACCAATTGCGTCATCGCATTGCCCTCGAGCAGGATATCCCCGCGCTGGTCGAGTTGATGCAGTTATCTATTGCCGAAAACATGAAAGAGTTTCTGTCCGCCGCAGAGATTGAAGCCGCGAAGGAATCCATGGGCGTAGACAAGACGCTGATCGCAGATGGCAGCTACTTCGTGATTGAAGCCGTGGTTGATGGGAAAGCGGTGCTGGTTGGTTGCGGTGGCTGGGGCCAGCGCAGAACTCTGTATGGGGGCATGCATACGGCGGGTCGGGATGACAGTTTCAGTGATCCCGCCACCGAAGCGGCACGCATCCGCGCGATGTATACGCATCCAGCATGGACGCGCAAAGGTATCGGCAGTTTGTTGTTGGCTCTCGGTGAGCAGGCGGCGCGGGCCGCTGGCTTTAAGCGGATTGAACTCGGGGCTACTGTGGCGGGAGCGCCGCTTTATATAGCGAAGGGTTATGTGGAGATTGGGCGCGTGCATACTGCGGGCGCGAACGGTGCCGGCAATCTGGTGATTAAAATGACGAAATCCCTAGTGTGAGCGAACCCGGCTTTTTACCTGTCTTTCACCAATAAAGTAATAGCATTTTGTATACGCAATAAGCCTGGATGAGTAAGATCTAGTTCCATTGATCTGATTTGTTTTTATTGCATGCTTATCCTTCCGCACTTTTCTGCAGCCGTCCCGTCATCTTTCAAGCGTACCGTGATGCAGACTATTCCTGATGTGAATTTTGTATGAGCTCGCAAGGGCGCCAGCGGGACTCTTGATGACCTGAAGAGTAGTCCCCCAATACCCAAGGCCTGGTTAAGTCCCGCACTCGTGAAGGTGGTAATGGAGCGCCTGCAAGCGAATCAAGCTGCGCATTCCCGACTGGATCTGCACTCTATCATCCACAATCACTTCTTCGATTCAGCCAATGACCGCTACCGGATGGTATGGTCCAGGCAAATGATCACTGCTGCAGGCGTATCCAGGATTCAAAGAAAGGGAGCTTTGCCAGAGCTGGTTCTGCATCTTCGCGATGGAGAGGAAGAGCGCAGCGGCGATCGCCGCTGGATGCGTCAGATCCTGGAGAATCTCTACGCAAAGGGTGGGCGCGGACAAGTCGCCGTTGAGGATTTTATTTATCTCACTTTGGTACATGAGGCGAGTGAAATCCATCAACGCAAGCAAGCAGAGACGTTGATCCCCAATATAAAGGCAGAAATACGCGCTGAAATAGAAGAGGCGAAGGCTTACTTTTCACTACCTGCGGAACGCAGAAAAGTATTGCGTCAGTTATATGTAATGCTGGATGAGACCTATGACCCGCGCAAAAAGATATTCAGTTGCGAGCTCGATCTGTTCGACAGCATAGGCGAAGAAAATTTGGGCACAATGGAAAGCCTGCTGGCTCTGATCAAATTTATTGCAGAAATGCCAGACTATGTCAGGGAATCAAACCATTATCATGACGACAGAACTCGACTCCAGCTGGCGAAGAGTTTGTTTGTTGATACCCTGCACGATTTTGCAGGCTCAGGCAGGACTGACAAATGGGTGAGGGATGTGGAAAATGCTGGCACGTTTGCGGGTCATCCAGCCGAGTATGTTTACACTGCAAACTCGAAGGCTCTGAGCGAACAAGCAGAAGAGATATTTAGTACAGCTGCGAGAATAATCCAGACATTAAAGGGAGAAAACCCGGAATCGGGTTCATTGCCAAGCAAGAGTCAAAAAAAGCATGCAATCCAGGGTTTCAACAATCAAATCAAGAAACTGGACTCATTGAAAAGCCAGCTGTGCCTGAATGAAGTGTTGAGCATACCTGCTCAATTGAAGTATGCGCTCGCGGATAACAGCATCAATCGACATTTCTCATACATGGATGAGTTTGGAATTTATCATTCTCTCGATTTATCGCGCCTTGACCTGCGAGGATTGAATTTACACTCGGGCCAGAATGAAAGAACCGCAACTGACATGGCCCAGGAAATAAATCATTACAAAGACGCGCGTAGCGATCTGAAAGGTGCTCAGATTGCTGGTAGTGATGTTTCTGGACGCGCTAATTTTAGCTCTGCACAAATGGATTTTGTGAATGCCGCATACTCCAACCTTAGTGAAGTCATTTTCGCGCGAACCCAGGCGCGGGAAATGATTTTTTATGGAGTGAACGCAAGCGAAGGACAATTTGAGCGGGCGAAAATGAACGCGGTAGATGCACGCGGCATGAGCGCGAACTTTGCGCGCATTCAGATGAAAGAAACCGACATTAACGGCATGAAGATCTGGCAATCCGATGTGCCTAGCTGGCAAAGAGCCTATGTTGATATCTCCCAAACCACGACAGCAAACAAAAGTGATGAATCTGAAAGCACTGATCGTCATTCCCTGAAAGCGGAGCTCGACTTTCTGGATGATTCATTTCTGGATGAACTGGTAGCGATAGACGAGACCGATACCATTCAACGAGAGGAAAGCTGGATTGAGTTAAGGGAAGTAGACGGGCAGATTGAATTCTTGAAGGGCCGGGGCATTGTGTTTTATTCCAGGGAAGAGATGCTGGAATACAGTGTTAGTGATTAGACTCTGGATAGAGTTTCAGTAGCAACAAATCAAGGGTGGGTTCTACTCAGATTGCAAGGACGGCTCCATTAAGACTGAAACCTTCGGATCGCTCTCTCTGTGATGGTCGGCAGGGCGGCGAACGGATGCTTGTCCGCCGTTTCTCTCACATTAATTCGTTAACTTTTCATTACCGACAGCAGTCAATCCCACGCGTACCCATTTCTGCCATTTGAGTTCCCTGCGCAAAATAAAGCGCTTGAGGCTTCTGAAAAGCGCCTGCAGTTCGATCATGTCCATTATGTAGAACACCAGCCATGCCACCGGAGCGAGCACAATCAGGTTGAGGTGGAAGCGCCGTTTGGAATCGACCAGTATCTGCACCAGGCCAACGGTGGCGAGAATGGCGATAACGGAAGCGAGCGGCATATAGTCATGGGTGAATATGGTGTAAATGAGGAAGGCCGCCAGCATGAATCCTTCGAGCAGCAACAGGAATTCGGCATATACCGCTATTGGCAGTAGCATTAGCGTCAGATACGAATTATGTTTCCGGTCCAGGCTGAAGAAGAGATTCCGGTGTTTGATAAACGTCAGGATCCGTCCATATTTCCAGCGCAGGCGTTGATTGCAGAGGCCCTTGAAATCAGATGGTCCTTCGGTATAGATCACCGCATCAGCAGCATAGCGTGTGTTATAGCCATGGCTCAGAATTCGCGTCGACATCTCTATGTCTTCGGTGATGATGCCATGATCGAAGTCGCCCATCTCCCGTAGCACTTCCCGACGATACGCTGCCGCCGCCCCACCAATGATGTAAACGGAGTTGAACACGGAGTCGGCGCGCTTGAAGAAGAAGCCATAGACATATTCCAGCTGCTGCATCCACTCGATCGGTTTCCGCCGGTTTCCGACAATCACATTACCGGCGACCGCTCCTACGTCAGGACTGTTGAAGCGTCTGACAAGGTTGGTGATTGCATCGGGATCCATGACGCTATCGGCATCGATCGTTATAACGACTTCACCGGTGGCTTCGAGCAGTGCCCGGTTCAAGGCGCGCGCTTTGCCTCCGTTTGCCACGTTTAGGTATACAAGCGTTGCCCCATGGGGCTCTAGCTGCTGGTGGCTGGCTATAAAATCGGTTACTTGCTCATGCGTGCTATCTGAAGAGCCATCGTTAATGATTACGATTTGGAGCTCGGGATAGTGTGTATCAAGGACCGACTTGATTGTTTTGACAATCCCGACTTCCTCGTTCCAGGCAGGAATCAGCACCGAAACCGACAACATCCTCTCGTCATTGCCACGCTTTTTCCGGAAATTCTCAACGATTGGGTTTAACAGGGCGGAAGTCAGCTGGAAAACGTACTTGGCGATCAATGGCATCAACATTACCACCATAGTCACCCGGACCGATTCGAGTCCGGCTATGGGTTTGACCGTCAGGTTTACAGCCATATAGATCACCGCTACTGTCACGGCATACAACGCGACAATTATCAGTACTAAGGCTGGTTTTTCCTGCGGGGAAGTTGTTAAGCAGTGAACGAAAGAGCCGTAAATCCTACTGCAGACCAAAGATGTGCTTTTCTGCAATCTCAGGAAACTATCAAGAATGTTCAAAGTCTTTTTACGAACCTCATAGGCAAGTCAAAATTAGCGCGCACTATATAGGAAAATTGGATAAAAGCTATGTGATTTTGGGTCAAAATCGATGTATTTCTGCACTTGCGCAGCAGCCGGCTTTAACGGCTGGATTTTACTGCGTTCCAGGTCATTTCCAGATGCCTGGCCTATGACTCGAAAGACCATTACCGGCGATAGCGGACTCCAAAAACCCATTGCCCGTTAGGCGAATTGGTAGCTCAAAGCAATTTGACGGGAATTGGTGGGCCTACTCATCATGTGCTATTCAGCTGCTGGGGTTGTTTTAATGTGACATCAGGCCAGTGCTGCAATCCACTGATTCGCCCCTCGCAGTCGGGCGGCCAGATCACCGGCCAGATTCTGCAGCATAACAATTTTCAGTTCAGGCAACAGATTGGCAATGCTGTCCAGGTCTGCTGCGTCAATGATTCGGCATTTCACGACGCTGTCTGCATATACCGACGCACTGCGGGTGGCTTGACCGAGCAAAGCCATTTCTCCAAATTCCATACCCGGACCGAGCGCCGCGATGCGTTGATAATTACCACCTTCTGTGGGAATAACCACACTGACACAGCCGGATTCAATAAAAAACACGCGTCGGTCACCCATATCTCCCGCGGCAAGGATCTGTTCGCCCACTGCAAAGCTTTGCTGCACTGCAATTGATTCCAATTGCTGCAAAAGCGGAATGGAAATTCCCCGAAACAAGGTCGAATCCGCCAGCGCACGGGTCGCTATTTCAGTGTTGTTCACCATGCTGACCAAGCGATTTTCACACCACTCCACGGCCAGGTCATTATCAGTAAATCGCAGAAAACCGCGATCACCCTTTTGCAACACTTTGGTCAACGGATCAATCACGGCAGCGCGCCCGTGGCTTCGTGTACAAACCACGCTGATGTCCTGCTCGTTGAAACTGATACGCGTCACGTTCAACAGCCGTGCCGCACTGATAGTTATACCTGTCACTTTGTGCATATCCAGAATGAAGCTGTGTGTATCAATCGCCATGGCGCGCATCTGCCTGACAATATACTCGGCACTGTCGATGGCAATAAAGCCATTCAAACAGAGATACTTGATGCGGTGCGCCTGCTGCTGGAGATACAAACGCAATTCCAGCGGTGGTTGCCGCCGGGACGGAGCATCCGCTGCCGTGTAAAAACGACTCAACACACTGGATGGGTTACTGGTATGTGCAAATACATGCAGACCGAAGTCCCGCGAAATCTGCTTGCAGGTTTCGATTCCCCGCACACTGTTACCTTTCTCATCGAGCAAGGGTGAAAAAATACCTATACCGAAACGCCCAGGAACCACGGCAATTATGCCTCCGCCCACTCCGCTCTTGGCTGGCATGCCCACTTCATACAACCAGCTGCCGGCATAGTCATACATTCCGCAGGTCGCCATCACGCTGAGCACGCGTTCGACATGTTCAGCAGGTAGCGCGGTTGCGCCGGTTAATGGATGTACACCATGATTAGCCAAGGTAGCCGCCATATAAGCAAGATCCTGACAAGTAACCTGCAGTGAACATTGGCGGAAGTAATTCTCCAGTGATGCCATCGGATCCCCATCAATAATGCCAAAATTTTTCAACATCCATGCGATGGCACGATTACGAAACCCAGTATTACTTTCCGAGCGATAGACAGTTTCATCCAGCATGGTCTGCCGACCGGTAAACGACGCAATCACTCGCTCAATCTGTCGCCACTGCGCCTCAGCATCGTCGCCTTCAACCATACTGGTGGAAGCTATTGCACCAGCATTGATCATGGGATTGAGTGGCGCACCAGTTTGGGGATTCAGGCTGATTGAGTTAAAAGCATCACCGCTGGGTTCGACCCCAATCCGGCGGGAGACGAAGTTACGTCCTCGATCTGACAGAGCGGCACCGTATATAAACGGTTTGGAGATCGACTGAATCGTGAAGGGCTGCTCAGTATCACCACTGGAATAAGCAACCCCGTCCAGAGTAACCACACAGATACCGAACCAGTTTGGATCAGCTTTGCTCAACTCAGGGATATAGTCCGCCAGTTTTCCGCTATCGAATTTGCTGATTTGGGCATGAAGATCGTCAATATAGATTTGAAAAGGCGACAGCATTATTATCCGGTCCAGTACCAAAGTGCAGAATGACATGCAAAGCTTGCGCCAGTGTTAGGACTCACTCAGGTGCTGCCAAGTTAAATTCCATTTTGAGACATTTCTCTCCATGAAAAAAAAGAAGCATATAAACACCAACGAATTCTGCCTAAAATCACTCTCCAGGCAGTCTGGCTCTACCACCGATTTAATCTAAGTCATCGCGCCTTTGCGACTTGGGTGAAGAAGGCAGTTGCAAGATAGACTGCGATTGAAGCAGGTTTTTCCGACTTTGATGGCTAACTTGTTAATACCTAAAACTCATATGGTAATTCCACTAATTTGACCACATAAAAAGGAAGCTGCGATGCGTAGACGAGATTTCTTAACCAGATTGCCCAGCCTTGCGGCGATGCCATTGATGCTGCCGCAGGCTGCGCTGGCGGCACAGTCAGCGCGCCTGAAGATCACTGATGTCCGTTTGATCAGAATCAAACTGATCGAAGACAAGGGCATCCTTGCCCGACGCGTCGATACTCCCCGCGGCGGGCTACTCGTTCAGATTGGTAATTTCACCGTGACTGAAGTGCACACGGATCAGGGCCTGGTGGGCATCGGCCCCGGGATCCCTCCAGAGAACATCGAGACTGTGAAGCAACTGCTCGTTGGCAAAGATCCTTTCGAGATCAATCAGCATGCCGCAGCGCTATACGCCCCGCAGCGCAGATGGGGCGCCTCAGTAGAAATCGCGCTTTGGGATCTGCTGGGCAAAGCAACGGAATTACCACTCTACCAGCTCTGGGGCGGTGGCCGCGACCGGGTACTGCCCTACGCGGCCATGTGGGGCATCGGCACGGTGGAAGACCGGGTCGAAATTGCCATTGGGCTCAAAGAGAAAGGCTGGCGCGCCATGAAATTGCGTTCGGGTTTCAGGACGATGAAGGAAGACATTCGCGTCGTGGAGTTGGTGCGGGAAGCGGTGGGCGATGACTTCCATATCCTTTGCGACGGCAACAAGGCGCCCGGCAACGCAGACGCCAACGGGGAAGATCCGACGTACTGGAACTTCAAGCGTGCCTACGATACGGCGATGGAGTACCAGCGGCTCAACGTATATTGGTTCGAAGAGCCACTGCCTCGCTACGATTACGAGCGGTTGGGGGAACTCAATCGGCTCCTCGCTATGCCGATGGCCGGCGGCGAAGCAAACTGGGGCATCCATGAGTTCAAGGACCTTCTTGAGCAGGGGTGTTTCGACATCCTCATGCCGGAGATCGGCGACATAGGGCCCCTGATGTCCCGCACTGTCGGCACCCTCGCGGCGGCTTACAACAGACAAGTGTCGCCGCACTCGGCGCCGCTTGAACGGCGCTTAGTCAATATCTGCGGTATCCACCTTATCGCGTCCATGCCCAACGGCCCGATAACAGAGTTCATCCACGAACCGCCGCACGCGGATATCTTCGAGGGCTGGCAAGTTTTCGAGAACCCGCCCGTGCTGGAAGCGGACGGCCAGATTAAAGTGCCTCAGGGCCCGGGTCTCGGGGTTACGTTCAGGCCGGATCTGATCGAAAAATTCTGAACGAATGGCAGGACACCGCACGTTGTGACGGTAGGAAGTGGACACCCACAACTTAACAACTTTAGCAGCTGCTTTTATTAAGTTGTGGGTGTCCCCTGAAGTCTCGCAAAATGGCCAAACTCGCAAGCAAGTATTGCTAAAGGCAGCCTGGATAATCGTTGCCTAAAAATTTTACCCCCTCTACCCATTCTCTTATTCTTGCTACCATACCTCGAAGAATCACTTCCGGAGCCTGATCATGATCCGCACTCTTCTGTTTTCCCTGTTGTTGAGCACCTCTCTCACCATTACTGCACAGTCCTTGCCCACCCTCAATCAACTGACCGAGGGATGGAACAGCATTCCCACTGGTGGTCTGTGTTCCAGCGGCACCCCCTATCTGTTTTACGCGCGCAATTCTGAACCCAGTGACAAGCTGTTGATTTATTTCAATGGCGGCGGCGCCTGCTGGTTTGGCCAAGCCTGCGACCTGAACAGCGAACCGAATGTGCATACTCCTTTTGCAGAAATGCCTGCGAATAATCCGACGATGATGGACGGCATCTTTGCGCTGGACAATGCGGAGAATCCGCTGCGCGATTACGACATGGTCACAGTGCCTTACTGCACAGGCGATGTGCACGTGGGTGCGGGAGAGAAACAGTACCAGTACACAAACGCAAATGGTGAGGAGGTGAATGTAACCACCTATCACAACGGTTATGTCAACAGTGCGGCAGTGCTGGAATGGGTTTATGCCAATTATCCGAATCCGGAATCGGTGGTGATCAGCGGCAGCAGCGCCGGTGCCATTGGTTCGTCGTTTTACGCCGGCATTGTGGCTGAACATTATAGCCAGAAGCCGGTGGTGTTGCTGGCCGATGCCGCCGGGGGTTATAACAGCCCGAGTCTGCCTGTCACTTTCAGTGCCTGGAACACCGCCGCGATTTTACCCGACTGGCCCGAGTATGCCGGTGAAACCAATGACTCACTGACGTTTGAAGATTTTTACATTGCCAGCGCCAGCCATGCCGCGAATCTCACTATCGCGCAATACAATGCAGCGGAAGACGAGACCCAGATTCAGTTCAACTATCTGATCGGCGATGCACCCGGCTCGTTCAGCCTGCCGCAGCGCATTTTCAATCACTATGTGGAAATTGAAACTGCGGTGGATGAGTTTCACAGCTACACCGCGGGTGGCGATGTGCACACGATTCTGCGTAGCCCGATCTTTTATACCTACACGGTAAGCGGTGTGCGTTTTGTCGACTGGTTTCAGGCTCTGGTGGACGGACAAGCGCTGGGCGACATCAGTTGTGTGGATGAACCGGCCGGCTGTACAGCTGCGCCGAATTGAGTGAAGGCGCAGAAGGCACAAAATGAGTGAGCCATTCAAGTAAACAGCAAGCGCCTAATTGGTCGGTCTGGAAGTGAACATGCAACGAGCCGAACCAGAACTACAGCACTACGATGTCATCGTCGTCGGCGCGGGCATGGCTGGCTTGTATCTGCTATACAAATTGCGCGCAGCGGGATTCTCTGTCATCGCTCTCGAAACTGCTGACCCCTTATTCAGCTGCGCTCATCACATACAGTTTTTCAGCAGTTGCGGTTCTGTCGCAGCTTACCGGCAGATTGTTCTTCCGTCATGCCATGCCTATAATGCCACGCATGAGACTGGATAAAAGAATCGGCCACAGCACCGGATTATCACGACAGGAATCGCAACGAGCCATTCGTTCTGGGCGTGTTGCTATTAATCAGATCATCAGCAAAAAGGCAGACCAGCAAACAACAGAAGAGGATGAAATTACGCTGGATGCCGAATCCGTTCAGCTACCTAAGCCTCGTTATTACATGTTACACAAACCGGCAGGCTATGTTTCCGCAACGACTGATAGCGATCACCCCACCGTTCTGGATTTGCTAGATGAACCCGAACGTCATCACTTGCAGATTGTGGGTCGTTTAGATATTGATACAACGGGACTATTACTAATCACCGATGATGGACAATGGAACCATCGCATCACATCACCCTCACGGCAATGCATTAAAACCTACCGCGTAACACTCCATGATGCACTCACGGAAGACGCTGCCAAGCAGCTTCAAAATGGCGTTATGCTGCGCGGAGAAAAAAAGCCCACAAAACCTGCAGAGCTTAAATTCACTGACTCACAAAATACTCAAATCTTGCTAACCATCAGTGAAGGAAGATATCACCAAGTAAAACGGATGATCGCCGCCATTGGCAGTCATGTAATCAGTTTGCATCGAGAAAAAATAGACGCTATTACATTGGATGCATCTTTACTGCCAGGACAATATCGTGAATTAACAGAAACAGAAGTTTCGAGCATTAGATGATGCTCGATGAAGCTTTTAATATACTGATCGAGCAGCTGAAACACTCGTTTTCAGAAACAAGAGCGCCAGGTTTAGAAACGCCAGGATACACCCCAGAGATAGCACAAATACTTTGGTTGGCAGACGAGAGCGCATGTCCATATGTTCAGAGTATCCCTCCTCACTCCAGTATCCGCATCATCAGCAATCGTTTTGATGTAACGCAAGCCGCTCAATCCACTGAACTATCTGCGACCTTTTCTGATTTTGATTTTTCTGACATTCCAAGCAATTCCATACACAAAATTCTTTATCGCTTATCAAAAGAAAAGTCTGTTATTCATCACATCATCAATGAGGCTTTCCGCCTGCTTTCGCCAGGGGGTGAATTATGGGTTTCAGGATTAAAAAATGAGGGAGCCAAAACCATTATTGCAAAAACAGCGAACCTGTTTGGTAATGGCCATGCCGAAAAATATCGTTCTGCCTACCTGGGCCAATTTAGAAAAGACACTCCATTGCCATTAGGAGAATTTCTAGACACGCAAAACTATCCATCACTACGGCTAGAGAAATCGTCTGGAATGAGTTTTTATAGCAAGCCCGGTTTATTTGGCTGGAACAAAATTGACAAAGGCAGCAATTATCTTTTAGAGAACATACCACTTTTTTTAAGCCATTTTAAAACACCACCCAACTCCCTGCTGGATTTGGGTTGCGGCTACGGTTATCTCACTATAGGCACACGAGATATTCCACTCGGCAAACGTGCTGCGACAGATAACAATGCCGCCGCAATTCTTGCCATGAAAAAAAATGCTGAATTTTACTGTATAAATGTCCGTGTAATAGCCGATGACTGTGCCGCATCACTTAGCAACACTTTTGATATGATCTTGTGCAACCCTCCCTTCCACCAAGGCTTTGATATTAATTCGATGCTGACGGAAAGATTTTTATACACAACGAAAAGGTTGTTATCGCCACAAGGCAGCGCGCTATTCGTGGTAAATAGATTTATTGGTATTGAGGCCGTCGCAACAAACCACTTCTTACACATTGCCACCCTGGCCAATAATGGTTCATTTAAACTGATAATGCTGTCTAACAGAAAATAACGTATTGATGCGCCACGCAAATTAACTCTATAAATAAAATAGTCTGATTGAGAAAGCGAGCAAGCTCATTGTAGTGGCTCAGTAATTTTGGCCACTTAATTAGAGGTGATATTATCGCCTCGTCAATTAAGTAGGTACAACAATGAGCAAGCGTATAAGAAGAACTTTTAGTCCCGAGTTTCGCCTTGAATCGGCAGAACTGGTAGTCGATAAACATTATTCAATTCGAGAAGCTGCATCAGCAATGAACGTAGGCCACTCGACCATGGAAAGATGGGTGAACCAGTTGCGCAATGAGCGTAATGGTGTGACTCCCAAAGCCTCAGCCCTTACCCCGGAACACCAGCGCATCAAAGAGCTTGAGAAGAAACTTCGCCGCGTTGAGGAGCATAACGAAATCCTAAAAAAGGCTA
>Ga0209553_1000365_pt1 | contig 23876 bp, 19 predicted proteins | sample LauGreFBDMM110DN_2_FD_188217 | JGI IMG/M metagenome (GOLD analysis project Ga0209553, IMG submission 188217) | Freshwater lake microbial communities from Lake Michigan, USA - Fa13.BD.MM110.DN (SPAdes) (version 2) | ecosystem: Environmental > Aquatic > Freshwater > Lake | place: Lake Michigan...
ATCCTGACGAAGCACGGCGTGCAGATTGACTTGCGCGTGGTCGCGCTCGATCGATTCGGTTCTGCGCTGCTCTACTTCACGGGAAGTACTGAACACAACATTCGACTGCGTGAACGCGCGATTGCGCAGCACATGCGACTGAATGAGTACGGCATCTTTCACGCGAACGAAGACGGCGCGGTCGCGGAGGGCGCGCTTCCAATCGCGAGCGTTGAAGAAGCAGACATCTACGCCGTGCTCGGATTGCAGTATGTTCCGCCCACGATGCGCGAGGATCGCGGAGAGATCGACGCGTTCGCGACAGGGGAAACCGCCCCGACCGTTGTCGAGATCAAGGACATCCGCGCAGAACTGCATTGCCACACGGTCGCGAGCGATGGCGAGATGTCGATCGATGAGATCGTCTCTCACGCACAAGAGCGCGGCTTCCACACCATCGCGATCACTGACCACTCGAAGGGCCAAGCGCAGGCGAACGGTCTTGATGAAGCGCGCGTGTTGCAGCACATCGAAGCGATTCACGCAGCGCGCGTGCGCTTTCCGAAGATGCAGATCTGGGCGGGCAGTGAAGTGGACATTCTCAGTGATGGCTCCCTCGACTACGACGACGAGCTTCTCGCGAAACTCGATTGGGTTGTCGCGAGCCCACACGCCGCGCTGAAGCAAGAATCATCGATTGGGACGGCACGATTACTTCGCGCCATCCGTCATCCGCTCGTGCATGTGATCGGGCATCCAACCGGTCGCATCGTGAACGGTCGCCCAGGACTTGAACTTGCGATGGACACAATCTTCGCTGCTGCGAAAGAGCACGGCACCGCGCTTGAAATCAACGCGCAGCATCTTCGCCTCGATCTCAAAGACACTGATGTGCGTGGTGCGATGCGAGCAGGCTGCGTGATCGCGATTGACTGCGATGTCCACGGCGCAACCGACTTCGACGAACTTCGTTTCGGTGTGATGACCGCGCAACGCGGCTGGCTTCCCGCATCGCAATGTCTCAATGCGATGGATGCAGTCTCACTCGACGCATGGCGCCGACGCAAGCGCCGCGGTTAAGCGGGTTGATGGCACGAAAGGCAGTGCAGGCTTCCGAGGCCAACCACGAGTGCGCGCGCCATGACGGGTTCGATGCGCGTGTTGGGCATTGCGGCTTCGAGGATGCGACAGGCAAGGTCGTCGCTTTTGCCGCCAAATACAGGCACAAACACACTGCCGTTGGCGATGAGGAAGTTCGCGTGACTTGCGGGCAGCATGTTGCGACCACCAGGGCCGAAGCGATCGGCGGGATAGTCGTAGAACAACTCTTCGGGAACGGGTAGCGCGATGATTTCAAACGGCGCGCCGTGTTCATCGCGCGCGTTCGTGAGTGCCGACCAGTTTCGTTCGAGGACTTCGAAGTCAGGATGCGTTGAAGGCGCGCGCAGTGCGGCGATCGCATCGCGACGGACGAAGCGTGCGATGTCGTCGATGTGGCCATCGGTGTCGTCGCCTTTGATGCCGCCCGGAAGCCAGACGATGTTCGTGACGCCGAGTGCGTCGTGCAAGACGCGTTCAATCTCGCCCTTGGCAGCAGTGGGGTTTCGATTGTCGTTCTCGAGGCATTGCATGGTGGTGAGCACGGTGCCTGTGCCGTTCACATCAATCGAACCACCTTCGAGCACGAATGCGTGATGCCACATCGGCAACTTCCATCGCGTGGAAATGTGTGAAGGCACAGCATCATCGAGCGAGCGGACTTCGTACTTGCCGCCCCATCCGTTGAAGCGGAAAGAATTTCCCGCAACAGCGCCGCTGGTCTTGTGCTTCACAAAGATGGGACCGAAGTCGCGAATCCAACTGTCATTGGTTTCGATGCCGAGCGCGCTGCATTCGCGTACTTCAACGACCTTCGCAAGCTTCTCCCGCCAGACTTCCCATTCGGCTTGCGCTTGCGCGAGGCAGCCTGGCCATGTCTCTTCGTTGTGCGGCTTCACGAGCCATACACATGCAAGCGGGTCCCACTCAGCCGGCATGGTGTAGCCGAGAGCGACGGGGGATTGAGAAAGGACGAGTGAAGCGTCGAGCATGGTGCGTTAGTCGTTGAATCGTTGCAGCAAACCGTTGTAAGCATCGATGCGGCGGTCGCGCAAGAACGGCCAGCCGCGACGGATTTCTTCGATGGCGGCGAAATCAAGCGTGCAGACGATCACTTCTTCTTGATCGACGGAACCTTCCGCAATGATCTGCCCCGAAGGATCGCACACGATGCTCGTGCCCCAGAACTTCAACTCGTGCTCCACGCCCACGCGATTGATCGCCACGACGTAGCAGCCGTTCGCAATCGCATGCGCCTTGTGCATCGTGATCCATGCTTCGCGTTGCGCTTTCGCATCCTTCGGTGTTTCCGCGTCATACCAACCGATGGCGGTGGGATAGCAGATGAGCTCGGCGCCCTTGAGTGCAGTGAGTCGCGCCGCTTCGGGATACCACTGATCCCAACACACCAGCATTCCACACGCAGCCTTCTCGCCCTTCACGACTTGCCACGAAAGATCGCCCGGCGTGAAGTAGTACTTCTCGCTGAAGCGTGGATCGTCAGGGATATGCATCTTGCGATAACGCCCGAGGATTTCGCCCTTGCGCGAGAAGTAGACGCTGGTGTTGTGATAGAGACCAGGCTGGCGGCGCTCGTACAAACTCGCGGTGATTTCGACATCAAGTTCACGCGCGAGGTTCGCCATGAACTGGCATGTTGGTCCATCCGGAATTGCTTCCGCGAGATCCATGCGCGCCGCATCTTCCGCTTGACAGAAGTAACTGCCCACGAACAACTCTTGCGTAGCGATGAGTTCAGCGCCTCTCGCTTTTGCCTCGCGCGCGAGTGATGCGACCTTGGCGAGTATCTCTTGCTTACTCGCTTCAGGAGGACAGGCATGTTGGAGCAATCCAACGGTGAGTGTGCGTGCTGCTGTCATGGAGGATTGTGAGTGTAGGCGATCACGCGACATCGCCAAGGCCGAACGCTTCGCCGTAGAGATGCAGAATCTTCCGGCGCAGCAGCGCTTCTTCCGGTGCGAGCAATCGTGGACTTCGCGCGATCCATGCGAGTGCGTCGCGCCGTGCGAGTTCAAGCAACGCGAGGTCGCGCGTGAGATCTGCAACGACAAACGGCGGCAAGCCCGATTGGCGCGCGCCGAAGAATTCGCCAGGACCGCGAATCGCGAGATCGAGTTCGGCGATCTTGAATCCATCGTCGGTGGATCGAATCGCTTCGAGTCGCGCCTTGCCATCATCAGTGGTTGCCTCGCCGATGAGAATTGCAACGCCGCCCTTGCTGCCGCGACCGACGCGGCCGCGCAACTGATGGAGTTGCGCGAGTCCGAATCGCTCCGCGTGTTCGACGAGCATCACGGTTGCGTTGGGGACATCGACGCCGACTTCAATCACGACTGTCGCGACGAGTGCATCGAGTTCGTGCTGGAGAAACTTCGTCATGGTCGCGTCGCGTTCCTCGGCCTTCATCTGTCCATGCATGCTCGCGAGTCTAAGCCCAGTGAGCGCACCTGCTTGCAAGAACGCGAGATGCGACGCGACTGCCTTGAGCCCGAAGTCGGACTCTTCCACGGCAGGAACAACGATGAATGCCTGTTCACCTTTACTCGCGCGTTCTCGCAGAAATTGATACGCCTCATCGGCGCGTGCAGACGGAAGCACACGCGTGTGAATCTTCTGACGATCCTTGGGCTTCGAACGAATGACCGACACATCGAGGTCGCCATACACCGTCAGCGCGAGTGTGCGCGGAATCGGTGTCGCGGTCATCACCAACATGTGTGGCGTTCGATCGACGCCAGATTTCGAGCGCAGCACTGCGCGTTGCGCAACACCGAATCGATGTTGTTCGTCGATCACGGCGAAAGCGAGGTGCTTGAACTCGAGTTCATCCGTTAACAGTGCGTGCGTGCCGATGAGGATGTCTATCTCGCCTGCTTTGGCTGCAACGCGCAGTGTCTTCCGCGCCGATGCAGGGAGACTTCCCGTGAGCAACGCAACGCGAACCGTCGAGCCTTCGAGAAACTTCGAGATCGTGCGGAAGTGTTGTTCGGCGAGCAATTCGGTGGGCGCCATGATCGCGCTCTGTGTGCCGTGCACTTTCGCGAGGAGCATGGCACTGAGCGCGACTGCCGTTTTTCCTGCACCGACATCACCCTGCAGCAATCGATTCATCGGAATCTTCGCGCCAAGATCTGCGGCAATCTCTTTGAACGCACGCACCTGTTCGTCGGTGAGGGTGAAGGGGAAGCGCGCGAAGATGTCGCGTTCAACTTTGGGCGAACTCTTGAGGACAGTCGCGCCGCCCTCTTCGCGCAGTCGTCTGCGAATCGCAACCGCAAGTTGCAGCGCGAGGAGTTCGTCGTAGGCAAGTCGCCGACGCGCTGCGGCAAGTTCATCAAGGTCGCGTGGTGCATGAAATGCGCGGTACGCATCCGAAAGTGCGGGCAGCGCGTGCTGTTCGCGAAATGCTGGTGGGAGTGGATCTTGAATCGCCGCGCACGCTTGCACGAGCACACTCGCGAGTGTTGTCTCGATGAGCGCGCTTGAGAGCGATTCACTCGCTGCATAGACCGGACGAAGGCGCGCTTCGCGGCTGGCAGGTTCACTCGATGTATCTTCTTCGCTGCCAGATGCAAGCGCCGTCCACTTCGGATTCGACATCTCGATGTAGCCACCGCGCGTCTTCGCCTTACCTTCCGCAATCCCGCGCAGACCAGGATGGAACTTCGACTTCATCCACGGCGCATTGAAGAACACAAGTCGCACGGTGCCGCTGCCATCCGAGAGCGTCGCGTCGATGCGTGGCTTTCTACCTGGAGTCACGCGCACCGCGACGATTTCGCCGCGCACTGCAAGATTGGCGCCTTCCACTGGAACTTGCAGGGCGGCCGTCGCAACATCTTCTTCTGCATGCTCGAACTCATGGCGGAAAGGAAGATGCCGCAGCAAGTCGCCGACGCTGTGGAGATGGAGCGCACTAAACGCAGCGGCACGCGAGGGACCGATGCCGTGGAGCGCGGCGATCGTCGTGTCGAGAATTGTGCTTGTCGCAGTTTCCATCGGCGTGATTGGCGCGGCGTATAGTACGAGGCGTGACGCCTTCACCGCAGCGACGAAAGTCATTCAATCCGAACGCAGCCATCGGCGGAGCGCAGGGTGGTCTCTTCGACGCAACTGCTTCGCGCGCGGCTTCGCCCAAGCCGCAAGTTGACGCAGCGACAGCGATTCCACTAGCGGAAACTCCCACAGAAATCACGGTCGCCGAACTTTCCGCGCTCGTGCAGGGTGCACTTGAAGGAATCGGCGGCTCGCTGCGCGTGATCGGTGAGTTGTCCAATGTCTCCGAGCGCACGCACCTGTATTTCTCGCTCAAAGGTGAAGGCGCAACCATCAGCGCCGTCATGTGGGCGAGCGACCTTGCGCGTAATCGCATGCGACTTCAGGACGGGCAACTCGTGGTCGCGACGGGGCGATTGACGCACTACGCGCCGCAAGGACGAACGCAGTTTTCCGTGACGAAGCTCGAGCAAGCAGGCGTGGGCGACCGTGAACTCGAACTGCAAGCGTTACTCGCTGAACTCAAACTGGCTGGATACTTCGACGCGAGTCGCAAGCGGCGCTTGCCTGCGTTTCCCAAGCGCGTCGCGATTGTGACGAGTCGCACGGGCGCCGCGATTGAGGACGTGCTCAAGACCGCCCGCACGCGTTCGACACTGGTGGAGTTCGTCGTCTTCGATGTTCGCGTGCAAGGCGAGGGCGCTGCAGCAGATGTCGCGGCCACGATGCGTTTCATTTCCGCGAATCATCAAGCGCTCGGCGTTGATGTCATGCTCGTCACACGCGGCGGCGGCTCTCGCGAGGACTTGTGGAGCTTCAATGAACGCGTCGTCGCCGATGCTGCATTTACATCGCGCATTCCGGTGGTAAGCGCGATCGGCCACGAAGAAGACACCTCCGTACTCGACCATGTCGCGGATCTTCGCGCAAGCACGCCCACGCAAGCAGTGCTTTCCATCGTGCCCGATCGCGAATCCTTGCGTGAACAACTCGGGCAGTTAGAGCGAAGGTTCACCCGCGCGCGAGCGACCACGCATGCGGCAGCACGACTCGAACTTCGCGCCTTCGCACAGCGTGTTCCCGCGGTTCTCGCGGCACGATTTGCGATGGAACGCCGTCGACTCGATGCACTCGCGGAGCGTTGCGCGCAGCATTCCCCCAGAGCAGCGTCTGCAGCAGCGCGCGCACTGTTGCTCGGACTCGAGCGTCGATGCGAGGCATCAATGTGTCGACGACTCACCGCCGAACACACGCGACTTGAAGCGCTCCAACTCCGCCGCGCGAAGGGAATCGAAGCCCATATCACTCGCGCCACCACCGCACTCACATCAGTCGCGCGCAGACTCAACGCCGTGAATCCACGCAGCGTCCTAGCCCGAGGCTACAGCGTCGTCTTTAGTACAACCGCGTACGGAAGAGCAGTCGTGAAGCGTTCCACCGATGTAACATCAGGCACCCAAGTCGAAGTCGAAACGGGCGACGGCGCCTTCAACGCACGCGTGGAGTGAAACGCCGAACGCGCCGAGCATCAGAAACGAATGGAAATCTTCAGGAAAGGATTGGATTCGCCTGTCTGCCGCTCCATCGCTCCTGCGGATAGCATCCGTGCGTGCGCCGGTGTTTCGTCGGCGCGATGGAGCGCTCTATGGCAAAGCAGATTGCAACTACTTCGGATTCCGCACACGCTGACGTTGCTGCATTGAGTTACGAGGGTGCGCTTGCGCAACTCGAGAAACTCCTTGAGCAGATTGAAGGTGGCACCGTGGGGCTCGCGGAGAGTCTTGAGGCGCATGGGCGCGCGGAACTTCTTTTGAAGCACTGCCGCGCGTTGCTTGATGGCGCGGAGTTGCGTGTGCGACAGACGTCTGTGACGCTTGAATCTGAGGCTATTCGCGCGACTCCAACCAACTAAGAGGCGTCTCAGAGGCAACTCAGATGCAACTCAAAAGGATGCGCGCGCGTGTCAGACTTCTCACTCATGTTTTCGCTCTGGCTTCCTGCCCTCATCGGTGGCGCTTTCGCGTTTGCCTTCGGTGCGTGCGCGGGAAGTTTCATCAATGTGGTTGCGTGGAGACTGCCCAACGGTGAGTCGATCGTGTCACCGCCATCGCGTTGTCCGAAGTGTGGGCATAAACTTGGCTGGCGGGAGAACCTGCCGATCATCGGTTGGTTGATGCTTGCGGGGAAGTGCAAGTCATGCAAGTTGCCGATCAGCATCCGGTACCCGTGTATCGAATTGCTGCTCGCGTGCATTTTTCTCGCGACCTTCGTGCTCTTCTACGGGCCGTTCGATCGTGTGGAGGGATGGGGCTTGCATGCGGCGAGTCCGTGGTGGCATCTGCAAGGATTCTCACGTTCTTGGAGTGCGTTCATCGTTGTCGTGTTTGCGCTGAGTGGATTGCTCGCGATGACGCTCATGGATGCGGACACCATGACGATCGACATTGGTATTCCTTCGGTTGTGAGCGCCGTCGCGTTCGTTGGTTGGACGGTGCAAGGATTCCTTCCTGAGTCGAGATCCCTGCGCGGTCTGGTGCCAATTGATCCCGCAACATGGGAGGTTGGATTCGCATGTTTCGGGCTGATGGTGGGGCTCGGAGTAAGTCTTTGGCTCTTAAAAACTGGGCGTTTGCGCCGGAGTTTCGCGGACTGGCATGAAGTTGTCGGCGAGAGTGGTGATGGCGCGAACTATCCGAATTCGCGCCGCGAAATGCTTGCGGAACTTGCGTTTCTCGCGCCACCCATTGCTGGGGCCGGCCTTGCGTGCTTCCTTCCGTCGCTATTCAATCAGCATGGCGCAGCATGTCAGCCAGTGGCATTGCTCGGCGGCGCGCTGCTCGGTTGGATTGTCGGCGGCGGCATCGTCTGGCTCGTGCGTATTCTTGGAACATTCGCGTTCGGCCGCGAGGCGATGGGGCTCGGCGATGTGCATCTGCTTGCTGCCGTGGGTGCGGCGTTCGGTTGGCGCTTCGCACTGCTCACGTTCTTCATTGCGCCGTTTAGCGGCTTGACGTGGTCGTTGCTTGGCAAACTCTTTGGCGGCAAAGAGGGAATGCGCAGCGGCTTCTTCGGAAAGGAATTGCCGTACGGTCCGCACCTCGCACTTGCCGCGATGATCCTTCTCTTCGCACGCCCTGCGATCGTGAACGTTGGCGTGTTGTTTGAGATGCTCGCGAGCCCAGTAGCGGTGAACATTCCGGTTGAGCGCGCTCACTGAGTCAACACGACTCACGCGGGACTCGCAAAAAAGGAACGCGCAAGTTTTGCCGAATGTTGACGCAAACCCCTTGCACAAGGGGAGGCGCGTTGGTGAAATGCCCATTGAACCGCCTCGACTGCGTCAGCGCGAACCTCGGACAAGGATGCCAAGGGCTGCCGCAGTGAACCTCTTTGGAATGGACACCAAACATGCGCGCACTGTTAGCAATTTCTCTCGTCGTCGGATCCGCACTTCTTGTCGGTTGCAACAAAGCAACCAAAGACGAGGTCTCCATGCTCACGCAGGAGAATCAGCAACTCACCATGCAGAACAAGGATCTCGCGAGCGCGCTCGAGGCTGAAAAGGCCGAGCGTCAGCGACTTGAGCAGAACGGCGCGACGGCCGCTGCGAATACAAATCCAGCAGCAACAACCGAAGCAACCAACACACAACCACTTCCCACGAATCTTCCAGCGGGCGTGAGTGCGGAGTGGCAAGGCACCGAGCTCGTGCTCATCATCGAAGGCGATGTGTTGTTTGATAGCGGCAAGACATCGTTGAAGAACAACGCGATGACGACGCTCGACACGCTCATGACGACGATCACGAAGACCTACCCAAACAAGAAGCTCCGACTCGAAGGATTCACCGACAGCGATCCAATCAAGAAGAGCGGTTTCAAGTCGAACTATCACCTCGCGTTTGAACGCGCGTACACCGTTGGTCAGTACATGGAGACCAAGGGCTTCAAGGGCGACGAGATTTCCTACGCATCGTTTGGTGCGCAGGAACCACGCGCGTCGAAGGCGAAGAGCCGTCGCGTGGAGATTGCAGTTGTTGAAGCAGCACCGAATGCTGCAGCAGACTGATTGAACGTGTCGATCTGATTCCGGCTATCAGCGAAGTCGCCCGCATAAGCGTTTGGGGCGACTTCGCTTTTTTTGTGAACAACGGTGCGTGTGTCTACCCCCGTCTACGGGCAGATGTGTACACAAAATTAGACACATCTGCCCGTAGATGGAGGCAGTGCGTGCGATGCACTTGAAGGTCCGAAGACTCACTTTGTGAACAACGGTGAATGATGAATTGCTTGCGCGATTACTGCAGATCGACGCCGAGACCTTCGGCTTTGATCTTCTCGAGCAGCAAGTTTAACTTCGCGAGCGCGTCGGAGAGTCGCGCAGCGCTGTCCGCGAGTCCGTCGTAGAGCTGCGCATCGTTGAGCAGTTTGCCGATTGTGCCCTTGCCATCAGCCGCAAGACGCGTGATGCGTCGCACTTCATCAAGGGTCTGGCTTGCGCGATCGAGCGTGGAAACAAGGCTCGAACGTATCGCTTGCGTATCGTCGCGCACGCCGTCGGCGAGTTCCGCAACGCGGTGCATTGCAGTGCTGGCGGCGCGCAATGTTTCGTTCGCGTTGTACGCAGCGCTCTTCACATCTTGCTTGAGTTGTTCATCGCTGAGCCAGAGATCTGCAGCCTTCAGCGTTTGATCGACTGAACCGAGCACGCGATTGAGTCGCACGACTGCAGTCTTGATGCTCTGATCTTCTTGACCAGGTTCAGCCGGCTCGAGCAGCGCGTTGAGGTTGCGCGCAAGTTCGCCGACCGACAAGAGTCCGTCGGAGACTGGCTTGAGTCGCTCATCCAGCACGCGCGTGAGTCGATCTTCGATAGACAGCACTTCGCCACGCAAGACAGGCGGTCGACTTTCGAGGTAGTAGCGCGGGGGATCCGTCAAGGGCAGCACCGCGTTGAACTCCAGTCGCGCGCCCGAACCGAGTAATGTTGCTGCGATCATCGGCACGCTCGGATCAGGAATGCGCGAGCCTTCATCGATTTGCGCAAGGATCACAACAGGTCGTTCGCGATCGGGCCCCATCGCAATAGATTGCACGCGACCGATCGGCACACCGTTGAGCGTGACGAGTGACCCTGGGCGCAAGCCGCCTGCTTCGTTGAACGCGCACTCGATGTGCCATGTGCGGCGGAAGAATGTTTCGAACTGGCCGACATTCAAGAGAAGCCACGCGCCTCCGACGCATCCGCCGAGTGTGCAGAGTCCAACGAGTGTGTTGCGTGTGGTGTCTCTCATCAGTGTGGTCGGTGTGGAGGAACTCGAGCGGAGTCGCGGCGCGGTTGCGAACGCTGTCCATCGTGTCTGGATGCTTCGCGGATTTCGCGAAGTTCCGCTTCGCTCGCTTCGCCTCGCAGAAACCGCGAGACTACAGGATCCTTGGATTCGCGGAATTGATCGGGCGTTCCTTCAAGGATGATTTCGCCTTCATGCATCATCACGAGGAAATCGGCGACCTTGAATGCGCTCACGAGATCATGCGTCACGACGATACTTGTCGCCGCAAGCGCGGACTTCATCTTGATGATGAGTTCATTGATGACATCGCTGCGGATCGGATCAAGACCGGTGGTTGGTTCGTCGTAGAGGATGACTTTCGGTCGCAGCACGATCGCGCGCGCGAGAGCGATGCGTTTGCGCTGACCACCCGACAGTTCGGAGGGCATCTTGTGCGCGGTGTCTTCGAGACCCACCATGCGCAGCACGCGAGTGATGCGTTCGGCGCGCTCATACGCAGTCGCTGGCGTCTTGTGTTCGAGTTCAAGCATCGGGAATGCGACGTTGTCTTCGACACTCATCGAATCGAAGAGCGCGCCATTCTGAAACAACACGCCGAACTGTCGGCGAATCGGCGCGAGCCGTTCCTCGCTGAGCATGTCGACGCGCTGACCTTCGTACCAGACCTCGCCGCGGTCGGGACGTTCGAGCCCAACAAGATGCTTGAGTAAGACGCTCTTGCCGCAGCCCGAGGGGCCGAGGACAACGGAGGTCTTTCCGCGAGGGAACTGCAGTGTGATTCCCTTGAGCACCTTGAGTCGCTCGAAGTTCTTGACAAGTCCGACCACCCTGATCGGGAAGTCTGCTTGCTTTGTGGAGTCTGCGCCATCCTCGGTCATTGTCCCTATCATCGTCTCGATGGATCCCGCTGCGCAAGTCGACGATTGCCGAGATGGTGTTGCTCAAGCAACCAGCCGCTTGGGTATTGTCTTTGAGAGCAGAGTGTTCTCTGTTGAACGCGTGGAAGTATGCGACCGCGATGGCGTGACGCGTCATCGGGACCTCGTGCGGCATCCTGGCGCCGTCACCGTGGTTCCAATTCTTGCCGATGGATCGCTCGTGCTCATCCGCAATCACCGCTTCACGCTCCGCCGATGGATGGTGGAGTTCTGCGCCGGCAAGTTGGAAGGGGCGGAAGATCCTGCAGGCGCAGCGCTGCGCGAGCTTGAAGAAGAAACGGGGTACCGAGCGGGCACACTTCAAGCGCTCGGCGCGTATTACACGAGCCCAGGATTCTGCGATGAACTCATGCGCGTGTTTGTCGCGACCGATCTGACGCCCGTTCCTGCACGGCTTGAGATTGGCGAAGAAATTGAAGTCTTCACCGCAACCCGTGCACAGATTCGCTCAATGATTGTCGATGGAACTATGGAAGACGGAAAGAGCATTGCAGCGTTTGCAAAGTTCGAACTGATGATGCCCGAGGATCCTGTGCGATGAGTGCATGGCGCGACAACGATTCTGACGAAGCCGATGGCGCGCCGGGCGATGATCTCGAGCGACGACCGTCAGGTTTCGGCGGCGATTTCGCAGCGACTCGTCCATCCTTCGACGATCCGATGACATGGTCGTGGCGCTTCGGTCGACTCTTCGGCATCGACTTGCGCGTGCATCTGTTCTTCGGCATATATGTGATTGTTCGACTTGCCGCAGCAGGTTCGCCGAATGAATCAGGCGGACTCTCACTGCTTCCCACCGCACTGATGTTGGCTGCGGCATTTGTGGTGGTGCTGCTTCACGAACTCGGCCACTGCGCGGGTGCACATCTTGTCGGTGGTCGAGCGACGCAGGTGCTCATGTGGCCGCTCGGTGGACTTGCGAGTTGTGTGCTTCCTTCACGACCTCGCGCGCATCTCATCACTGCCGCAGCAGGTCCACTCGCCAATGTCGTCATCATCGCCGTGCTCGGAACAACGCTGTGGGTTGTGACTGGCATCGGTCTCGGTGTCGCGCTCCCCAATCCACTCGACCTCAACAGTTTGGTGCTGCACGAAGAAGTGTCGCGCACATGGTGGACGCTGCTCCTTGCAGTCGCCAACTGGTTCGCGTTGCTCTTGCTACTGTTCAATCTGCTGCCGATCTTTCCACTTGACGGTGGCAAGATCGTGCAAGCGTTGCTCTGGCCGAAGATGGGATTCGCGCGCTCGATGCGGATGTCCTGCCGCATCGGCATCGTGAGTGCTGTTGGGGTTGGACTCTTCGCACTCATCCGCAACGACACGATGCTGCTTGGTATCGCACTCTTTGGCGGCATCACGTGCTATCTCACCTCGCGTCGCGTCGCGTTTGAAAGCGATTTTCTCGGCTTTAGCCCCGAGGAATCCGAAAGCGACGTGGAGTTGGAAGACGCGCCGCCCGCGCGCAGCATGTTTGCAGCAGCGGGTGGTGCAACGACGAGCGCGCCGCCGAAGAAACCCGTCGCGGCCACGCCAGTTTCCGCTGCTGATGCCTCGATCGATCGCGTGCTCGACAAGATTTCGCGCGATGGCATCGGAAGTCTTTCGGCAGCGGAGCAAGAAGTCCTCCGTAAGGCGACAGATGAACGGCGCAAGCGTGATGGGCGCGGCTAAACGCGTCTGTCGATCGCCTACACTCGCGACCTATGGGCTTGCAGGACCGTGACTATCTTCGTACGAACGCATCGTCCTTCGGTGGAGGCGGTGCGCGTCGGTTCACTGCGAACACGCTTCTGATTCTCGCGTGTGTCATTGTCGGAATGCTTGACACGGTGCTGCCGAAGCAGTGGGTGCAGACTTCACAAGTGCAGTTCGTGGAAGGTGGCGAGAAGATCGCGCGTGAACTTTCTGCGTCGAAGGAATGGATCATCACGCCAGGGATTGACCCGAACACGAAGCAGTCTTTCGGTACGGCGGTCATGGTGCCGGTGCAGGTGAAGACGGGCGAAGTGCGTCCGCCGGTTGGCACAATCAACTATCAATTCGTATCGCCACTGCGCAAGTGGCTGCAATTCACGACGGCGCAAGCGCTCATCGACATCACACCGCAAGGCGTCGGTGGCTTCGAGTTCTGGCGGTTCATCGGTTTTCAATTTCTGCACGTGGGATTGATGCACCTCGTGCTCAACATGGTGGGACTGTGGGTTTTCGGTCCGCTTGTGGAAGAGCGTCTTGGTGCGAAGCGCTATCTCGCGTTCTATCTTTTCTGCGGCATGATGGGTGCGTTCTTGTATCTGGTGCTCAACGCGGGCGGCATCGGTGCGCAAGCGATGATGGGCGAAAGCGTGAAGATTCCAGGCTTGCTCTTCACGGATCCGTGGACACCGCTCATCGGCGCGAGTGCTGGTGTGTTCGGCGTGATTGCCGCAGGCGCGGTGTTCCGTCCCAACGAAACGATCGTCGTCATGTTCGTGCTCCCGATGCGACTCGCGACATTCGCGGTGCTCGTCATTGCCTTCGCGCTCTACAACATGTTGAGTGCGACGCAGAATGCGGGTGGCGAAACTGCGCACATTGGTGGGGCACTCGCGGGTTGGTGGCTTGCGAAGCGACCGCATCTCGTGAATGACTTCTTCTCGATCTTGGGTCGTGGTCCGCGCGGAAGCACGCAACATCTGCGCGCGTCGAGGGGTTCGGGGACCGAACGCGTTGCTGCGAGTACCGTCGAAGTGGATCGCATCCTCGACAAAGTGAGTGCGGGAGGATTGCAAAGTTTGTCTGCTGCGGAGAAGGACACGCTGCGTCGTGCGAGCGACGCGCGGAAGTCGTAGTCATCTGTGCACCGCAATTCACCCTATGACCGCGCCGCTCACCTTTGAAATTCTCCATGAATGCAGTGCATCCAGTGCACGCGTTGGTCGCATCACCACATTGCATGGAAGTTTCGAAACGCCTGTGTTCATGCCGGTTGCGACTGCGGCAGCGATGAAAGGCGTGAGCGTTGCGCAGATTGAATCAACTTCCTCGCGCATGATCTTGAACAACGCGTATCACCTCATGCTTCGGCCAGGCGCAGAGCGGATCGCGCACTTCGGCGGCAGTCACGAGTTCATGCGCTGGCCACACTCGATGCTCACCGACAGCGGTGGTTTCCAAGCGTGGTCGATGTCCGACATCGTGAAGCTCACCGAAGAGGGCGTGCAGTTTCGCTCCTTCATCGATGGAAGTTTGATCATGCTCACGCCAGAGCGTTCGATCGAGGTGCAGAATCTCATTGGCGCTGACATCATCATGGCGTTCGATGATTGTCCACCAAGCGTGTCGACCGCGACCGCGACAGATGGAGAAGGCGACGACGATGGAGTTGCTGAAGAAAACGCGTCCATCGCGCGACCAAGCAAGAAGCCACGACTGACTCCCGAAGCACACGCGGCGCGGCTCATCGAAGCAGTGGATCGCACCGCGCGCTGGCTCGAACGATGCAAGCAAGCGCACCGACGTCCAACGGAACAGAGTCTCTTCGGCATCGTGCAAGGCGGGACGAATTTCGAACTGCGCGCGCGAAGTGCTGCGCTCACGACAGCCATTGACCTGCCTGGCTACGCGATTGGCGGCGTCGCGGTCGGCGAGGGAACGGATGAGATCCGTCGAGTTGTCGAGTTCACCGCGCCGTTACTTCCCAAAGATCGTCCGCGCTACCTCATGGGCGTCGGCTACGAACGGGACATTCTTGCGGCGGTGCGTGCTGGAGTCGACATGTTTGACTGCGTCCTACCCACGCGAAACGGGCGCAAGGGCTACGCGTTTACAAGAAGCGGCCCCGTGCGGCTCCGAAATGCTTGCCACACGGCCGATAGAGCGCCTTTAGACGAGACCTGCGACTGCATCTGCTGCGCGGGGGGCTACTCGCGTGGCTACCTCCGCCACCTCTTCATGGCGGGTGAAAGCCTCGGTGGAACCCTCGTGAGTGTGCATAACCTGAGACACTTTCAGCGGCTCATGGTGGACATTCGCTCGGCAATCCGTGAGAATGCTTGGTCTTCCCTAGAACGTGAGTGGCCGGTGCTTCGACCTGTTGAAATGCCTTCCGCTCCGACGACAACTTCAGTAGTAGAAACCCCCTATGACTAACGAATTTGATTTTGACGCCATGCCTTCAACGCTGATCCTTGCAGTGCAAGATGGAATGCCCGCAGGCAGCGGTGCAGTAGGCGCACAGGCTACACCAGGAACCGTCGGTGCTGACGGCAGCACGACCACAGCCGCGCCCGCAGGTGGCATGAGTTCGATGTTCAACGTCGTGATGTTCGGTGTCATCGGCATCATGATTTTCTCGATGTTCTTTGGCGGTCGCAAAGAGAAGAAGAAGCGCGCAGCGATGCTCTCAGGTTTGAAGCGTCACGATCGGGTGCGCATGGCAGGCGGACTCATCGGCTCAGTCGTTGAAGTCAAGCCCGACCTCGTCGTCGTAAAGATCGATGAGAACTCGAATGTGCGTGCGACATTTACGCGCGGCGCTGTTGAAGCGGTGCTCACTGAAGCAGCTGTTTCAACGAATGATGACAGCGCGAAGCCCGACTAAGCCGAAAGATACAACTTTAGTACTTGGATCTCGGCGCATCGAGGGATGTACCGAGTGTTCGTAAATCGACTGCAACGAAAGCCCGCGATGAAGAACCTCTGGTTGAAGCTCGGAATTCTGACCGTCCTCTGTGTGCTCTGCGCATGGAGACTTTCCACCTCTGGCATCCGCTACGGCAAGGATCTGCAAGGCGGTGTGAGTTTGGTGTACTCGGTACGCATGCCTGCGAACCAGCAGGATGCGGATCGCGTGCTCGGTCGCGTCATCGACGTGCTCAAGCAGCGCGTCAACCCGCAAGGTGTGCTTGATATCGGGATGACGCCGCAAGGCAACGACCGCATCGAAGTTGTCATGCCGCTGCCGAGTGCAGAAGTGCGTGCGTTGCAAGAAGACTTCCGGGCGCGACTTGAAGCACTCGTCGCAAAGGGCAGTGTTTCTCGGCAGGATCTAAGTCTTGCGCTCGCGAACGGAACCGCCGCGTCGACCTTCGGTGGAAGCGATGCTGCAAGTCTTCGCGCACTCGCGATCGTTGATCTTCAACGCGCGTACGACGAGTCGAACACCGCGCGTGCGGAGTACAGCGCGCTTGGATTACAGAACGCTGACGCTGCTGCGACCAGCGCCGCGGAAGATCGCGTCGTCCTTGCAGAAACTCGCTACGAGCGGCTCCTCGCATCCATCCTCGTGATGACGATGGATCGTGCGCAACTCAGCACCGCACTTGAACTCTCGAACAAACCTGGTGCCAAGCGCGCAGCGGATGGTTCGCTCGTGCTTGATGCCGACGGCAAGACAGAAGCAACGGCAAGTCCTCGCGAATTGGAACTCGCGCGCGTGGGTGCACCGTTCCCGGATCTTTCAAGCGAAATCAATGCGCTCGTTGCAGCGCGCGATGCGTATGTTTCCAAGCGCACCAGTCTTGATGACCCTGAAGATCTCATGCGCCTCATGCGTGGCGCAGGCGTGCTTGATTTCCGTATCGCAGTGAATCCACAGATGCCTGTCGGTGTGAATCCCGAGGAACTGCGCGCGGAACTCGCGAAGCGTGGACCCGCTGGCGGCGCTGGCGATGCTGCGCGCTGGTTCAAGGTGAACGAGATTCGGCAGTGGGCTGAGACTCCCGAACAGGTCCTCGCACTTGAAGCGGATGCTGGGACATACTTCGCGGCGCGTGGGCTCGTCGGCGCAAACTTCGGCGGCATGCCGTACCTCTTGCTCTATGACACGCCAGCGAAGTCGATGACGCACACGGGTGATGTCACATGGGGCATGGCGAACGCATTCATCACGACTGATCAACGACTCGGTGGCATGGCGGTCGGCTTCGTGCTCGATCCAAGTGGCGCCGAGATGATGGGGCGGCTCACTGCGCCACACGTCAATCAAGCGATGGCGATCGTCCTCGATGACGAAGTCTATTCCGCACCAAATCTCAACGGGCCGATCAGCGGATCAGGCACGATCACCGGTAGTTTCGGCGCTGAGGAGATCGACTATCTCATCCGCGTCTTGACCGCAGGTTCACTCGAAGTGAAGGTCGGTAGCGATCCGATCTCGATGAACATTCTCGGCCCAAGTATCGGCGCGGACAACCTCACGAAGGGTCTCTGGGCAACGGTCTACTCCGTCGCCATCACCTGCATCGTGATGCTTCTGTATTACTTCGTTCCAGGCATCGTGGCGGACATCGCGCTTGCGATCAACGCGTTGCTGATCTTCGGCATCATGTCGATGCTCGATGGCACGTTCACGCTGCCAGGACTCGCGGGCGTTGCGCTCTCGGTCGCGATGGCGGTTGACGCAAACGTGCTGATTTATGAGCGTATTCGCGAGGAGTTGGAGAAGGGCGAGTATCTCAAGCAAGCGATCACGAACGCGTACGCGCGCGCAATGAGTGCGATTGTCGACGGTAACGTCACAAACCTCATCGCATGCGTTGTGCTCTACAACGTCGGTGCAACTGAAGTGAAGGGATTCGCCCTCACCATGAGCATCGGTGTGTTGACCACGCTGTTCACAGGTCTTTGGGTCAGCCGACTCTTCTTCAATATTCTCACAGGTCCCTTGGGCGTGAAGTCACTGCCGATGCTTCCGTCGGTTGTGCCCGCTGTATCGAGTGCGCTTCGCCCGAACGTCGATTGGGTCAAACTGAAGCCAGCACTTCTCACCGGAAGCGCAATCCTTGCGATCTTCTCGCTTGTTGCCTTGTTCGCACGCGGCAATGACATCTTCGAGACCGAGTTCCGTGGCGGCGTTGCGATGACGCTTTCCACACGCGCAGCGAATCCTGGCGAGCCTGCGGATGAAAAGGGTCGACTGCAATTGCATCGAGCTGATATTGAAGCGCGCGTGCGTGCCATCGGCGAGGCGAATTCCAGCGACATCGTGCTCTCAGAGTTGCGTACAGCAAATGTGCTTACACTCGGTGCTTCTGGCGCAGAGAGCGACGCGTCGAGTTTCCAGATTCGTGTTGGAAATCCAGCCGTCCTTCCTGAAGGATTCGACGAATCGAAGATCACCGAAGGCATCATGGGGTCGGTTGTGAATGAGTTCGGGAAAGACCTCGATGTGAAATTGCCGCTCGCCTTCACCGGCGCAGGCGACACGAATCATCGGCTCTACACCAAGCGCCCAGACCGATCGACGATTGGTGAGTCACTTGGTCGTCCGAATGTGTCCGCGCAACCCATCGGCGATTTCCGAAACGGCGTCGCGGTCTTGATCGAGAACATCAATCCTCCAGTGAGCGTTGCTGATGCAACCGATCGCGTGCAGCGCATGCGATTGCAGCCTGAGTGGTCCACGACAGCAGGTCGCAAGACGCTCATCGTGCCACTCGCAAGCGTGGATCCAAACGACCCCGCGAAGGCAGCAACTGCTTTGGCGATCCTTGTGTCCGACCCAGCAGGGAATTGGGCGGACATCGATGCAGAGAGCTGGGATCGCACCGTCGCAAGCGAAGAATGGAAGATCGTTTCGACTGCGATGTCGCAGCAAGCAAGTCTCGATCAAGTGTCGAGTTTTTCGCCCGTGGTTGCGCAAAGCCTCTGGGCAAGCGCACTCGTTGCGACAGTCCTCGCGCTTATCTTGATGCTTGGTTACATCTGGATTCGCTTCGGTAGTTTCCGATTCTCCGCGGCAACAGTGGTCGCTGTCAGCTTCAATGTCATCGTCTGCCTCGGCTTCCTCGCGATCAGTATCCCATTGGCGGGAACTGGTTTCGGTGCAGCGCTTTACATCGAGGAGTACCGCATTGACATCAATGTCATCGCTGGTCTCTTGACGATCATTGGTTACTCGCTCAACGATACGGTCGTCATCCTTGACCGTGTCCGTGAGAACCGAGGCAAGCGCAGTTGGGTCAGCCGCGAGTGTCTGAATGACGCAGTGAATCAGACGTTTAGCCGAACGATTCTTACAGGTGGTAGCACGCTCGCCACGGCGATCATGCTCATCGCGTTTGGCGGTACCGGAATTCGTCCGTTCGCTTACACATTCCTCATCGGACTGATCATGGGTACGTTTAGCTCGGTCGCGATCGCTGCGCCGATTGCTTACAGTCGCAAGGTTGAGGAAGAAGAACGTTTGAAGGCAGCGTTGGCCGCGGCGCCAAAGTCTGCAGGCTCGTCGCTCGCAACAGTCTGAGTCTTCCGCACGATTGAAACTCCGAGCGCCGCTCACAAGAATGTGAGCGGCGCTCGTTTTCATTTTGCACTTGATTTCATGCGGCGACCGATGAAATTGGTACAGTTGCAGTCGTCGACGTGCAAGCGTCGTCTTATGAAATCAATGTCGCGTCTTCTCCCCCGGAACGGATGCCGGAATCAGGGAGGAGCGCTCGCAATGGAGCGCGTAGAAAAAGCCTTAGAAATGGGCATTTACGAACTCTGCCAGACTCTCAGGGAAGGCCTCTCTCATGAACATGCCAACAGGAACTAAAATCGCGGTAGGCGCGCTCGTCGTCATCGTCGGTGGAACGATCATTTACACGTGGACCTCCACGCCAGCGAAGAAGACGGCGGCACCGGTCACACCAACGCCACTCGTGTCAACTCTTCCCGGTGGGCTTCCAGGCGCAACACCAGGCGCAGCAGTTCTTCCTGGGACGAACCCAACTGGACCAGCAACACTCACACTCAGCCCAACCACTCCGGGCACCTCGCCGAACACGATGGTTCCAACACCAGTTCCAGGCTCACCGCTCGGCGTGCCACAGGCTCGACCATACGTTGACGGGCGCCTCGCAGGAACAGACACCGGCTCAGGCAAGGGTGACTACCCAGGCATGAACGCGGGCAACGGCTCGACGCTCAATCCAGCAGGATCAACCGGGTTCCGCAACGGATTCCCAGTGAATCCAAACTCCAATCCATCCGCGGTCACCCCAAACAGCCCAATCGCGTTGACGCCAAGCACCACGGGTCCACGTCCAATTGGAACAGTCAACCCAACTCCAAGCAACTCAACCACGACGACAGCGAACGCACCATCCTCTGGCGAGTCGAACTACACAGTTGCGTCAGGCGACACGCTCGGCGGCATCGCGCAGCGCTTCCTCGGCAGCGAGTCGAAGTGGACGGTCATCGCGAAGGCGAACCCATCCATCGATCCCAACCGCATGCGCGTCGGCACGAAGCTTCGCATTCCATCCAAGGACTTCGCCGCGTCCGCCGCAACGACCGTGACGCCCTCAGCAACTTCTAACAACAACACAAACACGAGCGCCAGCACTGGCACCGGCACCGGAAACTATGTTGTTCGCGCAGGCGACACGCTCTCCAAGATCGCTCGCACAACCTACGGCAATAGCAAGCACTGGCAGAAGATCTACACCGCTAATAAGAACGCAATCGGCAACGATCCCGCGAATCTCAAAGTCGGCATGAAGCTCACGATTCCAGCCCAAGACGCAATCGCCGGCGTCCGCACCGATTCATAAGTTCTGCCCCGAGCGGTACTCAAACTACAAGCCCATCCTTCACGCCGCCCCGAATCTCGGGGCGGCTTCTTTCTGGGCGCTTCAGGAATCCGTATGGGTTGATGCGGTTTGAGGGCGCCAATCATCAGTTCGAGTCTGCGGAAGGACTGCGGGCGTCGTCGCGGGAGGCGCCGGAACCTCTAGGTCACTCGATAGCAGGTGATGAAGGAGGCAGGGTGACGGGGACGGGGACCCCAGGTTTCATGGGCGGGATGTATGGAACTGGTCCTGGTTCAGTTGTTTGGTACTTGGTCAGACGCTCTCGATAGAGTTTTAGGAAGCCATCCTCGGTCTGCAACCGAATCGCTCGCTCTATGTGTTCAATCGCCTTCTCGCGATCGCCCTTCGAGAAATACGCGAAGGCAACGACCTCCGCCGCCTTCGCATTCTGGCCATTGCCGAGCGCATCTGCAGCAAGCGCCAGTTCCATCGCAAAGTCGAGATCGCGTACCTGTGCGAACTGCGAATTGAGCGTTGTTCGCGAAAGGATGCGCAAGGTCTCGAGGTCGGTCGTGTTTTCGGCTGCGATCTTCTTTCCGAGTGCATATCCCTCAACGGGCATGTTGGCTACTCCGATCAAGACAGCGAATTTCTGAGACTTGAATGATGCCTGTCGCTCGGGAAAGGCATCCGTGATCGAGTCGATCAGCTTCAGGGTCGGTCCCCAGTCGCCTGACTTTTCGGCCTGCGTGATCGTCGATGTGATGCGAGCCTTTGCTTGTTCAACCTGAGAATTCAACTTGAACTCGGCTTCAACTTTCGATGGATCCCAAGTCCCGGCGACCAGTTGCGCGAGTGGGCCCTCCGCATCGGTGGGATGCCCAAACCACTGAATGATCGAGTCCTTGACCAAGAACACTCTCGGCGTGAAATCCTTGAATGTTCCAACTTGAAGAGTGCGGTCTGCCCATTGGTCTGGATCGAATCCAATCGGAAATTTTGTTCTTGCCTGAATCTCTGGCTTCGCAAGCCACGCAGTGATTTTTTCTGGTTCTTCTTTCGAAATCGCCAAGAACTCCACACCTTTTGGTTGGAAATCGCGCACCATTTTATCTACTTCTGGTGCTGCCTCTTCACAATGCGTGCAAGTCGTAGCGAAGAGCTCGATGAAGTAGATCTTGCCAGGTTGATAGCCAGGGGTGGGAGCCCCGTTCAGCCACGATTTGACAGCGGGATACGCAGTCTTTGACCCAGGGAACACCGTTGGCAACTTGCGTTGATAGGTGGACTTGTTTGCTCGCGGACTCACCGGGACATTCAGGCCGAGGGGTGGAGGCGGAGCGAGCGGAATCGGCGCGAGCACCGGAGCAGAATCGCTCTTCGATGGAAGCTTCGGTGGTGGTGGGGTACTCGACTGCGAGACGAGAATGCCTATCACCACCACGACGATCGTCAATCCAGCTCCGCGTAACACCAACCATCGATCGAGTTTCGACTTCATCGGGGTCATCCTAAATGATCTTTCGAGCGATTGTAAAAGTGAAGCAAGCCGATGGGAAAGCGGTCGAGCTCCACTGCGTTAGATTCCCTTTGGCTCTTGAATCGCTTTACGAATAGTTACAGTCATCGGGGGAGCGTTCGGGTGATCGGTTGAGATTTCGAACTTCGCGGGCTTCTCTGACGATCGCCACTTTCCCCAGTCCACTTGAATGATTTTCCGAGCCGCTGGAGTGGGATCTATCGCTAACGCAACCGCTGGAGTCACGGAGGTGATCTGAAACGCCAGCCCATCGACCGATTCGAGCACGATTTCCGTGACGGGCAATTGCATCTGGCCATCCGCCGGAGAATCAATTGAGTCGGGTCCGTACTTCACGATGGTCGCGACGCTCCCCTCGATTTTCATCGACACGGGTGGTGCGGTCCCGCCCAGAATCGTAATGCGCTTGGATATGACGACGCCCTGCTTGAGCCCAGGATCGAGCGTAATCTCAATGTCGGTTGTCGCGCCTGGATCGATCGGGTCGTAGCTCCAAACTGGAACCGTACAAGAGCAGTCGCTGATGATGTTTTCGATTTCCTGGGGCACGCTTGAGATGTTCTTGGCCTTCGCAGTGAATATCCGCAAGACCCCAGGCATCATTTCGCCAACAGAAAAAACGGGCGTTTCAAAGACGAAAGTGCCAGGCTCGGTGGGGATCACGGCGGCGATCGGCGGCGCTGGCGTCGGAGCGTCCGCGGGATCGCAACCGCTCACCGCTGAGAGAACCGAAAGCAAGCAGATTGTTCGAAAGCGACTGAGCATGAAACTGAAGTCTAGCAGCCCGCTGAAGAATTCGAAGTTTTTCAGCAGCCTGCTAGTAGCGCACGGTCACGTACTCAAATAGCGCCGAACTCGCTGACTCCCAAACGAAAGAGACTCCCCATGAGGGGAGTCTCCTTGTGAGTGAAAGTGAGTGACTTCAGATTACGGTGCACATCCCCAGTTTCCAAGCAGGATCGCGAGGTCGCCTGCTTCAACGCTTCCGTTGTGATCAAGATCAGCGATCACAAAGGTCGTTGAGCCCCACGCGTCGAGCAAGATGGCCAAGTCAGATCCGTTGACGCAACCGTCATGGTTGAGATCGCCAGCGGCATACTCGCAAGAATCTGGGATTCCGTTGAGGTCGAAGTCCGCTGCGCCAGCTGCGATTTCGCAGGTGTTTGGTACACCGTCGTTGTCGCAGTCTGGGTCACAGGAGTCTGGGACACCGTTCGCATCGCAATCGTTCTCTGCAACGCTCCATTCGATGAGAGCGCTTGCGGTGTTCGCGCTGTTCCAATCATTCCATCCGCCAGCTGCCAAGAGGATCGCGTTGTTCTCTTCGCCGTCGACGCTGGTCGAAGCATCATCTGGAGCACCAGCGGTCCAGTCAGCGAAGACGAATTCTTCTCCGGTGGTCCAATGCCATCCTGCGAGTGGCTCAGCACTTCCGATCGTCTGCACGAGACCGATCCAAGTGTCCTCAGTCGCAGTCTGGAAGTTGGCCGCCAAGAAGGCTGCTTCTGCAGCAG